>MKWU01005530.1_pt1 | contig 13668 bp, 16 predicted proteins | sample 809101 | NCBI WGS metagenome assembly MKWU01 (sample SAMN05860141, study PRJNA318959) | sponge metagenome | host: Aplysina aerophoba | place: Slovenia: Piran, Adriatic Sea, Gulf of Piran | collected 2013-05-07 | reverse complement strand
CCCAAACCGAGCGGACACCCAGCAAACCCTCACACACCCGGCACAAAACCATCCCTCACGCTCCCGAAGAACCAAAAAGCCCACATCACCCCACCCCCGGACGGTCAAATCGGTGGATTGAGGCTAAGTCGCCTTCGGATCCGACCCGCCAGTGTTTGACTCTTCAGCATCAGCGAGGCGGCATGCACCACCAATTCTAGGATATATTCGGACTGGCGCTCGCTCCCAAGCGTTCCAAACCGACTTGCCCACCCGCCCCAGAGTCCAGAGCAGCATCCGATCTGCACAAATCGTCGCAGATGCCCTCTGTATGGCATTCGCCACCTCCAAGGAGGGGCAAGGCTGGTACAATAGGCATCGTTATGTCAACAGAGTCGCAGATGCCTACGGTGGTTCTTGGAGCCGAATCCGATTTCGAGGACTTTGTAGTCGCCATGTTTCAAGGCGATCACCATAGCAAAGATCAACCCCAAGGGCTTTCCCAGCATGACCTCGAAAGCATAGAAGCTATCGTGACTGACCTTCGGTCTATGTTCGGTACAACCACCCGTCAGGTGTTGTATCAACCCAGCTGGCAACAACTTCCGAACACCGCTTCTATTATGGATCACCTCAAAAACCGCGACTATAGGGCAGCTTGGGATCTCATTGAGATAGAAAGCGGTTTCTTGCCCGCGTAACAACTCCTGCTACCCATGGACATCGGCCTTGCCGCGCCCTACGCGGGTACTGTGTGGCGGTTCTGCAGCATCCATAGGGATGTGCTGGATCCTACCGGTTCTACGGTAGAAGGTGGAAGATTCAACTTACCCGATGTCCCCACATTGTACTTCTGCGACATTGAGGAATGCAGCGAAGCCGAATACCTCAAGCAACTCTCTAACGCCAGGCAGTGGGCTTTCTCTAACCCGCCATGGAGCACCGGCATCGGCGAAACCGCAGCCCGTGTGTTTCCTCCGAAAATCCTCTACTCTGTTGAAATAACGCTAGACAGGGTCTTGGATCTGACTGATGCGAACACCCGGCGCGAGTTGGGAGTGGACATTGAGATTCTCGCGGGACAATGGGATCCATGTCAGGCCATAGGCGCTGCCGCGTTTCGTGCAGGAATACAAGCGACGCTTTCACCTTCGGCCACGAATGTGGGAGCGGTGCTTGCCGTTTATGTTGACAACCTCGATCAAGGTACGGGTTTTACCGAACTCCGAGAAGTGCGGGAATGGGCCGCAGTTGACTTAGGGTAAACTCCACCAGAGCCTTCCTCGTGCCAGATGTCTAGGCAAAAACATCGGCGTCGCTCCCACAGACCAGACCGAAGCCGCTCCACACCTACCCATCGAAGACGAGCAATGCTGTCATGGCATGGTCAGCGTCCCAGTCGACCTGCTCGACTCCTACCAGGACATCCCGTTCGGCACTCGCGCTTGGAAACGAAGCTACGGCCGTCGCAATCCCAGCGAGAAAACCATTTCCATGCTCAAGGACAAAGGCGGCCTCAAAGCCGGATGGTGCCGGTCCTTTGGCCTGGCCGCGCACACCATCGGCGTGCTGGCCCTAGCCATTGCTCACAACGTCAAACAAACCGTCAAGATCGAAGAATCCCAAACCGACACACCCGCCGCTCCGGCCCGACCCAAGAGTCACCAGCCGACCCGCCGCAACATCAGCGCCGACAGTCTCACCCCCAAGGGCACCGCCCGGCTAGAACCACCGACGCACCCCAAGCGCCGACAGTAAACCCTTACTGTCGGCTTTAGCGCGCCCGAAAAGGCCCAAACCAGCCACCCGAGCCGCCCAACACACCCAAAACCTCTCACGGCACGCCAACAGGCACTAGAAATGCCCGAAAATGGGCGAAACGGCAACAAAAATGGCCTAACTGGCCCACTTATTTTTGATAAGTGGACCATAGGCCCAGGTGGCCTGTGGGCCACCACCCCTGACCTGCGGCGCAGCGGGGGCTCCACATTTGGGAACCGCTCTCCCATTCTTCACCAAACCTATCCGACATCAAACCGCCTTCGATCCAGCAGCGCAGCCAGGCTCGTTCCTTCACTACGCCACCCCCAGCAGTGCCATCACCGTAACGGAATGGGATCATTGAAGAAAATATGCTGAGAGGTCACGGGTGGTGGCCAACATCCCCGCGGTTAGGGGAGCTTTTTCGGAAGAGGTTTGTACATAGCGTGGAACACCAAACATCGGGGTACCTCGAGGCTAAGGGCATTACAAACGCTCATCCACGGGTCGCTCAGGTCCTGCCTCAAAGCAATCTCCAGTTTCGTGTCACTACCGACCGGCATGGCCGCTATCGTGGAGGGCGTGCGGTAACGGTAATCGGCGGGGTGTGACATGTTTGGCCCAAAGTTGGTAAATGCCGACAACGGCGCAGCTATCAAAGCAACTATTGCTTCCTCCGTGACATCCCATCTGTAAGCCGCGTCATCAAAATCCAGCCGCACATCATCAAGATCCGGCCAGTACACCGCACCCTTTTTGGTAACAACATTCAGGATAGGATCGGGTGGTCGCTTGTACAGATCCCGAAAGTAGTAGCAAGGCATGCCATCGTCGGATCATAACGACCCTTCGAATAACCGACTCCACTTATCGTGGTTGCAGAATCGGAATATCGTCGGGTACTTGCTCAGGCGGCCAGTAAGGAATACGGTCCAACAAATGACCACGGTACAGGCTCAACACGAAGTCTCGTTTGTCTTCGGGAAACCCGCATCTTTCCATGATGTCATCAAGCGTGGCTGTGAACAGATCGATTTCTACTGATTCGCCCGTCACTTTATGGGGTATGCACACCCTCGGGTCGGGCGGGTTTTGCGCTACAATATCTCTGTAATAGTCAAAGTGTGGGCCATACGCCTGCCTGTCGTTCTCAGCGACTTCACGAAAAAGGTCCTCTACCGCATCGTCGGTCACAGCCTGAACTTGTCGTTTCAAGGTCATACCCTCGGAGTATACGGGCTCCACATAGGACTCCACATTCAAACCCGGAGGGTTCCACATTGGAGGGTGGTCGAACTCGGGGCTACGCCGGATGGCATCGTCGAGGAATGGAGCGGCTATCCAGGTCATTACGCCGCTCGGAAATAGCCTGACACCCCCAGCGCCGGATAACCCAGCCAACCCCCCTCTCCACGGCTGCCGAAGCTACCCCACCAGTTTTAGGGCTGCTGCTACCCTGCAACAGGCTTCGCAGTCGGGGGTGTCGAACCTTGTCTCTCAGGTAACAGGTGGCCTTGTGGGCCGCCACCCGTCACCTGGGACGCAGCGGGGGTTCCACATAGGACTCCACGTTCAAAACGGGAGGACTCCACATTTGGACAGATCCCAGTGGGCCATCCATGCCCCTTCACATGGGGGCTGTATCGTCAGGGCTTCCCTCGTGCTCGACCAGGGATTATGAAACGGATGCGATCCGAGGGGCTACCGTTATACTTTGGGAAACCAAAACCGAGGCCCATGTGAGCGACGAACTCATCTGCCGGAACGGCAGAACACCCGAGGAAGAATTCCTGCACAGAGTGGACAACGGTATTCCCCTGCGTGATGCCCCACCCACCGAGGAAGAGCGCCGCCAATCTATTCACCGCATATTGGAAGAGGACAGCGAACTGCTCCAGATGTTGGCCGACGCTTAGAGTCGGGAAGGGGAGAAAACCTTGGGGGGCAGTAGCGAACCGAACTGGGTTTTCGTCGATGATGTGGTGTATTTCCACGACCAGGCGATAGAGAACCACGGCGGTAGGCATGGGATCCGGAACCACGGGCTTCTCCATCAGGCTCTGACGAGGCCCGAAAGGCGCTGGTATTACGATGGCATGGACAATCTGGCCCGGATAGCGGCCTGCTACACAGCTACATTTGAGAACCCTGGTTCAGTATGCTCTGCCAATCCAAAATCGGAGGGGCATGCCCACGGTGGCCCCCGGCGGGCGAGTCCCGAGTGGTGTCGCTGGGGTGCGATGCCGGATCACACTCCGCAGGTGCCTGCGCACTCGTTTCCCCAGTGATCCTCGTCTGTTGTTGTGTTTTGGGAGATGTCAACAGCCACTGCCTGGTCTAGGGGTATTCGTTGTGGGTGCAGAAACACTTGTTTGCGGAACATGCGGGTTGCGTTGTGTCCTGGGGAACGCAAGGCGTGGTCTGTTTGGACGGCATCAGCGAAGGCTTCGGGATCTTCTTCAGCGAAACGTATCCAAGCTCCGCGGGATCGGTATGGACAGGCTATACACGCCGAGCGGGGTAGTTTTCTGTCGGGGTATTTCTCTTCGAACCATTCGATGCAGTCGTCGCGGGTCATTTCCATGTCGACGAGGGGGTAATGGTTGATGATCCAGGTATCTGGCGCTATTCGCATCCTTACATGTTCATCCAAGCTGATCCCGAGCCACATTTCGACGGTCGTGGCTGGCGGAACGGGGCTTCTGGGTGCCAAGCCGAGACGGGCTCGGACTTCTGCTTTGATGGGAGCTATTTTGTAGTCGGTGGTGCATTGGCGCCAGTTCATCCCTGCTGCCTGGCCGTTCTTGTCAGCGAGGAATGCGGGGATGGTGAGCCACGGCCGTCACTATTGGGAATGAGACAACCGTTTTGAGCCAATTCACGTTCTCGTACACCGATTGGGGTTCCCATCCTGTATCCGCGAAGATGGCCACGTCGGGTCGGTGTTTGAAGTATCCTCGTTCGGCTAGCAACGCCAGTACCGTGGATTGTGTTCCGCCTCCCAGTGACAATACCCTCAGGGCGGGGGGTGGTGGGAGGCGTCTGCTTTTGGGGGCATCACCCCCTCGACACGTTGCCGTAGTTCATCGCCCGAAAGAACGTCCAAGCTGATAGCGCCAGCTTTTCGGTTCAATGCCCGCAGCATGTCGTTGGTGGCAACGGTCTTGTTTTGACGAAGAAGGCCATTGCTCAGAGAGACATCGACGACTGTTGCACGTATACGGTCGGATGCCATTAGGTACGGATGTGCGAGCATGCGGTGGTAAAAATTGACGTGCCCAGCCAATTCCCGCAACAGAAAATCGGTGGAGTGCTCGGAGTATTTAGCGGTGCGTCTGGAAAATTCGTACAACCACCACAAACGGGCAGCCGTGTTGGACGCTTTGTCGTGTCTGAGCCAGTGACTCGACACGAATTTGGCTGCGTCTTTGGGATCGACCGATCTGCTGAGATTGCTAAGTCCCCATCTGGTTTCAACGTATTGGCCTTGTACCTGGAAACAGTTTATGGAAGCTAGGACTCTCGGGTCGGACATGTCCGCTGCTGTGACGGTGGGTAGGGCATGCCAAAGATAAGCGGCGTGTTCATGGTCTCTTCCCGGACCTTTTGTGGCGTTTTCTACTAACACTTGTAGTGATTGTTGAGGCTGAGCGAGTCGACCTGCTGTGAACAACGGCGTTTCGGCTTCTGGAAGGTGCTGCCGTCGTTTGTTCATCTCTTCCTTGAGATGCGCACTGTCGTCCTCCCGGAAGAGACTCGGTTTGTCCGCGGCGATTTCTCTAAGCAGTTGGTATCCCACATCGGTGAGCGCCCGCAGCGTTTCGGTCATTGGTTTTCCTCCTCCTCGTCGTCAGGGGGTGGTGCCTGAAGTGGGTCACCGAGCAATCGTTGAGCCACCCACGCTGACGAACGACCATCGGGTCCGGCCCTGAACATGGGATCTTGGTCGTCGCTGCTGACCTGAATATCGAGTCCTGCTAGGCGGCGCTTGATGGTTCCTACCCACCCTCCAGAATAGGACGTTTCATCCTCTTCTACGTGTCTCAGGTACACATTCAGCGCCTCGGTGAGAGCAGCCAAGTACAGAGTTTGCATGGCCCATTTGCTGTCCGTTTCTCGTTGGTCTTTGAAGAATTCTATGGTCGGGCGGTCGGCGGCGAGTACGATCGTGGCTTTGTCGGGATCTGGGCGCACTTCCCACGCGGTTCCGCTGTCGGGATCCTCCATCCAGCTGAAGATGTCTTTGATTGTTCGGTCACCATCGAGCAGTGGTATTGATGTTGGCGGTTGAACGGCGAGGGGGGTTCCGGGGGGAAGGACCAAGGGTTCTTGATCGAACACCCTGTGAGCTTCTTCTGTGTCAAGCGTCACTTCAGTGGTTGTCATAACCTGCGGATGCGCTTCTACCTTTCCCCGAATTTCGCCTATTGGGACATCCGCTATAACCTGGTGCCGGTTCCCATTGTTCTCGGCTTTGAAGAATTGCCGGTACGAGGTAGCTGCACAGTAGACCCATACTCCGCACACGGCTCGTTCTTTGGCGATCAGCCGTTCGATAGCGGCAACGTCCAAACGGAACCGTGTCTCGATCGTTAACTTGGGGCCGCCGTTCTTGCCGAAAGATTGCTTCAAATAGACCTTGATCGTTGGGGCGAAAGATTTGGCGGGCCACAGGAATTCTTGTTGCCCCAGCACGGGGTGGAGGAAGTTCCGGTTTGACGCGTACTTCACGTTTGTGAACTCTCGGATGTGTCTAGGGGAATGGCTGTCACGTCGAAAGCCGTTTCTTCAATGGGTTCGTTGGCTCGGATTTTCAGATTCAATCTTGATGTCCCAGCCGTGAGAGATGCTGGGACAGTGAAGGTTCCCTTTGTTTGGTCCGCCATTTCGAGAGATACGTTTTTGGACTTAACGGACATCAACCTGATCGGTGTCTGGCGGGTGTCTTCGAGCACAGCAGTTACCCGTATCTGTAGATCTTTGTTTCTCATTCCACTGGGAATGGCCAACGCTACTTTAAAAGCGTGGGTGTCTCTTTGCCCGTTCTCTCCTGTGAAGGCGGATGTGAAAACCGGTCTTAGGTCAGGCCTCGCCACCTTCTTGGTGGTGGTCCTGGTCGTGGTTGGTGCGTTAGTGGGCTTGTCCGGGTTCGGGGGTCCAGGGGGATCATCGGGCCCTAGCTGGCGGCGTTCACCCTCGGGAACATAGACATCACCGGGTTCCTCCTCACCACTGGGATCGTCCACTTTCGTCTCGGTGGGCGTTACATCAAAACCCAGGTTGGTGGTCTGACGAGGTATGTGTTTGGTAACCCGGACGTTGCCCAGGCGAATGCTCCTGCCCTTCTTGTCACCTCCCGGACCTCCGCTGGCATCGCCATCCTGGTCGCTTTCCACAAACAGGCCCAGTTCAATCAACCCGGGATCGTCCCAATCATCAACGCTGTCCCGGCCAGGGTTGGCATACTTTTCTATCTCCTCCTTCAGCCAACTCTGCACTTGTCGGAGTGCCTTGCGGGCATCTGACCGAGTTTTGGTTTTCCTTGTCGTGCGGATCCTGCCAACGTCTATGGCATTGTGCGCTGGGGTTTCGCAGTCCCGCAACACCCAATCGCCGCTTTTTCCGTTCTGTCTATCCTCCCCTTTCCGGGGTTTGACTGTCACCACGGCCGCGAAAGGCTTCCAAAACCGAGGAATGGTGGGGTTAAGGTCCCGTCCCAGGTGTTTAGCGGCGTCGGTGATGAACAAACCCGGTTCTCGTACCAAGGCAATATCTCGATGTCCGCTTCCCTCGATTCCCACACCTATCCGCAATTCCACATCCCCCACGCATGGGAAGTACCTTTCAGCGGCGGGGTTTTGGTTCGAGATGTCTATGTAGCGGAGAGTCTTGTTGATGTCCCTACTGAGGTTTCCCTTGTTCCCCATCTCCCTGAGCATCCGTCTTGCTTCCCCTCCTGGCAGCAGCGAGTCTCGCTCCAAGAACAAAGCGTCATTGTCTCCTAGCACGACCGTAAGGTGATTGTTGAGAATGGCCCAGAAGAAATTGGCTGCGATCACCCGCAGGGCGCGGCTTTTCCACTCGTCAGCCTTGCCGCTGGACTCCCATCCAGGAATAAGAACCTTCGTCCCTCGAGCGGGCATCTGGAACCGGGCGGGGATGTCGTTGTCCACCAGAGCATCGGCCCCATCGCCCAAGAAACCGTCGGGCGATAACTTTCTTCCCTTTTCGTCATAGTGGGTGACCAGGATCGACCGGCCGATAAACCTGCGTTTTGCTGGATCGGTTTGATAGCACGTCGAATACAAGACGGTTCTGAGAGGCGTCACCGCAAAAGCGGCGTGTTTCCCTAACCCGAAAGAACCAAGGGTCGATCCGCCTTTGTGAGCGGAATGTCCCACTGTGGTCGTAAGACCCTCCCATGGGGTGACCTGGCTACAGTCATCGTCCGAAGCCCCGGTGGTTTCCGAGTCCGTTATCTCAAGGGTCGGGATGGACTCGTGCGATAGCAACTCCAACGCCCGTTGGAACTGTTCCCTCCCGTCATCATCGTTGTACTTTGACTGGATACAGCGTTCTAATGTTTTGGCCAGTCCCTTCCCGTCAATCCGGTTGGTCTGTAGATCTACAACTGCTATTTGCACATGAACATTGGAGTCGGAAGATGTAGTGGCATCCAGGGAATTCTGGATGCCACTCTCGAAACAATGCCGTATCTCCAGAAGCAGCGAAGTGGGTCACCCCAGCGTCGTTGATCCCGCGTCCGATGCCGGGCACATGGGAAAACAACCAGTTCATCGGCCCGTCCTAACGGCCACTGGAGTCCGACACGGATGGGACTCACTCCCGAAACAACGCTCCACGACTGCGTCATTCTAACGCCCCTCTGTGACATCAGTTAACCAAAACAGGATTACTCAGACGAGTTACCACCATCTCTAGTCAACGACCCAGCAAAGCAGCACCCGTTAGCTACTACTAGTCGAAAGAACGCCGGCTGCTCAGAAGCCCGATTTCGTGAAGGTCCCGCCAAATCCATTCATAGACCAGGTTGGTTGCTGGTGTCCCGCTGGGGGGATGGAGAAGTTGTATGGAGTGGAAGGTGAGCCGAGCCCACTCAGCGGTTTGGGGATGGAGGCTACGGAGTTGCTTCATGCGTGATGTGTAATCTTTCCCGTGTTTTTCCCAGTGTTCTTCCCAAGTTGTGGAACTGTTTTCATCGCTGGCAAGATCGACTGTTACGCCGAGACCCTCATCTGTCTCAACAACGGTTTCTTTCAATTCCAGCCCATACGGTCCGCCTCGGCCAACGAGGTGCATCGGTCCTGGTGGACTCAAGATGAGGTCTAACCGAATTGGCATAGCGGCTCCCCATCCCATAGTCGGCACCCACTTCGGGAACCACGTTCGAGAAATATGGTCATACGCAGCGAGTGCCGCCATGTATCTGCTCTTGATGAGTTCCCGCATCGCTTCTTTTGAGTAGAGTCCCGAACTACCCCACTCCTCCGGTGGGTTGTCTGGTGACGGCCAAGGTTGAACATAGGGATCGTTCTCATGTTTCTTCGCTTCCGATACGAACCTGAACAACTCTTGATATTCGAGAGTCTTCCCACCGAACGAAAAACTCGACAGCGGATCATGGTCACCGTAAGACAGCATGCGCTGCCCTTTTTCGATCACATGTTGAGCATCAACTGAGTAGCCCCTCCCGAGGTCGCCGACGAGGGCACGAGCAATATCCCAGTCGTACTCAGCGCGCAAAGGCCCGTCTGGTGGTAGTGGAAGCCGTTTGTCCTTGAGAATCGATTCAATCGCGCACGCCACCCATCGTAAGACCCAACGCCAAGGCCATCCGTTTTCGTCTAGTGGTGGAGGTCCCTCAGTCAGAATGGCAAAGGAGTTGGGAGTGACATCCACATCTCCCGGGTGATCTAACGCAAAAGCCCCACTGGATGGAAGGGCCTCTCCGAAGCCATACCCGGCCGACACCACCCCGCCACGACTCCAAACCCCAATAGCGGGAAGTCGGCCTGTGTTGTCAACCAGGCCAGCAAATGGGGCGATCTTCTCTAACCACCCAGTCATCGCGCTGAACGCCCTTCGCAATCTCCTTGCGCATTCAAGGGAATCAGGAAGCCATTCCTCGTACCTTCTCGTGGGAAAACGGGGCGGTGGGGGTGGATTGGTCGTAAGAAAACTTGAAGGACGGCCATCTTCGAAATTCATCAAACGGGTTCGTTTGGATACCGCCTGGTTGATGACCCAGCAGGCCGCTCCAGGCCAACGATGCCCTAGGGCCTCGACTAGGTCGGAAATCTTCTCCCAAGAGCCGATACCTACGGCGATCACGAAGGCATACCGCCAGGATTCGAACGCTCGCAAATCCCGAAGGACCTCAGCAACTGGAATGTGTTCCCGAAGCAGCGCATAGGCACCGAAATACTGTTCAAACACAGGTAGCGCGAAACGAAACACATTGCCATCTCGAACAATCATCCGGGTTGCAAGAAGTCCCTCTACAGCATCTGGCTCAAGGTCGTGTTCTCGCAACACTCCAGAGCGTGGCATGCTAAGAGCGGCCACTTTGGCAAGAGTGTCCAGGGAGGACATGATGTCGTCTTTCCTGGGCTGTAGCGCATCTTTGACGAACCTGTCCAGAAAGAGAGCCCGGCTGGACGGCAATCCAGCACCCTTAGCGAGAAGGCGAAGGGCAATGATTGCGAAGAGTGGGTAGCGAATGGCATCTTTCACCGGATCGGGCACTCTCGACAGGGCATGCCGATCATGACCCAAGCGTTCCGACAGGTCTGCTAGGGCTTCGTCGCTCAACTCGGCCATTGGGAGTCTCTCATCTTTCCGTAACCTCAGGCCGGGGCGGGCAGTGATTAGAACCCGGGTGCCCGGTCTGGATCGGGCTAAGACTCGGGCTTCCTCCAGCAACTCTGCCCTCAGGGAACCGCCGACCTCGTCAAGGCCGTCAAGTATCAACCGGAAAGAGCGACCAAATACGTCGGAGCGGGACGGCAGTGCCCTGCGCAATGACTCCTCCAATCCCTCCATTGCTCGTCTGGCTCGCAGAAAGACCGGGATAGCCTCATCGTTGTTAACAGCGTATGCTGTCACATCCTCAAGGTGAACCCGCTCAGCAGCAAGGGACTTACCGGAACCGAAGTCGCCGGTCAGCACCACGACCCCTTCATCTGGAACCTCTCCCCCGAGTCTTCCGACCGAAGGGTTCTCCGCCATTTGCTCAGCCGCTTCTTCCGGAAGACCGACTGCACACCACCTCTCGATCATGCGGGCTCTTGATGACCTCCGCATTTGTTCGATGTAAACAGGATCAGTGCGCTTATCGTCTCGAAAATCGAATTTGTCCTTTCTGTCCTCCAATCGTTCAATCAGCTTGGCCCTGTCCAAATACCCACCCCTTGTGCGTACTCGGGCGGTCTCAGCCAACAGCGAATCCCACAAGTGTTCGCCCCCACCATCCGACGCGAGTGCTTCCTGACAGAACCCCACCGCCTTGTCCCTATCTAGGGAATTGACCTGGTTTAAGTCAAGATCAAGGTATTTGAACCGCTGAAGAAGATAGTCGGGCGAAGCAGGCAACTGATGCGAGTTGCCCGGTTTGCGAAAACGCTCCCACAGTCTTCGCTTGCTGCCACTGACGGGCTCCCCATGGTCAATCCGAGATTCAGGTTTCTCAGCATTCTGCTCCTCGGCCAATTTCAGCAGTTCCTCCAAATCCGATTTCGTGTCGCGATGTAGTGGGGGAATCACCACCCCTACGTAATCCCGACCTGGATTGAAACCGCTGGATGTGCATCCAAGCACCTCCCTCCAAGCTTTCTTAACAAACTCTCCCGAAGGCCCACCTTTGAATTCGGCTTGACGATCCCTGATCGAAACCGCCCACCTGCGAGTTGCCTTGCCCTTGCCAGGAAAAGAGACAAGCATGTCGTCCAGCACCCAGCCAAGAATCCCGACTTGAAAGCAGATCCTCACCGGCGGATCCAAGCCCCCAATCACAGGATTCTGCGAAAGCATGGCAGCAGCCACATATGCACCTACCAAGTCTTCAAAAAGGAAGCCGCCCCCGCCGGCGCTTTTCACAGATGTCACTGCACTCACAAGCAAGGGATGTTATGAAGAGCCGCCTGGTGAAACAAGCCCTTACTAATACCGAAAATAGCGCTCGCCCGCCGGAACGCGATCACATCCGGTTGCGACACATTACTTTTCTCTGTGCCCGGTGTTCGCCCAGGCACGGCATCGGAATCGGTTCTCTGGGTGAACCGCCCGTAGGCATTGAGTGTGCTGGACTGGTTGGTGACAGATCCGGCCACCGACGGGAGTGCCGGGTTCGGGGGAAGGTCACTGACACGCCGCCATGAGGTTCCGCCGCCTCGCAGCAAGGGATTTGCACATCAGGATGCCTTGGTCACGACTTGGGTGCCTGTTTTCAGGTCAGCGAACCCACGTTGGTCAGGATGGAGATATCCGAGTCCATAGAGGATCAACACCGGAAAGAAGAACACCGCTACGTGCGCTCCGAGCAAGGCCTCCAGACCTAACATCCCAACCACGAAGAGCGGAACATACAACACGAAACTTCGTTTGAAGGCCCTCCACCGGGATAAGCGGGAACCGTCCTCAGCCGCCAACCGCAGACCGACCCGCCACTTGCCATATGTCGTCCCACCGAACCCCAAAGCACAGACAGCCTCGTACAAGAAGGCCACCAAAGCAACTTCTATCAACCAGGATCCCGGTATCGGCTCCTGTCCCCTGATCAGCATGGTAGCGAGGTCTGCCGCAACCAAGAGGGCCACCACCCGATTGTCTTTCCGGCGGGCTTTCCTGATTGTTTCCCAGTGGGCAGACTCCTTCCATGCATCCATTGCCTCAACCAGTTGATGGCCGACCAGTGCTATAAAGGGGAATCGGACAAGCAAAGTGAAGGCCAGCACGACCCACATCAGAGCAGCACCACCCAAAAATCGTCCAATCAGCTCTCCGCCGAGCATCGACAGGACGGCAACGTTGAGCTCGGGGATCAGGCTATAGGCCAGCACACCAAACACCGCTCCGATGGTGCCTACGAACAAAAACAGAACCAAAAGAGTTGCAGGGCGTTCCTCCGCCTTGAGAGAGATCCCACCAATCAAGGCTTTGACCACATCGTAAAAGTGTTTGAGCCCGAAACCCACCAGCACTGCCATCGGAGTCAGCGATAGATACAACGTGTTGCGCAGGACATCTGGATCGCTGATGTACCCAACGAGAAATCCTGCCAGAACAGTGGCCAACCCCGTCTTCCCGAGCAACAGCATCGGCACTGAGTTCGTCAGCCCATCCCAGCCAAATCCCTCACGTTGGGAAGCCGATGTGCCTTCTCCGTGCGGAGCAACACCTTCACCTTCCGAATCGGAAGGTGTTGTAACGCTGCCTTTTCGTTCGGCACCGCCCCCTTGCCCCAAGCTACGATGGCTGTCTTCTGGGGGCATTGCCGTTTTGGGTTCAGTCATAGAGCCTGCTCCTTTGCCGATAGTCGTTACCGAAAGATATGGCAGGCCTTAGCGATCTCCCGGGTTGCTCTAGCTTCCAGGCCGAGCGCTTCGCATCAGGCGAATGGGAGGGTCTGGTATTCATACCGCTAATTATCCCCTGTGGCTGTGACAACTCATTGCTAAACACCGTTTTTCTGCCGTGCTGGGCCGTCGCAGTGGGCCTGCGTCTTGGTTTAGGTGGGGTATAGGGGCTCCACACTTGGAATTCGTTCGCGTCAAGCCCCTTCGCTAGTGGTATGTCGCGGTTTTGGTTGGGTGGTGGAGGGTTGCGCGTCCTCGTTGGACTTTTTTGATGATTTCTTGGGCGGTTTTGTGCCAGATGAAGGGTTTGGGGTCTTGGTTCCAGTGGTCTGTC
>MKWU01005529.1_pt1 | contig 13670 bp, 15 predicted proteins | sample 809101 | NCBI WGS metagenome assembly MKWU01 (sample SAMN05860141, study PRJNA318959) | sponge metagenome | host: Aplysina aerophoba | place: Slovenia: Piran, Adriatic Sea, Gulf of Piran | collected 2013-05-07 | reverse complement strand
CAAACCCGGCGTCGCCAGTCTCACCCTGTTTGTCGCGCCCCACGAAAACGCGCGATTCCATCAAATATGCGCGGTTTCTGACCGTCGCCTACACTACGGCCACGCCCCTGCGGGCAATCCCGACGTCCGCGCCGACTATGACGGCTTCACCGTGATCGCCGAGGTGACCTCGCAGAGGGAGCCGGTCCCTGGCAGGGGTTTACGCGACATTACGTACGAGAAGCAGTGGACGAGTGCCGTGACGCATACGCAGGCTGCGCTGCTGGAAGAGGACGGGCCCGAGCGCGTCTATTGCATCATGGTGAGCCGGGCCAGCCTGAGAGACTGGCGGCAGCAGCGAAAGCTCGAAGCCGCGCCGGAAGAGCTGGACGCAGCCTTGCGCGACCGCGTGAAATTCCTCGTTCTGGACATCAAGGACATGGGCTTTGTCGGCCGCAAGCTGCACGAGTTCTATTGCCTGGATCGCACCGATGTCCGTCGGCTGTCCGACAAGGCGCTGGCTTCGCTTCTGGACGAGCTGCATGCCCGGACCCTGGCATGGATGGCCGAAGGCAAGACCTTCCCGAAAGGCTGGGCCGGGCAGACTTTCGCGGAATTGCTGGAAACCCGCGTCAAACGCCCCAAACCCAAGGACCGCAAGGGCCGCACGCGCAAGAAGCAATGATCCGGGCGTGGAAAATCCGTTGCCATCCAGGGGCCGTTGCCGATTCTCTGGGCGGCTTTTCGGAGCCCTTCTCTTAGCTTGGCGAAGGCGAGTTCGATGGTATTGAAGTCAAGGCTGCAGGGGGCTAGGAAGAGGAGTTGGGTGTCGTAGGGCTCGACGCCGTTCAGTTTCACCATCTCGATGAGCGAGACGATACGTCCCCATGCGGCGGCGCCTTCGTCGCGGCCGGCGATCAACGCGCTTTTTCTCGACAGGGCAATTGGCCGGGCGAGATTCTCGACACTGTTGCTCTGTCCGTCTCGGTAAGCATCTGGCCTGACCGGCCTTGCGACGGATCCGGACGGCGTGGCCCCGCTGCTTCCTCTCCGGAACTGGTAGCGGATCGGCGGCAAGCCGGTAGCCCGGCTAAAGCTCGCCTTGGCGGCTGCCACTTCGATGGTGTCGGTCTTCTTCTGGGTTATGAACAGCCTCTTCTGCCGATCAGCTTCATTGCGAAGACGTTCTGGACAGCGGCGGCGAGAACCATTACATCTGGGACCACAAGGGAACCAGTACCTTTGTCCTTGTACCGAACAACCGGTCACACTTTGAGCGTGGTGATCGCTGTCAGCACTTCATGATCAAACGGCACCAATATCACTACCGATGGCTTTGCCGAGGTGGCGAACTCCACAACTTATATCGAATTGGAGGTTATTACCAACATGACTTTTATGGGGTTAAGCTCGCGCCAAAAGAAAGCACTCGAACTCGAAGTTGTTTCCCGAGAGGCGCGTCTGCAGTTGACACGGCATATTCGGTGGGTCTGCCAAACCAACGATATTGCGATACAACTGATTAGGACCAATCACTATATTAATGTAGCCAATACTGTTATGGGTAAGCCTATTTACCGATTGGAATCTGACGACTGGGGTGAATATCAATCCGCCGAATACGCTTGGCACCAAGGAGAGCTTGAACTCATTTTTCGTCGCCCTTCCACAATTGAGCTAGCCGCTATACTTGCCGACTTCATTCAGAACGAAATGATAACAGATAACGTCGTCAATAAAATCCTGTCAGAGGACGGTTGTTCATTTACATTCGGAAAACGTGATGACGAAGTGACTGTCGAAATTGCAAAATTATCCGATATACCGGAAGAAACACTGAGTGGTGATCACCCAAACATAAGAAAGCTAGTTGAACGCATGGATCGTGCCGTGCAGGCCAAAGACCCCAGCGCTGTTCTTCATACTGCAGCGTCAATCATCGAAACACTAGCCAAAGATATCTTGGCCGATGTAAACGTAGAAAATCAATCCCTGGGCGCATTTTTCGAAAGATACAGAAGAGTTTCTCAGCTACCCGACGCGATTCTTGATTATATGATCGATATTTTTAAGTCGCGCAACATTACGCCGCTTGCGGGTCACGGAAACACCGCCCCGCCAAAAATTGAAATGAAACAAATGGTCCCAGTCGCGGAGCTGACAAAAGCCTTTGTACGCATGGAGCGCAGCCTAGCTCTTTTGGAAACAACTGCAAAGGGTGAAGCAGAACGATGAGACTAACGATTCCAAACGTCTGAACCTTTTGCCCAAACGTCCTCTGAAATCCAAGATGCGCTCCAACCCGAACGGCCGAGCGTAAACCGCTTGCACATTTCAGCGGATGGTAGCAAACAGGCCTTCGGAAATGATCTACGCTGATGGCATGCACGGACGATTCAGGCTGGGCTACGGGGCGCAGTTCATCCATGCCGCCGCCGCCATGGCCGGGGACCGGACGGAGATCGACCGCCTGGTCACCCGTGGTGTGGACCTCAGCGCCAAAGATGCCAGCGGCTGCACCCCACTCCACTACACCGCCGACAGCAATCCCTTGGGGGAGGTGGCAAAGGCGCTGTTCGAAGCCGGGGCCGATCCCGAGGCCTGCGAGGGATACGGGCAGAAGCCGCTCGAATACGCGATCGGCTCGGCCAATGCCGCCTTCATCGAGGTTGCGCTGGACGCGGGCGCCGATCCGGCCGGCGGTGGCGATGCCTTGGATGAAGCCCGGGACATGGCCCGCTACGCCTGCCCCGCGTTCAGGAAAACCCGCGCCTGCAGGCGCCCGATGCTGGCTGCCTGGCGGCGTGGCTGAACGCGGTCAGAGCTTGAGCGCACGCCCCTTGCGGCGGGTGCGCCTGGGCGCCGGGATCTTTTCGCCCGGCCAGAGCACGTCGGCATAGGCGAGCGGACGTTTCGCGAAGCCCAGCCGCATGGCCGGCGTGGCGTTATCCTTGCCGGTGTGCATGAAGTTGTTCACCACCCGGAAGATATCGAGATATTTCCGGACCATGTCCGGATTGTAGGGCGCATAGCCGTACCAGACCTGGCTCCAGCCGCCGCTCGGCGTGTAGAAGGGCCGCTCCAGGGCCGAGAGGAACCGGCGGGTCAGTTCGAAGACATTGTCCACCCGTCCGAGTGAAGCGCCCAGATAGAGCCGGGCCTTGTCGTCCAGTTCCGTGTCGGGGTTCTCGGTGATCCAGCGGACCTCCTTGTTGGGCTCCTGCCTGGTGGGCACCGGATGGCGCAGCCAGCCATGCTCGGGCAGGCCTCCGGCCCGCAAGGCGGTCCGGATCATCTCGAAGCCGAGTTCCTCCCTGTCCATGCCCTCCAGATTGCGCGCCCGTGCGAAGCGCCGCATCTGCTTCCGGGCTTCCTTGGAGAGCCGCTTGCGTTCGTCGATGGGGCAGTCCTTGTCGTAGCGCACCAGCAAGCCGTGCGCGCTCCCCTCGGCGATCGGCTCCCGGAAGGCGCACATGAAGGACGAGATGGTCGAGAGATGCTCGTCCATGGAGAGTTGCAGCCGCTCCACGCCGGCGCCCTTCAGGATCTCGCGCAATACGAACATGTGCCCGAGCGTCCGGTAGCCGGTCTTCACCAGCATGCCGGAGCGCAGCATGGTGTCGCGCAGCGGCCCGTGACCCAGCACGATCTCCATCTCCGCCACGTCCTCATAGCTGTGGGCGGCGCGGAAGGCGTCCTGGATGTCGCCGACCGCCTGTTCGGCGGCCCGGCGGCCCATGCGGCGCTGGGCGCTGCGCCCGCTGCGCATCTCGTCGCCGGCGAGCCAGAAGCGGGCATATTTGCGGAACGCCTCCTTGCGGGTCATGTCGCCCAACTCGGCGGACTCATAGTTGACGTCGAAGGGGTCGAAGCGAGGATCGTGGTTCACGTCGAGTTCGAAAATGAAGCGCGAGGCGGCATCGACGCTGCAGCAGGAGGTCATCTCGACGGTGCGCCGCTGGACCCGGCTCGGCCAGTTGACCATGAGCGACTGGGAGTCGATGGCGATGTTCATCCCGGCCGGCAGACGGCGCGCGCCGGTCAGGAAGGCCCGCGTGACGCTCCCGTTCAGCTCGCAGCAGCGCCGATGGATGAAATCGAGGATCCTGTAATAGTCCTTGTAGTTGTTGAGCTTCGCTCCCTCCACCGTGCGGCGCATGGGCGACTTGTTGGCGATGCGCGAGAACACGTCGGCGGCGAGCGACTGGTTCCTGGCGTGGATCCTGGCGACCCGGGCCGGAACCTGCACCCGGCGCCCGCAGGCCTTGCACCGGTAGATCGGGTTCTCGCGCGTCTTGTAGTAGCCGTACCTCGTGTAGTGCTGACGATGCTCGCCAACGGAGCGCCCTTCATTGGGACAGCCTGCGGTCTTGCAGGCGTAACGGTGCTCCAGCGGGCGGGCATAGTCGGCAATCCGCTCGATCTCCTCGGCAATGGCGGCGTTCGAACGCACGGCGCCCTTGCCGTTGCAGGCCTTGCACCTGAGCGCCGGCTCCTGGCCCTTCGAGGTCGAGATGACGGCGTAATGGGGATCGCGGTCCGTGCTCGGCCCGGTCTTTCCGGGCCTGGTGCGGGCGGGCACGCCGAAATTGACGCAGCCGGGCGTGCGGCAGTGGTTGGTCTGGATCGGGAACGGCTCTCCGAGGATCCTGGCATTGGCGGTCTCGGGGACCCGGAGCGTGCGGGGCGTCAGAGCCATGGCTTTCCTCCTCCAGGGGTCCCGATCGACCACCGGTTGCCGTCCCGGTCCTGCAGGAAAAGGGAAACGCCGCAGAGCGCCTTCCCGATCGGCTCCGGATGGGGCGCGGAGGCGAACCGGCAAAAATCAACCCCGAACGACGGTGTGGCCGTCGCGTTCTTTCCGGCGGCGGGATCGGGCGGGAAGTACTCCGCGGTCCTCGGCTCGTCCCGGCGGGTCGCCCCCCCCCTCCCGGTGGCGGGGGGGCCCGCGGAGCCGGGGGGCGGGGCCCCCCGCGTTGGGCGCGGGGGGCTGGGGGGGCCGGGGCGGCCCGCGCCCCTCATCCGGATGGCGGCGCGCTCCGGGAAGCCGGACGTCGAGCCTCCCGGATTGGCGCGCGGGAGCTGAGGCGGCCGGCGCGTCCCGCCCGTCCAGCAAACAAGAGCGACCGTCGTCATCCGGTCAGATCCACTCGCCGGTCACGGACAGGCGCGCCGCGCCGCTCCGGTGCTCGACGATCCAGCCGACCGGCTCCCGATCCGTGTCCACGAGCGGAAAGGCGCGAGCCTCGCCGATCCAGTCCGCCGCCGCTTCCGCAGCCGGGAGGGTCTCGAACAGTTTCAGGCGCTCAACCTTGATCTTCTGCTGCATGGGGTCTGTCTCCATATATTCGGTTCGGTGAAACGCACTTGCGACAAGCCCGGCTTCCTGCGGGCAGGCCCGGTCCCGGATGGTTTGTCGACGAATGGGCAAGAGGCCGTCCTGCGCCCTGCGCCTCTCATGACGCGGGACCGCAGGCGGGATGCGCCGGCGAGTCACTCGGGCTGCCGCCCGGCTGCCTCGATGCGATCCAGCATCTCCAGGATTACGGCCTCCAGCGAGGCATCGTAGATCTCGCTGACAATGTTGAGGTAATCGGCAAACTCCTCCGGCGGGACGACGGCCTCGGGATAGTCGCGCCGGAGCTGGCTGTGCAGGCGTTTTTCCTCGATCAACGCCGCGCGGCCCGTCTCCATCGGGACGATCCGAAGGATGCTGGCCTCGACATGGCCGGGCACGCCCAGCTGGTGGCGCATGCGGGACTCCGGGTCCCGGCTCATGCCCGCTTTCAGTACCCGTCGGCGGCCAGGATGAGCGAAACGCATCAGGTAAAGCGCGCTCGGCTCGGCGGACCAGACATCGCCGCAGGTCTCGCAAGAGAAGCGCCCGGTCTGCATGTTCGCGCGCGCGATGCGCTGCGTTGCTCCGCAGCCGTCTGCATGGGCGTAAATGCGGTAATTGGGCTCGCCGTCCGGATCGGGCCCGACGAGCCGCCAGCCGCGGGCGCGGGCCTCCTCCTCCTCGCGGGCCCGGTGGCAGACCTCACAGCGCAGCCCGGTCGCGCCCTCCACGACCCGCTTGATGAACTCGAACTGGCGCCGGACCTCATGGCCGCATTCGGTGACGCGGTAGCGGCCGTAATGCGGGTCGTCCGGATCCCGGCCGAGATAGGCCAGACCGACCGACTGCGCCTCTGCCTGCCGCCGCTCGAACTGGCAGCCCTTGCACACAGGCTGGCATTTCCGGAGCGTGTAGGCCTTCGTCAGGTTCAGTTCGCCGCAGGTCAGGCATTCGAGCGCCACATGGTAGCGGTCGATCACGCGGGCCACGATCCGGTAGCCCTTCTCGTTGGCCGCGCGGACCCAGGTCTCGGGCGGCGCGGCGTCATAGATGGGGTAATCGGTACCGCCGATGCAGATCGTCTCGGCAATCACACGGGACATGGGTGTTGTCCTCTCTCACGCGGGGGCCCCGCCCGCAGCGCCGATGGCGCGCAGGGGGCATCCCCGTCATTGCAGGATGGCGGCGCGGCGCAGTTCAGCGCGGCGCCGGAGAATCAGGGATGCAGGGCGGTGTCCGGAGGCCCGGACGGGCGTGCAGGGAAAGTGGCCGCGCCGTGCGCACCGCGCATCGTGACCGCCGGAAGCGGCCGCGCGCCATGAGCGGCGAGGCAGCGGCAACGCCAATCGCCACCGCGTTCGGTGCAATGCGCGAGGTCCGCAGCGAAGCCGTGTGGAAACTGCTTCGCGCCAGTCGATACGGGAGGGTCGGATGAGGTGGCAGCCGGCGCAAGCGCCGTGCTAGCGTCATCGATAGCCATGTGATCTCTCCAGAGTAGATCGTGTGGTCAGGACGGCGCAAGAAGGTGGAAGCTCTTGCGTCGTCCGCTTTAGTATTATATCGTTATCTATATCGTTTACAACCCCTGGGAGGAAATTTTTTTGGGCCGGCCACCGAAGGACTCCCATAACGTCATGGTCCGCCTTCCAAGGACCATGATCGAGGCGCTTGACAGGCTGCGTGCGGAAAAGCCGGAACACCCCTCCAGACCCGAGATGATCCGGCGCATCGTCTCGGACTGGCTTGTGGACAACGAGAAGAGCGGCCGCAACCTGCGCGCCTGAGCGGGCGCCGCTGGGCGGCGCCCGCCAGCGCAATGCTATCGTCTCCGGAGCTTGCCTTCCCGGTGGATGCGGAGCAGGAAGCGGGTCCCCGGGCGTCATGCGGCAGGCGCCCGGGAGCATTCCGGGACTCCCGGCCGGCGGTCGAACCCGGCCGGTACCCGGAACAGGAGGACGAGACGATGGCTTACAGTTCGTATGGAGGATACGCCTTCCGGAACGGCGAAAGCCGCCTGGACCGCAGCGACGCCGTCATTACGGACCGGGCGCAGACCGTTCCGGGCATATGGCCCGGCTTCGCCTTCGCGGCCCAGGGCGTGTCCCGGGAAGAGGCACAGAAAACTGTCTGGGAAAATCCCCACGGCCATGTTGTGCTCGGCGACGGCCCGCTTCATGTCGGCCTCTACAAACAGAGCGATGTCTGGGCCTGGTTGGATGGACGGCAGATCGACCTGCTGGGGCATGGCGTCGACCTGCCCGAAGAGGTCGTCAGGACCGAGGACTGGAACGGCGAGCTCTGCGAGCCGGTGCTCGAAACATACGACTGGGCCGAGCGCAGGGACTTCGAACCCCTTCGGTTTGCGTTCCCCGACGGCAGCAGGCTCGACGTGGTCTGGACCGTCCAGGACAACCACTACGTCTATGCCCGCCTGGAACAGCCGGACGGGGTCACCTGGACCGGATGGTCGGGTTATGGCGTCGGGGCCGGCCACGAAACGACCGATTGGGGCTACTCGACAGAGGAGCGCAATCGCACGCTGATGCGGATCTGGCCGGACGCCATCAGGGAGCCGGCAGTGTGAGGTCCGGCCCGGGAGGCGCGCCGGCAGTCGCGGTTCCCGTTCGAAAGCGCCTTTCGGAACCCGGAGGGTGACTCGATTTGCGCTTCGAGCGCGGAAGGGGAACCGTCAGTTCAATGCATCCTTCAGCGCCTTGCCGGGCTTTAAGGCGGCGGTCGTCGGGGCAGCGACGGCGACGCTCCCGCCCGTACCGGCGATCGACGCCATACCGGTCACCGAACTGTCCCGGTGGGGGCGTTCGACGCAGGACCTCCTCGACACGCTCTACAGGCTCACCGGACCGCGAGAATTGCTTGGGGTTTCGCCCTCTACCGGAACGGACCCCTCCCTTGAGTGTCCGCTGGCACTGCTCGCCAGCGGCGACGTCGAGCGCGCGGTGGAGAACGCCGAGGGAGAACTGCAGGGCGACTTCGCGTGACGCGCGACTGCCGGCCCGGCCCCTGTTCTCCTGCCGCGCGTTCAATGCAGCGTCGGCCGGCTGGCCAGGTCCTCGGCCCTCTCCAGCATCCGGTTGACGTCCCTCAGGCTGAGGCGCAGGTGCAGCGTCGCCGGCATCCGGTCGATGACCTCGGCCACGGCCCCGATCGCCACCTCCGAAAGCCCCAGCGCCGCTCCCCGGCGGCGCGCGAAGTCCTGCAGCTGCGCCGGCGTCACATCGGGGATGCGCAGCACCTGGCAGCGGCTCAGGACCGGCTCCGGCAGGGTCCGCAGCGTGTTCGCCGTCATCACCCAGCTCAGATGGCTCATGTTGATCCGGACCCGGAAATACGGACAGTCCCACGCCCGCGCGCTCTCCGGCTCCAGGAGGCCCAGCAAGGCCGGCAGGAAACTCGCCGAGACGCCGGCCGCGGACCGGATGCTGCTTGCCTTGCACACCTCGTCCACCACGATGACGGGATTGGCGAGACGCGCATCGAGCATGGCCTGGAGCGGCCGGCCGGGCTGCGCCGAGGCCCAGCCGCGCTCGGTACCCACCAGCGAAAACGAGGCCAGGCCCCGGGAGGCGTCGATGACGGAGGACGCCGTCCCCAGCCGCCCGGCGAGCCGGTTGGCCCAGGCCGTCTTGCCGACGCCCGGAGGCCCGACCAGGAGGAGCGGCCCGATGCGGACCGGACCTCCCTGGCGCGCGCTGCGCCGGAGCGCGTCCCAGACCGCCTTCGTCGCCGGGGCCATCCAGGGCATCTCCTCATGCAGGGAGGCCGCGATCTCGTCGGCCCGGTCCTCCGAGGAGACCGTCACCGCCGGCACATCGCCCAGGAGAGGGCGCAGGCGCTCCTTCTCCCCCTTGTCCTTCAGATGTCCCAGGCCGCTCGCCCTGTGCCGGCGCGCGACCACGGCGTCCACCCGGCGCTCAAGGCGGGTCTGGGCGCCCGGGGGAAGCCCGAAACGCAACAACCCGGCCCCGCGGCGCAGTTCCCCGAGATATTCCCAGTTGTAAGGCCGCGCCGGCGCAGGAGCGGACCTTTGCTCCCGTTCCCGCAGATCGCGGAAATACGCCAGCAGCAGGCGCCGTTTGCGCAGCCCGGTCAGGAACGCCGTCAGGCGCTTCTCGATCGGGGTGCGGGCGGTGTCGTATTGCGGGAGGTCGATCAGCCGGACGGTATGCGCCGGGGCCGGACTCGCTCCGGCAGGGCGCTGAAGAGCGCCTTCGGGGTCATGGCGGGCTTGCACAGGGGGTCCCGGCTATTGGGCCGGCTCCACTCTGCCGGGGTCCGTCACACCGCGTTCAGAGCCGTTCTACATCGTCGTCGAAGGGCGGACGGCCTCACGGGCACTCCCGCCCCCCGGGCCGTCATCAGCTGACCTTGATTTCCAAGACGAAACCTATGCCAAACCGATTGTCATGACAATCGGCAATTCAGGCTGCAGGCAAATCTCCGGATTGCCGGCAGCCGGCCGGCGTCCAGCCCCGGATCCCCGCAATTCCACGGGCAGCGGAATACACCCGGGAGGGCCCGAAACGCGCAGCCCGCCCTCCCGGCTCGGAGGCCGGGACAGGCTCCTGCGATCCGGGGGGCTCCCAAGTGTCGAGGATACTCTCGGTCGGTCCCCCGGAACGCCCCTCGCCTCCTTCGTCGTCACTCCTGAGGCCGGTGCGAGTCCCACGCGCCTTTGTACACGATGGGCAGGCGCGACGGGTCCGTGACGCCGGAGTCCCTGTGCAGACGGATTACGCTGCGGCCAACTCCGCAGTCCCCGAAGTCATCGCACGTCAGCGTACCGAGGATGCCCTGGAAGTCCCTGGTGCTGCCTAGAGCATCGCGGAGTGCCGCGCGATCGATGGTGAGCGTATCTCCATCGACCACCGACACCTGCTCGATCGCCGAAAGCAACAGCGTCGTGGCGTCATAGCCGTGCGCCCAGTATGCGGACGTTGGCGGCGCGCCAAGGACGGCCTCGAACGCGGCCAGCACGTCCGCGGCGCTTCGGCCCGTCGCCTGGTTCGTGTTCCCGCTGTCTCCGGGATCGGGTGCCGTGAAATAGAGGCCCTTCGACTCCGGCAACGCCAGGATATCCGTCGTCAATACGGCGGCCCCGCCGATCATTGTCACCCCTTCCAGCGCGCCGCGTTGGGCGGCCTGTCGGATCAGACTGGCTGCCTCCGACGGGAACAGCGGGATGAACACGCCATCGGGCTCGGCTTCTTCGAACCGGGCGAGAATGGCGGCCATGTCGGTCTGGCCCTTTGCCACCCGAGCGACGACCGGAACCGCACCGCCATGCTCGGCAAACTCGACGGCAAAGGCATTCGCGATGGCACTGGTGTAGGCGTCGCCATCGTGGATCGTGACCATCCTGCGCAAGCCAAGCTCGTCGTAGCTGAAGTGCGCGACGACGCTCGCCTCGATGAGGTCGTTGTCCGTAACGCGGTAGTAGCCTTCGTGGCCGTGCGGGCCGGCATTTCCGGCGAGATCGGATGTGAGCACAGGCGACGTGTTGGCCGGCGATATCATCGAGAGACCCGCCGCACCGAGGATCGGCGATGCCTCCACCGCCGCACCGGAGCACAAGGTCCCGATGACGCCGACGACCGCTGCGTCGGCAACCACGGCCTCGGCCGCCGCACGCCCGCCAGGGCCAGAGCACCTCTCGTCGAGAGTTCGGACGGAAACACGGCGCCCGTGTATGGGGCCGTAGTCCTTGATTGCCAGCTCCATGGCAGTTGCGATGAGAGGGGACACGGACGGCACGGCCGATTCGGAGAGAAGCGCGCGGATTTCGATGGGCGCGCCGCGCTCGATCTCGACCGCACCGAGCGGTCCTCCCGCGTGACCGCCGCCGCTCGCGGCAATCGCCAGGACCATCAAGGCGAGTACCGAGCCCTGTCCGACGAGAAGCAGCTTGCGCATGGCCAACTCCTTTCCTGCAAGGCCCCGAACGTCGTCGCGTGGCAAGCATCCGACTGTTCGCCGGCTCAGTGGGTCCCCTGTCGGCCGGATATTTCTGCACGGAACTCCTGCCCCTGGCAGCCTGGACATTGTCGCCGCGCGCCGAAATGGTGTCTTTGCGCCATATGCCCCCGTCCACGGCCCGGTATTGAACAATTCTCCGCGTTCGATTCGATGACCCGGTCCGCGTTCACCGCCTGGGCGCCCCCGCAATCGGAGCAATCCGCTATCCGCTGACATGCCCAAAGGATTGGGAAATCGGTCAGGTCGTTGCGAACCGCCGTGAGACCGCGGACGACAACCGCTTCGGCTTTTGGGCCCGGGAGACAAGCCGGCGTGCCCAATGAGTCGCGTTCAGCGCTTCGCACGCCGCGACCCGCTCCTGTGACTCGCCAGTGGCCCGCGCCGCCGCCGCGCCATGCTCTCCATGCCGAAACGCGCCCGCGCTTCGTCGAACCCTATCGGATCGAATGGCGCACCGTACCAGTCGAGCATCGCCCGGTGCTCCTCGTGCGCCGGATCGAGGATTGCTTCCAGAAAGTCCATGAAGCCGTCCGGCCCGCCGACATCCTCCGGCGGACAGCGCCCCGCTTTGGAGAACTTCCCTTTGACCGTATGGCCTACAGACATACTGCGCCGGCCGCCCCTAGCCGGAACCGATGCTCAGATCGCAGCGGTAGCCATCCACGATGACCTAATCCTCATCACCCGAAATCTGAAGGATTTCAGGAACTTCGATATTCAGTTGCTCGATCCGTGGCAAATTATCGAGATTACGATTAGGTTTTCCGTCATTTCTGAAAGACTGTCACAACAAGCGTTTGAAGGAGACCCTGTTGCCGAAACGCTAAACAGTCCAAATTGCCTTGTTCGCCGGTCATATCGTTCCGCTCGGCACCCCGGTACGGTGCCCCCCACTTCCGGCGAGAAATGACAATGTTCTCGCAAGAATCGTCGATTTGCGTGCTGACAACGCCGCCGCCGTTCCGACTCCTGTCGCACAGTGGCCGCACTTCACCGGTACGAACAAGTAAGAATGCCTCAGCGCACACACACCATAGCCTCTGCTGAGCGCCAGATGACCCTGCCGTTCTCGCCGGTGCGCAACCGCGACTTCCTTTCCAACCACTGGCTGGAGCACCGGCTGCCCCTTGAACCGGAGTGGCTCGAACAGACGGAGTCCGCCCAGTCCGCCCTCGAACGTCTCCTCTCCCTGTGGCAGAAGGAGAAGAGCAGGGTCGAGCGCTACGGCGATGAGGCTGGCCTTGAGGAGAAGTTCATCCAGCCCGTCTTCAAAGCCCTTGGCTGGCATTTGAAGTACCATACATGCTTGAACCGCCGCGGACCCAACTCGGCTACCTGAGCCCCAACCGCTTCGACGAGAGATAGTCCCGCAAGCCGGTCAAATCGGCCGCCTGAATCTGTCCGACCCCAGGGGCCCACTCCAGCCGCCTGTCGCTTTTGTCCGGGATTGGGGAGGGTGCGCGCTCGGATTATTCCGCCGCCGCTAACAACATTGCAGTTTAATTTGTAGTATTCTTGGACGAAAATAATAGCCGCATTTGTAGTATTGCAGTTCGATTCTAACTACAATATTTTGCCCGAAAATACCGTTGCCATTCCGGCTGTATTCCATTTTAAGGTCGCTAAAGCCATTGAGAGGGTACGAGGTTTTTTCCCTGTAGAGCGTAGCGAACCCGCCAGAGTAGTTCGGAGCCATAAGAATCCCGAAGACCGGAATGTTCGCTGCAATTCCGGCCGTGTTGCTAACGGCCGGAGTTACTTCGGATCGCGCGAGTGCGCATGAGGTAGGGCGTGTTTGAACAGATTGCAGGCGATGACGCGTGCTACGACTGGGCCAGGGTCGCCACCGAGGATGCGTCAGGCGGCGATTGGGGTGCAGGGACTCGTTTCGTTCCGTTTGTCGGATGCGGCGCGGCGCAGGTCTGCAGCAAGTTTGGCGAGGAAGGCGGCGGCCATGACGAGGTCGATGGCGGCAAACAAAATGCTTGCACTGCAAACGAGCCGCGCAGCGTAAAGCGCTGCATCGACAAGTCGGCCCTCTGCTGCAGGGGCCAGGTCGAGCCGGTTCAGGTCTCCGGCAGCCATCCGGAAGGCCATGTCCGTTTCGCCGCGATACGAGGAAGCGTTTTCGGGGCGTCCTGTCGGATTGGCGTCGGCAACCGCGTCAAGGGCAATTTCCACGACACAACGTCGCCGACCACGGACCGGAACGACCCGGACGCAGCGACGGGCGTCTTGACGCGCAACCGCACGGAAGGAGGTTCGCCCAGCAAGACCGCGGGCGCCTTCGGCGTAGAGAAGGACTGACGCGGGCGTGCGTCCGGCTATGGTGCCATCGTCGCCCCGCGACCGGGGCATG
>MKWU01005528.1_pt1 | contig 13671 bp, 1 predicted proteins | sample 809101 | NCBI WGS metagenome assembly MKWU01 (sample SAMN05860141, study PRJNA318959) | sponge metagenome | host: Aplysina aerophoba | place: Slovenia: Piran, Adriatic Sea, Gulf of Piran | collected 2013-05-07 | reverse complement strand
ACAAATGAATAGGAGGTTTACTACTCAAACCTACATAGAAATGCAACTAACACTCACTATTGTGCACCCTATTGTATGTATGTATCTGTAAGTAATGTACAGTCTTACCAGCCATGAAGTCTGGCTCAATCTGGTCCACTCCCCCCCAGCCATACTGGTCATCTGGCAACTGCTGGCCGACAAAGTAGTTTCTGCACAAGTGAGATATACAAATAGCAATCTGAACTCAATCACACATCAAGCAAGCAACACACACACATGCATAAGGCATAAGGACTGTACTTGGCTTTCAGGACTGAGCTAGAACAGTCACCACTCCCAACCCTCCTAAACACTACTCCCACAGACTCACCACTCCCAACCCTCCTAAACACTACTCCCACACACTTACCACTCTCAACCCTCCTAAACACTACTCCCACAGACTCACCACTCCCAACCCTCCTAAACACTACTCCCACAGACTCACTGGTCTGCTTCTTTCTGGTCCTTTTGTGCAAAGTAGCAATAGCAGCAAATGCAGACGACCATGATACAGACTGCAAGGGCACAGAACACCACCACCACTATCACTGCAATCAGTGTCCCAGTGATCTCCATTATTGGTGGCTCAGCAGTAATAGGTGGTTCCACGATGATATCGCTGTCCAGAATGCAGATGTTCCCGAACAGTGTACCTTCTCTCAGATGTGACTCGATGGCGCTCTGGAGTTTCGCACCAACGGCAAAGCTCTTGGTGTACGCCTGTGCCGTGTCCCTGGTTGGAACAAGAGGGCTAGTCCAGTTTTGTTGAAACTGACCAATCACAAAGTACAACAGTACACGAGACTCGGTCCTGTTGTGACAGCAAGATGGGAACATGGGGTGAAGAGATTTACGTAGCACTTATCAATATCAACCACTGGTGCAGTGGGTTGAACACCACTTGGCATTCAAACTAAGTGTAAATGTACGTAATGTACATGACATACTTTGACACATTTACGTATAGAGTGCTTTCAAGCTTCGCTCATGGTCTAAATCCATACAGACTGTTGAGTGGTATTTGTACTAATTATGTACCTAATTATGTACCTAATGAATACATACTACCACTATACATGTAGTAGCTTGAGGTTCATGTGGGGGCAACACACAGTGGTATGTAGTGCATTAGCAGCAACTGCTTACCTGCTTGAGTCCATTTCTTCTCGTTCTGTGATGTTGTGCACAAACACCGAACCAGAAAATCCATTGCGGTTGAAATAGTCTTCAAGGCCTGCCCTCATGGGCTCGCGGTTGTTCTCTACAACTGTGGTCGAGTTGCAGGACTTGAGAATCAAGAGGTGACTGGTGTTGTAGATGTTCACTGCTACAAACACAGTTGTTCTACCAGGCGTTGGTTCGTTGTTGTCTTCCGCAATTACCTCAAAGAGGTACTTATGTGGCCAGTTCAGGGTGATGGGGTTGTTGGTGGTGACAGCACCATTTTCAGGGTTGACAGCGAAAGGGACCTCCGATCCAACTTCAATCAGCTGTCTTGTGTAAGTTACTCTCTGTCCGTCGTGGTCTGTTGCAGTCAGGACCAGAACTTCTTTGTCCAAGACTTCTCCTGAAAGCACCTGTGATGTGTACACAGCTGTGGGGAATGCCGGGGGAGTGTTCTCCACTCTGAGAGTGAAGTTGATAGCGGCAGCCTGGGCTGGGTCCCCACCATCCACTGCATTCAGGCTAATATTGATGCCATCATATTTCTCTAAGATGGTCCTTGCAGCTTGTAATCTGACTATGTATCTCCCAGGGGATGGAATTGTGGGGTCAACATTAATCAGCTCTTCATCTTGTGCCGGGTCATATGTGAGGGTAAAGGAGATATCGGCATTCAAGTCTTCATCTGCGTCTGTGACAGTGAGAGTGACTAGGGGAGTGCCTGCACTTGCTCCTGGCAAGATGGACGCCTGAGTGACAGGGTTGACGAACAGTGGTGGATTGTCATTGATATCAGTTACAGTCACTGTCACTGGAGCAGAGGTGGATTGACTTGACTCGAATCCCAAGTCTTCTGCAATTACATTGAAGTTGTATTCTGATGTGTGCTCCCTGTCCAAAATGGCCAGCAAGGCTAGATCTCCATTGATGTTATTCAAACTGAACATTCCATTTCCACCGTCAATTCTGTAACGTACTTCTCCATTTAGCAGCTCATCAGGATCCTCAGCTACAAAGGTGCCAAGATATACTGCACCAGGGTCATCGCGGGCGCCTTCCATCACTGTGAATGAGTATGAAGCCTCTGTGAACATTGGAGCATTATCATTGATGTCTTGGACAACAATGCGCAGCAAGGCTGTTACATTCACCCCTGTCTCCTGGTCCAAAACATCAATAAGAAGACGGTGCTCAGGCATTTCCTCTCTGTCTAGTTTCATCACATTGACAACAGTATCACTACTTTCTTTTGCAAAAACTCCACCATCATTTCCCCCAATGATAGTATACGTTGTTCTGGTGGTGACATCAATAGCTCTCGCACTCAACGTCTGTGTCAAATTGTACCGGAAATTTCTAATGACATCTGTCTCAAGGATGACAGCTTCAAGGAGAGTCACTTCGCGTACAAATACATTGACACAAGTTTTGCCCTCCATCCCACCATCGAAGGCAACCACAGTGAATGAGTAGGTGGTGGACTCGCCAGTGGGTACACTTCGAATCAAAGTCAGTTCTTGTGTCTTGTCATTCACAGAAAATAGCTCAGTGACTTCATTCTGTTGTGGTAGAAGAGAATTAAGACATGGTTCTGGACGAATGCTGAATTTCAATGGTTGAAGGTTGTCGGCATCAGAGGCTCTAAACCTGGCCAGCCTGCTACCAACAGGGTCAGAATCTGTGATGTAGATCACATACTCTGATTGATTGAAGGTAGGTGGGTTGTCGTTGAGGTTGTTCACAGAGATGTTGACCAAAGCTTGTGAAGTGAGAGGAGGGATGCCATTGTCTGAAGCAACCACTTGAAGGATCAATCGATTGAATAGCTCATAATCAATCTCACTCACACTACTGATCCAGCCAGTGCTGTTGTCCACGGTAAAGAACTGACTATGTGGGGTTTCCACCAAACTGTAGCTCACACGTCCTCCCTCTCCTGTATCCACATCATCAGCTCGCACTTGAACCACCATGCCAATTGTATTTTCATCTATGCTAGTTTGATAACCTTCAGGCTGGGAGAAAACTGGCCGGTTGTCATTCACATCAGTAACTTGTACAACAAGGCTTGCATAAGCTGTATACTGGCCATCAAAGGCCTTAATCACTATACCATACTCAGTTCTGTTCTCATAGTTCAGCTCTCTGTTGAGGACCATGTCTCCGGTGCTTGATTCGATTGAAAAAAGATGAAGAACTTCGTTGTCACTGCTTTGAAGAGTAAACACAGGCTCCGTTTGTGTGCCAAACATTAACGCTGTTTTGAAGACTTCCCCACTGAAGATAACAGCACCAATAGTCTCATTCTCACTCACAGCCGTTGTAAATTCAGGTGGGATGAATCGCAAAGAGACTGAATCGTTCACTTGTATGTTGACAATGACTTGCACATTCAGTGAGAAAGACGGAGTTCCTTGATCGCTGACTTGTACTGAGAGATCAATAACACCTGGAAGTACTATTCCAGTTAGCTCAATGGTGCCTTCATCTGCATTCCACTCAAACATTGCTCCACCATTGCTCCGTCTCACTATGGTGTATGAAAGTTGTCCATTTGCTCCTTCGTCAGCATCGCTACAGTTGAGGGCAGCCAGAGACAACCTCTCATATTCACCTTCAGTTATCAAGTGAACAAATGTCTCATCTGTGCAAATTGGCCTGTTGTCATTAACATCAGCAATGTCAATTGTGACATTGATTGAAGATGTTAGAGAACCAGCGATCATGTCTCCATCGTCGGCCTCAACGGTGAGCCTAAACAAAGGATTCACTTCACGATCCACAAACGACACGAGTGAGATCACGCCTGTCAGTCGGTCCACCACAAAGGCCAGCAACTCAGGGTCACTGTCTACAATGGTGTATGTGATGACAGCACTTTGACGATTGTCAGGGTCAGAAGCAATCACCTGCCCTACTGGGACTGCCATGTCTACTTCTGTGTTCTCTAGGACACTGAACATGTATGGGACTGTGGAGTTTGCACCCTCAAACACAGGAGCATAGAAGTTTACTGGGTTCACAGTCACCACAAAAATTAGTGAAGTAGACATTGAGAGACCGGCCTCTGGAGGGGGGGTGTCCATGCAAATTATTGTCAGAATATGTTCCCTTGCTTCTTCAAAGTCAAGCGCTCTGAGAAGTTGGATGTTGCCATTAACCTTATCAATTACAAACTGGTTGTATTGGTCTCCTCCTATGGTGAAGCTGACCGGAAATCCATCCCTGTCAGTGCAAGTGAATTGAGTAAATGTTACGCTAATGGGCTGGGTCTCATCCAGCATGAAAGATGATGGACCTGTTAACACTGGTTGGAAATCATTGTTGTTGAGGATGTCCACAAACAAAGTCACTTCTGCAAACATTTGGTTCACTCGAGAGGCATCATATGCCCGAATGGTGAGATTGTATGATGACTGTACTTCATAGTCTAGTCCTTTGTTCAGGATTATTTCCCCAGTGCCTTCATTGATAGAGAAAGTGTTGTTGATGTTTCCATCCACAAGTGCATACGTAATGCCTGTGGGAGTCTCTACATCAGTTGCGTATACGACATAGATGACCACTGGGACAGATGCGGTTTCTTCCACAGTAACCGATCCCTTGAAGTTCACAAAGAAAGGTGGTATTTCGTTTGTTGGTGTGATGGTGATTTCCATTGTGGATGTGGCTGAAAGAGAAGGCATTCCCCTGTCACTGCACACAAAGGTGAGTGTTTTCATGGGTAACGTCAGCTCATCAACGTTAGTGAAGATCCGAGCCAGAGTCAGACCTGGTTGAGAGGATACGGTTGCAAGCAGAAAGCTATCAGCATCACCAGTATTGGCCATCATTATGTCTAACTCAGCGTTCTCATTGATGTCTCCATCAATGCAAGTTATATCTCCCACTATGGAGCCACTTTCTACTTCGACCGACGCAAACTGTTCGTACACATCCTGGCTAAAGTAAGGTGCTTCATTAACGTCATTGACTGATACTGTCACATCAGCATACCCCGTCAAACTAACAGGAGAGCCTCGATCTGTGGCAGCTACCTCAAGGTTGTAGAAGGTCTGCCGTGATGCATTCAAATTGCTAGCAGTAGTAAGGGAATGACCAGCGATGGCAAAGTCACTTGACCCAATGCTCGTGGTGACTCGGAGAGAGAATATGCCGTCATTGCCACTGTCAACATCAGCAACAGACAACTGCTGAATGATGGATCCAATAGTAACATTTTCTAATACTTCAGTGGAAAATATTGATGGGTCAAACACTGGTCTGTACTCATTGACTGGCTCCACAACAATGATAACTGTTCCCCTCGTTGCCTGTGGCTCAGAGCCCATGTCACTGCACATGACGGTGATGTTGTATTGTGCTGCACCGGAGTCATAGTCAAGAGCTGCCACTACTGAAAGAACTCCATCAGGAGTCACAGCAAAGAGGCCATCTGCAGCCTGTCCACTAGGAATGCTGACAAACGTCTCTCCATTACTTCCTTCATCGCTGTCTTCACATATGATTGTTGAAACTGAAGCGGGTGGAGAGATGGACTCTTGTACAAAGATGGTCTGAACCGCTGGGATTATCATAGGCACATTATCATTGATATCTCGTACTCTGACAATTAGAACTGCAAGGGAGGAGTGGCCATTGGCTGTGGCCCGAATGATAACATGAAGACTGGCTTTAATCTGGCGATTCAATGTTCCGTTCAGCCTCACAGCACCACTAGAGGCATCTATAGAAAGCTCCAGATCTCCTTCATACTTGGCAAAAGTGACAGGGCTGCCTGTCTGTGTTTCAGCGTCAACTGTGTACACTACCACATTGGAGTAGTAGCCCTCATCAATGGTCGTTTCGTATCTGTTAGACGGCACAAACTGAGGTATGAGGTTCCTGTCTTCATAGATGGTGATTGCCACAGCAGATGTAAGTGCACTGCGTCCACCACTGTCATTGCAGTACACAATCACACTGTGAACTGCAGGGGAGTCAAATGTAGCATCCATCACAAGCTGACTATTCATAGTGAGAACAAAGTTAGGAGAGCTGGAGACTATCGACACTCTGGGGTCACCATCAGGAACAGTGTCCTCATCCACGCAGAGAAACCGCTGAACCAGAAAGCCTGCCCTTTCACTCACATGAATGTTCACAGCAGCGGCTGTTGGTGTCAAAACTGGGTCGTTGTCATTCACATCACTCAGCTGAATCACCAACTGAGCAGTGCTTGTTTCTCCGCCTTCGTCCTGGACAAGGACATTCAGAGTGTGTTCAGGGGAGGTTTCATAATCCAAAGGACGAATCACTGATACAGAACCGTTATCAGAAAAGACATGAAAGGATGGGTTGGGCTCGATCACACGGAAAGAGAACATGCCATCTCTGCCAATATCTCCATCTACTGCCGCAACCTGGCCAACAATGCTACCTACAGGAGTGTTCTCTGCTACATCTGTTATAATGTAGGTCTCCATTGTGAATGTTGGAGGATGCTCATTGACTGGCGTAACCCTGATCAGAACAGTTGCCATAGCTGATTGAGGTGGTGTTCCACTGTCCCTGCATGTGATTGTGATAGTGTGATCCACACTAGTTTCATAGTCCAAAGTACTGTTCACAAACACAACACCGTCGCTGCTGACATCAAACAAACTGTTGGAGCTGCTAACTTCATAAGATACCTCAGCATTTTCTGGCAAGTCCCGATCTTCACAAGTGACAGAAACAATTAATTCATATCTAACAGCTGACTCGCTGACAGTTTCTCGATAGAAGTTGCTTGGTGTGAAGACAGGTACATTGTTGTTGATGTCCGACACTCTGATTCTCACCAACACACGTGAACTCAGCTCATTGGGTCCCACGTTCTGTGCAGAAACAAACAGATAATAAGAGTTCTTCTGGACTGCATTAAGACGTGCTGTTGTGAATAGAGAACCAGAGGCAGGATCAATCCCAAACTGCTCTGCTCCATCACCCTCTCCATCTACAATAGAGTACCTCACAATGATGTTGGTGTTTTCTGGAGTTGCAGAGACCTGAAGGACCTCCATAAGTACAGGATGGTCTTCAGGTACAGACATATTGTAACTTGCCTGATCAAACACCGGAGCACCCACATGAACGGGAGACACAATGATGATGACCTGTACTGAGGATGATAGTGAAGGAGTTCCTCTGTCAGCACAAAACACCCGCAGAGTGTAGACAGCTTCTGTTTCAAGATCTCCTGTCAAGACAATGTTGCCTTCTTCGGTGATATGAAACGTGTCAGAGTTGGGAAGAATATCATAGACTATAAGCTGGTTCGTGCCCGAATCTTCATCAGAGCAGCTGACATTGACAACAGAGCTCAACAGTTCATGGTCTGTCAAAATGGCAGCTTCATAAAAGGGTTGGCCGAAAACTGGCGTATTGTCGTTTGCATCCTCAACACGGACAAACACAGTGGTCGAGCCGGTGAAGCGCTTGCTGTCAGGAGCTGTTGCTCCTCCATCCACAGCCACAACCGTCAAGTTGTATTCTCTGGTTGTCTCAAAGTCCAGCGCTGACAGAAGACTGATATCACCAGTGGTTGAATTGATGAAAAACTTGTTTCCAAAGTTTCCACTTTCAATTGCGTATGAAAACTCTCCAAAGCTGCCAATGTCAGAGTCTCTTGCCACGACCTGCCTCACTGACTCTGAGGCATTAAGGTTCTCTGGTACAAGGACTCTGTACGTATCCAGGTCAAAAGTTGGAACATGATTGTTTTCAAATCGCACATTGATGGTGACAATTCCAGATGCAATCTCCGGTTCCTCTATTGTGAGGCTATAGCAGATCACAGGAAGGACATGTATTGGCGTTTCATCAAGTTGTTTCAGTAAACGCATTGTTCCATACTCGTCAACACTGAAGATGTCAGAAGGTGGAATGAAGGTGAAATTGAAAGCATCACCTCGCTGTAAGGTGTCATTGGAGCACTTCAGCTGTCCAAATGGCTCATTCACGGGTGTATCATGAGCCACAACATACCTCCCTGAAGGTGGAGCTAAGTCTGAGCTCTCACTGATATCCAAGACATTAACAATGACAAGCACCTCCGAAAAGTTACCATTGCCATCTGTAGCTCGAATGATGAGTCCATGCCTGCGTTGTAACTCATAGTCCACTGAGAAAGCAAGCTGAAGAATACCGTTCTCTCGATCAATTCTGAAATGACCATCTTCATTGCCATCTGTGATGTTGTATGTCAAAGTCGTACCACTGGTTGTCTCAGCTGATATCTGCGTGAAGTTGCTCCCTACAGGTGTATCCTCAGGTAGGTTCCACTGGTAAACCACTTGGGAGAACTTTGGATTACCAGGACGCAAAATGGCAATAAACACCTGTCCAACAGTGGAAAACATTCCATCCGTGCAAGAGATGTTAGCTGTGTAACTCGTGCCACCGCTTTTAGTGAGGTCCTCATTCACCACAATTCTGTACTGACCAGAGCTCCCTTGCACAGCAAAGGGAATGTCTATTGGGTCTTGTGTTACACTGACCAAACCGAAGCTGCCAGAGTCAGCATCTTCACACGTGAACTCAAGGATCGAAGTTCCCATTGCGGTGGTAACATTCACAATGGTACCATAAATACCACTTCCACTGAGTTCTGGAACATGATCATTGACATTGCTAACTGTGACAGTGACCTGAGCTGTGTCTGACAGAATGTCAGAACCATTGAAGCTGCCTCCGTCTTCAACGATAACTGAAAACGTAAACTTACTCAGCGTCTCAAAGTCCATGGGTGCAGTTACAAGAATCAGGCCACTTTCAGGATCCACATAGAAATCTGGGTTGACTGCAGCAAACCGGTACCTCAAACTGCTCACAGGACTGTCACTGTCAGTTGCAATGACAGAATCAACTGGGTCCAGTACTGAAATGGTCTCAGGGATGGTAAAGTCGTATTCAGAACGTTCAAACATAGGTGGGAATCTGTTCTTTCGGTACACTTCCAGAACCACATCTACTTCACTTGTCAGGGATGGTGAGCCTAAGTCTGACACTAAAACTGTGATAAGGAATGATGTTGAAGGCTGAAGGGTGCCTTCAACCATCACACCACCACTGCTGGAATTGACGACGAATGGTGTCCCAAGTGTAAAGGGGCTCACAGTGTACACTAGTCGCATGTTATCTCCAATATCTGCGTCAGTACAACTCAGCTGTGCCACTACAGTTCCCGCTGCAGTGTCACTCAAGATGGGTACGGTTTGGTACGTTGGAGTACAGAGTGGGTAGTGGTCATTCACGTCCTGCACTTCGACAGTGGCACTTGCGCTACCAACTCTGGGATTGTACGGGTCACCATCAGTTGCTACCACCTGAAAGTTGAGTGTTAAAACACTCTCCCGATCCAATGTGCTGGCAAGGAGAATTTCCCCAGTTTCTGAATTGATTCGGAAGAAGTTCGCATGAGGACCAGCAAGGGAGAATGTGACCTGACCCTGAATCCCACGATCATCGTCCGTAGCTGTTACAGTAGAAATGTTGGTACCAATGGCAGTATCCTCCTTCAGAAACCAGCTGTAGGTTGACTGACTGAACATTGGAGCATTGTTATTTCCAAACAAAAACGCTATTTGCACGTCAATTCTTGAATTCCTTTTTGGAAGAATGTTGTCAGTAACAGTGACATTAAACTCATAGAACTCTTCAGTGCCTTCTGAGTTTGTCAGACTTCTGGACAATGTGACAGCTCCACTTCTCTCTCCCACTCTAAATTCAGGATTTGCTGGGGAAAGGTTTCCCCCCTGTCGGAGGTAGGTAACATCATCATCATCTTTATCCCCACCAGAGCAGTTTAGTTGTATAACAAGTTCACCAACAATCGTGTCTTCACTAATGTAGCCAATGTAGAGGGGTTGAGTGCAGATTGGAGCACGTTCGTTGACATTACGCACAAAGACAGTGAACTCAGTGGTAGCTGACATGCGGTTAGAACTGTCTTCCGCCCCATCAGTCACCACAATGGTTACACGATGTGACTGTTCCTTTTCAAAGTCAAGTGATCTTAAGAGCCTTAATTCGCCTGTGGATGGTGTAATGGTAAAGATGTCATCTTGGTTTGTACTTGGGTCTATGGAGAAAGTCAGCTTGCCATAAAGTCCAGGGTCATTATCTGACGCTGAAAACTGCTGGACCACTTCAGTCAAATTGTGTGTTTCGAGCACAGTAATATCAGAAGGTGGGTTCACAAACAAAGGTGAGTAAATGTTGGTTTCATCAATACTAATTTGGACCTCAGTAATACTGTGCAGGAATGGAACGCCATTGTCTGTGCACTGGATCAAGAGGCCGTACCTGTCAGAATCACGCTGAAGGAGATCACTTGCAACTCGTATTTCTCCACTGGAACTGTCTACGTGAAATAAGTGGCTCACTGCTTGGGTCAGCAGGGTGTAGGTTATGACAGTGGTGGTCTCAATATCTGCATCTGTGCAGCTGACCATGCCAATAGTGGAATTGACACTTTGTGCTGCATTAGCAGTGAAGGAGTACACTGCATCTTCTGGAAACCTCGGAGGCTCGTCATTGACATTCACCAGCTCCACCATGACTTGAGAAGAATACATCAGTCTCCCTGAAGCATCAGTAGAAGCTGCTCTATCATACGCCATTACAGTCAGTGGGTAGCCATTGAGTGCAACATCATAGTCCAGGGCTTCACTGACAGTGAGCTCACCTGATGGCGCAAGGTTGAATGGCACAGCCCCTGTCAGCACTAACTGAAATTCTACATTGCCATCTTCGCCTGCATCCCTGTCAGTGGAGCTGAGGGTTGTGATTCTGTAACCCACATACACATTCTCTTGGATTTCAAATCTACCGTCACCAATAAATGTTGGTCTGTGTTCGTTGACAGGTAGCACATTGACTATGACAGAAGTGGTGACTGCCAGGAGTCCATCAGAACACTGGATAGTCAGAGCAAACCCTCTAGTGCCTGCATCGTAGTCCAGCTGTCTCCCAACTTGGACAACAACTGTGCCCACTACCATGCCTCTGCCATCATCCGCAATGCTTTTTGAGCTCACAGTGATACCAAATATCCCTTCAATGTTGCCCTCAGTAATAGTCATAGTCAAGGGGTCATTGAAATCCACATCATAGCAGGATACTTCTAGGATGTCTTCCCCTAAACTGGGTGAGGATGATTCTAAAATGTTAACGGGGTTCGCGGAGGCTGGGAGAGACGGGGCTGTGTTAGCACTAACGAGGATTTGTAGTAAGACACTGTCACTTAGTGGCGGTACTCCATTGTCTTCCACAGTCAGTCTGTATGTGAATGCGATAACGGTGTTCCTGTCACCGAGGTCTACTTGATCACCACTCACTGGATAGATACAGCTCGCTGTGCTGTTGAATCCAAAGTAAGCAGGTTGTGTATTTGGTACTGGGGACAGAATGAATTTCAGAGTACCTTCTGGGGTGTTAGGGCCGTCCGCATCTTGTGCCCCCACAACATACACACAATCAGTTCTGTTGAGATCATCTGGCTGAATGGTGATTGTGGGATCTAGGTTGACAAACTCTGGGCGGTTCAAATTCGTGGAGTTGGCTGAAACCACTACTGTTGCAGTGGATGATAGGGGAGGAGACCCAAAATCTCTGCACTGAATTTCAATATAATAATATGCCTGAAGTGGTGTCACTGAAGTTATCAGAGATCCATCTGAAGTCAGTTCAAAGTCCTGCCCACCGCTGGTAATAGCAAATTCTACTCGGCCTGCATCATTAGAATCTCCATCACTGCATGTAAACATGACTGCTGTTGATCCGACTGCTGAGTCCCGGTTCAAATTGGTTACAATAGCATCAGCTGGAGTGATGACAGGACGTTCGTCATTCACATCGATAACGTTTACTGTCACAGTGGTGGAAGCACTCCTCTGCATCGATCCACTCACATCACCTACAGGAATGACGTCAGTTGCTAGCACTGTGAGAATGTACTGGGTCTGAGTCTCGTAGTCCAGTGGAATCACCACTCTAATGTTGCCTTCTGCATTGATTGAAAACCTATTTTCTGGGTCTCCAGATACAATACTGTAAACAGGGTCACCATAACTTACGAAGTCAAGATCAGTGGCAGAGACTTGGACAACGGATGATACAATTCCTCCCTCTATGACATTGGCTTGGTAATTGTTCAATGGAAACACAGGAGCATAGTCATTGAAAGGTAGAACGGTCACATGCACACTGGCAGTGGTGCTAAGGCCATCAGAATCTGTGCAAACAACAGCAAAGTCATGCTGTAGCATGGTCTCTATGTCAAGTACTGATTTAGTGCTGAGAGCACCATTGGTTTCATCAATTGTGAAGAAGTTGTCAGCGCCTTCTAGGGAAAACGTCAGGCTCTGGCTGCCGGCAGCACTGGCATCTTCGTCAGTGCAGCTGATTCCCACAGGAACCAATAATGGTGGTGACTGAGACTCTCTGGCCTGGCCGAAGTAGTTGCTGTCTGATAGAATTGGGGGAGCATCATTTTGATTCAAAACTGACACTACTACTGCAACTTCTGCTGAGCCACCATCTTTGGATGCTCGTACTGTAAATGTGAAAATTCGATCGTCTGGATTTTCATAATCCAACTCTCGCAATAGTCCTAGCTGTCCAGACTGAGGTGTAATGAAGAATGAACCATCCTGTTCTCCCACTATCTCATACATAAATGTTTCTGTAATGTTGTCATACGCCTCAATGCTTCCAATAACTTGGCCTGCAAAAGATTCCAACTCTGGAACTTGAAATGAATAGGTGTCCATGGTAAATTGAATTTCTTCCACATGCGGAGTCACAGTGACGATCACCACTGAGGATGCTGTCTTAGGTGGCGTTCCACCATCTGAACACATTAACTGTACTATGTAAGGTCTGGGTTGGAGCGGCTCAGTTGCCTCAAGGAAGCCAAGTGGTAAACTTATGCTCAAGCGAAATGGGACAGGATTATCATCACCATTGGCTATCACAATTCCCTGTACACCATTCTGCCCTGAGTCTCTGTCTGTACAATTTACAGTCTCAATCACTGCCATTATTGAAGCATTCTCCCGCACAGATGTAATGTAAACTTCTTCGGCGAAGACGGGATTGTTGTCATTCTCATCAGTTACAAGTACTGTAATGGTTGTGGTTGAGGCGAGTGCCACAAACTGATAGTCTTGTTCACCATCGTCTCTCACTTCAATCTGCAATTCAAACCTTGTATCTTCTTCATAGTCAAGGTTACTGATAAGGAAAAGCTCACCGGTAACTTCATTCAGTTGGAACTTCTGCTTCTCATTTCCACCACTAATGTAGAATCTGATGGCGTCATGGGGATAGTCATCAGCATCATCAGCAATGATCAACTTCACTTGAGATCCAACTCTTGTGCTCTCTGATATCATGGCCACTGTATCACTAGTGATCTGTGGGGGAAATTCATTTACAGGCAACACATCAATGATAACA
>MKWU01005527.1_pt1 | contig 13672 bp, 11 predicted proteins | sample 809101 | NCBI WGS metagenome assembly MKWU01 (sample SAMN05860141, study PRJNA318959) | sponge metagenome | host: Aplysina aerophoba | place: Slovenia: Piran, Adriatic Sea, Gulf of Piran | collected 2013-05-07 | reverse complement strand
GTCGGCGGGATGTTCGCGCCGAGGGTCGCCCTGCCAGCTATCATAATGAAGCCGCAGGACTCGGCCACACTTCGCGCGAGGAGCAGAGGATGACCAAAGCAGACCTGGTTGAGCAGGTCGCCGATGCAATAGGGTCGCGAGTCACCAAGAGGGATTGCGGGCTGGTGGTCGACGCCTTCATCGACACCGTGAAGGCCGCGCTAGCGCGCGGCGACCACATCGAGTTGCGGGGCTTCGGCACCTTCAAGGTGCGGCACCGCAAGGCCCGCAGGGGCCGCAACCCAAGGACCGGAGAGGCAGTCGAGGTTCCGCCCCGCGATGTGCCGGTCTTCAAGCCGTCGAGCCACCTCCGCAGCCGGGTGGAGCGGGGCTCCGGCGTGTCGGTCACGGGAGAACCCTTGGGGGTCATCGGCAAGCCGTAGCCTGGTGGCTCCGTCGGCCCGGCCGGTGCGCGCGGGCCTCGAATACGAGGTCGGCACGGTCTCGCCGACAACCGGCAAGAGTCTGACCTTCGGACGGCGTTACGGCGCGAGCTTCATCCTCCGCCTCGGGGAAGTCTCCGGCGGCACCTTGGTGCTCCTCCACATGGGCGGACACAATCTCGTTCCGAGCGCGGACAACGTGGCCGATGGGGGGGGCGGCGTCAGCCGGATCCGAACGTCGGCGCGACGCGCCGTTGGCCTTCCCGCAAGGGATCGCTGGATGGGAGCGACCCCGCAGCGGAGGGGAGGATGGGGCTGTCCGGCTCCATCCGCCCCGACGCCAATCGAGGTTTGCCGAGAGGGGGGGTCGCTCCCAGCCACGTCCAAGGAGCGCAGACTGGCGTCGGCGCTCCGCTGGCCGTGGTGCAACCGCAAGCGCGCCAGCGACATGGACGACCGGGGCCGTGTCCGGCCGAACGGCGATTTCGTGTCCGGCGACCCCCAAAGTGAGCCGGACACGCAGGACTTGCCACCAACACCGGCATCCGGCGGTCAAAACGGGTCCCCCCGACAGATGGCTCGAACGCCACCACGGGGAGGACGTTGGAGGTAGAGACGCCATCGTGGTCCGCCTTCGCCTCGGCGACAACCCTGTGGCCGACTCGGCCCGCCCGTTCGCCGGCCATCGGGATTCCGTCAGCGAACTGATCGGGAACATCGTGGAGAACGCCATCGAGGACGTTCTGTCTCGGAATGGCGTCAGCTTCCGCAAGACAAAGCGTGCCGAGCGCTTGCTCGGCTTCGATCAAGCGACCGATTTCGTCATCCCCGACGAGTTCAATCCGCAAGTGGTGATCGAAGCCAAGCTCACCGAGGACGATGGCACGGCCAGAGACAAGGTGACCCGTCTCCAGCATCTGAATACCCTCAGCATGTGGGGGCAACCGCCGGGCGGCCCACCCAAGTACGAGGTGGTCGCGTGTATCGCCGGCCGAGGGTTCGGAGTTCGGCGTGAGGACATGAAGAAGCTGCTTCTTGCGACCCGCGGCAAGGTTTTCACCCTGCGGAACATGGGCCAGCTCGTGGAGCACACGCGACTCGCCGTGCTACGTTCGCGCTAGCTGCCGGACTCTCCGTAATGCGCCAGCCGACACGAGGCCGAACGCGTGCTCCGCACCCCGGCGCGCTTCACCGTCTCGGGCCGCCGGATCACGATGACCACCGGGGGCGCGTCGGCGCACTGGCACATGCTCGCCTGCGGTCTTGCGACCCTGCACGAGCCCTCCGGATAGCGCGGACGCCGCGCAGCCAGGCGCCGAACCCTTCCCGGGGCCCCGGCAGCCCCAAGGACGCCGAGGTGTCTCCAAGCGCCCGGAAACAGGCACGGCCCGGCCGAACAACTACTCCTGTCGGACTCGAAACGCCTGTTTTGGCTCCCGGAACCGCCCCGATCTGCCCTCGGGCCTGCCCTCGCGGGTTGCGAGGAGGCCCTCAGGCCCTCCATGCTACCTTGGACCCGGGTGGTTTCATGAATGTGCCGGGGTAAACTGACGGCTAGTCCAAATCCAGCAAGGCTTGAAATCACCTGCGACCCTTCATCAACCGGAGATAAATCAGTGGAACAAACCTTTGAACCATCGGCCGAGGTCAGCGACTTCGGCGTGTCGATTTCACTCGACAAGATCGGAATACGAATCAAATCTCCGCACGGATTCCCGGCGGAGACACTGCATCCCGTAACCAGCGATGTGGTCGCTGTTCAATTGAATCCGGAAGTGACCGTGTGGAGCGTCGAGCAGGCTCGGCAACTCGTATTCCACCTCCGGCGAGCCATCGATGCTCTCGCCAATCCAACTTGACTGGAGCGTCAGCTACTCCGTGACCAGATCCCGGTACATCAGCCAGCAAGGAAGGAGGCCCGCCATCACCACCCACGATGTTCTCTGCCGCCCGTGTCAGGTCCAGTTCATAGTCGTCTCGGAGGAGACGGGAGACGCGAAATGCCCGACCTGTGGGGTCTGGTTCGAGGGCGGTGTGTTGAAATCCTTTCTCGACTACGAGCACCGCAAAGTCGTTTCGGAGGAGATCGCGGAAATCCGCACGCTTCCGAGCGGGAAGAAGACAGTCATACTTCGGCGCAACCTCATCAAACACCTCCAGAATTGCATCCTCATCCGCGCGGTCAGCGGTGCACGTCTCGACGCATCCGCGCCGGGGTCGTTGCAGTAGAGGGCGTCGCGCCCACGGTGCCCGCCCGCCGACGGTCGCACTCCACCCCTTGGCTCACCGCCCTGATCAGCGAACCCGCTCCCGAAGTCTTGAACCCTTACAAGAAAGCGCATAGGAATTCCCGGCCGCGCGCAGACCCGGCAGACCTTCAGGCCCCGGACCGTCTCCTCGGTCACCAGCCTACTCCGCCGAATTGGGCACCAACAGCAGTTCAGCCGAAACGGTCGGGCGTTGGAGCATGGGGGTGTACTTCTTGACATCCGCTTTGAATGCCCTCATCAAGCGGTCAACCACATCGGTGAGGCCGATCGGAAGTACGCGATGCTGCCACTCCTGGGTCGGTCGGCTCAAATTCAGCTTCTGAAGCAGTTCCCAGTCGCGTAGCACCGTGACCTCGTCCCCAACTTCCGTCACCCCGAAAACCAGTCGGTGAGAAACGGCACCGGTGCCAGTGATCTCATCCTCGGCCGAGACGACCAGAATGGGATACCGGAGACCGATCTCCATGGCGACACACTCCCTAAGGGAACAGGCTTCTTGAAGGGCGATGTCAAAGACGGTATGGCCTACACCGAGCACCTTGGCAGCCGCACCCCTTCCGCGTACCGTCCGATCGAACAGTAGGCCCTCGTACCTGTCGCGGACTGCGTAACTGCGTTCCTTCCATCGATTGGGTGAGTTGAACGCCAACCCACCGTCCCGCCGGAAGACCCGAGTTCGGTGTCGCCCTACCGCTCGCACGAAGAACGACTCCAAGTCAGGCAGGTCCACCATGGGCAGATCCTTGCCGACTTGTTGAAAATCAAATCGTGCAACGTTGCCCAGAAGCTCACGCGCCGTGTCCACGACGTCCTGGCCGCCCAGTGTTGCAGTCTCTTGGTCGAACCATTCAGCAAGGCGTTCGCGCGGAACCTCCTGTGCGTCTGAGAACAAGCGATCGAATGACGAATGCAATGTTGTACCGGTCACCAGCTGAAGAATGTCCTCCTGGTCGTCCATCACCGAGGTATGCGCCGTCTGAATCCGCTCCAGCTTTGCGTTCAGAAGTTCCCATATACGAGCCTCCACCGTCCCGGGATTCCGCAGAATAAAGACCGTAACCGGTCGCATCTGGCCGTATCGCGAAAGCCGTCCGACCCGCTGGTGCATTCGCATGGGATTCCAGGGCATGTCCACATGAATGAGGGTGCAGCAGTTCTCCTGCAGGTCAATCCCCTCTCCCCCGGCTTCTGTTGACACCAGAAAGCGGACCTTCCCGGCATTGAATGAGTCTGCCGCGTCCTCTCGGGACTGGCGAATCGTGCGTAGTGGTCCGTCCGACACCTCGACCCCGTCAAGTCGGTCGTCTCCGTTGATAAAGGTAACTGTCCCAAACCCGAACTCTCGCTGAAGTGAATTCATGACCAGAGCCTGAGTCGCCTTGTATTCTGTGAACAGAAGTACGGATTCTCCGTCGCGGATATCATGCCTTATCAACTTGACCAGACAGTCAATCTTGGTCTCCTTGCCCACTTTGTTGGATAGATTCAGCAGTTCGTCCAGACGTCGAATCTCATCCTTCAGCAGCACGAACGCGACCTCCTCTGCGGCCTTTTCCTCCCACCGAGCGAGGTCGTCAAGTGTACTGACATCCTCGTTCGGCGTGTGTGCGCCTTGTGGACGGTCGCTTCGAACTGCCTCCTGGAGCATCCGCCGTCGATTGAATAGGGCCTTGCGGACAGAAGCAATCGAACTGGCGGCCAGCTTCTGAAGAGTAGTAAGGACCAGCATTCGCGCCGTTCTGGCTCGCCCGGTTGCATTGGTGGCATAGGCGCGACCGTCGAGGATGAACTGGCTAAGTGTTCGATAGAAGGCGTCCTCTTCGTCACTGTATTCGTATTCCCGGTCGTGAACGGTTGTGCTTGTGAAGAGCTCATCCCCGCGAAGGTCGGTCGCAGAAGCTTTGTTGTTGCGGATCATCGCCTGCCGGAGCTGCGGAAAGAGAAACACACTCTTGCGCTCTGGATCGAAGAGGTCTGGACGGAGAAGTTGCATCAACTTGAAAAATCCGTAGTCCTTCCCGCGGTGGGGCGTACCAGTGAAGAAGAGCAGCGACTCGGTCTTTTTCCGCTTATTCAACTCAGCCAGCAGGCCGTATGCCAGCGTGTCTCCCATTCGCTCATCGGCGTTCAAATGATGAGCCTCGTCAACGATCACCAGGTCCCACGGATCTGCCTCAAGGAGCCGCTGACGGGCTCCGCGCTGTTCGTTGCGGAGCGTGTGAAAGGATGCCACCACCATGGATGCGGTTCCCCAATAGTCAGAGCGGTCCGTGTCGGCTTGGGACACATAGCTTTGCAAGCGAATGTCGAACATGTCCCGCAATCGGTACTGCCACTGGCCGACCAGACTGGCTGGCGTCAGAATGAGGAGCCGTCGGACGCGTGCCGAAGCGATCAGAGGCATCAAGATCAGTCCGGCTTCGATGGTCTTTCCCAACCCCACATCGTCGGCGATCAGCCAACGGAAGGGCCATTGGGCGTTGACCACTCTGCAAACCCACAGTTGGTGAGGCAGGAGCTGGATCCGCGAGCGGGAGAAGACGCCCCACTGGCTGTTGACAGACGAGATCGCGAGCCCTTGTGCGCGGAGTAGAACCTCCGTTGGGTCGCCACAACGGCCCTGACGGAGCGAGCGATCAAGGGAAGGGATAACGTCGAGTGTCTCGGCTGGCAGCTGATGGAGCTCGTTTCCGAAGCGAACGACGACAGTGACACCGAGATCGGCGACGACCCGCCCGCGACCGTGCTGGCGGTGTTCGACGGGGTCGTTGGCGGCGAGTGGGGATCGATCCGTCATGGTCATGACCCTTGAGCGAGCGGGGTTCCTAGACTAGTAATCAGCGGCTCGGGCAGTCCACTGGGGGAGTTCAAGCGGCGCCACACCGGTCTCGCGGAAAATGTCGTTGAGACACTCAGCGTTCTTCTTCAGCGTGATCAAGTGAAGGGGGAGATCGAAGTCTCCGCCGAAGTCGGCCTGCCCTTCGCCCAGATGGTGCCGTATGAAGTCCCAAACCCGCCTGCTGGCGTCCATGTCTGCATCGTTGCCAAGGTTGGATCCGAGGTGATCCAGCAAGCGCCGCACGCGAGCCCTGGCCGACCAGCAGTACGGGGCCAACACCTCTGCGTCGTCTTGGCTGTAGAAGCCGTGGCGCACGAGTTCCCGGATCATCCAATTGATGCCGAATCCGATCGGAGAATCGATTGGCGCTGCCACGGTGCCGAGGTGCATGTGAACGTCTGATTGGGCGGGAACGAGAAGTTGCCGCAACGAAACTCGACCCTTCTCCCGGATAATCCGGGGGAGGCGACGCATTACGGCAGAATAAGCATCCAATCCGCGGGCGATTGAGTATAGATCTACCAAGGTGTTCCGCCATGGACGGTACGCGTGGTCCGGTTGTTCCGGGTCACTCCACGCGTCAAGAAGGTCGACCGCGACCTCATTTCCTTCGGTGAGGGCAAGTTCCCTCCACCACCCGTCGTTGTAAGCCTGATCGATGAAGGTCCGATGATGCGCATCGATCACTCTGCCGAGGTTCTGAAAGCGTGCGATGGCGAACAAGGTGAACCAGGAGGCTGACGAGTCCTGGAACGGGAACACGTCGAAAGACTCAGGGTAAACGTGCTGCTCGTAGTGGCGACGCTGTTGCTGTCCGCCCTCCGTCCACCAGTCGTGAATCGCCAAGAGAACGTTACCAGCTGTCTCGGTGCCACCCCCATTCCCGCGGACAGGTCTTTCGATGACTACCCTGGTGTGCTTCGGGTAGAGTCTCCGGACCAAGTCCTGCTTGTCTGAGTCAGGCCAACCGTCAAGGAGACGGTGCGAGAACAATTCTGGGCGACACGGGAGCCATAGAGGGCGATCACTTTGGACTTCCTTGGCCAAGGCGCGTCGCTGTCGTCCCGCGATCAGGTACCTAAGCGCTGCACGCTGCCTTTCCCGATCGTTGGCCTCTCGCACCCAACAGTGGAGGTCCTTGGCTTGGGGTCCGTAACCGGACTCACGTCTCGCAACCCTGAAAAACTCCAGTCCATCGCCCTGATAGGCGACATCCAGAAGGGCGCTGCCGGGAGCGAATTCGCAAAGCAAATCCTCGTCGTCACCTAGTCTCGCGCTCACACGGCGGACTGAGCGCCATTCTCCATCCTCGCAACGGAATCGAGCTTGGCGCGCCACAGCGAGTATTGCTGTTCTTTCCTGGTCGAGCGGCGCCCTCGCAATGGTCTTCATGTTAATGAGCTTGCCGAGCTTGCCAGCAAGTACGGCGTCCACGCGGCCATCCCTCGGGTGTTCGCGTGGGCTCGCCTTCTGGCCGAACTGGGTGTCCTCACCCAGTTGCCGCTCAAGCGCCTTAGCAACCGACAGGTCCTCGACCGGCTCGAATCCGAGCTTACGCAGCTGATCCGCCACGGGGCGGGCCACGAGCGAGCCAGTCAACGAAGCTACGACCGGCCAGCGAAGAACCTCCCGCTGCACGTTCTCGTCTGTGAGGGCCCCGGCTGTGCGGTGTCTGACCTTCGAAGCTGTTATGAGTTCCCCCCACGGGCCTGGCAATCGGGTGGGGACGACAGGGCACCTGGTCGCGAGGTATCCGTAGCCCCTATCGACACCATGAAGATTACACGCAGGTGAATCACCCAGATCCGCGGCAACGATGTCGAATAATCGACTCCAGAATTCGTGTTGACCCTCATGGCCACCACGCAGGTCCAATGCTTTGCAGAACGCGTCCCAGTCCGCCATCGCCGCGTCATAGAGGCTCCGCAGGCAATCGCCATAGGCGTCGCCGCGTTTTTCCATGATCGCGCGCTGGCGATCGGTGGTACCCGCCAGCCGACCACGCCCCGGGTCCAACGGGAAAGGACCGTTCAGCAGGCAACCGGCTGAGATGCTCTCCTGCAGAGGAGCGAGGTTCCACAACCGAGGAAGTGCAGACGGGAATCCGACTGGACCGTCGCGGTCAAGACGCAGTACCAGGCTGTATCCGTCCCGAACGTCGAACTTAAGGAGGCGTTCCGTCGAGTCACCTAGGACAGTCACTACGCGGGCCCCGTCAGCGATCTTCTCGCCATCACGACGCTCTACGGTCGTCAACTTGCTGTCGTCGAACTCGATGCGCCGAATCTGCCTTGCAAAAAGGGGCAACCAGACCATGGCTTCCCGGAAGGTCTTCACCGCCTCCCGCCCCATTTGCCTCCGGCCCTCTACAAACGGCACATCGATTATCGTAGCTTGCTGTCCGTCTCGCCTCTCCCGGTCACTCGCATTTGCACCCTGCGGCCACGGCCTTGGGATCAGCCCACCTTGCGTGCGTACCGCCAAGAGGCGGCTGGCGATCCCGACGCTGTCGGACAGCATGTGAACGGTCTTGAAGCCCAACCCGAACTGTCCCGTGACGCCGTCGGACCGTCGTTTCTCGGAGAAATTCATCAGCAGCATATTGTGGAGGTCACGGCCATAACCACGGCGGCGGCCCTCGTCGGGATTGTTGCCGAGATCGTTAATCGCGCGGCCCCAGTGAATGGCTTGGAAACCTCTACGTTTGCTTAAGCGGACCCTGAGGACGAAACAGGGAACGTCACTACGGTCGTGAAGTTGATGGTACGCATCATCGGCGTTCTGAAGGAGTTCAAAGACAATCCGATCAGCCGAGTATCCGTATTCCTCAATCTTGCTGCGCATCGCACGCAGGAGTTCAACCTGAGCTTCGGGCGTCTCCATGACGTTCCACAGATCGGCCTTGAGACCAGCGATATCGCTGTCTGACTTCCCGAGAGCGGTTGCCCGGTCGCGATGGTCTCGGAAATCATTCAGCGCTTTCCAGATCACACTGTCGCGCTCTGGCTTGAGCCCGCTCAGTGTACTGTGAAGCTCATCCTGCATTATCGCTCTCGTGTCGCGCAATGTAGTCTGGTTGACTTTGATTGCTCTATCGAGCAGGCGAGCAAGCGCCTGTCTGACGGGTTCCTTCCACAGCTCGACACAGTCTACAGCGACGGTCTCGACGAAACGGCGGAATTTCTTAGGAGCGTCGGAATTGCCACCACTCAGCCCTCTGATGTCCTCATCGCGAATCCGCAACTTGGAGACGTGACGCTGGTCCCCGGTTACCGCGATGTAAATCGTTTTGTCGGCCTTGTGTCCATTGCCACGGAGCAATTCTTCGGAACTGGTTGCTGGAGGTAGGTCCACAACGTCGCCAGACAACGAGACGGCTCGAATGGTGGTACCGTGATGGATGTCCACGAGCAATCGGTGCTCGTCGTTTAGGTCTAGCTTGTCGCGAGTCTCCTCCCACCAAGTGTCGATATCGTGTTTAGCGGCGCGGCCTTGGACCAGACGACCAAGGAATTCACGCGTGCCGAGTAGCGCAAGATAGACTACAACAAGCCTGGTGGGAATACGGTCAAACCACCAATTGAGGAAGCTGACTTGCTGTTCAAACGCTTTCTGGTCAAGATCGTGCAGATGCTGACAACCTCGACGGATTATCCATCCTCCGAGATTAGACTGCGACGCCAGGTGCTCGTCAGTCTGGTCACCCGAGGGACGCCTTACGCGTTCGTCGGACCCGAGGATCTGTCCGGACTTGTGGTCCAAGACAGAATCCCGGGACAGCCCCTGCCCCTGGGGAATGACCTCACGCCCGGTTCTCCAATCGCCGGTTTGTGTCGGGACGCGCGTTTTCGAAAAGACTGCTCTGCGAAACGGTTCGCTCCACCGGACCATGGCGCGAATAGCATGTCGGTAAGCAGCAAGGGCGGACTCTGGCGCGGTCGATGACACGCTGGCCAGCGCGTTCAGATGGTCGATTACCAGCCGTTCATGTTGCTCCGTCGCGGAATCGCGTTTGTCTACGATCCGCTGTGCGTCGATATCGCGCTCAACCGACCTAAGGACCGCGGCCAGCAACGGCCACCCTGGAAGGGCCAAGTCAGCCCTTCCTTCGGACAGGGCACGAAACTCGTCGAGCGGGTAGTCTTCGGAAGAACCAAGTCGACCGATCAAGGGGGACCCGTCAAGTAGGCTGGCAAGCCGCTTAAGAGACTTGCTACGGCATGGGAGGATCTGGGATGCCAGCATCGAAAAACCCGGATGATCGCGCACGTCGCTCGGGAGATCCTGCCTCGACACGAAGGAGGGAATTGAGCCACCCCGTTCCAACGATCGTGCTTCGTGCGCCACCTCATCCGGAAGATTCAGTATGGAGACGGGGGCTACCGGTTTCGAGCGCGCGTTCAACCATTGGGAGTCGCGAAGAGCATCAACGAGAATGCCACCCAAGGCATTGACATCTCCAGCCTTCGCCAGTGCATCGAGAATCTCACGCTGGTATCGGTGCGCATCCGCGGTACCAAGTGCAACCACAACTTGTTGCGTTGGAGTCCACTCCGGCACGATGGCTTCCTCACGACGCCTTGCCTCCGGCTTCCGACTCGGTTCGAGCAACAGGACACAGTCTCTAAGCGACCGAGGTACCGACCACCTGCCAGTTACACGGAACATCTTGGATGCGGATCCCACCGTTCCGTTGGTTCGTGCAAAGATCGGCAAACTGCGAAGCGTCTCGTCGGAGTCCAAACACCGGAGGAAGATTGCCCGCTCGTCCCTCGTTGGGCGATATGATACCAGTGCAGCCCGGAGACTAGGATTCTGAGCGACGCGATCAAAGTACTCGGCGCCGATTGCTTGCATACTGAGCCGCGTGGACTCTCTCGGGGGCAGTGCGCTAATGATCTCCGGATGAACCAGGAACGCGGCCGGGTCGTTCTCAAGGAGTACTCGGATGACTCGCTCGAGCCCCTCAAGACCACCCTCGAGATAGTAGAGTCTTGTCTCAGGATCAGCCGCCTCCCTAGCCCCCGCACATAGGCACCGCAACGCTTGCACCACTTGACGATCATCGGAGCCCGGCATGCCAGGAAGGCACTCGATGAGTTGGCGTCGAGCGACAGCGGGCCCATAGTCGGCTGCTTCCCTAACAGTCCGGCAGAGGGACCTTTTGTCCACCTTCCTTGGAACGAGTTCGGCAATTGCTAACTCGGTCAAGAACTTCGCAATCCGTTGATCAACAATGACAGGCGATATCTCCGGAATGGCGTCTGCGAGGATCGGCAACGCCGTGTTGGCATCGGGCGATCCCGCGAATAGCAGTCCCCGCGCAACACGATGCCTGATGGCCTTAATTGAGAGAATCACGGTCTCTCCGCGCGCCTCTCCATCCGTGGCGGAGGCCGTCCGCACTCTGCGTCCACGCAGCACAGCAAGGGATTCCACGATGGGATCGGACGCTATCGCGGAGAAATCCCCGTAGCCTTGGATGAGCGCAAGCGCTGTCCGACTTGCGGCCTCCGAATCAACCCCACGGACTTCAGGCTCAAGAGCCTTGAGCAATGCCTTCAGATCATCCTTGTCAACTCGCCGCGAGGCGTTCGGCATGTAAGCCTCTGGTACGATCAGAACCGCCGACTCCGATTCGGCGAGTACGCGCAGGAGTCGACGATTCGGCGCCACGCCGGAAATGACGCGAACCTGGGTGTCAGGCAACAGCCCAAGAACGCTCGCGATCTGCTCAGCTTCAACGAGGCGTGCCCTCCCAACCAAAGCCCTGCGGAGGACGCCAACAACTTGACCTGTCACCGAAGCGAGCAACGCAGCGTTGTCCGATTCAATCAACCTGAGGAACTCGGCGAGACGCCCAATTAGCAAGCGGCGATTAAAGACATGTGCCTGCAAGGAAGAGAAGAGTTCGTTCAGCTCATCCGCCGACCAGCTCATCTCACTCGCGATCAAAGACGCATCGACGTGGGTACACAGGACCATTTCGTGGCTGGCTGCGAAGGCATGGGCCTCGGGGAACAGCTCTGCAAGTAGCCGTGGATTCTGGGCGACGAAATTGGGCAATGGGCGGAGCTTGCTCTTCGTGGAGCAGAGCTGCCATTTCGGTTTTTTCGCACGTGACCCTGTGGGTTCCAGCGCGCACACCAGCGCATGCTTACGGCAAATGGCGCTTCGCCGCTGCCGAAACCAGTCATGCCCCGCGAAGCCCATCAACAGGCTTCGCAGTGCGTTGGGCCTCAGCACTCTGTTTTCGAGTGCGTCGTGCAATACCCGTGGGAGAAGTGGCAAGACAACGGAGTTGCACAGTCCGGCATTCCAGGCGTGGCGGGTCTCCGCTTCGTCAATCGGTTGAGCGCGGACGCAAGATCCATCGATGCCGTAGATGCGCTGGCGACCGCTGTCTAGAAAGAAGTACCCGTGCAACAGGAGGCGCACTCGGCCAACCGGCGGACCCTTGATCGGAATCAGGGTGTCCCCTTCGTCCGAAACAGGTAAGAAGACGGCCCAAGAGATCGAGAGTTCCGATGCTTGACTCCGTGGATCGCACCACAGCGAGATGGCTCCGTGCGGTTCGCCTTTTTCCGGTCTTGGCGCGGGGCTGTAGGCTGTGTGGGAATGTGGCCAGTACTTACTGTCCTTCAGTTCGCATAGGTGGTGATTGGGCAGCAAAGCCTCCCGGCCGACATACTGCATTCTTCGACCGTCAGGGATTCTCTGAATCGTACCGTGGAGGCGACGCACGATGTGTCCCGAAGCCCGGTCGATTCCCGTCGTCCCCCTCTTTGCCACGAGCGAAAGACGCTTTGCCGAACCGTTCACACGGAGTGCGATCAGGTCTTTGCCCTCCCGGCGGATTGCCACTTCTCGGAGATGCCTGAGCATTGTCAGAAGAGTGCGCAACTCCCCGGGCCTGTTCCAGGACTCGGCTATTGCGTCTAGGCAAGGTGTCGTCGTGGAAAAACCGGCCTGCGGCGCCACGTGCAGATTCGCGTTTCGAAAGGGGATCCAGATGCCGAGACAGCGCTTCCAAGCCACGGTTTCGAACCGATCGGCAAGCAACCGACGATCCGCTGGTGGCAACTCTTCCCATTGTTCCGTGACGTTGCCGCGCAAGTTCTTGATGCTAACGAAAGGATTCACGACCTGCCAAGACGGCTTGACGCGATGCGCATTCGCAACAACTACGAAAGCGTCGCAGAGGTGAAAGACCGCCTTTTGACCGATTCCGAACTTGCCGGCCCGGGAGCTGTCGTGTGATTTGGTGCTGTCCGCGAAGGTGCGGATTCCCTCCATGTCGGTGTCGGAACACTCTCCATCGTTCAGAATCAACGCGCCCGGGGCACGAAGCAGCGGATTGGTGGCGTGGTCAGAACCAGGCAAGGAGTCGTAGAAGTCGGCCACGAAGCAGCGCGCGTCGGCGTCGTCGGCATTCTGAAGGAGTTCCTTGAGAATAGGGAACCCGGGATGGTACCGGTCCCGCAACAACTGGGTGATCTGGCTGACGATGGCGGTGGGGGGGAATCTCAGATCGGGCATGTCGGAGCGCCGGCGCGAGTGGACGGTCTGAACGGCCCGCAGCAGATGATTATGCGGTGGGGCGCCACAGGCGGAAATGGTCTGCGTGGGCGGCGGTGTTTCATGTTCGAGGGATTGGGCACGAAGTCCGGTGGGTGGTTGAAGGAATCTGGCGCACGATTGAGATGCTCGGGAGCATATGGGGTCTCCGTCACCCGGTCAATCCTGAGCGTTGTCCAATGGGAGATGAGCATGAGCGGGCGCAGGGTTTCCAGCGAGAAGCGAGCATGAAGCGGGGTGCGGACAGATCATGGGGGCATGATCGTGACACTTCGCACCGAACGGATTCGCACCCTCGACGACTTCCACGCCTTCCCGGAAGGGAGTGAAGCGACCGACATCACCCTCCACGACCGCCGGGAGGCCCCTCAGAAGTGGACGAGGAGATGAGCCGTGACATCGCCCGGATAGAGCGGGCCATCCTAATGGGGATGTCCTGCCCATTCCGGCGATGCCGACCACCGATTCCGCCAAGCCGATCGCAGATTCCAGGCGATGCCGATCACCTTGGAGGAGCGGAGGTCCATAGGGGCGCTGGGTGTGGGGGTTGAAGGTGGAAGTTA
>MKWU01005526.1_pt1 | contig 13674 bp, 10 predicted proteins | sample 809101 | NCBI WGS metagenome assembly MKWU01 (sample SAMN05860141, study PRJNA318959) | sponge metagenome | host: Aplysina aerophoba | place: Slovenia: Piran, Adriatic Sea, Gulf of Piran | collected 2013-05-07 | reverse complement strand
GCGATCCCAAACACCGATGGAGAAATCATGACCCCCGACATTCTTTCCCCCGAGTTCTCCGAGGACCCGTTCCCCGTGCTCGAGCTGATGCGCGACGAGCACCCGATCTACTTCCACGAGGCCATGAACTCGTACATGATCAGCCGCTACGAGGACGTGGAGCGGGCGTTCAAAGACCCCGCCTTCAACTCCAACAACTACGAGTGGCAGCTCGAGCCGGTGCACGGGCCGACCATCCTGCAGATGGAGGGGCGGGACCACTCCCGCCACCGCAACCTGGTCACGCCCGCCTTCCGGGGTGCCGACCTGCGGGAGAAGTTCATGCCGGTGATCCAGCGCTGCAGCGCCGAGCTCATCGACAACTGGCGGACCGAGGGGCAGGTGGACTTCGTGCAGCAGTACACCACCCGTTTCCCCATCAACGTGATCGTGGACATGCTGGGCCTGCCCAAGTCCGACCACGACCGGTTCCACGCCTGGTACAGCTCGATCATGGCGTTCCTGTCCAACCTCATCGGCGACCCCGACGTGATGGCCGCAGGTATCCGCACCCGCGACGAGCTGCAGGAATACATGCTGCCGATCATTGCCGAGCGACGCAGCGCCCCCGGAGGCGATCTGCTCACCACGCTCTGCCAGGCCGAGATCGACGGTGAGCGCCTCAGCGATATCGAGATCAAGGCTTTTGTGAGCCTGCTGCTGACCGCCGGCGGCGAGACCACCGACAAGTCCATGGCCAACATGTTCTGGCGCCTCATCGAGCACCCCGAGCAGATGGAGGCGGTGCGTGCCGACCGCAACCTCATCCGCAACGCCTTCGCCGAGACCCTGCGGCACACGCCTCCGGTGCAGATGATCATGCGCGAGACCGCAACCGACGTGGAGATGTCGGGCGGGACCATCCCCGCCGGCTCGACGGTCACCTGCCTGCTCGCCGGGGCGAACCGCGACCCCCGCAAGTACGACGACCCCGACCGCTTCGACATCTTCCGGGAGGACCTGGACATGGAGAAGGCCTTCACGGCGGCGGCCAACCACACCTCCTTTGCCCTCGGGCGGCATTTCTGTGTGGGCGCCATCCTTGCCCTCAACGAGGTGGAGACCGGCACCAACCAGCTGCTCGACTCCATGGAGGACGTCGCCTTCGCCAACGGTTCCCCGACCCCGGTAGGCGTCTTCACGCGGTCGCCGGTGCACATGCCGCTGACCTTCCGGCCCGCCGCCTAACGGTGACGGCGGCGCCGCCGCGGCGCCCTGTCACCTGGCGGGCCATCCCGCTCGACAACCGTCCGACTAGCGTCCAACGACCGACAAACAACAGACAAACCGCAGAAAGGACCACCCATGAGCATTGAGGGAATGCGCTTCGTCATCACCGGCTCCGCCGGCGGCATCGGGGCTGCCACCGCCCGCGTCGCCGCCTCCAAGGGGGCGGCCGTCATGGTCAGCGACCTGCCTTCGGTCGCTGAGGCCGGTGAGCAGGTCGCCGCCGGCATCCGCGCCGACGGTGGCGACGCCGACTTCGTCGCCTGCGACGTCACCGACGCCGAGCAGGTGGAGGCACTCATGGCCGCCACGGCCGAGCGCCTCGGCGGCATCGACGTCCTCCACAACAACGCCGGGGTGCACGAGACGGCCCGGGCCGGGGAGAACACCTCGTTGGAGACCATGCCCATCGACGTGTTCCGCTGGGTCGTGGAGGTAAACGCCGTCGCCCCGTGGGTCTGCGCCAAGGCGGCGGTGCCGTACCTGAAGCAGAGCGACTACGGGTCGATCGTCAACGCCGCCTCCACCGGTGCCCAGTCCGCGTACCCCCGCAACTCCGCCTACGGCACCTCCAAGGGCGGCATCCGGCTGCAGACCCAGAACCTGGCCGTGGACCTGGCGCCCTACGGCATCAGGGTGAACTGCTACGGCCCCACCGCCATCGCCACCGAGATGGTGACCCGGTTCGTACAGCAGGCCGAGGACCCCGAGGCCTTCGAGAAGGCGCTGATAAACACCAGCCTCATCCCGCGGCTCGGCACGCCGGAGGAGGTCGCTGAGCTGGTCTGCTTCCTGGCCGGCCCGGCGGCATCGTTCATCAACGGCGCCTACATTCTCATCGACGGCGGCTCGCTGGCCTGGCGTGGAACCGTCGACCAGATCGGCCTGGAGTAGCAGCCCGACCCCGGGGGACCCGATCCAACAACCGAGGGAGGGGACGTCGGGGACGCCTTGCGCCAGCGCCGAAGGAGCGAGAACAACAACCGAGGGAGGGGGCCGGGGGCCGATTCGCGACGCCTTGCGCCCGCGCGAAGGAGCGAACGGCACCCCGGCCCCCGACCGGACAGAACCCCCGACCGGACAGAACCCCCGACAAATCCAACCGAAGGAGCATTCCCATGGCTGACACACTTGCAATCACCGGCCTGCTGAACCAGGCCGGCACCGCGTACGACTCCGGTGACCTCGCGTTCATTCTCGACCTGTTCCTGGACGACAGCGTCTTCGAACTGGTCATCGCCGGCAACGAGCCCATGGTGTTCGCGGGCAAGGACAACATCCGCGCCCTGTTCGAGGGTGCTCACGAGACCCAGACCGACCAGCGGCGCCACTGCGTCACCAACATCTACTTCACCGACGAGACGGACACGTCGGTGACCGCGGTCTCAACCCTCATCTTGATCTCGGTGGAGAACGGTGCCCTGACCGTGCTGTCGAGCGGCGTCTACACCGACAGTGTCGTGCTCTCCGACGGCGCCTGGAAGCTGCAGCGCCGCCACCTACACCTCGATCTGCCTTACTGACATCAGCGACGGTGGCAGGGAGCGGGTCATTCGTTCCCGGCGCCGCGAGCGAGGGGGACATCATGAACATCGGCCAGATCCCGGCGAAGTGGGCCCGGCAGACGCCCCAGGGCACCGCCATCATCGATGCCACGACCGGGCAGCGGGTGAACTGGGCCGACTTCGACAATCACGTCAGGCGCCTGGCCAATGGACTGCGCGGTCTGGGTCTGGAACAGGGCGACCGTGTCGGCGTGCTGAGCCGCAACTCGATGGAGTACGCCGCGGTGTATTTCGCCTGCGGCCGCATCGGCCTGGTGGCGCAGCCCATGAACTGGCGACTCTCGCCACCTGAGCTGAAGAAGATCACCGACAACGGTGAGCCGCGGGCCTACATCAGCGGGCCGGACTACCACGCCGCCGCGACCGATCTCTCGGGAATGGTGGACAGCGTGGAGCACTGGCTGCAGTACGGCCCCGACGGCGACGGCAGCTACGAGCGTCTCACCGAGAGTGCCTCCGACGACGAGCCGGCCGGCTCAGCGGCCATCGGCGGCGACGACCCGCTGTTCATCCTCTACACCGGCGGCACCACCGGCGAGTCCAAGGGGGCGCTGCACAGCCACCGCAGCTGCTGGTTCGGGATGCTGAACCAGACCGTGGCCGAGCGGATCGTGCCCAGCGACGTCTACATGCTCACGGGGCAGATGTTCCACATCCCCGTGGTGCTGGCCATCAACTATCTGGCGCACGGCTGCCCGCTGGTGCTGATGAACTTCGACGCCAAACTCGCCTTGGACCTCATCGAGGCCGAGCGGGTGTCGGCCTTCCTGGGCGTCACCACGATGCTGAACTGGATGATGGCGGTCGAGGGCTTCGACCGCTACGACATCTCCAGCCTGCGCAACATCCAGTACGGGGGCGGTCCGATGCCGTCGCGGGTCATCACCGAGGCGCTCGAGAAGTTCCCGTGCACGCTCATCCAGGGTTACGGCCAGACAGAGGGCACCACCATGTGCTTCCTGGCCCAGGAGGACCACCTGCGGGCGATCGGTGAAGACCACCGGCCCGAGCGGCTGCGCTCCTGCGGTCGGGAGGGTTTCGTGACCTCGGTGCGGGTGGTGCATCCCGACGGCAGCGACGTGCCCACCGACGGCAAGACGCCCGGCGAGATCATCGTGCGCTCCGAGGCCAACATGCTGGGCTACTTCCGCCGAGGAGACCTCACCAACCAGACGATCCGCGACGGCTGGATGTGGACCGGCGACATCGCCTGCTGGGACGACGAGCGCTACGTGTTCATCGTGGACCGGGCCAAGGACATGATCATCTCCGGCGGCGAGAACATCTACTCGGTGCAGGTGGAGGAGGCCATCGCCAAGCATCCGTCGGTGCTGGAGTGCGCCGTCATCGGCGTGCCCGACGACACCTGGGGCGAGTCGGTAAAGGCGTTCGTGGTGCTGAAGCCCGAGACGCGCGCCACTGAGGACGACATCATCGAGGGCGCCCGGGCCAACCTGGCGTCCTACCAGAAGCCCCGCTCGGTGGAGTTCGTGCCGGAGTTGCCCAAGGCTCCCACCGGCAAGATCCTGAAGCGCAAGCTGCGCGAGCCCTACTGGGAGGGCGCCGAAAGACAGGTCTGACGGCCGCCGGTCCCGCCGGGCCCGCCCAAGAGGCAAGTTGACGAGGGAGGGGGCCGGGGAGCCGATTCGCGACGCCTTGCGCCCGCGCGAAGGAGCGAACGGCACCCCGGCCCCCGACCGGACCGAACACTGGAGTTGAGACGGACTGGAGGCGGATCATGCGAATCGGTTACCTGGTGGACACCAATGCGGGCGGCTACGACCAGCCGCTACCGGACCGGCGCAACGCCCCCGCAACGCTGCACGCCCTGGTGGAGGAGTGCATCCTCGCCGAGCAAGCGGGATTCCACTCGATCCAGGTGCCGGATCGCCACGGGCGCACCGAGTCGTACTTCGGCTCGCCGCTGAACCTGCTGATGATCCTGGCCCGGGAGACCCGTCGCGTGGCCATCGGGGCGTACTGCCTGGTCAACACGCTGTATCACCCGATGCACACCGCCGAACAGTGCGCCATCATCGACAACCTGTCCCGCGGGCGGCTCTTCATGACCTGGGGCCGGGGCTTCCACGAGGGCTACTGGGGCCAGTTCGGGATTCCCCGGGAGCGAATGCTGGGGCGCTACCTGGAGAATGTGCGGATCATCGAGCAGGCGCTGCTGTCGAGAGGCGAGCGCTTCAGCGTCGACGGCGACTTCTACTCGGTGCGCGACGCCCTGCTGACGCCGAACTGCTACCAGCAGCCCCGGTTCCCGTTCTGGGGTGGGGGCCAGTTCCCGGTGTCCATCGAGCGCTGCGCCACCTACGCCGAGAGTTGGACCTGCGACGACTTCCCGATCCTCGCCGAGGTCTGGGAGTCACAGGTCGGCGCCTACCGCGCCCGAGCGGAGTCGCTGGGCAAGGAGCCGTTCGTGGTGCTGATGCGCAACGGCTGGGTGGCCGACAGCTTCGAGCAGGCAGCCGCCGAGTTCGGCACGCACTACGTGTCCGAGATGCGCTTCTACTGCGCCCAGGGGATCTTGGCGCACCATCCCGCGTTCGACAGTCCCGAGAAGATCACGGCGGAGTCGGCCCGCGAGCACATCGTGATCGGGACGCCGGCGCAATGCCGCGAGCGTCTCGAGCAGTACCACGAGGATTACGGGGTGCAGTACTTCACGATGCGATTCCGCATGGTGACCGGCCCCAGCTTCGAGGCCGCCCGGGAGCAGATCCTGCGTTTCGGCGAGGAGGTCGTGCAGCCTCTGCACAAGAAGTACCCCGCTATCGAGCACCCCGCAATACCCCAGGCCTGCCGCTGGTAGCGGCACGGGGGTGCACCGGCGCATCACAGTTGCACAACGCGCTTGCGCTGGTAGTTTGTCGTGACCAAACTCTCGTTTGAACCATCACGGACCAGTGCGCCCATCCGGGCGAAGGAGGGGAGAGATGCTCCAACGTAAGAAGAACTGCTGGCGACTGCTGTCGCTGGGCTTGGCGCTGTCGCTGCTGGCGGCCGCGTGTGCCAGCGACGACGGTGCAGCCGATACCGCCGACTCGGCCCTTGCCGAGGCGAGCGTCGCCGACAGCGAGGCTGCGACGGCGCTGGCGGACGCGCAGGCCGCGTCGGCCCAAGCCGAGGCGGCGCTGAGGGCAGCCGAGGCCGCCTCGGCCGCCGCTGAATTGGCTCAGGCCACCGCCGAGGGCAACCAGGAAGCAGTGGCAGCCGCCGAGGCGGCTCTGGCCGACGCGCAGGATGCCGCCGCCGCCGCACGCGACGAGGCGGCCTCCGCGCAGCAAGAGGCCGACGCGGCCCGCGAAGCCGCGGCCTCAGCGCAGGCCGAGGCCGAGGCACAGGCAGAGGCCGCTGCAGCCGCGGCGGAGCCGCCACCGCCACCTCCGCCGGCCGAGCCCGAAGAGGAGCCGATGGACGACATGGCGCCGCCGGCCCTGGTGGACAAGCCCGAGGGCTGGACACCTCCGGAGGCGTCGATGGACACCGCCCGCGCCTGGCCGACCGGCCCGGCCGTGGAGTTGCCGCAACTCACGATCGGCTACCTGCAGGTGCTCGGTGCCTCCGAGGCCGCGCAGCGCCTCGAGCTGACCGCCAAGGACGCTGTGGACCACCTCGGCTGGGACTGGGAGTACTGCGACGCCGAGGGCGTGCCCGACGCCATGCAGACCTGCCTGGAGGGCTTCATCAACTCCGGCGTGGACGCCATCGTGACCGACGGCACCACCGTCGAGGTCATCGTGGAGGGTCTCGCCCGGGCCCGCGACGCGGGCATCCCGTTCGTGAACTCCGGCGGGACGCAGAGCTTCTACCACCTGTATGCCGCTTCGTTCAACCCGAACGACTCCGAGCTGGGCCGCGTGCTGGCCGACTGGATGGTGGACAACGCCGGCAAGGACGGCCCGGTCCAGATCTCGAGTGCCGCCTTCGCCAAGTGGGGCCTCGACCGTGAGGACTCCCTGCGTGCCGCCATCGAGGGCACGGGCATCACGACCGGCGCAGAGGAGATGGTCGACTTCGCGGATGTCATCGGCACGGCCGCCGACGCCGCAGCCAACTGGCTGCTGCAGGCTCCCGACTCGCTGGCCTTCTGGCTGACCTTCGACCTGGCCGCACTGGGTGTCGGTCCGGTGATCGTCGAGAGCTTCCCCGACACCTCACCGCCGGACCGCCCGATGGTCCTCACCTTCTACGCCAACTGCTCCACGCAGGAGCAGATGAAGGCCGGCGGCGTGGACGCCTCCTCGGAGGAGAACCTGGAGTGGGGCAGCTACGTGGCGATGGACCAGATCGCCTCGTACTTCGCCAAGGGTGTCCAGTTCACCGACGAGTTGCGGCCCTACTACTCCGACGCCGACGGCAACGCCGTGCAGTTCTCGATCCCGTTCATCGTGACGCCGGAGGATCTGGCCGACGAGTGCCAGCCGGGTCGTGGCCCGTACCCGAACCCGACGGATCCCCGGTGGACCGATTACGTCGAGTTCTTCCAGGCACGCTGGGCGGCCGAGTACAGCAACATCGGCTGACCGGAATCAAACCAACCCGTGGCGGGCGACCGTAACGGGTACAGAACACATGTCGGAGGGGGACGCGGCCACAGCGGCTGCGTCCCCCTCCGCCGTTGTGGGGCGCCTCGTGTCCCGCGACTAAGTTGCTGGGGCCGTACGACCGAGGAGGCGCTGGCATGAGCGACGATACGGCCAACGTGAGCGGCGGAGAAGCCGCCACGCCCACCGAGACGACCACTACTCCCGCGGTCGGCTCGCGCCGGATCGATCTACGGGACTTTCTGGCTCGCTACGGGCTGCTGGTGGTCTTCGCCGCCGTCGTGCTGGTGTTCAAGTTCCTGGACCGGGAGGTCTTCCTCACCCAGAACCACGTCCAGAACGTGCTGTTCCTGCCGTCGTCGTTCGTGCCGCTGCTCGTGCTGGCGACGGCCCTCACATTCGTGCTGTCGATGGGCGACTTCGACCTGTCCTTCGGCAGCATGGTGGGTCTGTCGGGCGCCACCGCAGTGGCCCTCATGGTCAACTTCGGCCAGCCTGTATGGGTTGCGATACTGGCTGCCCTCGGCGTGGGTGCGGCGGTCGGTCTGTTCAACGGCTTCCTCATCTCCTATGTGGGGGCCTCGTCGTTCGTCATCACCCTGGCCGGGTTGGTGGGGCTGAAGGGCATCGAGCAACTCTGGACGAGCAACCGCTCCATCACCATCCCGGTGGGGGATCAGCCGTTCTTCGTGGACCTGGCCCGGAACGTGGAGTTCTGGGATCTGCGCCGGCCGGTCTACATCGCCTTCGCCATCGTGGCCGTGGCGTGGATCGTGATGGACCGCACCGAGGTCGGGCGCTACATGTACGCCATCGGGGGCAACTCCGAGGCCGCCCGCCTGGCTGGCATCCCGGTGGCGCGGGTGCGCCTGCTGGGGTTCGTGATCGTGGCGCTGCTGGCCTCGCTGATCGGCATCCTGCTCACCGCCGGGATCTCGGGCATCCGCCTGAATCTGGGCGATGCCTTCCTGCTGGACGCCTACGCAGCGGTGTTCCTGGGGGCGGCGGTTTTCCGGCCCGGGCAGTTCAGTATCCCGGGCACCATCGTGGGGGCGTTGTTCCTGCGTGTCATCGAGGTTGGGCTGCTGGCGTTGCAGATCTCCAACGCCTGGATCAACATCACCAAGGGAGTGATCCTGATCTTCGGCGTGCTCGTCAGCCAGATCATGCTGCGCCGCAAGTGACGGGACCGACGGCGTGAGCGCCACCGCAACAGCCCCCGCCACAGCCACCGGCGACGTCTTCCTGGAGGTCCAGGGGCTGGTCAAGGACTACCCCGGCGTGCGCGCCGCCGACGGGGTCTCGCTGGCCATCCGACCGGGCGAGGTGGTCGGTCTGGTCGGCAAGAACGGCGCCGGCAAGAGCACCGTCATCAAGATCCTGGCTGGGGCCACCGCCCCCGACGAGGGGCGGATCCTGCTCGACGGCAGCGAGATCCACCTGCACAACCCTCACGATGCAACCATGCTCGGGCTGTCGTTCGTGCATCAGGAGCTCTCGATCGTGCCCGACCTGTCGGTGGCGGAGAACGTGGAGTTGGGACTGGGCTATCCCCGCCGGGCCGGTGTTCTGGTGGACTTCGGCAAGCTGCGCCGGCAGTCCCGCGAGGTCTTGGCGCGCCTGGGCGGCGGTGTCGAGCCCGACGTGGCCATTCGCACGCTTCCGGTGGCGCAACAGCGGCTGGTGATGATCGCCCGCGCCCTCGTGACACAGGCACGGCTGGTCGTGCTGGACGAGCCGACTGGGTCGCTCACCGACGAGGAAACCAGTCATCTGTTCGCCGTCATCGGTGACCTGTCGGCCTCGGGCGTGGCGGTGGTGTACGTCTCGCACCGCCTCGAGGAGATCCTGAACATCACCGACCGCGTCGTCGTGATGCGTGACGGAACTGTCGTGGACGACCGGCCCACCGAGATGTTCGACACCCGCACGCTCATCGAGGAGATCACCGGCGAGGACGCAAGCGAGACCGCACTGCAGCGCCGCCGCACCCACGGCATCGGCGGACCGCCCGACGCCCCGGTCGTGCTCGAGGTGACTGACGTGGAGGTGGCCGGGCAGATCCACCATGCCTCCTTCAGCATCCGCACCGGCGAGATCCTCGGCGTGGCGGGCTTGGTGGGCGCCGGACGCACCGAGCTGATGCGGGCGGTGTTCGGGGCCGATCACCGCACCGGCGGGGTGATCCGCCTGCACGGCGAGCAGGTCACGATCCGGAAGCCTTCCGATGCCATCGCCGCCGGGATGGTCCTGTTGCCGGAGGACAGGCGTAACCAGGGGCTCATACGGGACTTCAACGTGCGCCGCAACATCACGCTTGGCACCCTCGCCAGGTTCCGCTTGGCGCGCCACCTGCCGATGCCGTCCGCGCCCAAGGAGCGCGATGCCTCCCTGGCGGCCGTGCGCGACCTCGACATCAAGACCCCGTCGGATCTCACGCCCGCTGCCTGGCTATCGGGCGGGAACCAGCAGAAATTGGTCTTGGCCCGCTGGTTGCGCTCGGGCGCCTCGGTCCTGATCTTCGACGAGCCCACCCACGGCATCGACGTCGGGGCCAAGGAGGAGGTCTACGGCCTCATGGAGCAGCTGGCCGCCGAAGGCAAGGCGGTGGTGTTCATCTCCTCGGAGTTCGGCGAGCTGGTGGGGGTCTGCCACCGGGTCATCGCCATGCGCGAGGGCGAGATAGTTGGCGAGGCCGTCGGCGACGAGATCACCGAGGCCCGGCTGCTGGAGCACTGCTACGGCCACAGCCCCGACGCCACCCTGGCCGGCACCGACGAACTCTGAGGATCCTTCCCGGTCGTGACTCCCGCGTTCGGTCGAACCGGTCCGGGCCGGAATCGGCTCTGCGGTCGTCGTCCGGTGGGGGCGGCGGTGGCCGTCGTCGGGAGCGTCTGACGAAACCGCTCCACCGGCCGGCCCCGGCGCCCCCACCCTCGGCGGGTCGCCTGTCCGGGTCGCCGCCCGGCGTGGGTAGCGTGAAGGCGTGGAGGTCGCAGACTCGATCCTCGACCTCATCGGGAACACGCCGCTGGTGCGGATGCGGCGGGTCCTCGCCGGGGTCCCGTGTGACGTGCTGGCCAAGCTGGAGATGCTCAATCCCGGCGGCAGCGTGAAGGACAGGCCTGCCGTGGCCATGATCGACGCCGCCGAGCGGGATGGCCTGCTGGCCCCTGGCGGCACCATCATCGAGCCCACCTCGGGAAACACCGGCGTGGGGCTGGCCATGGTGGCGGCGCGGCGCGACTACCGCTGCATCTTCGTCATGACCGACAAGGTCAGCGAGGAGAAGGTGCAACTCCTGCGGGCCTACGGTGCGGAGGTGGTGATCTGCCCGGTGGCGGTCGCCCCCGACGATCCCGACTCGTACTACTCCACCGCCGAGCGCCTCGTGGCGGAGACTCCCGGCGCCTACCGGCCCAACCAGTATTTCAACCAGGTCAACCCCCTGGCCCACGAGCGCTCCACCGGGCCCGAACTGTGGCGCCAGACCGGCGGGCGCATCACGCACTTCGTGGCGGGGGCCGGCACCGGGGGCACCCTGGCCGGGGTGGGCCGCTACCTCAAGGCGCAGAATCCGGCGGTACAGGTGATCGGCGCCGACCCCGAGGGCTCAATCTTCAGCGGCGGCTCGGGGCGCCCCTACCTGGTGGAGGGCATCGGCGAGGACTTCTGGCCCGAGACCTACGACCGGTCGGTGGTGGACCGCGTGATCCCTGTCTCCGACCGGGACTCCTTCGAGATGGCCCGGGCGGTGTCGCGCCGTGAGGGCCTTCTCATCGGTGGCTCCGGCGGCACCGTGGTGTGCGCCGCCCGCGAGGTGGCCCGAGAATGCGGATCCGGCGACGTCGTGGTGCTGCTGCTGCCCGACGCCGGTCGGGGCTACCTGTCGAAGGTGTTCAACGACGCGTGGATGGCGTCGCACGGCTTCCTGATCGGCGAGCGCCCCTGTGTGGGGGACGTGCTCGACGCCCGGGCGGGCGCCGTGCCGCCGCTGGTGTACGTTCACCCCGGCGACCCGGTGCGCCTCGCCGTGACCCGGATGCGCGACTACGGGGTGAGCCAGCTTCCCGTGGCCAAGGGAGATCTGCCGCTCACGGCGGCCGAGGTCGTCGGCTCGGTCGACGAATTGCAACTCATGGCTCTGGCCTTCGACGGCGACCTGCTGGGGCGCCCGGTGGGGGAGGTGATGAACAGGCCGTTGGAGCGGATCGGCATCGGGGAGCCGGTGACGCTGGCGGTTGCGAAGCTGGAGCGGTCGCCGGCGCTGCTGGTCCTGGACGGGGGCTGCCCACGGGCGGTGGTGTCCCGTACCGACGTGCTGGGGTTCCTGTCCGCGGGATATCCCGGCGAGCCTGTACCGCCGGGCGAGGACGGCTCGACGCAACCGGGCAACGATGCGGCTCCGTCCGGTCCGTCCGGTCCGTCCGAGCGGTCCGAGCGGCCCGTTGCGTCCCGGCCGGCACCGGGGGTTCGGCGCGACGGGAGTGACCGTCGATGACACCGATGGCGAGGGGAACGGAGGCGACGTGAGCGAGAATCCGAACGGTGGTGGAGGTTCGGGCGCGGCCGGTGCCCGCGACTGCGGCGGGACCGATGGTCCGAGCGGCTGGGGGTTCGAGACCCGCTCGATCCACGTCGGCCAGGAGCCGGACGAGGCCACCGGCGCCCTCACCGTGCCCATCCACCTGGCGACGACGTTCGTGCAGCCGGCGCCGGGCGAGCACCTCGGCTTCGAGTACTCGCGCACCGGCAACCCCACGCGGGCGGCGCTGGAACGGTGCGTCGCCGGGCTGGAGGGGGCTGCGCACGGTCTCGCCTTCGCCAGCGGCATGGCTGCGGAGGACGCGGTGCTGCGGCTGCTGCGCCCCGGGGACCACGTGGTGCTGGGTGCCGACGGCTACGGCGGCACGTACCGGCTCATTGCCACGGTCTACGGCGAGCGGGGGATCGACTGGACCGCGGTCGACATGACCGACGAGCAGGCCGTCGCCGCGTCCGTCGGGCCGGCGACGCGCCAGGTTTGGCTGGAGACCCCCACCAACCCCCTGCTCACCGTCGTCGACATCGCCGCCGTTGCCGATGTGGCGCACGCCGCCGGGGCCGCCGTCGTGGCGGACAACACCTTCGCCACGCCGTACCTGCAGAACCCCCTCGCGCTGGGGGCCGACGTGGTGCTGCATTCGGCCACCAAGTACCTGGGCGGCCACTCCGACGTCGTGGGCGGCTTCGTGGCGCTCAACGACGGCGACCTCGCCGAACGGCTGGCGTTCGTGCAGAACGCGGCGGGGGCCGTGCCCGCCCCGTTCGACTGCTACTTGCTGCTGCGCGGCCTCAAGACCCTGGGCGTTCGCATGGATCGCCACTGCGACAACGCCGAGGCGGTGGCGGCGTTCCTCGACGGCCACCCGGCGGTGGCCGAAGTGCTGTACCCGGGCCTGGCGAGCCATCCGGGCCACGACGTAGCCGTCCGGCAGATGCGGCGCGGCGGCGGAATGGTGTCGGCGGTGCTGGACGGGGGTGAGGCCGCGGCCGTCGCCGCCGTGCGGGCCACCCGGGTCTTCCGCCTGGCCGAGTCCCTGGGTGCGGTGGAGTCGCTCATCGAGCAGCCCGCCACGATGACCCATCTCTCGGTGGCCGAGAGCCCGCTGGCGGTGGACCCCGGTCTGGTTCGCCTGTCGGTCGGTATCGAGACCGTCGGCGATCTGCTGGCCGACCTGGACCAGGCGCTGGCGTGAGCCCCGTCCCGTCCCGTCGCGGTCGCCGCATCGGTCCGCAGCGAGACACCCCGAGCGGCGAGCTATCCGGGGTAAGGACCCGCTCGTTTCGTCGCGGTCGCCGCATCGGTCCGCAGCGCAGCCGGTGGCGCGTTGCGCGGGTGTCGTCGTGATTCCCGTCGAGACTGTCCGCCGGCTCGTCGGCCGGCGGCTCCCTGGCGGCTCGTTCGATCTGGAGCACTACCGGAACTGGCTCACGAACGACGTGATCGGCTCGCCGCAGCGCGACGACGATCTGGCGCACCCCATGTTCTGCTACTACGCGGCCATGGGCGGGATGGGCCTGAGCATTGCCGAGTTGTTCGAACTGGCCTCCACGAGTGCCTCCGACGGCCCCATGTTCGGCGAGTGCGACATGGAAGTGCTGGCGCCTCTGCGCACCGGCGTGACATACGCCGTTCGCGGCGAGTTCACCGACGTGAAGCGCAAGCAGGGCGGCGCCATCGGCACGTTCGACCTGCTGACGTTCCGCCTGGAGGTGGTGGCGCCCGGCGGCGAAGTGGCCGGCGT
>MKWU01005525.1_pt1 | contig 13674 bp, 10 predicted proteins | sample 809101 | NCBI WGS metagenome assembly MKWU01 (sample SAMN05860141, study PRJNA318959) | sponge metagenome | host: Aplysina aerophoba | place: Slovenia: Piran, Adriatic Sea, Gulf of Piran | collected 2013-05-07 | reverse complement strand
TCTGGCCGCTGGAAGAAGCGGACGTGGCTCTGGCCCGTCAACTACACGAGCAGCACCCCACTTTGCAGGCCAGGGACCTCTGCCACCTAGCAAGTTGCCGACGGCGCGGCATCAGGGATATCAAGACATTTGACCAGGCATTCGCCGCTGTATTCGGCCATCCTACAATCCAATAGAGGCTGAGCAACCGGATAAGGCGCAGGCTGATTGATTCAACATGCCGCGACAGACAGAACCGAACGCAAACAACGCACTGGGCGACATCCTGCGGGGCATGATGTCAGGCTGTGAAGTCCGCTCTGAGAACACCCAGACCTTCATCGACCACCCCGGCCGCCATGCCGACGTGCTGATTGTCGCGCCGGGCCACTCCCCGGTGGTCGTCGAGGCTGAGTTTGAGCCGGCTGCTGAAGTGGAGAAGGATGCTTCCGAGCGATTGGGGCTTCGCGTACAGGGGCAACCCCGAACAGTCGAGGCCGCTATAGCGGTGCGCTACCCCCAGGTTGTAGAGGATGCCTATGATGTGCGCCAAGTCCTCTCCGAAGCCCGTCTCGCCTACTACGTCCTGCACGCGGACGGCACTCGCTACCCCGAGGCAGGATGGCTAGAAGGTTCGGTAATCGATTTGGCCGACCTTGTCCGCTTGGTATCCATCCCACAGAAAGCAGTGGAGCAGGCAGCTGACACGCTTGAGCAAGGCATTGGGCAGGCCGCAACTCGTTTGGAGGAGATGGCGAAGCTGCGTCCCAACGTCACCCCTGCTATCGCCCGATTGCTAGGCATGAGCGACGTTCCCCAGACTCGCCGCATGGCCTGCGCCATCATCGCCAACGCTATGGTCTTCCACCAGCGCATCGCGGGCATACATGAGGGCGTGAAGCCTCTACACTTAGTGTGCGGCCCCAATGTTGCAACCCCCCAAGTTGAGACGCTAGCGGCTTGGGAAGACATTCTGAAGATCAACTACTGGCCTATCTTTGCGATAGCCAAGGACATCTTGGAACAGCTTCCCGGAGATGTTGCCACCAGCACCATGCGGGAGTTGCTGGAGACCGCCCAAGAAGTTGAAGCCACTGGCGTCGACAACGCTCATGATCTGACCGGGCGCATCTTCCAACGACTCATCGCCGACCGAAAGTACCTTGCTACTTTCTACACGCTTCCAGCCTCGGCTGCGCTATTGGCCCGGCTAGCCGTTGCCAAGATGGACGGTGTGGACTGGGCCGACGCCGAGGCCATCGGCAGGCTTCGCATCGGGGACTTCGCTTGCGGCACTGGTGCCCTGCTGTCGGCGGTGTACGAGCAAGTTGCTTCCCACCACGAGCGCGCCGGGGGTGATTCCGTGGTCCTGCATCCGATGATGATGGAGGAGATTCTGTACGGATGCGACGTCATGCCCTCGGCTATTCACATCACCGGCTCCACTCTGTCCGGTAGGCGGCCCAACGTGGGATTCAAGCAGTCCCGTCTCTACACCATGCCCTACGGAAAGCAGAAGGACAGCACGGTGAAGATAGGTTCGCTGGAGCTACTCCAAGCCTCCACAGCCCTCACCCTGTTCAATACCAGCGACCCAGCTCTGCGCACCGGCAGCGTAGGCGAGGAAACCGCCGCTCAGATAAACGTGGACATCCCAGACGCGAACTTCGACTTGGTAATCATGAATCCGCCCTTCACTCGAAACACCACCAACGAAGGCCAATACGCCAATACGTTTAACGCGGCCTTCGCTGCCTTTGAGGCCAGCGACCAGGACCAAAGGGAAATGGGCAAGCGCATGGATGTTCTCAAGACGGGCACTTGCTACCACGGCAATGCGGGAATCGCATCCGCATTTGCGGCGTTGGCCCACAAGAAGCTCAAGCCAGGCGGAGTCCTCGCCTTGGTCTTGCCTCTTGCGGCAGCCGCCGGTTTGTCCTGGCAGGCGTTCAGGGAGATGCTTGCCAAGAACTATGCCGACACTACTGTGCTCAGCATCGCGGCTTCGGACAACGACCACTTGTCTTTCTCAGCGGATACGGGCATGGCCGAGTGCTTGGTCATTGCCCGAAAGTGCAGACCCGCGGAGGCCTCAGATCTGAGAGTTCGTTTAGCGTCCCTGAGTCGCAGGCCGTCGGGGTTCATTCAAGCCAGTGAGGTGTCGAGAACCATGACCACCGTAAGCGCGGTGAGACGGATTGAAGATGGTCCCTACGGAGCCACTCCCCTGATGAGTGGGGAGGAAAGGATAGGAGAGGTTATCTCTGCCCCATTCTCGCAAAGCGGGGACCCGTTTGGTGCAGTGCGGTTATCGGATGCCTCCCTGGCTCAAGCAGCATTCGCCCTCTCTAATGCAAAGATATCGCTTCCGGGTCATGCTTCTACCGTCGAAATCAATATGACATGCTTGGCGTCCTTGGCTCGAACCGGCCTGCATCACCGAGACATCACGGGACCACTACCCCGCGGCCCTTTCGACCAGACAGCACCGAGCCCGACGGCCACGTATCCGGCACTATGGAGCCATAACGCCAAGAACGAAACGCGGATGGTTTGCGAGGTTGACTCACAACTCATCGTACGACAGGGAATGGAAGGGAAGGCCCAAACACTTTGGGAAACCTCCAGTCGGTCCCATCTCAATCTTGATTTCAGGTTCAATTCTCAGCCATTGGGGGTGGCATTCACCGAGCGAGAGAGTATAGGAGGTCGGGCGTGGCCAACTGTGAAATTCGAGGACAGGAGGTTTGACCATGTGTTCTCGGTCTGGAGCAACAGCACGCTCGGGTTCCTAATGCACTGGTGGCACTCCAATAGACAGCATGCGGGTCGTGGAACCACTACCAGTCGCGCCGCTGAATCCCTCCCTGTACTGGACTTCCGTACTCTCTCTGATGACCAACTGGCAATGGCTAATAGAATTTTCGACGAGTTCAGGATCAAGGAGTTGAAGCCTGCCTACCTTGCCGACGCCGACCCTAACCGCGCCTTGCTGGACAGGCGTATGCTCTGCGACCTCTTGGGCTTCGACGAGGACGTGTACTGGGGAGTTCGGAGGCTGTCGGCCAAATGGTGCGCAGAGCCTTCGGTGCATGGCGGGAAGGCGCGTCCAATAGGTGCCCAGCTTGTAATCTAGTCGTGGGCGTTTGCTGAATGGACCCGGACATCGTCCAGGCTGTAGGTCGCGTCGACTCCCCTGTCTCGATGGGGGCTTAAACGCAGAAACTCCCACACATACCAGGGGATACCGCCGGTTGTAACCGGCGGTATCCCCGCAACCAGGGCCGTCACCTCGAGGCTGTGACGAACTCGGCCTCGCGCTCCTGCTCCACGGTCAGTGCCCACGAGAAGAGCGACACCGAGGGCTCCAGCCTCTTCCGGCTGCGGCTGCGCCGCACCGCCGGAACCTCCGCCATGAACTCGGCCCAGGAGAACAGCGTCTGCTGCGCCTCGTCGTCTATGCCGCAGGGTTCAGGCAGCAGATCTTCAGGTTCTACCCCGTTGTGACCCGCATCGAAGACGACGGGCTCGGTTTCCACGACCCGCCAGCCATCGTCGACAAGATACTCCTCGGCGTCGGACTCGGCATCCCGCGCGGCCGCGAAGACCGCCTCCACCGTCTCCGCCTCATCCTCCTCGCCGTTCACGATCTTGCGAGCGAGCGCGAGCATGAGGTCGTCTCCGTCGTCGCCGTAGGCGGCAAGGCCGTCCTCCGGCAGTTCGCCCTCCACCGCCAGCGAGGATTGGAGCTTCCTCGCCACCAGTTTCAGGGCGTCGGCCGGTAGGGTACAATCAGGCACCCAAGCGGGAATTCGTGCTGACTGGAAGGAGATACATGGGAACTACAACGATATTGGCAAAAGGTGGCAAGGGTGGCGGTGGAAAGGGCGGAGGCAAGGGAGCAGGCTACCCTAGCACCACCGGGAAGCCCTCCGGGGGAGGCAGAGACAACGGGCCAAGGAAGTAAGCGCTCATCTTGTCGGGCTCTTCAGAGGCGGGGCATGGAACGAATTGCAGATCGCCAGCACCGAGGATCACCTCGGCGTCGCCTGCTGCCAGGTCGTGGTGCTTAGCGAGACGAGTGGCCAACACCATGTACTTCAGTGGAGGCGCAGGTGACACACGCTATCAACCCTGACGACAGTCGAATGAGTAGCTTGAACGACGAGGAGTCTGAGGCCACTCTGGAATGGGACTACACCGACGGCGGTTCCGCATCTTCAAGCGAGGACGCCAGCGACTCCATAATCGACAAGATTGAAAGGACGAGGACGGAACTTCTTGACCTAAGCCTTCGTAACCCGTTGGTCAACTATCGCCCGCTCAGGTCCAGGGGCGTAGAAGTCGTTGATGAAATCCCATCCGCAGTCTTCGACATTCTGGTGCATCAGGCCCGCCCTATGTCTTTCTTGGCCCGCCAGGACGAAGACCAGCAGGTACCCCTTGGCCTATCCCCACCTTCGAATGCAGAGCCTATTGACGAACTAGATCAACCCGATGAGGAGAGCGGCGCCGCACCGCAGCACACCGATAGCCGCCTGCAAACCAACGACTCTGCCAGCCAACTGCAAACGCGACTTCTCAAGACCCACCACGCCGTAAGCACACTGATTCAAGAGCAGGGTGTCAACACCCTCTTCGTTGCCCTCGGCATGGTCGAGTGGTACGCATCCGACTCCAGTGACATCGTGCGTCGAGCACCCCTGATACTGGTCCCGGTGGAGATTACCCGGTCGGACGTTCGAGGGAGATTCCGCATCGCCTATACGGGCGGAGAGCTGGGGGCCAACCTCTCGTTTATGGAGAAAGTAAAGAACGACTTCGGAGTAGATATACCCGACCTGCCCAGTGATGAAGACCTTGACGTGGACGGTTACTTCGGCGACGTTGCGAGCCGCATAGGAGAGCTGAATCGCTGGTCCGTGGACCGTGGCAGCGTTGTTCTTGGCTTCTTCTCATTCGGCAAATTCCTCATGTACAGAGACCTTGATCCAACCACCTGGCCCGAAGGGACAGGATACGGCCCTCGCGAGAGCGGCATCATCCGCGCCCTTTTTGGAGGCGGGTTCTCGGAACCTGATCCAAAGATTGGCGAAGGAGACCGTTTGGACGACCACCTCAGGCCTGAGGGCATTCACCATGTCATGGACGCCGATTCGTCGCAAGCGCTGGCAATCTTCGACGTCAACCAAGGCCGCAACCTCGTCATCCAGGGTCCGCCGGGAACAGGTAAGTCTCAGACCATCATGAACATAATCGCGGAGGCGGTAGGTAACGACAGAAAAGTCCTGTTCGTCTCCGAGAAGATGGCTGCGCTTGAAGTAGTTAAGCACCGACTCGACAGCATCGGACTTGGCGTGGCCTGCCTTGAGCTGCACAGCCATAAGACAACGAAACGGACTGTCCTGGACGAGTTGAAGAGAACGCTAGACCTGGGCGCACCGACTGTCGACGGGATAGAAGACGATTTCATTGGACTTGCCCGCCTTCAGAGCAGGCTCAACACGTATGCCGAGGAGGTCAATGCGTCGGTTGGTGAAACCGGGGTTTCCCCATATGTGGCATACGGCGAACTCATTCGGATACGAGACGAGGAGCACGAGGGCACACCGCTGCCGCGTGTGGACATAGCTGGCATCGGCTCATGGACAGCGGCCGATTGCGAGTCGAAGCTCAGGGTAATCTCAGAGTTTCAGACCAGGCTCGCACGGGTAGGAGTTCCTGAGCAGCACCCTTTCTGGGGTTCAAGGCTGCGCCTGCTACTGCCGAACGGTCAGGCGGTCCTGAAGGAGAGGATTGACAGCGCTGTCGAGTCGCTGGGTACGGCAGCAAGGAATGTACGCGACCTCGCTGGCGCCTTGGGATTGAGTACGCCTGAAGACCTAGTCCATACCGACACCTTGCTCGCCGTCGCCCTCCGAGCGGCGAAGGCTCCTGACATCGTGGGCGTTGATCTATCCGCATTCGAGCAGCCCTCTCAACGCTGGGCGATGAAACAGCTCGTGGCCGCCGGGATGAGGTGGAGTGCGCTGCACGCGGCTTATGACGACATCCTGGAATCCAACTCATGGGATGCTGATGTGCGCCGGGCTCATGACACCCTCTCTACTGTTGGGCGCAAATTCCAATCATGCGTCCAACCCGAATTCCACCTTGCTCCCAATAATCCAAGCATATCCCGGGAATGGATAGACGCAGGACTGGAATCGCTCGAGGCACTGACTGAGCTAGAGGCGACTCAGGTTGCAGGTCTCATGACCGTAGCCGGACGAGCGGCGAAGGCCCCCGATATCCGGGGCGTTGACCTACCCGCACTTGAGCAGCAGTCCCAACGCAGCACGATGGAGCGCGTTGCGGCCGCCGGCAGATCGTGGGTTGACCTGCATTCTCAATACGACGACCTATTGGGCCCAGGAGCGTGGGATGCAGACGTCCGAGAGACGCACGATGCTCTTTCGACAGTTGGACGAAGGCTTTGGAAATTCCTGTCTCCGAGGTACCGACGCGCCCAAAGACATCTCTCAGACCTGTGTCTCATCGCACGCCCCGACAGCATTGAAGACCAGATAGCGATCGTGGATGCGATTCTTCAGGAGCAGGAGCGTCGACGCACGTTTGAGCGGCTGTCCCCGGCTGCCGGAGCTGTCCTTGGGGCGAAGTGGGAGGGTCGAGATTCCGATTGGGAGGCGGTTGACCGCATCGTAGAGTGGGCGCTTGCCCTGTTCACTGAAGTAGACAGCGGCATCGTTTCCGTCGACTCCGTGAAGGCCCTGCGTGACGACATCGACGCACGGGAAATACAGGGCCTATTGGCGCAGGTTGTAAAGGCCACGGATACCCACGCCGAGCGCATCGAGACGCTTTCCTCAATCATCGCATTGGACATCGATGGCGGGGACGGGCTCCTGTCCCTTAGCCATGCCCAACAGGGTGACATCCTCAGCGCCCTGAGCAAAGAGAACAGCAATCTTACCCAAACCAACGTCAGCCTGTCCGCGTTTTTCATATCCGAACCGCCAGTTGGTGTCGAACGGCAAATCGAGGTTCTGGATGGAATTCTGGAGGAGCAGGAGCTTCGGCGGATGTTCGACTCGATGTCCTCAGTTGCTGGAGCTTCCCTGGGACCGAAGTGGAAGGGTGAGGATTCCGACTGGAAAGCCATCGGCCAAGCCGTTGAGTGGGCGCTAGCGCTGTTCACCGACGTTGACAGCGGCGTGATACCAATCGATGCCATCAAGGCCCTTCGTGACGACATAGACGCAGAGGTCGTGGGCCATCTGACGGATGAGGTCAGAGCAGCGGTGGACTCTCACATCGACCGCCTAGACGCGCTTCAATCCTTCCTTGAAATGGACAAATCCAAGCAATCTAGGGATTCCGCCCGCGTGAGTTTGACCAATGCAGCAGGGGCGCAGCTAGAAGGGCTGGCAACTCTCCCATTTGCGACGCAGGGCGACATCCTCACCGCTTGGTCGGAAGCGATAGACAGCATTCATGACCTTGTAGGGTTCAACAGCGCGGCCCATGATGCGACTGAGGAAGGGCTGGAATCCCTTGTGATAGTCGGGTCGAAGTGGTCGGGGGCGGCTGACCATCTCACAAGCGTACTGCAGCGAGCGTGGCATGAGCATGTCCTGTCCCACGCTCTGAAGGAGCGGCGTGCCCTTGCGAGCTTCGATGGCAACATCCAGAACGAACTGATAGAACAATTCTGCTGGATGGACGAGCTAGCGCTGGACCACAATCGCTCCAGGGTGGCCCATACCCACTGGTCAAAGCTCCCTAAGTACGAAGGAGGCGGCCAACTTCGGACTCTACGGTGGCAGTTTGGTAGGAAGCGCGGCCATCTCCCAATCCGACAGTTGATGCTTCAGGCAGGGAATGCCATCCAAGCCATAAAGCCCGTATTCATGATGAGCCCGATGTCCATCGCAACGTATCTGCCTCCGGGCAGCGTCAAATTCGACTTGGTGATCTTCGACGAGGCCAGTCAGGTGAGACCCGTGGATGCTCTTGGCGCCTTAATGCGCGGTGATCAGTCCGTAGTCGTGGGTGACAGCAGGCAATTGCCGCCGACCAGGTTCTTCGACAGCATTACGCAATCCGACGACGACGATGATGATGACAACGCGGTCGCGGACATGGAGAGCATCTTGGGGTTGTTCAGCGCTGAGGGCGCGCCCGACAGGATGCTGCGATGGCACTACCGGAGCCGCCACGAGTCTCTGATAGCCGTGTCGAACCGAGAGTTCTACGAGAATGGGCTGGTGATTTTCCCAAGCCCCGACTCCAGTAGGGAGAGCATCGGCCTCAGGTATCACCACCTTGCAGAGACCCAATACGACCGTGGGAGGAGCAGCACGAATCGCAAAGAGGCCGCTGCAGTCGCGGCACATGTCATGGAGCATGCCAGACAGAGCTCTGAATTGACCCTAGGCGTAGCAGCGTTCAGTTCCGCTCAGAGAGAAGCCGTCCAGGATGAGCTGGAGAGACTCCGCCGACAGGACCCCTCATGCGAGGCGTTCTTCAACGACCATCCCGAGGAACCGTTCTTCGTCAAGAATCTGGAGAATGTCCAAGGGGACGAAAGGGACGTCATATTCATCAGCATCGGATACGGGCGGGACGCCGGAGGACGGGTTGCGATGAACTTCGGGCCGCTGACATCGGAAGGCGGCGAAAGGCGACTGAACGTTCTGATCACCAGAGCCAAGAGGCGTTGCCACGTCTTCACGAATCTGCGTGCCGCCGACATCGACCTAAATCGAACCAGCTCTAGCGGTGTGCGAGCCTTGAAGGCCTTCCTGGCCTACGCGGAAACAGGAGTTCTTGAGGATGCGACTGGCGAGTCGGGGCGTGAGGTAGATTCGCCGTTCCAGAGGGCGGTGGCGGCCAAGCTTCGCTCTCGGGGATACGACATACATGAAGAGGTGGCTACGGGCGGCAAGTTCATAGACCTCGGAGTTGTGGACCCGGAACATCCTGGTAGGTACATTCTCGGAATCGAGTGTGACGGGGCCTCATACCACAGCTCTAGGTGGGCGAGGGATAGAGACAGGCTCAGAGAGCAACACCTCCGGAATCTCGACTGGAGGCTCTACCGGATTTGGAGCACTGACTGGTTCCACAACCCGGAGAGGGAGTTGAATCGCGCCGTTGAAGCCATCGAGGGGGCGAAGGCGGCTACGTCGACCAATCGTCAGACACAGAAAAACAGCAGACCCGACATCGAACGTGCGGACAGAGGAGCTGTAGCGAGCACTCTAACCTCCCAGCCATACGAACTGGCCAACCCCCATGTGAACATTGGCTATTACGAACTTCATGAAGTTCCAGGACCGCTGCTTTTCGGCCCCATCGCTGAGATTGTCCGGATCGAGAGCCCCGTGCACGTTAGCGAGGTGCAGCGCCGAATCGCGGACGCCGTGGGTGTGTCGAGAATCGGTTCCAGGATAGGGCAGAATCTAGGCTGGGCAATCGACAATGCGGAGCGCAGGGGAATGGTCTCGAGGAAGGGAGATTTCCTCTGGAACACCGACATGGAGGTTCCGGTTGTGCGCGACCGGGGAGCAGTTCGAGGGAAGAGAATCGAGATGGTTTCGCCAGACGAAATCGCCGAAGCCCTCAGGATGGTCGTTAAGCACTCGTACGGCGTGGACCGCGAGGAGGCGGCGACGGAGGCAGCCAGACTACTAGGGTTCAGGAGTGTGTCCCAGAATACGAGGAACCAAACGCTCAAAGTGCTGGAGAACCTGGTAGAAGGTGGTGAATTCCGGGCTACAGGGACGCAGGTAACGACAGCCAACCAGCAGGAGCCCAGAGCGTCGGAGTAGAAGGCCATATACCTTCCACAGATTAGCCCCGATGACCCAAGAACGGCCAATCGCCGGCCGAGGGACCCGCACACGCACTGTTCGCTGCCCCCGTCGTCCCAGCGGCGGCTCCCTGCGCGCTCTGGCCCCTATCGCCATCCTCTGCGCTCTGAACCCAGGCGGAGCATGGCGAATCGGGCACACAGGACCGCCACGGCCTCAACTTGTGTCGACGCCGCTGCGGTTCGATGCAATCGTCACATGGCGGGATCAGCTGCTCGGCGTCGCACGTGACGGGCGTGGATGTCGTGGAGAAGGCGCGGCACCTGCTCGCGCCGGGCGGTCGGGCGTACCTGACGTTCTACCGCAACCCCGCGGCGGCGTTCGAGCGCATGGGGATCGAGGTGCCGACGCTCGCGGCGACGCCGGAGGGGGCAATGGAAGACGGGGAGTACGTCGTGGTGGAGTTCACGAGGGCCGTGGGATAGTCCTTCCACATCATCTCTGGGTCGGCGCACGCTTGTAGAATCCACGCGGGTAAGGACCGCGATTGGCAGGAACGGGGAGATGCAAAGACTGAAGAAGATGCTGCCCAAGAGCAGGGAGCAGGCCTCACCGTCCCCGGGTCAGTGTCAGGAAGAGAAGCCTAGGTCACCTGAGGATGGTGCCCACGTAGGTGATGGACAGGACAGGGCTCCATCTACAGGCCGGGGAGAGCAGGCGCTGTCCGAAGCCGGCGCCAGTCTCGTGGTCGCGTCCCGGAAGGCAAGGCGTCGCGCGTCAGGCGTCGGAGAGTCAGTCAAGGACGCCTCCGCCAGTGTTGCCGGAACCGTTGGGGCGTCTGCGAGGCGTGCCGCCTCCGGCTCCAGGGGGGCCCTTGACAGGGCGACCGGGCGGGCCATGGACCTGGCCGGGGCCGCACAGGCCCTGCTCGCAACCAACTTGTCGAACGACCTGAACCGGTTGATGGAGAGCGCGGTCGACGGCGCTCCGACCATCTATGACCAGGCGATGGACGCCGTCTACAACGCTACCCACGAGGGAGGCGCTCAGCACCGGCTGTTCGACGGAGGACACACGATCCCCGGGGCGGTGAGCGCCGGCCACGGCGCGTCGGCGGACGACGGCATCATCCAAGAGGCGCTCGGCACCGTGCTGGGCCTGCTCCGGGACGGGACGACGTCGATGGGGCTACCCATCGTCACCTGGAACGAAGCGACCTTCGATAGGGTGGCGGAGGCATTGCAGTCGCACCTTGAGATACCGAAGGGTTGGTTCTACGACCTCAACACCTATGACGCCGCCGAGCTTCTGGGCGGAACGATCGGCACGGTCGCGCTGGCGCTGCGCTGGAACCGCGCCGACACCGAAGCCTTTGCGAGGCTGGCCGGCGGGCTGGGGCTGTCCTCCGTTGCGTCCGCCAATCCGGCGCTCCTCGTTGTCACCGTGGTCGCGTTGGCCAAGGCGTTCCACGAGGCTCACCGTACCGGCGATTATGAGGGCTTCATCGACGGCCAGGCGAAAGGCCTCGTCGGCACCGGCAGCACGCTGGCTGCCGTCTCGGTTGTGGGCGTCGCGGGAGGGCCGACCGGAGTGGCCCTGCTGGCAGGACTCACGGCCGGCCTGCTTGCCAACAGGGCCACCCGGAATGTCAGCCTCACGCAGGTGAGCGCCGTGGTTGCCAGGAGCGCGCAAGTCGCAGCCCTTGAGGTGAGGGACGCAGCATTGCGCGGCGTCTCAAGGGGCGGCAAGCGGGCTTCGACCGCGTAAACCGCAGCTCACCGTGTCACGGGACAAAATCCTCCGCATGTGCGGCGCTGTCCCTTCAGCGCAGTGCTCCCGGTCACCGAGTGCTGTAGGGTTCGCGGCGTGGCTGGCTGTGCCATGCAGGCCGTTGAGGGCTTTGGAACCGGTACAGCACCGCACAGGAGCACTCGTGACCATCACGCCAGAGGCCCTCGCCGCAGCCCTGCTGCGCTGCCCTATCGGCTGCGCGTTCCTGCTGACGGTCGAGCGCGACGGCATACCGGCCGCTCTCGCAGTCGCGCCGCAGCAGGCATTCACGCGGGCGGCAGAGGCGCTCCGCACGCTCAACCCTTGGATACCGAGCTTCAATGAGGCCACCGCCGCGGTACTGGCCCGCGCATCACAGCTGGGGCGGCTCGCGCACGACCTGGCGGAGCAACCGGGTGCCGACTGGTGGGCAGCGCCCGTCGACCGGGAGCGGCAGGTGCTGCTCGTTGACCCTGAGCCCGCCAGCAGAACGACTCCGGCCTCGGGGTGGAACTGGGAGGACTACGCCGAGCGCCCCGCAGACTGGCGGATGACATCGACGCTGCGCGGCGGCATCTCATGCGGAGACGTCGTCATCGCGTCGGGCGTGGGCGACTGGGGAGACGGTCCGCTGGTGCGCCGCACGGCGGTGGTGGATGCGGCGACGCGCGTCCGGGAGATCGTGACGCCCGCCGACTGGCACGTGCTGTGCGCGTCGCACCCGCGCGAGAGGTCGAAGCCGGAGCCGAGCCTTCCTCCCCGATGGGGACGGGCCTATGCCCCGCTGGGCCTGGAACAGGAGGGCCCGGACCGCGCGGGGATGCTCGTGCCGGACTGGAGCGCGCTCGCGGCGGACTTGGACGGTGTGCACCTGACGTTCGCCGGACTGCTGACCGTCCCGTTCGTCGAGCACGCGTCCGACGCAGGAAGCACGATGATGTGGTCGTGGGACACCGAGGGCACCATGTGGCTGCAGGGCGCCTTCCTGCGCGCTGGCGAGCCGATGCCGCCCGCGCCGGAGGGCCTCGACTCGGACAAACTGGTCCGCCGCCTGAGCAAGTACCTGGGCACTCCGCCTTCGGGGCTGCTCATGCAGGCGCGCCGCCGACCTTGGTGGTGGCCGTTCGGGCGGCGCTAGCGGCGGGCGGTGGCGTCCGGGCCCACGTAGACGCCGCGCTCCCAGGTGCGCTTGAGCGGATCTAAGACGTGCCCGAGTACTTGCCAAGGCATGAGGAAGACGTCGGGCCCTAACGCCCCGAGGTTGCCACTGCTCCCGCTCCCGATGATCCGCGCCCGCAGGCGCTGCCACCGTCGGGCTCCCGATGGTGGGTGGGGGCTCGTAAGGCACCGTCTCGCTGGAGATGCGCCCACCAGGAGGCCTCCTCCTCGGCAGGGTCCTCCAAGCCCTTACCCGGCAAGCGATCCCCGCTCACAATCGAAGGTCAGACCCCATCTCGGAACGGGAGGGACGACGCATGCAGGCACGCACCCACGGTAACAGAGCCCTTGTGACATCTGCCGGCTGCGCGGACGGCTCCCCCGTTGCTACGCTCGTTCCATGAGGCTCACCGAAGAACAACTGCTCGACGCGCTCGCCCGGATCCCGTTCGCCGACACGCTGGAGCTCGCGGTCATCCTCGGCGAGGCGTACTCGACCGTGCACCGCGCGCTGACCGGCCTGCTCGCCGACGGCATCGCCGCGCGGGTCAACCACGGGACCGTCCACCTGCCGACGAGCGGCAGGTGGTTCCTGACGTCCGAGGGCATTGAGGAGGCGACAGATGTGCTGGGCTACGCGACGCCGTCCGAGTTCGTGCGCGCGTACCCGGTCTCGCAGCAGTGGCTGACGCTGCTGCTGCGCCGGATGGACGCGGTAGCCAGCGTCTACCGCCTGGCGACCGCGCTCTCGCCGGGGTACCGCTCGCTCCGGTCCCGGGTGGAGCTCCACCGCCGCGGACGGTTCGACGCGACGATCACCCTGCGCAACGGCTGCACGTTCGGCGTGGTGCGCCAGGGACTTGGGCTGCGCAGGCGCTCGCTGCACGACCGCCTGCGTGCGATAGCGCAGTATGAGCCCTCCCTGCGTCCCGGCGTGGTGCTGGTGCTCGTG
>MKWU01005524.1_pt1 | contig 13675 bp, 19 predicted proteins | sample 809101 | NCBI WGS metagenome assembly MKWU01 (sample SAMN05860141, study PRJNA318959) | sponge metagenome | host: Aplysina aerophoba | place: Slovenia: Piran, Adriatic Sea, Gulf of Piran | collected 2013-05-07 | reverse complement strand
CTGGGATCGGCCCGGTCAACTCGTTGGAGCCGAGAGACAGCCATCGGAGATTGGACAGGCTGCCCAAGGCGGCGGGGATCGGCCCGGTCAACTGGTTCCAGCCGAGGTCCAGAGACTCGAGATTGGAGAGGCTGCCGAGTGCGATGGGGATCGGCCCGGTCAACTGGTTGGCCCCGAGGTACAGAGACTCGAGACTGGACAGGCTGCCGAGTGCGGCGGGGATCGGTCCGGTCAGGGTGTTCTCGGCGAGATCCAGAATCGTGACCCGGCCGGTGGCGTCGGTTGTCACCCCGTACCACTGGCCCAGAGGCGCAGCCGACTTCCAGTTCGTGCTGTTCGTCCAGGATGGGCCGTCCGTCTCGTCGTAGAGCGCTTCCAGAGCCGCTCTGTCATTTTGGGGCCCAGACGAAGCGACGACGGTCACGGTCATCGTCTGGGCGGCACTCATGCCGGCGGGGTCGCTCGCCGTTACCGTCAGCGTCGCCGTGCCGGCCTCCCCAGGAGCGAGCCAGACGGTACCCGCCGAGACGCTGGCCGCGACCGTATCAGCGTCGCTCGATGTGGCCGTGAACGTCAGCAGATCATTGTCCGGATCAAGGAAATAGTCCGCCAAGGGCAAGCCCTGCGCCGTGCCGCTCGCGGCGAGCGTTTGCGCAGGGATCGTTCCGACCGTTTCTGGCGAGCGGTTGCAGGTGGATCCGGAGAAACCCTCGATCGTCGCCAACCACTCCTGGAAAGGGCTTTCGGGGGGTACGCACAACCCTGTGAATCCGATAGTGAGGGTTTCGAGTCTGGACAGCTGGGTCAGTTCTGGTGGAATCGGACCGGTCAACTCGTTGAAGCTGAGAGACAAGGAAGTGAGGTTGACGAGGCTGCCCAAGGCGGCGGGAACAGGACCGGTCAGGGCGTTCCCGCTGAGGGACAGCGATTCGAGGCTGGAGAGGCTGCCGAGGCCCGCGGGGATCGGACCCGTCAACTCGTTGGATCCGAGCGACAACCTGGTGAGATTGGAGAGTCTCTCCAGTGACGTGGGGATCGGCCCAGTCAGGGCGTTCCCCCAAAGGGACAGAGACTCCAGGGTGGACAGGCTACCCAGCCATGCAGGCACTGCGCCGGACAACTCGTTATCGCTGAGAGACAGCGATTCGAGACTGTAGAGGCTGCCCAAGGCGGCGGGAATCGGCCCGCTCAGGTTGTTCCCGAAGAGAGACAGGAATCTCAGGCTGGACAGGCTGCCCAGAGCGATGGGGATCGGCCCGGTCAACTCGTTTCCGTAAAGGGACAGCGATCGGAGATTGGACAGGTTGCCCAGGGAGACCGGGATCGGTCCGGTCAACTCGTTGCCGCCGAGAAACAGGGATTCCAACGCGGACAGGCTGGCCAGCGCGGTGGGGATCGACCCGGTCAACTCGTTTCCGGAAAGGGACAGCGATCGGAGGTTGGACAGGTTGCCCAGGGAGACCGGGATCGATCCGGTCAACTCATTGCGGCCCAGAGACAGGGATTCCAACGTGGAAAGGCTGGCCAGCGCGGTGGGGATCGACCCGGTCAGGGCGTTCCCCCAAAGGGACAGCCGTCGGAGGTTGGACAGGCTACCCAAGACAGCGGGGATCGGCCCGGTCAGCTCGTTGCCGCCGAGAGACAGTGTTTCGAGCCGGGACAGGCTGGCCAGCGCGGTGGGGATCGACCCGGTCAACTCGTTTCCGTAAAGGGACAGCGATTCGAGGTTGGACAAGCTGCCCAGGGCGACGGGAATCTGTCCGGTCAACTCATTGCTGCCTAGCGATAGGGTGTGGAGGCGGGACAGGTTTGCCAGCGTGCCGGGAATCGGCCCAGTCAGAGCGTTCCCGAAAAGAAACAGCGAATCGAGGTTGGAAAGGCTGCCCAGCCATGCCGGTACGGGCCCGGTCAACTCGTTGGGGGAAAGCGACAGCCATTCGAGGTTGGAGAGGCGGCTCAGGGCGGCGGGAATGGGTCCGCTCAAGGCGTTCCCGCCGAGCGCCAGCGTCTCCAGGTTGGACAGGTTACCGAGGTCCGCCGGGATTTGGCCGGTCAACGAGTTCGAGTTGAGGCTCAGCCAGACGACCCGGCCTGAGCTGTCCGTCGATACCCCGTGCCACTCGCGGAGCGGTGCGTCCGTCTTCCAGTTCGTGGTGTTCGTCCAGGTCTGACCGCCGGTCGCGTCGTACAACGCCTCCAGTGCCGCGCGATCCATCGCAACGCTACCCTGAGCGGCGGCGTCGGCAGCAAGACCCGCGTAGGCGCCACCGGCCACCAGTAGCGGCACAGCCCGACTCCAGTAGCGATATCCCGTCAACCCTGCCTCCACCGCAAGCGTCGGTCCGTGGGTAGGCACTGCCGGGTGGGCATTTCCACCTCACACCGCGATCCAATGTGGCATTCGACGGTCGGCCATCTCCGATTCGTCCGCCCAACCGGCGCTGGCGATAGTCTTGCGGAAGTCGTTGTCGATGCCAAGTCCCGGGATCCGGAATGCATCGCTTGTGGCCACGAGGATGGCAGGAAGAGCCAGGCCTGCGGCGTGCCAGTCACCGGCCTCACCAATGGCAATACGGCGGCATTCGGCAATCTCCGCGCTGCCCAGCACTGGTGCGTACCGAGAAATTCGCGAGAATTCCGGTCGGATTGAGGAATGCCGAATGGACTCGGCGGCAGGGCAGTGCGGCGCGACAGTGCTGCCGACGGCCCTAGCGGGTTCCGCCGACCTGTGCCTGGCCCGGTTCGCATAGTTGCGCCGCCGTCGGACCGACACTGGCATTGCAATGGAGGCCTCACCGTTTCTCGGGGGCGACCAAGAGCAGGTAGCCGGTCGCGAGAAGAGGCTGGCTTGGAACTCCGCATCGTACGAATCGGGTAACTGTCTGACGGGTCGAAACACCCCAAGCCCGTCAGCAGTGAGGCAAGGAGTGGGAACTCCGGTTTCGAAGATCGCTAATCATCAAGGTGACCAGGTGCGTCGTTGGGCGGGCTTGACACGAACATTGCAACTTATTATGGGGGTGACGGGCGGAACCCGATCCGACGCGCGCGGGAGCGCACCGCGTGGGCACTGAGGTGGCAAGCTGGAACGATGATGGGACGAGTTTCCAAGCTGTACCGCCGACGGCTCCAGAGTCGGCGAAGGCCATGGAGACGGCCGCCGGTGAGTTCAGGGCTGGCCGGCGGGGAGGATTTCGATGTGCGCGCGCAAGGCGTTGGAAGGAGCGATACGCCGGTCGAGCGTTAGCAAGACTGCCCGGTTGGCTAAGGCGACGGCGAGCAGGTAGGCATCGGTGACCTGGTTGTGACCCAATAGCCGTTGAAAGTGCTGTTGCACCCCGGGGAGGGATGGCAGGACCTCCAGGTAGCGGTGTTGGCTGTCGCTAACGATCTCGGACAGCATGGCCAGCGCCTGGCCGGGCGTCTTGCGTAGCCCGACTACGGTCGGATTCGAAGAAAGTTGCACGAAACCCACTTGAGTCAGCGCGCAGGTAGCCCACGGCATCGCGGGCTGCCTCTCCAGGCGAGCTACGACCTCCCGGTGATACTGGTGGTTCGGCCAACCCAAAGCCAGCAGCGCGTTGGTATCCAGCAGCAGCGGACCGCCACCCCCTTCAGACGATTCCATCCTCGTCAAGAACCTTCTGGACCCGGGACGCGGGGATGATACGAGTACCCGCCGGGACCTCGAACGATGGAAAGCGTCCTGGCTGCCGGGTCTCTCTCGGCGGTTCCGGCCGCAGCGCGCAGCGCGCCATCTCGGAAAGGACGGACCCAAGCCTCCTGCCAGTTGCCTTGGCCTGGAACAGCGCCGCTTCGTAGATGTCGTCGTCCAGCGTCACGGTGGTTCGCATGATGCAATGATACTATGATGTAACCGTATCGTCAACGTTGCGTCAGGTCAGGGTCGACCAGCTGAAGCGCCCAGATGGTGTTTCCGGCGGACCGCAGTCTAGGAGCAAGCGCTTGCCATCAGGCTCGACTATTTCCGGACTCTTGTTGCCCGTACCTCGGCTCCCAATCCGACGGGCGGAGCGGGCTTTCATGGAGGCCTGATTCTGCCGCCTTCGAGTGCAGATTCCGGGCGATTGTGAACGGTCGTTCCGGATCATTGTGAACGCCGAACCTGTCGCATAGGACATGGAATCGGAGTGTCGCGGCCAAGAGCCAAAGGGGCGAATTCCTTCCCCGGGAAGGAGTTCGCGATGGCTAAAGCGAGAGTTGCGCATTCGATTGAGGAATTCCTGAGGCTGCACCTCGAATGCGTTTGCTCGTAGCGGGAGATCGCCCGCTCGTGCGCGCTGTCCACGGGAGCGGTCAACAAACTGCTGAGTCTGGCAGGCCAGGCTGGCGTGGCCTGGCCACTGCCGGCGGATCTGGACGAGGCCCAACTGGAGGAACGGCTCTACGGGCAGCCAGCCGGGTCGCGGCGGAGCCGCCAGTTGGAGCAGATCGACTTCGCGGCCGTGCACAAGGAACTGAAGGCTCGCAAGAACCTGACCGGCTGGCGACAACAATCGGAATTTCTGTCGAAAGTACATTTTCGCTGGACAGGCTTCGCACTCGAGGGAGGTTCCACGCTTGTCACGACCACCGCGGCATTCACTGAATTCCCGGTCCTGGACCGCACGCTAGTGGGAGGGCATGCGGCCGTATTACCAAGCGTCCGGCAGAGAGGCCTCTGGTCTGGAGAGTTCCCGCCCCTTGGAGTTTGCGGAATGGCTTGGCTAGTGACTACGCGTTGGTTTCACCGGTAAACCTTGTCACGGCTTCCAATTCGTACGACCAAGACCCGCAAAGCATCGTCCCGAATGCTGCAGATCAGGCGGCAATCCTCTACCCGAAATCGCCAAAACTCACCCAGTGGTCCGGAGAGGGCCCTGCCCATGCTCCGAGGTTCCCTCGCTCGCGCAACCCGCTCCTCCATGTAATTGACTATGCGTCGAGCCATTTGCTTGTCGAGCTTGCGAAGCTGGTTCCTTGCGGAGGCGGTGTACTCAATCGTCCAATTCAAGGAAATTCCTCACCTCAGCTGAGGAATACACTTTCTCGTTGCCCTTACGAAGGCGCTCCAGTACATCCGCGGCTAGGTAGTAGTCCTCCAAATCCCCAAGGCCGCGCTGGATCAGCTCGCGCAAGTAGAAAGCCTTGGTGCGGCCAGTCTGCGAGGCCAGAAAGTCAAGCCGGTGTTCGGTTTCAGGGGCAAGTCGAATCGAAGTCGCCATGTTGCCAGTCTCCACAGTCTTTGAATAAGTGTATTCACAGTATCACGCCCATCGGGACGGAGGCGACCAAGTGTCCGTGAGCGCCGTATCAAGGGTGGGCGCCCGCCTTTCGTGGTGGTCGTCAGCGAGGCGGGCGTCTCGGCTCGCGACCGGCTGGCGATCGGTGCTCTTGTAGGCGAATCGATCGTCGTCACTTCGAACGCATACTCACTTGGCCATTTGTCCTGGTCGGCGACCCGACCGTGGCCGACTCGATTCTGGACCACATGGTGCATCCCGCGCACCGCATCGAGTTGCGCGGCGAGTCGTTTCGCAAGGTGCAGGTCCGCGCCGAGGACGGGGAAGCCAGCATGACAGCGCTACATCGTTTGAAGCGCCGCCGCGGTTTATTCGCCGCCGGGGCGGAGTGCGCCCGTGCTCTGGACGTGCTCGGGAATGGAGCGTTCAAGTTGTTCGCCCATGTGTGCCTGGAGGCGGACCGCGCCACCGCGCGGCTGGCCTTTGACCGTGGGGAACTGGCCGGCCAGCAGGGAAAAGCCGCAGCGCTTTGGGCGCCACCTGCGCGAACTGGTCCGCACCTGCGTCTGCGAGCTCGAGACCGCTCCTAACCAGCACCGCAACTCCGTGCTGGCCGTACAGGCGGAGTACAGGCCCTGCAGGGGTCGGAATTCGTGGCCCCGGCCCGGCCGACGCGAATCTCGCCGGGGGCTGGCACGCCCGCAGCGTTCCGCTGGAAACCGTCCGGCACGCCATCCTGCTCGGCTGCGTGCGCAAGTCGATGGCACTGATCGAGCGGCCTGTCACACAGCCCGTGCGCCGGCTGTGCTACTTCGAATCGTCGCTCGGGGAAGTCCAGCGCGAGAGCTTCCCCGCCACCCACTGGTGGCATCTGGAGTTCAACCTCGGCCGCTGCGAGGACTACTGGCAGCGTCATCCTGCGGCTGCGCCAGGCCGTGCCTGGCCGAAAATGGAACAGGCAGACCAGTGTGCAGACCTTGTCACTGATACCCCCGTTGTGCGAGCACAAGACAGGAAAGACGAGATGGTGATGCCGACATCTTCCCTGTCAGGCGGAGATCCAATTGACGGAGGTGCCAACGAGTTGTCATCCTGAGGGCCGTAGCGTCGCTTCGCTCCGAGGTGTTCACAATAACCCGGAACGAGCGTTCACAATAACCCGGATCAGGTTTTCACAATCCTCCGGATTGGGTGTTCACATTCACCGGAATCCGCATCGAGGGCGCACCCCACCGAATCGCCAAGATCCGAGTCCCCGAACGCTCCAGCCCCGTTCCTGGTCGAATAGAGCACACCAATCGCCCCCAACCGTGTGACAGCGTCAGCCTCCTGCTCCTGGTACGAATTCAGGTCGCGCCTCTCGGGAATGACCGCCCGACCAAGTCCCCTCGCCCTGGAACTCTCGGCCGGTTCGAGGACACTCGATTTCCTTTTGGGGAACAGTAGCCTGAATCGTCGCTCGTCGAGTTCGCCGATGGACCCATCCTGAAGGAATCTCGTCAGCCATCGAGGAGCCTAGCTAGCATGTGCCGAACATGGTTCTGTCCGCCGAAGAACACTGCCAAGATGCGGACTGTCTTCTCGTCTGTACTGACTTCGAACCAGTAAATCGCACGATTGATGGTCAAGTGCCTCAGGCCCGGCAGAATGTCGTCGTGTCGTTCACCCCGGTGTGGCGCGGTCAAAAGGCGATCCGCGGTGGCCCGGATCTCAAGAACCCGTACTGCGGCATGTTCCACAGCACTCTCCACGCTTTCGCCGAAATTGACGTAACTCTCGAGAAGGTGGTCGAAAATCAGGCCGAAGTCGCGCTCCGCCTCCGCCGAGAACTCAAGACGAAACTTGATGGGCACGGCGCTTGTCCGCGATCATCCGACTCAGGCGATCATCCATTTCTTCAGCTGCGACAAACTCGCCGGCCCGGCGACGGGACAGTGACTCTTGAAGTGCCCGGCGCTCCAGGTCATTCAGTTCCAAGCTACGCCAAAGCAGGTCGATGCCCCGCTGAACCACGGCGCTGACACTGGAGCAGCGCCCGGTATCCACAAGGGTCTTCGCAAACGCGTACTGCTCGTCCGTAAGAGAAACCGAGGCCTTGACCGTCATCGAGCACTTCCTGGGCCAAAGGGTAGCACCCAGTAGCACCGGTGTCAATTGCTGGACTCGACCACTCGACCCCCTCATGCCCGACGAGATCGGTCAGCGCGGGCGACGTGGGTCGCCATGCTCGATGCACGACTCGGCAATCTTTCGCGCAAGCCCTTGGGCGATCTCCCCGGCTTCGGAGATGGTGTGCCCATCGGCGACCAAGCCCGGAACATCCGCGCTGGTGGCAAGAAAACCGCCATTGTCCAGCGTCTCGATATGGAGCCGAATCGTCGCCCCGTTCACGTCTCCGCGCCTGCATTGGATCCCGCTAGGGTTGCGTCACACGCGCCCAGGAAGCGCATGACGGGTCGGCCCTACAGGCAATCCTGTCTGGAATTGCACCGCTGATGTATCCGTCTGCGGCGATTGGTGCCAAGGTAGGGCCAGTTGCGGTGCGGACTTCTCAAGCCCACTGCCCGCGAGAGTGATTTCAGCCCAATGATGACTTGATGTGTTAGCATCAGATGTGTGCGCACCACGATCAACCTCGACGACGATGTGCTCCTCGCCGCCAGGGGCCTTGCGCGTCGCGACGGGACTAGTATCGGAGCAGTCATCTCGGACTTGGCCCGAAAGGGTTTGAACCGTGATCGGTGCAATCACACGGACGACGCGAAAGACCAATTCTACGGGTTCCGGCCGCTTCCCAAGCGTGGCGGCCCGGTGACGAACGACCTCATCGATAGGCTTCGTGAAGACGGCCCGTACTAGTCCGGCATCACCTTCTCATGCGTGCGTTGCTAGACATCAGTTTCCTCCTGGCCCTTCTTGATCGTGATCACATTCAGCATGAGCAAGGCAGGCGGTGGTTCGAGCGGGAAGTCGAGCATGGCTGGGCATCTTGCGCCACCACCCAGAACGGCTGCATCCGTATCCTGTGTCAGCCGAGCTATCCAAGTCCCGTGTCGCCCGCCAGGGCGATCCGGCTCCTCTCCTCGGCGACTTCAGCCCCGTACCACGAATACTGGCCTAGCGAAATATCCATCCTCGACGAAACGATTTTCGACCACTCTCGCATTCATGGCCCTCGGCAGATCACTGATGCCTATCTGCTCGGCTTGGCGGCGCACCGCGGCGCGCGGCTCGTCACCTTTGACCGGACAATCGCTCTCGCGGCCGTGAGGACGGCGTGCCCAAGCAACCTGGTTGTGCTGTGAGGGATATTGATTGCAGGTGGGACGGCGAAATCCAGTCCCTCCGCCGGGACTCCCAGGTTGCACTCCTCTGTTTCTGAACGATCAGCCGCGCCGGGCCAGTGCTCCGGACAACAGCGGCAGGAGTACGCCAAGCCTCATCGTCCGCCGACCATTGTCATGGTCGCCCACATTGACCGATTCTTGACAGCAAAGAGAGCATTGCATCATGATGCAAGCATGCGCACGACAGTCACGTTAGTCCCAGATGTCGAACGCCTGATTCGGAACGCGATGGAGCAGTCAGGACAATCGTTCAAAGAAGTCCTGAACCAAGCGATTCTCAAAGGACTTGCGAACGAATCCCTGTCTCCGGACGAGGAGCCGTTCGTCGTTGCGTCGAGGCCAATGGGGCTGCGCCCAGGCTATGACGCAGGACGGCTCAATTCCCTGGCTGATGACTTGGAGGCGGAGGCGTTCCTGGCATTGACCAAGGACCTTCTGAATCGGACGGAGGAGGAATGATCGTCCCAGACGCGAATCTGTTGCTATACGCATACGACTCCGAGAGTCCGTTTTGGGACAGGGCCCGGCGGTGGTGGACCGAGTGCCTTAACGGGACGACACCGATCGGACTGACCCATCCTGTTGTCTCTGCTTTCCTGCGAATCAGCACGATGGTCCGGGTTTTCCGAAATCCACTGTCCCTGGAGGAGGCTGCCGCAGAGGTTGCGGCTTGGCACAGCCGCCGTGTCGTCGTGACGTTGCTCCCTGATCGGGACCACCATGAAGCAGTGATTGCCCTGCTGCGTTCCATTGGGTCTGCTGGCGGCAACCTCGTGTCCGATGCTCAGATCGCGGCGCTCGCCATGGCGCACGGGGCCACGGTGCATTCTGCGGATCATGACTTCCGGCGGTTCCCGGGCCTCCGATGCAGGTTCCCGCTCGAGCCGTGAAAGCTGGGGGCAGATTGCCGCGGGTGCACGACATCATTTTGATTTCCCGGATTTCTGGGGTTCGAAGTGGGCGCCGCGGCTCAAGGATGGGGTAAGACACAGGGTGTGGCCCGCACGGTTGCAGCCGCCAAGCGTCCACGTTGCTGCGCAGCAAGGAGTCTAGCGACGATTCGCCTCAAACGTACGAGGGTGGCAGTTCGGCATCGAGACTTGACTCGTCAACCTTACGCCGAGACAAGGAGCCTCGGTCAGCTGCCGCCCCCCTGTCCGGGATTGAGGCTCATCGCATCCACTTTGCCAAAGCTTGCCCTCGCGCAAGACAATCCGGTACGAATCAGCATGGTGGCTCGTGTATTCTGGAATCCAACGCCACCAAGGGAGGCTGCCCCGGAAGTTGTGGCTTCGCACCGCGGATAGAGTTTGCAAGAGGGAGATGGATGGTGAACACGCTGCCCCCGTCCTCGCCGTCTGTCTGGGTCACTTTGCCGTCCATCGCGCGGAGATCTTGACGCACAAAGGTCAGTCCCAGACCGGATCCCGGGATCGACGACGTGCCACTGTCGGCTCCTCGATAATGGGGCTGGAATATCTTGCGAGTTTCCCGTCGCGGAACACCCTGACCGCGATCATGGATCCGAATCTGCACTTCCCGCCCTCGGCCCAAACCAGTCTCGCAGGATTCGACCTTCACCCACCGTCCCGGCAGTCCATACTTGACCGCGTTGTGCAGCAGTTCGCCCAAACATTGGCGCAGCACGACCGCATCCGCCCACACTGGAGGCAGATTCTCGGCCAGTGAGATTTCTGTAGTGAATCCAGCCTTATCGAGAATCGGAGCGACCTGTTCCAGCGCATCGCGGGCCTCCTCCGAGACATCGACCTGGGTCAGGCTGTAGCGCCTCCTTGTCGGATCCGGGGCCAACAGTTTCAGATAGCGGTCGACAACGTCATGGAGTTGCTGTCCGTATTGATGAATCAAGCCAGCATGCTTGACGGTCTCATCGGCGCACTGAATCTTCCCACTGGCCAGGTTGTCGGCCAGGAGTGTGATTGCTGCCAACGGAGTGCGCAGGTGATGGGCCTGCGACGCCATGGCCTCGATTCGCGCTTGAGCCTGCCGGGCAGCACCGAGCCCGGGCACTGCGACGATCACCATCGATCCCGTCAGCACAAGGAGCACAAGCACTCCCATCGCAACCGAACGCAATTGCTCGGAATCCAAGGCATCTTCAAACTCGGCTCCGACGTGCCTTGCTTCGATGGTTAGCCGATGCGGCCGCTCCGAGACGAGGAAGAGCCATGGAAATCCCACCGAAGGCACGAGCGACGTGGCAAGCCCGACGTCTGGTTCCGCCTTGCCCAGACCGGAGTCTACGCCGAGGTCAGGCGGGCCGCCGTCCGAAACGATTGATCCTACAGTTTCGACCGAACTCCGCAAGACCACTCGTTGGATTCCGCCGGCACGCAACACAGGACCGGCAATGGAATCAGACGAGAGCGGAAACGGATAGACTCGATCCGGCGATTCTTCCTGCGGTCGAGCTTCACTGGGGAGAGGTTGTGATTGCAGGGAATAGCCCGGGGGCTCAACCGCATCCGGGTCCGCCACAGCTTGCTTCGCGCCCAATGGTTGGAAGACAGCGAGACTTTTTCCGTCTAGCGCGACCGTCAGCTCGTACCGAGCGCCACCCGCCAGATTTCCGAAGTGGGCATCCAGCACCTTCGGCAACAATCGCTCACGGATACGGTCCAGGTTCAGTTGCAGGATCAAGTAGCCCGTCACAGTGGCGACTTGCCCTCTCCGCCCGGGATCCCTTAAAGGCACTCCAATGGGCCGATAGACGACCAGCGGCCTGGGATGCAGCATCCATGTCACAAGCTCACTCCGTCTAATCGACCGGTCGGACTTGAAACCGAACTTGTAGATATGGTCGCCAACACCAGAGAGGTCCTTTTCCCAGGTCGCCGGCTCGATCCGGTACGGCTCGATCTTCAGCTCAGCCAGGGCCTCACTTCTGGGGACGCGCAGGTCAAGGAAGAGGACCTTTTCGATCAAGGCTCCGTCCACCGACAACTGACGCCACCACCGGTACTGGTTCGAGTAAGCCGCCAAGCGACCGGAGGGATCGAGATCCGCGTCCGGATTGAAGGTGGCGAGCAGGAGCAGGATCTGCTCCTGGAGATCGGCGATCACCAGCGACATCGATCTCCGGAGCGATGCTGCCTGTGATTCTCTCTGGGAATCGTTGACTCGGCCGATCCATGCGAATTGCATGATCCCAACCAGAATCACCAGCAGGCTGCAAGCGCCTAAACGAATCGAAATTGATCGTCGGTCAAATCCGCCTGATCGGGTGACAGCCTTGCTCTTGCGGCGCCTTGGGAAGAGCTGGTGCATCCCGACCATTCACACCCCGCTTGCCGATTTCACTGGCTCGCTGAGAATTCCGTGTCGCTTGGCTGGGAAAGAACGCTTGATCGCCAAGCGGCCGCACATACTACACCGAAAGGATCCTACACTATGGATCTGACCCTTCTGTGACTTTTGGAAATAGTTTCGTGATGGGATCGTGACATCCCCGGGATATCGGGGAGAACTGTTTCGGATTTCGGAGAATGCGAGCCTCTCCCTCACCGGTCCCCTTGGTTCCCTCCAGCGTCGTCTTGTCGAGTCAGGGGACGACCTGGCGATCCTCACCGACGCCGGCGGTGGGAATCTTCGCGCACAACCGCTGCTGACCGTCGGCCTGGGGAATTCCCGCAAGCGGACTTCGAAAACCCGTTTGCAGGGATCCTGGTTGTGCTCTGCGGGCACCGGAGGTGCATGACTCGCGGTACTCGTGTACGGGCCCCGTTCGAACTGGACAGACGCGATCGGGCAATCGATTGTTCGGAGGCTGACCTGCAATCATCTGACCTGCTCGGCCTCCGATATTCCATGATTCAAGTCGTGCTCCTGCGACGTTTTCGTCTCCCAGGCGTACAGTTTTTCCATGGGGAGGCAACCTCCTGATCAAGCGGGTCCCCGTCCGCAGGTGATGAGTCCGTGATCCTGGGTTGTCGAGATAGAAGGACCAGAGTTTCCGATAGATGTTTCCGGAACTCATGGCTGATTTTCGGTATTTGGAACGAAGTGAATTTCAGGGCTTGTAGCCTTTACCGGACCAGGGGCAAGCGGTCAGCGTTCATGCTCGAATGCTGCAGCGACGGCGCAAGACTGTACCCTCCAGCAATCGGCGCCCTCTCGGACGCAACCCGAGGGGGCTCACCGTCGATACTCTGGACTGTCGGGTGAATACTCCTGTCAGCTCTGCAATCGGCCCCCGCGGAAACCCCGGTGGGACGAGCGACCTGGCATCGCGGCGTTGGACCTCTCCGAAAATGAGGTCGTCTCATTCACTGGAGTGCCGCTATGGACTCCGCGAGCGAAGCGCCGGGATCAGGATTGGCTGACCATGCCATAATTCTAGGAATTCTAGCCGAGCTTGCGCCCGACCTGGAGCACTAGTTGGTAGGATAGACTGCAGTGGATGTCATTCGGGACAATGCCCTGCAAGCGCGTCCTTTGCGCTTCACATGACCGAGACAAGTCCAAGTGTCGGGGATCAACTTTCCCCGCTATCTTTTCGGGTACTGGTAGTCGAGGACGAGATCGGCCTCCGGGTCGGATTGGAGGCGAGTCTCCGGATCGCGGGCTGCGAGGTCGCCACTGCGGCCGACGGCGAAGCGGCCCTGCGGCATGCCTCGCAAGGTGAATTCGACGTGATCGTACTGGACTTGATCCTTCCGGGTAAGGACGGTCTGGAGGTTTGCCGGGAGCTGCGCGCCAACAATGTGGAGACCCCCGTCGTGATGCTGTCAGCGAGAGCTGAAACGGACGACAGGCTGCAGGGATTTTCGGTTGGTGCTGACGACTATTTGACCAAGCCGTTCGAGGTCATGGAACTGCTCGCCCGAATGAGGGCGGTTATGAAACGGGCACTCGCGCCTGTAGGTTCTCATGCTACGGAAGTCCTCGAGTTTGGTGACGTGCGTGTGGACAAGACGCGTGCTGCCGTGTGGCGCGGAGATCTAGCGATCGCACACAGTTGACACAGGGGGTCCGGTTCCTGTAAGACAGGAGAGTGCGGATTGGGCTCCGCATGCTGAAGCCGGAGACGGTGCAGTGGCTGCAACGGGCGTTGCAGCAGGGCGG
>MKWU01005522.1_pt1 | contig 13690 bp, 15 predicted proteins | sample 809101 | NCBI WGS metagenome assembly MKWU01 (sample SAMN05860141, study PRJNA318959) | sponge metagenome | host: Aplysina aerophoba | place: Slovenia: Piran, Adriatic Sea, Gulf of Piran | collected 2013-05-07 | reverse complement strand
CAGGCCGGCGCGGTCCGCCCTGGCGCGCACCTCCTCCCATTCGGCGTTCCTCGCCGAGATCGAGAGGTGGTCGCTGCCCTTCCGTTTGCGAACCCGCCTCGGGCGCTTCATCGGCCCCGCTCCCGCGCCGGCGGCCGGAGCGCTCCGGCGAGGCCGGGCCCGCCCTCCCCGCGTGCCGCCTTCACCGTCCGCAGATACCCCCGCACCTCGCGCAGCCCGTCCCGAAGCTCCACCTGCTCGCCGGGCGTCAGCACCACCGGATGCCGGCCGGGGTCGTCCGCCGCCACCAGGTCGAGAACGTATTCCGAGATCGGCTTGCCCGCCGCCGCCGCCGCGTCGCGGACCGTCTTCCGCTCCGCCGCGTTCAGGCTCAGGCTGCGCGGGCGCTTCGGATCCTCGATCATCCCCCAGCCTGCCCCCCGGGGTCCTCTCCCTCCAGGTCCCCGCCCAGCGCCTTCCAGCGGTTCGCCGCGCCGGGATCGGTCACGCCGCCCAGCGTGCGCTCGCGGTCGATCCACCCGTCCACCGCGTCGCACGCGTCTTCCCATTCCCGGCCCGCGCCCGCCTCGCGCAGCCGCTTCTCCTCCAGCAGCGACAGCACCAGCAGCTCGCGTACCGCGCGGCGCAGCACCTCCGCCGGTATCGCATCGGGCATCAGCGCGCGATGCATCAGGTAGCGCGACCGGTCCATGCCGTGCTGCCTTGCCAGCCGCCCGGCCCGCTCCCACTCCGCATCGCTCGCCATCACCGCTCGCTGGCGGTGCCCGCCCTCGTCCCCGTTCATCGCAGGCCTCCCCGCAACGGTCCCTGAATCGATCGACACAAGGCCATATAATGGAGATAATAGACCAAAGAATTCCAATGGTTTCCATACGAATCCGACTTTATCAACTCTAGTACAGTTCCCTGAATGCAACCAAACGCCCACATAAGAATCACATAAGGTAGAAATTCCGCCTCTTTGGAATGGTCTTGCGGGGTCCAAAAAAGTAAGCTATATTAATGATCTAACCGGGAGAAACAACGATCCTGATCGAGCTCGTTAGCACTGATAGAGCGTTCTATTCCAGTCACACCCCGCTGGAGGCCGCCGGCCAGGCCCTGCTCGCCTTCCTGTATCTCGGCACCGCGCTGGTCAACTCGACGATGAAGGTGAAGCAGCACGCCGACCGCATCGCAGCCCAGGGCATCCCCGCCCCCCATGCGGTGCTGTGGGCGGGGTTCGCGATGCAATACGCCGGCGCGGTGATGATCGCGCTCGACCTCTGGACCGCTACGGGCGCGGTGATCCTGATCGTCTTCACCGTGCTGGCGAGCGCCATCTTCCACCGCTTCTGGGAGGTCGAGGACCCGCTCAGGCGGCATCTCCACCAGGCCTTCCTGTTCTCCAATTGCGGGCTCTGCGGCGGGCTGCTGCTGCTGATCTGAGGCGGGGCTCCCCCTCACTTCGCCAGGGCGGGCAGCCAGGTGGCGATCTCGGGGTAGAGGATCAGCAGCAGGATGCCGGCGGCCAGCGGCAGGATGAAGATCAGCGAGCCGTTGATGACCTCGGCGATATCGGCGTCCGGCACCACCGATTTGAGGACGAACAGGTTGAAGCCGATGGGCGGCGATATGGCGGCGATCTCGATATTTATGGTGACCAGCACGCCGAACCAGACCGGGTCGTAGCCCATCGCCAGGATCGCCGGGAAGAACACCGGCACGATGATGACCAGCACGCTCATCGGGTCCATGAACATGCCAAGCGCCATCAGCAGAAGATTGATCAGGATTACGATCAGCCAGGGCGGCAGATCGAGCGCGACCAGCGCCGTGGCCATGCCCTGCGGCACGCCGAGCCGGGTCAGCATGAAGGCGCTGAACAGCCCGCCGATCAGCAGCAGCATGAACATCGCCGTGGTGCGCACCGTGTTGCCGAGGATGCGCCCGACGATCCCGCGGTCGAGCTTGCCGGAGAGCCCGGCGATCAGCAGCGCGCCGGCCGCGCCCACCGCGCCCGCCTCGGTCGGCGTGGCGACGCCGAAATAGATCGAGCCCAGCACCATGAAGGAGAGCGCGAGCACCGGGAAGACCACCTTCAGCGACTGGATGCGCTCGGCGAGCGGCGCCCGCCCGGTCAGCCGCGGCGCGAGCCGGGGGCGGGCCAGCACCAGGCACACCACGGTGAGCGACAACAGCCCGGCGATCAGGATGCCGGGCAGCAGCCCGGCGATGAACAGGTCGCCGATCGAGGTCTCGGTGATCACCCCGTAGAGGATCATCGCGATCGAGGGCGGGATCAGGATGCCGAGCGTCCCGCCGGCCGCGGTCACCCCGAAGGCGAGGCGCCGGTCGTAGCCGTGGCGCACCATCTCGGGCACCGCCATGGCGCCGATGGTGGCGGAGGTCACCGGGCTCGACCCGCAGACCGACGAGAACCCGGTGCAGGCGAAGATGGTGCCGACGGCGAGCGATCCGGGGATGCGGTAGAGCCAGAGCTGGGCCGCGCGGAACAGGTCGCGGCCGATCCCGGTCACCGCCAGCGCCTCGCCCATCATGATGAAGAGCGGCACCACGGTGAGGATGAAGAAGCTGGCCGTCGAGAAGGCGACGGTCGAGATATGCGCCACCGCGAAGGGCGAGACGAACAGATAGGTCCCGATCAGCCCGAGCAGCCCGGTGGCGACGGCCACCGGTATGCCGGTCGCGAGGAAGACGAGCAGCGCAACCGCGAAGACCAGGAAGCTGGCGAAGGCCTCCATCGCTCAGTCGCCCGCCTCGCGCATTCCCGTCGCCAGCAGCACCAGCGCGGTGAGCACGAACTGCGCCGCGCCGAGGGGCCCGACCATCCAGATGTATTTCATCTTCATCGGAATGGTCGATGCCGGGAACGGGTTGTCGTCGGCGAAGGCCTCGACGGTGTCGTTAAACAGCATGAAGCACAGGATCGCGCCGAAGCCGACGGTGAGCGCGCCGCCCAACAGCAGCACCCGGCGCCGGTAGCGGTCCGGGATCAGCTGGCGGAACAGATCGACCGAGACGTGGCTGCCCGCCTCCAGCGCCGGCGCCAGCGCGAGGAAGAACAGGTAGACCAGCATGAAGGAGCAGATGTCGAGCACCCAGGCGCTGGGGTCGTTGAACGCGTAGCGCCGGACCACGTCCTGCAGGATCACCAGCATGATCGCGGCGGCCAGCCCGCCGCTGACCGCCAGGAACACGGCGTTGACGCGCCGCGTGATCCGTTGCGCCGCAAGCAGCCAGGCGGGGTGCGGGCCGGGCGCGGGCATGCCCGGCGCCCGCAGCGCCCTACCAGTGCGGCTCGAGTATGTTCCGCACCAGCTTGCCGTCGGGCCCGGAGACCCCGTCCATCTTGTCGAAGACCGGCCGGATGGCGTCGACGAAGGCCGCCTTCTCGGCGTCGTTCAGCGAATAGACGTCGCCGCCGGCCTGCTTGATCTTGCCCCTGAGCTCGGGCTGCAGCGGGTCCAGGTACTTCGCCGCCACGGCTTCGGCCGCGACCGCCAGGCTCTCGACGGTCGCCCGGTCGGCGTCGGAGATGCTGTTCCACACCCGCTTGTTGGCGATGTAGATCAGCACGTTCACCGGCACGCCCAGATTGACGATCTTGGGCGCCACCTCGTAGAGCTTGAAGGCGAAGGTGATCTCGTGGTTGCTGAGCACGCAGTCGAGCGTGCCGTTCTGCAGCGCCACGTATTGCTCGGCCGGGTCGGTCGCCACCGGGTTGGCGCCGAGCGCCCGGATCTGCTCCACCTGCCAGCGCCCGGCGGTGCGAACCCTGAGGTTCTTCCAGTCGGCCGGCTTCTTGAGCAGGCGCTCGCGGCAGTTCACGGTGCCGCCGAAGGATGGCTGCATCCACAGATATTTCACGCCCTGGGCGTCGAACAGCCGGTCGAGGATCGGCCTGAGCTGGCCCGCGACCTCGAGCCATGCCTCGGCATGGTTGGGCATCCCCGCCTCGCCCTCGACATAGGACAGCGCCGGGATGCGGCTCGACTCCACGCCGGCCGCGGTGGTGCCGAAATGGACGGCGCCGCTGCGCACCGCCTTGAAGGTCTCGGTGATCCGCCCCAGCGCGCCCGAATAGAAGGCGCGGAACTCGACCCGGCCCTCGGTCTTCTCCCTGGTCTGCTCCATCCAGAACTTGAGCGCATGGTTCCAGGCGAAGCGCTCCGAATGCCAGACCGAGACGTCGAAGGTCGCCGCGCCCGCCGATACCGGGGCGGACAGGACCAGCGTCCCGAGAAGCGCGGCCAGAACGATACCCCTCTTGCGCGTGGCCATCGGTTTTCTCCCTGCATGTGTCCGGGGTTGCCGGCATCATGCTAACCGCAACGACTCGGCCGCGACAATGCCGCGCCGCTCCCGGGCGGGCGCGGAGGCCTATTCCGGAAGCGGGATCTCCTGCACCTTGTTGGGCACGTCGTAGCCGCGCTGCACCGCCGGGCGGCCGGCGACCGCGAGGTACCAGCGCTTGAGGTCGGGGAAGTCGGCCCAGTCGATCCGGTGCCACTCGTAGCGCGAGATCCACGGCCAGGTGGCGATGTCGGCGATGCTGTAGTCGTCGCCCGCGAGGTATTCCGTCTCGCCCAGCCGCTTGTTCAGCACGCCGTAGATCCGCTTCGTCTCGTTGAGGAAGCGCTCCTCGGCATAGGGCGCCTTGCCGCTGTTGAAGCGGGCGAAGTGGTGGGTCTGGCCGAGCATCGGGCCGACCGAGCCCATCTGCATCATCAGCCACTCGGTGACCTTCCAGCGGCCCTTCTCGTCGCCCGGCATCAGCCTGCCGGTCTTGTCGGCGAGGTAGAGCAGGATGGCGCCCGATTCCATCATCGCCGTCCCGGTGTCGCGGTCGACGATGGCGGGGATCTTGTTGTTCGGGCTGATCTTGAGGAACTCGGGGGCGAACTGCTCGTCCTTGCCGATGTTTATCGCGTGCGTCTCGTAGTCCAGCCCGAACTCCTCGAGCCCGATCGAGGCCTTGCGGCCGTTCGGCGTCTGCCAGGTGTAGAGGTCGATCATCGGCGGTCCCCTGATATGTCGGCGCGGCGCGCCATGCTATGAATGCGGTGGAGCGCAACATAGTGGGCGGCGCGAGCGAGAGCGACCCCGCCCCGCCAACCGGGAGACCGCGAATGCCCGCCTACTGGATCGCCCACGGCAGGATCGACAAGCCGGACCAGTACAGGCACTACGCCGAGCGGGTGCCCGAGATCCTCGCCAAGTACGACGGCAGGGTGCTGGCAAGGGGCGGGGCCTACAAGGCGCTCGAAGGGCCGGACGACTTCCCGCGCCACGTGGTGATCGAGTTCCCCTCGCTGGAGCGCGCCGAGGCCTGCTTCAACTCCGACGATTACCAGGGCGCCGCCGCCCACCGCCGCGCCGACGGCGCGGGCGAGGTGCGGATCGTCATCGTCGACGGCCAGTAGGCGGCGCGAAGGGAAACGGAGGGCGGGGCATGACCGACCGGGTGCTCGAAGGCAAGGCGGTGCTGATGACCGGCGCGGGGCGCGGCATGGGGCGCGAGATGTCGCTGGCGCTGGCCGAGGCCGGCGCGAAGGTGGCGATGATCGACATCGACGAGGACGTGCTGACGGCGGCCGCGCGCGATGTCGAGGCGGCGGGCGGGCAGGGCTCGGCGCTCCCCATCGTCTGCGACGTGACCGCGGCGGATGCGGCCCAGGCCGCGCTGGAGACGGTGCTCGGGCGCTTCGGGCGGCTCGACATGCTGGTCAACGACGCGGTCGTCGGGCCCGAGCGCATCGGCGACGACTTCTTCCACGACCCGCCCAAGTTCTGGGAGCTCGACGACGCGCTGTGGCGCCGGATGCTCGACGTCAACGTCTACGGCCCGCAGCTGATGGCGCGCATCGCCGTGCCCGCGATGCTGGAGGCGGGGCGCGGCCGGGTCGTCAACGTCACCACCAGCCTGAATACCATGTACCGCGCCGGGGCCGGCGCCTACGGCCCGTCCAAGGCGGCGCTGGAAGCCCACACCCACATCATGGCGCACGACCTCGAAGGCACCGGCGTGACGGCCAACGTGCTGATCCCGGGCGGGCCGGTGAACACGCGGATGATCCCGACCGCGTCGGGCGTCGACCGCGAGGCGCTGATCCAGCCCACCGTGATGCGCGCCCCCATCGTCTGGCTGTGCTCGGACGATTCGGACGGGGTCAGCGGCATGCGCTTCATCGCGCTCCGCTGGGATCCGTCGCTCCCGCGCGGGGACCGCATCGCCGCCGCCGGCGCCCCCGTCGCCTGGACCCAGCTCGGCGCCCAGTCGGTGCAGCCGGACTAGGCTTCCCCGCCACCCGTCATTTCGACCGGAGCGCGGCCATCCGGGGCTTGCCGGGGGGCGGCCGGTTTGGCCATCATCGGCCGGCGCCCGACGGGGAGGAGACATGGCGGAAGGCGGGTTGGAGACTGCGGTGCCGGGCCGCGGCGAATTGATCCGGCGCGCCGTCGATCTGGTCGAGCCCGTGGCGGCGCGGGCCGAAGAGACCGAGCGCCTGCGCCGGCTCCACCCCGACACCGTCGAGGACCTGCTGGACGCCGGCCTCTGGGGCGTGCACCGGCCGTTCCGCTATGACGGCTCGGAGGGCGATTTCGGCCTGATCGTCGATATCGGCGAGCAGCTCGGCCGCGCCTGCACCTCCACCGCCTGGGTGTGGGTCAACCTGGTCTCGCATAACTGGATGCTCGGCATGTGGCCCGAGCGCGCGCAGGACGCGGTGTGGGGCTCGAACCCGGACGCGCGGATCGGCTCGGCGACGATCTACCCGCCGGGCAGGGTGGTCCGGGTCGACGGCGGCTACCTGCTGTCGGGGCGCTGGCCGTTCTCCAGCGGCATCGAGGTCTCGGACTGGGTGATGCTGGGCGGGATGATGCCGCCGGAAGACGGGGAGGGGCCGCCAAGACCCTGTATCTTCGTCGTCGCGTGCAAGGATATCGAGGTGATCGACACCTGGGACGTCGTCGGGCTGGTCGGCACCGGGTCGCACGACGTGGCGTGCGCGGACGTCTTCGTGCCCGACTACATGGCGCTCAGCCCGCACGACATGCGCGGCGCGCCGACCCCGGGCTCGGCGGTCAACCCGGCCTCGCTCTACCGCCTGCCGCTGCTCGGCATGTTCTCGCACATCCTCGCCGGGGCGATGCTCGGCGCCGCGCGCGGCGCCTTCGACCACTACACCGAATCGATGCGCTCCCGGGTCGCCACCTTCAACCGGCAGCGCATCGGCGACCACGCCGCGGTCCAGCTCAGGATCGCCGAGGCCGCCGCGACCATCCGCGCCACCCGGCAGCAGCTGCGCGACGGCCCGCGCGAGGCCCACGCCATCGCCGAGGCGGGCCGCATCCCGACCGATCTGGAGAAGACAAGCTGGCGCTCGGACGCGGCCTATGCCTGCCGCAAATGCGCCGATGTGGTCGATCTGCTCTACCAGGCCTCGGGCGGGGCGGGGAACTACCGCAGCAACCCGATCCAGCGCTTCTTCCGCGACGTGCGCGCCGGGGTCACCCATATCGGCGTGTCGTGGGACGCCAACGGCGCCGAGCACGGCCGCGCCTTGCTCGGCCTGCCGCACGGCAACTTTTTGCTGTAGGACGGGAACCATGAACCAGCGACCGTCGGGAATGATCGGCCGGCCCGTGCCCCGGGTCGAGGACTTCCGGCTGGTGACCGGCCACGGCCGCTTCAGCGACGATGTCGACCGGCCGGGCCAGGCCCATGCCGTCATGGTCCGGGCGCCGGTCGCCAATGCGCGCATCGAGGCGATCGGGACCACCGACGCGCTCGCCGTTCCCGGCGCGCTCGCGGTGCTGACCGGCGCGGACGCCGCCGCCGACGGGCTCGGCCTGATCCCCCATGTCACCGTCCCGTCGAGCCCGCCCGACATCCACATCCCCAACTCGGACGGGAGCGCGCATTTCGCGCCGCCGCACGAGGTGATCCCGCGCGCCCGAATCCGCCATGTCGGCGAGGCGGTCGCGGTGGCGGTCGCCGAGACCGCGGACGCGGCGCGCGACGCCGCCGAACGCGTCGTCCTGCGCTACGCCGAGCTGCCGCCGGTCGCGGCGACCCGCCAGGCGGCGGCGGGCGGGCCGGTCGCGTGGGAGGAGCACGGCTCCAATATCTGCATCGACGGCGAGTTCGGCGACGCCGAGGCGACCGAGCGCGCCTTCGCCGGCGCCCATGCGGTGGTCACGCTCAAGACCGCGCTGTCGCGCTGCACCGGCGTCCCGATGGAGCCGCGCACCGCGATCGGGGCGTACGACCCCGCGACCGGGCGCTATGCGCTGCATGCCGGCGGCGGCGGGGTGGTGCGCTACAAGATCGACCTCGCCGCGGTGCTCGGCGTCGAGACCGAGGCGGTCCGGGTCACCGCCAACGACGTGGGCGGCAGCTACGGCACGCGCAACGCGCTCTACCCCGAATTCCCCATCGTGCTGTGGGCGGCCAGGCGCGTCGGCCGTCCGGTGAAGTGGACCGGCGACCGGACCGAGATGTTCCTCACCGACTTCCAGGCCCGCGACCTCGCGGTCGACGCCGCGCTGGCGCTCGACGCCGAGGGACGGTTCCTGGCCCTGCGCATCTCCAATATCAGCAATATCGGCGCGCACGCGGTCTCCTTCATCCCGCTGATCAAGGGGGTGGAGATCTTCCCGCTCACCTACCGCATCGGCGCCTGCCATGCGCGCGCCCGCGCGGTGGCGAGCAACACCCCGCCGACCTACCCCTATCGCAGCGCCGGCCGGCCCGAGGTCACCTATGCGATGGAGCGGCTGATCGACATCGCCGCCGACCGGCTCGGCATGGACCGGCTGGAGATCCGCCGGCGCAACATCGCCCCGCCCGAGGCGATTCCCTATTACAACGGGCTCGGGCTCACCTTCGACAGCGGCGACTTCCCGGCCGCGATGGAGCGCGCGGTCGCGCTCTCCGGCTGGCCGGGCGAGGCCGGCGCGGCGGCGGATGGCAGGCTGCGCGGCATCGGCATCGCCACCTATATCGACCTCGCCACCGGCGCGCCGCACGAGCGCGCCGAGATCGAGATCCTGCCCGAAGGGCGGGTCGAGGTGGTCATCGGCACCCAGGATTCGGGGCAGGGGCACGAGACCGCGTTCGGCCAGATGGTGTCCGAGATGCTGTCGGTCGATTTCGAGACGATCCGCTTCACCCTCGGCGACACCGATGTCGTCCGCGTCGGCGGCGGGTCCAACTCGGGCCGTTCGATGCGCCTCGGCGCGACCATCCTCACCGAGGCCTCGGGCGAGATCGTCGCCCGGGGAGGCGAGATCGCGGCGCATGTGCTGGAGGCCGCGAGCGCCGATATCGAGTACCGCGACGGCCGCTTCACCGTGGTCGGGACCGACCGGTCGATCGGCCTGTTCGCGGCAGCGCGCGAAGCGGTCGAGCGCGACGACCTTCCCGAGGCGCTCCAGGGTCCGCTCGCCGCCGCCGCCGAGATCGAGAGCCGCAAGCCCGCCTTCGGCAGCGGCTGCCATGTCTGCGAGGTCGCGGTCGACCCGGAGACCGGGACGGTCGAGATCCTCCGCTACACCGCGGTCGACGATGTCGGGCGCGCGATCAACCCGCTGCTGATCGACGGCCAGACCCATGGCGCCGTGGTCCAGGGCATCGGCCAGGCGCTCAGCGAGCGCTGCGTCTACGAGGAGGAGACGGGGCAGCTGCTCAGCGCGAGCTTCATGGACTACGCCATGCCGCGCGCCGACACGGTGCCGAGCTTCGCCACCGCGCTGCAGGAGGTCCCCGCGCCGACCAACCCGCTCGGCGTCAAGCCGGGCAGCGAGGGCGGCACGGCGGTCTCCCCCGCCGTCGTCGCCAACGCCGTCGTCGACGCGCTCAGACCCCTCGGGGTCCGCCACATCGAGCTCCCCGCGACCCCCGAACGTGTGTGGCGCGCGATCCGGGAGGCGGCGGGGTAGGGCGTCCTTCGATACGCCCAAGATCAAGTCCACTGCTGTCATGTTTGCTTATCGTTGAAAATTTATTCTTTTATAGCAATGGGTTAGGATTTTTCCTCTTCATATGTCTTCATGAAGGGATCAGATGTTTTCTATCTCGCGCTCCCGTTTGTCCACTTGGGAAGCTGGAACGGCGGTAAACGTTCCGTCAGGCTGTGGATTCGTTCCCCCAGAAGGTTTAGGTCGGCGCGCTCAACCAACCCAGCTCCTGCCATAGCAGCTCTTCTGGCTCCACCCATGCGGAGCAATTCCGAATGTCGGTTCCGGGCTACATCTTGCCGATGATGCCGCAGCCAATGCGCCCGCCCGAACCGCCAATGGGCTGGGCCATGTGATCGTCAGGGTTCTCGTGAATGATGACCGCCGATCCATCCTCGTCGAGGAGCGCGGGCATGTCGCCGCCCGACACCGAGACCCGGGTGGTGAAGAACTCCGCCTTCGCCGTTCCGTCGGCGGCGGCGAACAGGTTGGGCAGATCGCCGTTATCCGGTCCTTCGGGATTCCGCAGCCCGTGCTTCACCTTGCCCGGATTGATATGGCCCGTCGCTGCCTTGAAGTTCGGTGTGCAGGAGCCGACGGCGTGCAGGTGGATGCCGTGGCCCCCGGGCGGCAGGCCGGTCACGTCGACGGACATGAGCACGCCGGTGGGCGTCTGCTCGAAAGTGGCCTTGCCGATGACTGCGCCGTCGGTGTTGACGATGTTGGCCACCGCCGTGTCGGCCGCCGAGGCGAGGGAAGGTGCGATGGCCGCGACAAGCGCGGTGACTGCAATTGCCAGAATTCTCATTGGTCTCCTCCTCTCTGCCCGGGCCCTCGTTCCGGAACCCGTGAAGCATGATATTGAGCGATCGCTACTCCGAATTCCATGCCTGTGTGCGCATCGACCGACAACGCCGTCAATGGCGCCGTGCCATGCAGGTGTTCTCGACCGCGCTGCCTACATATGCCGAGTTCAACGGCTTGGCGGAACGCATACGAACTGCGGCGACAGGGGGTCGCTGCCCAAGCGAATTTCAGCCCAATTCGGCACCCTTGCTCCGCATGCATACCAAGATTCCACGTCCGTAAGCGACCCACGTCCTAGCGGAACGCTTTCGCCCGGTAGCCGCTACGACCCCGGCCCCGCCCTGACCTCGGCCCTCACCGCCGGGCGCCGGTCTTCCTCCGCCGGCTTCTTCCAACGTCCGGTCACTCCTCGGCCAGGACGCGCGGCACAAGATCGCGCCAGCCGCCGTCGGCCAGCGCCTGCGCCTTCGGGATCCAGCGCCGCACCTGAGCGCGCATCCAGCTGTCGGAGGCCCACACCTTGGCCACGTCCTCCTTGCCCCAGACATCCTCCGCGATCCCGCGCGGCTTCTTGCCCGCCCCGAGGCTTTCCAGCACCGTCACCAGCCTGTCGATCTCTCTAACCCCGCCCCCCGACCCTTCCCGTTCCGAGGGGCCGGACGACCCGCCACGCTCCAAAAGTCGAGAAGGCGCTGCACCGACAACGGCACCCTGAGCCCGAACGTGTGCTTGATGGCGATCCCGCCATCCTCCGGAAACCGCCCGACGCCGCTCAGCAGAATCTGCACGGCCGCGCCGCCGTATTCGATCTTGAGCACCAGACCGCCGCCGAGCAGGCGGAGACCTTCCACCGAGCCGCGGTCTCCGACCAGCGCGACCAGCGGCCGCGCGCCCGGCTCCAGCAGGCCCACCGGCATCCCGTGCTGACGCCAGAAGGGCGAGGCGGGGCCGTCCCGCGCCAAGGGGTTCTCCCAGGCGAGCATCTCGAAGCGGTCCGCATCCAGGTCGGCCTCCGTCTGGACGCGGATGCGGAAGGGACCGGGTTCCGCGACGGCCGATGCGCCGGCGCCCACGGCGTGCCTGCGCCAGGCTTCCCCGTAGTCCCCGACCTGCCTCAGCACCATCCAGGCAAGGACGCCGTCCCCGGTCTCCATCCCGGACTGTTCCTCTGGCCGGCGGCTCGACGCCGCGCGTCCGGTATCGTTTCCGGCGCTCATACCGAGCCCCGTTCGGTGCCGTCCGGCCCCGCGCCGGATCTCGCCTCGGCCCAGCACCACAACCGCCGCAGCTTCGAGCGCATCGCGCTGTCGGCGTGCCAGTCGGCGTTCACCTGCTCGCGGCGATAGAGATCGACGGCGATTTCGCGGAGCGGTTTGCCGGCCCGCCGACCGGCCGCCACAACCGCTGCCGGTTCGCCTTCGCCGTCCTCCGCCGTCATGCCTCGCTCCGGGCCTGCAACCCCCTGCGCCCGGCGCGCGGCCGCGTCCCACGCCCTACCACTTGATCGCACCGCGCAGCATCAACCCGTGCTCGGGCGGCTCGTTGCTGTTGGCCGCCTCTTTCCGGGTGGCGTCGAGATTGACCTCGAATCCCGGGTCGCCCTCGATCGCCGAGGTCAGCCGCCAGCCGATGCGGTAGTCGCGCGCATTGTCCGAAAGCCCGAACCCGACATTCGGCGTGCCCGTGAAGCGGTCGCCGAACACGGACATCCCGTAGCCGAGCTCGCCCTGGAGGCCCCGCGCCGCCGCGAACTCGCCGCCGGGCGCGAGGCCGCCCGCGTCGCGCGCGCCCCACAGCCGCTCCGCCGCGCTCGACGTCGCGCCCAGCGTGGGGGCAAGAGAGAAGGAGAGCCCGCGCTGGCGCTCGCCGGGGGCGAGGCGCACCGCGCCCGACACGCCCCATTCCTCGTAGTTCGAGGCCGCGTGCGCGACCAGCATGCGCGCCTTCGCCTCGACCGAGAGGCCCGTCACCGGGTCGGTGTAGGCGACGCCGCCGCCGAGCTCGACGCCCGTCCCGGTTTCGGCGTCGCCGCCATCATGGCGCAGCCCGAGCTCCAGCGAGGGCCGGAGCGTCGCGCCATCGCCCATGGCGAAGGCGCGCCCGCCTTCGAGCACCAGCCGCATCCGGCTCGCATTCGCCGTGGTATTGCCCTCGTTGGAGACCGCTTCCGATTCGGTCTCGACGAAGAACGCGTCCGCCTTGAGGGCGAGGTCCATGCCGCCGTCGGCGTCCTGGGTCAGCAGCGCGCCCCGTCCGCCTATCGCACCAAGGCGCATCTCGAGGTCGGTCCGGGTGACCCGCTCGGGCTGGTTCTCGTTCGCCGCCTGCACGATGGTCATGTCGCCGGTGCCCCAGCCGGCCAGGCCCCAGACCGAGACCCGGTCGGTCACCATGAACCGCGCATAGGGGCTCACCGTGGTCATCGTGCTCTCGATCTTCCCGGAGTCCACGCCCGGCTGGGCGAACGTGCCTTCGCCCTCGCTGACCGAGATCGCGACGCCGCCGAGCAGGCGGTTCCATTGCGCGTCGGCGCCGAGGATGCCGGTAGTGACATTGCCGTCGATGCGCATCGTGCCGCTGTCCGTCGTCTCCTCGCCGTCGAAGCCGCCGGTCGTCACCCGGCCCCAGGCCGCAAGCCCCGGGCCGCCGTTCTCGCTGTTCCTGACAAGGTGGAACGCGCTCCCGAGCAGCAGCTCGCTGCCGGTTATGTCACGCGGTGGCGCGCTGCTGGCGGCGGGGGACTGACCGATGCCGAGACCCGAGCCCGATCCGGAGCCTGCGCCGAACGCGGATCCGGGGCCTGCCCCGAACCCCGATCCGGGGTCGTTCGCGGGAGCCGGCCCCGACGGCGCGCCCATCGCGCGGGCGATCGAGGTCAGCGTCTGCCCGAGCCATGCCTCGTCGTCGACTTCCGCCA
>MKWU01005519.1_pt1 | contig 13697 bp, 11 predicted proteins | sample 809101 | NCBI WGS metagenome assembly MKWU01 (sample SAMN05860141, study PRJNA318959) | sponge metagenome | host: Aplysina aerophoba | place: Slovenia: Piran, Adriatic Sea, Gulf of Piran | collected 2013-05-07 | reverse complement strand
GCTCTTCCGCCGGCTCAAAGGCTACCGCCGTGTCTACACCCGCTACGACAAATTGGACGTCATCTTCATAGCATTCATCACCCTCGCCCTCGTACACGACTGGCTCAGAAGTGTCAACACGCCCTAGAAGCAGGTTGTGTAGCCCAACATCTGTCCCGTGCTCTGGGCTACACTGGCAGCAATGGAGCTAAGCAATATGGACTATGCGGTAGTCGTCGGACTGTTCGGCATCTCGACCGCCATTACTTGGCGGGTGGTGTTCGTGTTTTACCGGGGCATCGAGAAGAGCCTCGAGGAGTTCAAGACCGTTACCAACGATCGCTTCGACCGCCAAGACAGGGTCATCAAGGAAGGCTTTGCCCGGCAGGATGCGCGGTTCGAGAAGCAGGATGCGCGGTTCGACCGCCAAGACAGAGTCATCAAGGAAGGATTTGACCGGCAGGAGCGGCGGCTGGACAAGCAGGGCGAGCGCCTGGACAGCCAGGGTGCTTTGATACTCCGGTTGGTGAGGGAGGTCGGTCTGTTGACGGGCGCGTTGATCGGGACGCCGGGCAAGGAGAGAGAGAAGGTCGGCTCCCGCCGCGAGTAGGCCTTACCGGCGACCGATGAGGGCGCCCGGGAAGTCAAAGGCCCGATACGCGCATCACGGCACGCATCGGGCCTCAAGGGTCGGTTGGTTCAGGAGGAGGCCGCTCCGCAGATGGTCTCCATGATCAGGCGTGTGACCAGGTAGGGATCGCAGTTCGAGTTGGGACGGCGATCCTCGATGTAGCCCTTGCCGTTCTTGTGGGTGGTCCAGGGGATCCTCACCGATGCGCCCCGGTCGGACACCGCGTAGCTGAACTGGTCGTAGCGCTGGGTCTCGTGGGCGCCGGTCAACCGCATCTCGATGCCGGCGCCATAGTTCTTGATATGGTGGTCCGCGTTGGCGGCCAGAGCCTCGCACGCGGCGATCACGGCGTCGTAGTTCTCCATCATCTGGCGGGTCGAGACGTTGGTATGGCATCCGGCGCCGTTCCAGTCACCCTGTACCGGCTTCGGATCCAAGCTCACCTGCAGGCCGTAGTCCTCGCCGATCCGCTCGATCAGCCAGCGGGCGATCAGGATCTGGTCGGACACCTCCACCGGCGGCAGCGGCCCGATCTGGTATTCCCACTGCCCGGGCATAACCTCGGCGTTGGTGCCCTCGATCGACAGGCCGGCATCGATGCAGGCCTGGCTGTGCTTGTCCACCACAACCCTCCCGAAGGCGCGATTGGCGCCCACCGAGCAGTAGTACGGGCCCTGGGGGGCCGGATATCCACCGAGCGGGAATCCCGGCGGGGGTCCGTAGTACTGGCTGGCCGTGGGGTCCATCATCGTGATGAACGTGTACTCCTGCTCCAATCCGAAGATGGGGTTGAAGTTGGCATACTTGGCCTCTGCTTCCACGCAGGCCGCCCGGGTGTTGGTGGGGTGGGGTTCGAAGTCGGGCGTCAGGCACTCGGACAGCACGAGTATGTCGTCGCCCCCCCTGATCGGGTCGGGTACGGTCTTAACCGGCCGGAGCACCACATCCGAGTCACCTCCGGGCGCCTGGTTGGTGCTTGAGCCGTCGAAGCCCCAGATGCCTGGCTCTTCGCCGTCCTTGAGCACGTTGGTCTTCGACCGCAAGAGCGGGGTCGGCTCGGTCCCGTCCGACCAGATGTACATAGCCCTGTATGCCATACAAGCATCCTCTCATCAGCGGAGTCCCCCATGCCGCGGTGAGTAGACCGCTTGGCGAGTGGCCGCCTCTACCCCTGTGCGATCATCGCACCCGGGCATCTCGGGGCGTGGCGTGGCAAGGCTAGTCTGCCCGAGCACGATTCGGAAACGCATGCGCGGCTCCGGTCGGTTCCGATCAGGCTGCGGGCTCCCCGATGTTGGATCGTGCGGGATCAGCTCCGACCCTGCTCATCCCTCCGGTTCCAAGGGCTTGGTGGCCACCAGCAGTATGTCGTGAGCCAACCGCACCAGGCCGTCCTCGCCCTCCACATCGCGGTAGACCTTTTGGTTTCTAAGGAGATCCAGGTCGCTGAAATCGTCGGCGAGCGCCCTCTCGTCGAACAGCACCTCCGGATACGGAGGACCTCCAACCCCGTCGGCGATGTTGTCGGAATGGTGGGCGATAAGCCAGACCGTCCCCCCGGGAGCGACGGCTTCCGTGGCTTTGGCATGAGCCACCCGGCGGTCATGTGGCGGGAGTTGCAGGTAGGAGAGGATCACCAAGTCGAAGCTACCCGGCGTCGGCGTCCAGTCCTCCACCACGTTCGCCACCTCGAAGAGCGCCTCCACCGCGCGGTCGGCTGCCATCCGGCGGCCCTGTTCGATGGCCACTGGGGATAGGTCGATCCCGGTAACCCGATGGCCTTGGGTGGCCAGCCATACCGCGTTGCGTCCCTGCCCACACCCGAGGTCAAGGACTCGGCGAGGGCTGAGCCCGGTCGCGTAATCGGCCAGGAACCGGTTGGGGTCGGTTCCCCATACCATGCCTCTGGTCGTGTAGCGCTCGTTCCACGCCTCCACGGTGCCGCTCTCGTGATAGGAGGCGGGTGCCACATGACCACTCGCTTCGGCATGTTCGGCGGGGGATGTGGTTCCGGTCATCAGCCGTCGCGTCGGACGGCCATGATCTCTATTTCGACCCGGAATCCACCAGGGAGTGCGGACACTTCCACCGCTGACCGGGCCGGTGGGCCGGCCTCGAAATACTTGGCGTACACCTCGTTGATTGCGGCGTAGTCCCCGATGTCAACCATGAAGATGGTGGTCTTGACGATGTCGGAGTAGCCGAGGCCGATGTCGCCCAGCATTGCGCCGATGTTGTTCATGACCTGACGGGTCTGCGCAGATACGTCACCGTCCTCTCGTCCACCCTCCGGGACGAGCGCCACCTGGCCCGACAGGAACACCAGGCCGGCGGCCTCGATCGCCACCGTATACGGACCGATGGCGGGTGGGGCGCTGGGGGTTTCGAGAATCCTTCTTGCCATGGCGATGCCTCCGTTGTCTCAGGTCAAAGGCTACCGCGCCGGTCGAGGAGGTCGGTGCTCAGACAGGATTGCCCGAGGAGGGTGCTGAAAGAGACAGGGATGGGTTGGCCCGCGATGGCTCCACCTGGGGTTTCGCTGCCGGCTATCGGGCCAACTGGACGTTTTGAGTACCCTCCGAGAAACGCAGGTGCGAACCTAGCTGAAGCTATTGCCGCAACCGCACGACCTGGAGACGTTCGGGTTGTTGATGGCGAAACCCGCCCCCATGAGGCCGTCCTGGTAGTCAAGGGTCGATCCGCGCAGCAGGTCCACGCTCTGGCGATCGACCAGCACGTTGACACCCTCGAACTCCTCGACGACGTCGGCGTTGGACCTGTCGGAGTCGAAGAACATCTCATACGAGAACCCGGAACACCCTCCGGGGCGAACGGCCATGCGCAGGGCCAGGGTCGGATCCCCCTCGGAGACCAGCAACTCTCGTACTTTGGCAACCGCTCCATCGGTCAGCGTGACCGCCCTCATCGGCCGGCTCGTGGTGATGTTGACGAGCTGTTCCATCCGCGTACTCCCGATCGACCATCCGGGCCATCCCGAGGAATCGGCCCGACGTAGGGCAGTATACAAGAGGCCGGCATCCAACCGTGAGATCGCGCAGGAAGCATTCGGCGAATCGGTGCGGCGCGGTTGTTTCCCCAGCGATCCGGCCCGTCGAAGTGGGCCGGAGGAGCAGGCGTGTCGAGAATGACGTCATAGCCGATAAGGTGGGCTGATCCGACGGAGGCGCGGAGACGACAATGCCACAGACCCTCACCAAAGACCGGATCATGGAGGCCCTGCGAGGGGTACTGGATCCTGAACTAGGTTCGGATGTGGTCGACCTGGGGATGGTGCGCGAGGTCGTACTCGATGAAGGGGTAGTGACAATCGGCCTGGCTCTGACCATTGCAGAGTGTCCCATGCGGGGTCAGATAGAGAACGACACCGTCCGCAGGATCGAGGCCATCCCCGGAGTGGAAAGGGCGGTGGTCAAGACCCGGGCCATGACCAGGAAGCAGCGTTCGGAGTTGATGGAAGTGGCTCGCCGCCGCGCCCGCGAGAACGCCGCACCCACCCGCGTTCCGCCCACCACCAGGACGATCGCGGTCGGGAGCGGCAAGGGCGGAGTCGGCAAGAGCTCGGTTTCCGTCAACCTGGCCCTGTCGCTCGGCCGGATGGGGTACCGGGTCGGGTTGCTAGATGCTGACATCTGGGGGTTCTCGATCCCCAGGATGCTGGGGACCGACGCCCGGATCGAGGCCGACCCGGCGACGAGGCTCATGCAACCGGTTGAGGCACACGGCATCGAGGTGGTGTCCACGGGCCTGATCATCGAATCGGAGGAGACTGCCCTCATGTGGCGGGGCCTGATGCTCTCCAAAGCGCTGGAGCAGTTTCTGCAACAGGTCGCTTGGGGCAAGCTCGACTACCTGGTCATCGATCTGCCTCCTGGCACGGGCGACGTCCAGATGGCGCTGTCCCGCCTACTTCCCCAGTCGGAAATGGTCGTGGTAACCACCCCGTCGCGGACTGCCCAGAAGGTGGCGATCAGGGTGGCCGACATGGCTCGACGCTCCGCCATGCCGGTGGTGGGGGTCATCGAGAACATGTCCTACTTCGAAACTCCGGACGGACAACGGTTCGAGTTATTCGGTCGAGGAGGCGGCGAGGCGCTGGCCGACTCGCTGAACATCCCGCTCATCGGAGCGATCCCCCTGGATCCGGCCCTGGGCTCCGGCGCCGACCGGGGCGAGCCGGTGGTGGTGGTCCGGCCCGATGGACCTGTTGCCCGGGTTTTCATGGAAGTAGCCGGTAGTTTGGTCGGGTTGGTCCCCCCGGCCGATGCCGAGACCTGTACGGGTCGGATCGCCAAGCTGATGGCGGCGATGACCTCTTAGGCGGAAGCTGCCCGCCCAGCTCGATCCCAGGAGACACCGTGTTCGGTCTCGCTCGTGGCACAATTCCTACCATGCTCTACCTTGACCATGCGGCCTCCTCGCCCCTGCGACCTGAGGTGTGGGCCGCCATGGAACCCTTCCGCCACGACGTCTACGGCAATCCGTCGGGAAGTCACGCCATTTCCCGGAGAGCCAAGAACGCGCTCGAGGATTCCCGTGACCTCGTAGCCTCGCTTATCAATGCCGATCCGAAGGAGATCGTGTTCACAGGGGGTGGGTCGGAGGCCGACAACCTGGCCATCAAAGGCCGGGCCTTCGCGGGCGGGCGCCGCGGCGCCATCATCACGTCGCCCACGGAGCACGACGCGGTCCTCGGGAGCGCCGAGCACTGCAGGTCTCTCGGATCCACGGTCACATTCGCGAAGGTGACCGCGGACGGCCTCGTAGACCCGGCCGAGACGGCCTCCCACGTGACCGCGGACACCGCGGTGGTCTCGATCATGATGGGCAACAACGAAACCGGCGTGCGGATGCCCGTCGAGGCGGTGGCGGCAGCGGTAAAGGCTGCCCACCCCGCGGCCATCGTCCATACCGATGCCGTCCAGGGGTACGTGTCGGAACGGGCGGATGTCGACGCCCTGGGTGTCGACCTGCTGTCTTTGGCAGCGCACAAGTTCGGCGGTCCCAAGGGCGTGGGCCTTCTCTACGTCCGGTCGGAGACTCCGCTTGCTCCCTTGGTCCACGGTGGCGGGCAGGAACTGGGTCGGCGCTCCGGCACCCACAACGTGATGGCCGTCGTCGGAATGGCGGCGGCAATGGCCGCTCTCGAGGAGGAGCGGGCTGCCTTCCGAGCCCGGGTCATGGGCGAACGCGACGCCTTCGAAGCCACGTTGGCCGAGTTGATCCCCGATCTGGTTGTCACCGGCGCCGGCGCGCCGCGGATGGTCCAGACCAGTCACCTTCGCATTCCCGGCGTTCGCAACGAAATGCTGCTGGTCCGGCTCGACCGGGCCGGGCTCGCCGCGTCCGCTGCCTCCGCATGCCAATCGGGTGCGGCCACCGTCTCCCATGTTCTCGAGGCCATGGGCATGACCCCCGCTCTGGCCAGGGAGTGCCTCCGGTTCTCGTTCGGGTGGTCGACCGCGGAGGGTGAAGGCACACGCGCGGCCAGATTGGTCGCCGGCGAGGCAGGCGCCCTGCGATGAGAGCGTTGGTGGCGATGTCGGGCGGGGTCGATTCCTCCGTTGCCGCAGCCTTGATGAAGGAACAGGGCTGGGAGGTCATGGGGGTGACCATGAAGCTCTGGCAGGGCCCGGACGGCGAGGCGCCCACCGCCGGATGCTGCACCGTTTCCGATGCCGAGGACGCCAGGCGAGTGGCCGCCCGGCTCGACATCCCCTACTACGTCTGGGACTACACCGAGGAGTTCATGTCCGGGGTGGTCGGCGGCTTCATCGACGATTACCGCACGGGCCGCACTCCCAATCCGTGTGTGGAGTGCAATCGGACAATCAAGTTCTCGCGCCTCCTGGCTCATGCCGACGCCCTCGACTACGACGTAGTGGTAACCGGGCACTACGCCCGCGTCACTTCCGAGGACGGGCGCTACCGCCTGTGGCGGGGAGTCGATCCCGACAAGGACCAGTCGTACGTGCTCTCGATGTTGGGTCAGGACCAGCTGGCCCGGCTGTCTTTCCCGGTGGGCGACCTGACCAAGGACCAGACCCGGCGGATGGCCGCCCGCCTCGGGATTCGCACCGCGCACAAGCCCGACAGCCAGGACATATGCTTCGTCGGACAGGGGAACTACCGTCAATTCCTCGCCGGGCAGGGCGTGGTGCCGACCCAGGGCCCGATCATCCACCAGGACGGCCGGCTGCTCGGTGTACATCACGGCATCACCAACTTCACAATCGGCCAGCGCCGCGGTCTCGGGGTGGCCGTGGGCGAGCCCCTGTACGTGACCGACATCGATCCCGACGCGGGCATCGTGACCGTGGGTGACCGGTCGGGCCTAGAGGTAGACGAGGCAACGGTGGAGAATATGAGCTGGGTGGACCGGCCGGTCGCGGGCGACCTACTGGCGCAGTACCGAGCCCATGGCCGGGCCGTGCCGGTGGAGGTCTCGCAGGAGGACGAATTGGCGATCGTGCATTTCGCCGAACCCCAGGAGGCGTTGGCAAGAGGGCAGACCCTGGCCCTTTACCTGGACGAGGAAGTGGTTGGCGGGGGAATCATCAGGACCACCGCCTGACCGGCGCCCGGTCCATGAGCTGGAGCTGCCTGATGTACGGTGGTGTGTCGGAAACATGGAGAATTAGGGTTAACTACCCTCCGGCGGCATGAACGAGAGGGATCCGGCCGTCCTGATCGCGGACCTGCGCGCGGACATCCGCTACCACGACCATCGCTACTACGTGCTGGCCGATCCGGAGCTTCCCGATGCCGACTACGACGATCTGCGCCGCCGGCTACTTGCACTGGAAGAGGCTCATCCCGACCTGGTCACGCCCGACTCGCCCAGCCAGCGGATCGGGGCGCCGCCGTCGGAGACCTTCGCACCGGTCACCCATCGCGAGCGCATGTTCTCCCTCGACAACGCCGAGAGTCCTGCCGAGGTCGCGGAATGGCTGGCGCGCGCCGAGCGCCAGCTGGATCGGCCTGCCGGAAGCCTGGTATGCGAGCTGAAGATCGACGGCGTGGCCGTGTCGCTGACCTACGAGCGTGGGCTTCTCACCCGTGCCGCCACCCGTGGGGACGGAGCGACCGGCGAGAACATCACCGCCAACGTCCGGACCATCGCATCCGTCCCGCTCCGGCTGCTGGGGGAGCCTCCTGCCTACATGGAGGTGAGGGGAGAGGTGTACCTACCGCTGGATGAGTTCGATCGCCTCAACGCCCGCCAGGCCGAGGCGGATGACCGGCTGTATGCCAACGCCCGCAACGCCGCCGCCGGCTCGGTGCGCCAGAAGGATCCGGCGGTCACCGCTTCCCGGAACCTGGCCGTGTGGATCTACCAGGTGGGATACCTGGAGGGCGGCCCGGCATTGGCCACCCATTTCGAGACGATGGAGTGGCTCCGCCGGCTGGGCCTGCGGGTCCATCCGGGGACCGCGACGGTGACCGATGTGGCGGCCGTGACCGCATACGTGGAGCGGGTCCGGGCCGAACGCAACGACCTCCCGTACCAGACCGACGGAGTGGTCATCAAGGTGAACGGGCTCGCGGAACAAGCCGAACTCGGCTCCACCGCCAGGGCGCCCCGCTGGGCGATCGCCTACAAGTTCCCGGCGGAGGAGCGGGTTACCCGGCTGCGCGGCATCGAGATCAACATCGGACGTACCGGTGCGGCGACGCCGTTCGCAGTGCTGGAGCCGGTGTTCGTTGGGGGCGCCAACGTCGAGCGGGCCACTCTCCACAACGAGGATGAAATCCACCGCAAGGACGTGAGGGTGGGTGACCAGGTTGTCGTTCGGCGAGCCGGCGACGTGATCCCCGAGGTGGTCGGCCCGGTGCCGTCCCGCCGGACCGGCGAGGAGAAGAAGTGGTCGATGCCGTCCGACTGTCCCTTCTGCGAGGCGCCCATCGTCCGGCCCGATGGCGAGAAGGTGGCTCGATGCACACGGGGCCTGACCTGCCCTTCGCGGCTCCGGGAGTGGCTGTTCCACTTCGCCGGCCGGGGCGGGATGGACATCGAGGGGTTGGGTTACAAGACCGTAGAACTCCTGCTGTCGAACGGCCTCATCAAAGGACCGGCGGACATCTTCTTCCTCGAGCCCGACGACTTGCTGGGCTTCGAAGGCTGGGGCGAGGTATCGGTCACCAACCTGATGAACGGGATCGATGCCGCCAGGAACCGCCCGATCGCCCGGCTACTGGTGGGCCTGGGCATTCGCCATGTGGGTGGGACGGTTGCGCGCCTCCTGGCTCGCGAGTTCGGCAGCATTGAAGCACTCCAGCAGGCGGATGAGGAGACCCTGGCGGCCATCGAGGGCATAGGCCCGACAATTGCCGAGTCGGTGGCCGACTGGTTCTCCGGCGAGGCCAACCGGGACCTGGTGAAACGGTTGGGAGACGGCAAGGTCCGGCTCTCCGATCCCGACTGGGAAAGGGTCCCGAGAAGACCCTCCAGGGGGGTGCGGCTGGTGTTGACCGGCTCCCTTGAGTCGATGACCCGCGCCGAAGCCAGGATCGCCGCGGAGGAGCGGGGCTGGCGGCTGGTGTCGTCGGTTTCCGCGGCGACGGACTGGCTGGTGGCCGGCGCCTCTCCCGGATCGAAGCTGGCCAAGGCGAAGTCGCTGGGAGTGAAGGTCATCGACGAAGCCGAGTTCCGGAGCCTGCTCAAGCACGGCCCGGGCGTGCAAGATGAGAACGTCAGTGATTAGTGTCGAGTAACTATCAACTCGAGCTAGAACACCCGGAAGTCCCAACTGTATTCTCCTACGTCCGGAAGGCCGCTTAGCCTCTGCCAACTCACCAGAACGGTGTGCGGGCCGGGCGTCCATAGGATGGTCGAGGAACGCGTCGGCGCCCACGAGTGCACGCCGGTTCCTTCGACGAAACGAACCTCCGATTCGGGCACCCGGAACCCGTCGATGTAGATGTCCACCCGGTAGCCGACCGGGACGTCCACCTCGATTGGCGTCTGGAGCGGCACCTGGCTGCCGGGTTGTGGCGAGATCTCCTCGAGCACGCGAGGCAAGGGCTCCCTGCCCGTGTCCGGTGACCCGAACATGAACCCCAGCACGATCACCAGCCCCGCCGCCAGACCGAGCAGCAGGAAGACGGCGAGGTAGCGCCGATCGGTCAAGTCCAGGTCTCCACGGCAGGGGATTCTATGGGGTGGTTCACCTGCAGGATCCAGTACAACTTGGCGAATGCCGCTATTTAGCCTGGTAGATAGGCATTTCCGACGATACTGACCTGGGCGGTGTCACTCTCGGTGTCACTGGCGGTCAACACTATCGGACGGCTACGGAAGGGAAAACCGCTACCTTGTTTGACCGAAAGGTCCGCCGGCGAGCGAGATTATCACGCCCAGCTCCCTTCCCGCTGGAACGCCAACCACTCACTGAGCGATGCGCCAACTTGCCCGCCGTTATGCCACCATGCGCATGTTTGACAGTTCTGAGACCGACACTCGCAGCCGCTCCTGAGACGATCCCTCACGAAGTCTTCCCGATGATCCCGCGGAACCGTGTTCTTCAAGTTGTTGCACGCCTGGCCAGAGCAGCTGACAGTTACACAGACACCGGGACGCCTCCTTGGCCCTCGGGATGACGTGATCGACCGCCAGTTCCTCATCAGGCGCCGCTTCGTCGCAGGCCATGCACCGGCCCCGCGTTACGAGAATCAACCATTCTCGTTTCGTCATCCGCGGCCCGTCGGTTGTCGCGAGCAGCCGGCTGAAGCTGAGGGGCCGCATCTGCGGGTCGGGGGTGGGGCTAGGAGCAGCCCTGACAATGTAGGGATGTTCGCCACCATCCCTGACCTGCGGTGATACGACCATTCCCACGGGGACTTCCACATTATCAGTGGGGGGACTGCCATATTCCCGCAGGGGCCTGCGCCATCCACCCGCGGGTTCTGGCCCTCTTCGCGTAGCGCAACGCCCGCTTCGACCGCCTGGCTACGCCACCGTCGGGACCGGCTGGGCGGGTCGAGATCGGGAGGTTCCCGCCCGGCACGCCCATTCGGGGCACAGGTCAACGTCAACAGGCGGCGGAAGTCCGTAGCGACCATCTGAGCGAGTCCCTCGACCGTCATAGGATCAGGCGTGTGCCTAGCTTAGCCCCGACGGGTTGGAGACAGCCGAGTGGACGATACCCGATCGGCTCCCGTCCACAGACCCACCGCCGCCCGGTACAGCCCGGTCATGCATCGACGGAGACAACTGGTGAGATGGGCGGGACGGTGGCTGTCTCGCCCAACTCGATCAGCTGTATCTCGACTACATCGAAGGCTTTCTACAAACCCCCGCCGGCGTTACTCCGCCATCGGATGCCACTCTTCGACCGACCACGAAACACACCACAACGACCACACAGAGGTAAACCGTGATATTCAGAAGGAAGCAGAAGCGCCAGCGGGTCGCCTACCACTCGATAGGACCGGACCACAAGTACCTGTTCGACATCGTCGGAGAAGGGCATCGACAACAGGCGCTACGGGCAATAGCTTCCCACGGGCGGAGGTACACCATTCGCAAGGACGGATGGGACCTTCTAGGGGTCCTGTTCTGGTTGGATCACGATCCCAAGAACAGCTACGACGCCAATGCTGTGGGCGTGTGGGCTGGCAACGAGGAGAACCAACACGTACAGGTGGGGTTCATCCCCGCTCAACTCGCGCAGGTACTGGCCCCGCGGATAGAGCAGCCTGTGCCTATCCGGGGGATGATCGTTGGCAAGAGGAACAGATACGGGGTGAAACTCGACCGTCAGCAAATGGACGAAGCGGGGCTGTCGCCGTGGAGAACGTGGTTGGACGACACAGCGGAACAAGTGGTGCCCGGTCATGATCGGGCGGTTTCATCGCTGGGTAGGTTGGAGCACATGCCCGACCACCCTGACGGACCGAACACCGTCGGCTTAGTCCTAGCCGACGGTCAGCTTGCTGGAACGATAAGAGCTAGCGAGAAGTTGTGGGGTCCTAACGTAGACACCACTGCCGTTACGGTGCGGATACGTAAGGGTAAGAAAACAATGGTGGAGGGGTACCTCCCCCACAATGCATACGACGCGACGGGCTGGGAGTGTGGCCCCCACTGCGCGACCGTGAGCGAGTCGGACGGCCGTCACCAGGCGACGGGCCGGCTGCTCCACCTGCGGTTCGGTGTCCCAATCTGCGATCAGGCACGGGCCGGGTTCCGTGAAGCGAAGAGACGCAACTCGGAGAACAACGACCAACAGGGGGTTGAGACAGGAACCGGCGGTGACGGTCTCGCGTCCGCTAAAGACAACGCAGCGGAATCGTGTAAGAAAACGAGAGGGTCGCCCCGGGGTGAGATCAACTTCTGGGCGATTGACGTGGAAACCGCAAACGCTGACTATGCCAGCATCTGCCAGGTTGGTGTCGTCCGTGTTGTGGACGGTGCCATAACTGACGAATACGTGACGCTGGTCGATCCCGAGGACTGGTTCGACCCATGGAATACCACGCTCCATGGAATCACCCCACAGGATGTCAAGGATCAACCGATCATGCCAGCAGTAATGGAGTGGCTGCGCGTGAACCTGGACGGCGCGGTTCTCGTGAGCCACATGCCCTTTGATCGGGTCGCGTTGGGTCGCGCAGCAGCTCGATATGACTTAGAACCGTTGTCGGTGACATGGCTGGACAGCGCCCGGATCGTTCGTAGAGCATGGCCCGAACAATACAGCCGCCGTGGTTACGGCCTAAAGAACGTTGCGGACAATCTTGGTATCAAGTTTGCACACCATGACGCCTTGGAAGACGCCCGAGCGGCTGCACAGATTGTTCTCCAAGCGTGCGCCACAAGCAGCCTGACCATCAATGGGTGGTTGGAGCGAGTGCGACACAGCATCTACCCAGGTTCGTCTTCCGGTTCGTCTTCCGGTTCGTATTCGTCGGTGTCGCGGACGGGGGATCCAGAAGGGGACCTGTTTGGAGAAACGGTCGTGTTCACGGGTCGTCTTGGAATGGTGCGGCGGGAAGCAGCTGACCTGGCTGCTGCGGCCGGTTGCAACGTGCGTAACGCTGTCACGAAGAACACTACGCTGCTTGTGGTCGGCCTCCAGAACAAGGCGGTCCTAGCCGGCTACGACAAGAGCAGCAAACACCGCAGAGCTGAAGAGTTGATGGCCCGAGGGGCCGACCTTCGCATCTTGTCTGAAGACGACTTTGTAGAACTTGCGGCAATCAGGTAGCCGATGTCAGCGGGTTCGGCGACGCTGGAGCGTGCCGGGAGTTGTTCTGGTGATCTCACCTTGCGCGCCTGGGCGCTCCCTGTTGGGACGGAAACCACGGCGACCAGGGGCCCTACCCGACCTTCGCCACGGGTAGGGCAATCATCCGCGACGACAGACTTGACCGAGAAGGGAAGACATCGTGACCGACGAGCCGGGAGACGTAGAGGCGATGAAAGTGGAGGCGCATAGCAAGATCGTACGGGATTGGTTTCTGCGCGGATAGATGCTCACTCGGAAAACACCGATGACGCCGATTGCCGGACGCCCATGATGACTAGGTGTTCTCTTGGGAACCCCGCCTGCGGGCCGTGAACGATGCCGGCACTCGGCTCTCTGCTTCCAAGTAGGGATGTTCGCCACCATCTCTGACCTGCGCTGATACGACCATTCCCACGGGCGCTTCCACATTATCAGAGGGGGGCTTACACATTCCATGGACCGGGAGAACCGGTGGGGTGTGGTTGGGCAGCGGACCAGGGTCAACCCAGCTACCTTACGCCAGCCGGCCTCTCCGATAGGTCAGTCGGCGGGGCGTGGGTCGTCTGGGGGCAGCGAGGGGGGCAACCTGTCGACGATGCGGACGGTGCGGACGGACACAGTGATCAGCCTGCATAGGTGTTCGATCAGGTTGTAGGCCGGTCTGCCCAGGTGTGCCACCGGTTCGGGTCGCGGGTGATCCCGCTCGTTTTGTCGGCTCATCGGATTTCAGTGGGGAGTGACCGCGGGGAGTAGGTGCCAGTTGGGTTTGCCCGCATATAGGAGTGCCCGTATTCGGTAGTTGGAGAAGTTGCGGAACCCGAATGCTGCCCGTTTGATCC
>MKWU01005516.1_pt1 | contig 13701 bp, 18 predicted proteins | sample 809101 | NCBI WGS metagenome assembly MKWU01 (sample SAMN05860141, study PRJNA318959) | sponge metagenome | host: Aplysina aerophoba | place: Slovenia: Piran, Adriatic Sea, Gulf of Piran | collected 2013-05-07 | reverse complement strand
CACTGTGCTGAAAGGCCTTTTTGGAGAATACCACTCCCCATCAGCAGCGTCTGGGTGCTACCAAGCAACCACCTTTTGGTAATTGGGGGGGCAGCAGCAACACCCGAACGTCGCAGATGTTTAAAACGTTGCTTCGCTCGAACGCAGAGGAAAGGTCGGTGGCAGGGGTGTGAAAAACAGTAACCGGTACATATTAGCCAGACAATAAACCCCATGCCTTGTCCACGCAACGATGTAGGGGAAAGGCCAGTAGACATACCACCATCACAGTGAGAGAGCGCTGCCTCGTCCCATCACGGGCTCGAAATGGAGACAAAATAAAATTCTGTCTAGCAGGAAGAAATAGCTGAAAAGATAGCTCTCTCACCGTGATGGTGGTATGTTCATTGCCCTCTCCTCTACATTGTTGTGTGGACAAGGCATGGGGTTTATTGTCTAGCTAATATTTACCGGTTATAGACAGCTGCTGCGCCTTCTGCTGAACTGTATTTGTGTGTCTTAATACTCTAGTTTGTTGTTTTTGCATGTTCAGTGAGGCAGGTGGAAGGTGTACATCATTTTTCATAATCTGGATAAAACTGTCTGTCTGGACATAGCATTATTCAATCCACATGACACATTTTAAAACCAGAGTAACTGTCCGTCCAAAGTGATCGTAGGGTGCTACTATTGCGTACTCATCCTGTGATACCCGGTGACTTATGTCATAGATACCTTCATGGCCACATACCTTGAAGTGATGGTTGATGACTGGATTTGTCATCTGCATTCCTCAACATGGCATCCATGGGAGATATTGGCCTAGATACATCTCCAGACATTACATGAAGAAACTGCTTCGCTGGACGCTCATCCAAATTATCGTCAGATGGAAGCACTTGCTACAGAGAGATGACAAACACAAGACAAAGTCATGTCCATAGAAATGTATAACACAAAGAACATGAGATCTATGTAATCAGCGTGTGTCTGGTTAATCAGTGAATGCATGTGGGACATTGTAAAGTAAGCAAGAACTGTCTTCATAGCAGTGAAACCATTCCTTCTTTGCCGTTTCCATGGCTACTAATGTGACTGCGTGATGTATGTGTGCCTCAGGGGAATGATATCCATAATGAAGCATTTGCAGCACAAATCTATACCATGTCAAGCATTTCGCATACACTAGCTAACCAAATGGGAATTGTCTTTCCAACGTTTCAGTAACATACAGCGACCATCATCAGGGAATAATGACAAACAGAGCACTGGTGACATAACGATGGTGGTGACAGTAAATGATGTTGTGGTGATGAATAACATTAAAAAATATGATAAATGAACACAGATGAACTAAAAAGTGAAATGATACTGTAAAGGTTCATTGCTACGCATTAGAATTGATGAGCGGGTAGATACTGGAGCAGATCACAGCAGAGGAATTATTCAATACAAGGTGTTTCGATCCGAAGATCTTCATGTACATCTCCCTGCTTATAAGGTTGCATGCAAGTTTATACTGTTCTAGTCCAATAGAGCTGTGTACTCTCTATGCATGCAGTGTTTCTCTGTCCCGGCAGGAAACAACCATCCAATCCTTGGGAAGTTCAGGACAAACCTTTGGTAATAGTCCATGAGTCCTAACAAACCTCGTGCTTGCTTCTTATCCTCAGGGACAGGACATCACTCTACTGCCTCCAGCTTAGATGGCTGAGGACAAACCTCTCCATTCCCCACAATGTGGGCAAAATAAGGCAATGGGTCGTTGCAAATTGACACTTTCTCTGATTAGCCGTTAGCCATGCTTTCAAAAGCAACGGAGGACCAATCCAAGATGTTCTAGGTGCTCATGATTAATCTTCGTGATGCCAGCCAACATGAAATAATGATTCAGATGTTTCAGCTTCCTATGGAAGCCTTCATCAGTGATGATTAACACACACAGGCACTACTAGATATATACAGGGTGGATGACAGATGGTGACAGGTCATGTGAGGTAGAGGTGAGGCGTGTGTAGGAAAACACAAAAGGCTGAAGAATATACAATGCCATGCAGTAATAATAAGTGACAATAATAATTATAGTAAGGTAGTCATAAAATGGAATGTCTACGGCAGTTGGTTGCGTTAGCACTTCAGCAGAGTGGTGTAGAGTTCTGGCAGCGTACTCATCCCTCTGTTGAGAGGGGCCTGCCTGCATTCAATGTGCCAGGACTCCAATAGACACCGGGTCTGGTTGTGAGGGTGAGAATCCATAACCCTGGCCTTGGACAAGTCCATCTGGTGGCCCGATGTAAACATATGTTCAGCAACCGTCGAGGACAGCAACCCCCCTTCCTCAGTGTTCTACGATGCTCCCTAAGGCGCTGCTCCAGGGACCGTCCAGACTGGCCGACGTAACACCGAAGGCACTGGTCACAAAGGATGGTGTACACCACTCCATTTCTCAGCAATTCTGGAACAGGGTTGTTGGGGTGGACCAGCTCCTGTGCGAGTGTCCAAAATGGATGGAAAGCGGCCCTGATGTCAAGGTGGCTGAGCACTCTGTGGATAGACTGGGGACAACCCATGGATGTACGGGATGGTTACAGATGTTCGTGCTGTCTGTCTCTCATCCCGGTCTGTCTGGGGGAGATGGGCCTCTGCACAAAAGCAGCTGGGTAGCCATTGTTCTCCAGTGCTTCTTGCAACTGCTTTTCTTCCTGGGCTCAAGTTACACCTGAAGAGCATAGTGCCTCACGCCGGTGCATGAGTGTTCCTTACCACTGCCCTCTTGTGTGCCATTGGGTAACGAGACTCGAAGACTAGGTATTGATCTGTGTGGGTGGGCTTCCTGTATATCAACGTGCTGACAGTACCATCTTCTTCCCTCGTCAAGAGGACATCCAAGAACGGCATCTGTGCACTCCACTCCTTCTCAACAGTAAACTGGATGTTTTGGTTGACGCTGTTGAGGTGCTCGTGGAAGGAAGTTACCAGGTCCTGGGAGATCGCAGTACAGGTATCATCTATGTACCTTCTCCAGAACCGTGGTGAGGTGTGAAAAGAGGACATCACCAGGATTGCCACTACCACAGACACAGGGGACCCCATGGCCGTACCATGGACCTGCTGGTACACTTGCCAATTATACACCAGACAGGTGGACTCTAGGCACAGGTTGAGGAGGGAACAGATCTCATCTACACTAAGGGTGGTTCTCTGTCGCAATGAGGGACCATTCTCCAGTCTCTCGTGCAACACTTTGACTGCTAAGGAAGTTGGGACTCGAGTGGTCTACACCATCCCTTGTTACCAGTGCCCTCGGTGTTACGTCGGCCAGACTGGACAGTCCCTGGAGCAGTGCCTTGGGGAGCATCGTACAGCACTGAGGAAGAGAGATGTGCTGACCTGGCGGTTGCTGAACACGTGTTTACATCGGGCCTCACACCCAGACCCTGTGTCTCTTGGAGTCCTGGCACATCCAACACAAGCAGGCCCCTCTCAAGAGATCAGGGAAGGGCACGCTCGATGAACTCTACACCACTCTGCTGAAGTGATAACGCAACCAACTGGCATAGACTTCCCATTTTACGTCTACTTTACTACAGTGGCGTAGCAAGCATATGAAAAGCATATGAAAAGTTAGTCAGTTAGTCAGTTAGTAAAAATTTGCCAAAGAGATGTCTGACCACTACACAAACTCATTGGCTACTTCAATCAGTGACAGTTGATCTGTTTGATCCTTGTGGACATGCAAAACCATTATGTTGCTCAGTCTTCTTTGAATCATTGTCAATCTGAGATACGATTTTACCCTTCTGAGAGCTCTGAAAGACCGTTTGCTCACTGCATTAGTAGCTGGCATCACCAAGACAATATGATCCTTGTGGACATGCAAAACCATTATGTACATACTTCTGACATCAGAGCTCTCTGAGCTGCAGATAGATTGCAAAAGGAGGCTAGAAGAGAATGGAAATCGTGTTCAGCTTGTGAACTGAGAGCGTTGGCTAGAATGGACAGTTGTATTTGTAGCTGTTCCTTATTGAAATGGAAGTTCAGAAGCTTCTGTGAAATCGCATTTCTTAACAGATTTAAGCAAAAGACTCTAGATTCCAGTACACCTTGTAACCTTGAAGTATATGTGACAGTATCGCTTGTCCTTGGATAAGGAGCCAGCGTGCTGGTTTGGGCCGCTGGAGTTCTTGACGATGGTGGGGAACCGCACGATTCAGGCAATGAAGTGTTGATAGCCGGCCAGATGGGTCAATTGAGCGGCACAGAAACACCTGTCGCCGATATAGGGTCTGATTCCACAGCAGAGGATACTGGTGCTGCAACAGTGGACGTTGATGCAGCTGTAGGCGTACTGGATGTTGACAACACCGGCGTTGAGGCAATCGAACAAAAAAAAACAACAAAGTAGTGATCCGGAAGACATTTTCTCGCTTGAACAAAATGGTTCTAGCTGCATTATAGCTTTTGTGCTAAGTATAAATTTAAAACAATGTCTCTCTTCAAAAATGGGGCCGCCTGTGTGTGTGAATCATCACTGATAAAGGCTTCTGTAGGAAGCTGAAACGTCTGAATCGTTTGTTGGCTGGCATCACGAACGATATAGTGAGAATATCACTGGCTGGCTTTCCTGCTCTCAATATGGTGTTCCACCAACCTAGTGTGTTCTGGGGCATTGTTCAACACTTCCTTGTAGGTAGCTAGAAGTGCCAGCAGCTCTGCTTTCTGCTGTAGAGATAGTTCAGCTCCAATGACAAGATCACTCTGACATTGCTCACTCTCCCAAATGGTTTTCTCTACTCCATCTGATTTGTCTTCTGCAGAGAGATTAAGAGCCACCGGTACTTGCCAAGCTCGTAGCATGCTCATATGGAGAACACAATACCGCTTTCTCTGGTTGACCATATCCACTTGGTAGTTCACCTTTTCTACAAGCTTCACAATCAGGAACAGTGCCTGCCATTGTGCCAGAAGTTAGTTACTCAGGAGTTGGTAACAACACCAAGACCTAGCTGGTACGCACCATCTCTTCTGAATACTTGTGACTTGGGCCAAGTTTCCTTTCCAACTCAGTCACTATGCCCAACTTCTCTTACATACACAATAAGTAGGATACTACACTTTCTGAGCTCCTGGCACATGTTTCCCACATCTCTCCCAGGTCCACGTACTGGTCTGCCATACAACAATTCAAATAGGGCAAAGCCTGTCGAGGCCTGGGGGGTTGTTCAAGAATAAGTATGGTAGCAGCCAATCCTTGCCCTTGCCCGAAGTGGCTTTCCTTGGTTGATTGAATGATAGGGGGTATAGTGTGGAAGGATTGGATTCCCAACAAGAGATACACTTCCATCAATAGCTGCAACAATTGGAACCTTGGTCAGTAAGGAGTTGTCAGGGAATTCTTACTCGGGAAAGCAAACTAGCCAACTCTGCAGGTAAGTGTTCTGTAATGGCAAGGCTTTGAGGTACCGAGTTGCGTAGTCACACACTACCAAGATGTAGTAGCGGTGCCCTTTTCGACTGCAATGTAAAAGTCCCACAATATATTGCAATTCTATAGTGTAGTTCTAGATATATAGATAGATAGATAGATTCTACCTCCACGTACATCAATCACCACTGCAGACTACCAACACAGTGCAAGTTGCTCAAGTGTCAGTGCAGGTTTTATATATATGTACATACATATAAAACCTGCACTTGACCTCCACATGCAACTACGTACCACCAGTGAAAAAGCACAACCAGTGCAAGTTGCAGAGGGTGATACCAATAATTCAAATTTGCAAGCAATGGGTTAATGCTGAAAAAATGATAGACACAGAAAGTTGTAACAACACTATATGCATTACCAATTATGTTTTAAGTGCAAACATTTCATTGTCGAGTGATAATGACTAATTTACCGAGCCACTCAGGTCTTTACAAAACTGTTCATTACGTACTAATTTTCTCAAAACTGTGATAAAAGCATAAAAGGATCGTATTCAAAGAGTATGACTGAATGGCATACAAACAGATGCAGGTGCTTATTGTCAACCAATCACACAATTCGCACCTTTTGAGCCTGGGGGATCTCTGGTGATGATCTTGATCCACCAGCCAAAATTCGCCTGTGTGAAAAAGAGAGAAACAATTTCAAATTTATGCAAAAATGAATAGCTAACACCAGTCATATATTTTCCACCATCTCTAAGAATACCTTATCAATCATTTGATATGCCAATCAAATTTAAAGTAGCTCACAATCACTCTGAAAAGTAGGATTGACTTACCCACTGCATGCATTTTTATTTACACACTGCAAATTAAAAATGGTCTTGGGAGGCAGCGGGAGCGCTCCCGTTCCTGAACAGTCCCGCCCTGTCTGCCTCCGCTTGATCGCTGTCACTAACACTAGACTAATTAGACAACATGGTCCAGTTGCCTCCATATGTCCTGGTTCCTGCCGGCTGCCATCCTTTTTGGCCTCGGCGCCAACAGCAGTCCCTCAACTCCACATCAGCAGCCACCGGTGGCCAAAGGCCAACATGATCGCCTGGCTCTGTCTCCCAACTCTGTTCTTCCCCAAGATTATCAGAGAAGGCCATCAAACGCCTACCTAAAGCTTCAAGGGAGTGTGTGACGAGGAAGTTTGCTGCGATCCTAGGTGCAGTGGTAGACAAGAATTATCACACCTTGTGGGTACACCCGCTTTGCTTTAGCTCACGCTGCCTCAGACACCCCGATCGTGGAGGCAGTCAGTTGCTTGCCATGGCAGTTAACATGCAGATGAGAGAAGACGTTGACCCACCACCTACTGCAAGTTCCAGCAATGCGATGAAGCGTTCCTGTTCAGATGACCCGGACGCTCAATTGGCAGTACGTGCGTCGGCGAAGCTTGAATAGGGCAATTTCAAGGCGGCTGTCAGGTTGGCCAGCTCAGAAGACACGCTGGCTCCCCTAAATGAAGCTCCCCTTGAAGCCCTCAAGGGGAAACACGCACCCCCACACCCTGACTCCATCATTCCATCAGCTGACCAGACCTCACAGCATTTTACCATTTCTGGGGAAGATGTAACACAAGCAATCCATTCCTTCCCAAAGAGCTAAGCTGGAGGCCGAGATGGCGTCAGATTCCAGCACTTGAAGGATATGCTTTCAGACTAGACCAGCCACCATGTCCCCCTTCCCACATTTGTTTTCTTCGTGCAACTGGTGCTGGAAGGCAGAATTCTATCATCCATTCGGCCCTTCTTCTTTGGTCCAAACCTGATTGCTCTCCACCAGAGAATGGGGGAGTCTCCCCATTGTGGTGAACTGTACCTTCTGCCGTCTTGTGGCTAAAAGTGCTGTGAGCAAAGTGAGAGAGGAGCTGACCTCCCTTCTGGCACCCCGGCAGCTCAGGTTTGGCATGACGTTGGGCTTCAATAACGCTTTCAACTCTTTGCGCAGGGACAATATACTGCTGGTCGTGTGTGAGTTGGCTCTAGCTTTGTACCCCTTTGCCCACCCTTCCTATTCCTCACCCTCCTCACTGTTTTAGCATGACAGCATACTTCAGTCTGCAGAGGGAGTACAACAGGGAGATCCTCTGGGTCCCCTCTTTACTGTCTGTCTATACACAACCTGTGTACCCAGTTGAGGTCAGAGTTCAATGTATCCGTGGGAGGCGCACTAGAGATTGTGCAGGGTGTGGGGTCGAAATTGGTCCTTCACTGTGAGACGTCTGAAGTGAACAGCACCTACCCTGCAACAGCAGGAGCGCATAATGAGTTATAAATGTTAGGGGTAGGAGCGGGAAGCGCCCACGCATTGCATTTGGAATATGTTCCCACGCTAGACATGTTACTATTTCTAGATCACTACGCCTATGGCATCATCACCTGCAATTAAACTGATTCTGTGGCTGCAAAATTGTCTCTATAGTTACGTAGGCGAATGTCAGAGCAACTTTGCAAAGATAGAATCTTCAAGTGAAGGCTGGTTGAGCAACCTGGGTCTTGGAAAGCTCTCCTCCACAACATACCTATCGCAAACTGAACGAAGCAAGCTAATCCAATGCATACTTGTTGTCTCAGGTGTAAAACGCCGTGGAAAGGCTGCAGCAGAATGGCAGTGTAAAACCATCGTCTTGGTTGCGCATACTCCTGTGTCCCGCTCCCGCCTTTTGGCAGCGTCAACGAAAGAGTCTGGTGCATGGCTGAATGCCCTTCCTGTTTCATCTCTGGGATTGCGCATGGACAAGAACACTGTTCGTATTGCAGTTGGCCTTCTACTGGGATCACCCTTTGCCACCCCCACATCTGTCACCACATGTGGTGTGCAGGTTGATGGCACTGCCACGTATGGCCTCAGCTGCAAATGGAGTGAGGGCCATCACCAACGTCATGCTACTGTCAACGATATCGTCCACCGTGCAATGTCTGCAGCCTATTTGCCTTCTAGGCTGGAACCAAGTGGCCTCTCCCGCTCCGATGGCAAACGACTCGATGGAGTCACGCTGGTACCCTGGAGGAGTGGTAGGCTCCTTATGTGGGACGCCACCTGTCCGGACACATTTTCCTCTCCCACCTACCAAGTGTCACCAAAGGTGCAGTGACAGCCCTGGCTGAGCGGAGCAAGCAGGAGAAATACGCAGCCCTCAACCAATGCCACAACTTCATACCTTTTGGGCCAGAGACTTTCATGTTCTCGAGAGAACTGGGTTGCCATCTCAAACAGGTCACCGAGGAAGCCAAGTTGTTCTCCTACTTGCGGCAACGCCTGTTCGTCGCAGCGTAATGGGGAAGTGGCCAATTCTGGCAATGACACTAAGCAAACATGCTGAGGTGGTTCATGTGACCACTTCATTACGACGATTTCTTAGTTAGTGTTTTCCTTTCATAGAGAGTCACATAAATTACACAGATTCTGCCTCAGTGTAATTGTACTTGTATCTATATTCAACTAATATTAGTAAAGCATTGCATATTGAGGCTTTCATATGGCAGGCGACCTATGAAAGCGACTTCCTGTCCCAAATTACCCGTATGCTTGACTCATACTCCTTCCCAGGCTTCCCCTCTTCTGGGGTCCCCAGGAATCTACCCTTGGTTCCACTCTCTTTTCTGCTTTCATCAATGACCTTTCCTCTGTTCTTCCTCCCAACTGAACTGTTCTCTTTGCTGATGATACAACCATCTGTATAGTCGACACTGATGTTTGCTGATTTCAATCTTCCTGTCTGTCTCAAACTGGAAAACCTGTGGCTCCAATGAAATGGCTTGAGATTAAACACCTTGACAACAAAGAGTATGCTCATTCACTCAAGTAGGAAGGTCACAGGCAGCACCATGGAGCTAAGCATCGAAGGCTATCAGGTTGAACATGTTCGTTCCTTCCATTTTTAGGGGCTGCCTATTGTTTTCATTTTGCACTCGTTGTATGGCTTCATGTTATGGAAATATATATATAATGTTGATGCGGTGGTAGTATAACTGTACTGACATTTATATTGTACAGTACAGGCAAAGTATTGCATTCCAAAACATTTATATTGGTGGCCATTTTTTGTGGCTCGCTAGGGGGAGAAAGCTACAGAAAGAGCTCAGAAAGCGGCGCAGGTCGCCGTTAGTCGTCGCTTTGAATGTCCCGCTCTGTTCATTGGATGCCAACATCAGCGTTGTTCGCATCATTGCCTCGGACAAAGGACAGAAGCGGCGCTAAGCTCAGAAAACGCACCGTATTGTTTGCTATGTGTTCAATTTGTGGCTTCCCGACTTTCTATCTTCACAACACTGCCGAGAACAATTGACAGGAGTAACGCCAAGCTTGGTGAGGGCGTGAAACCTATATTCTTAGGCTTGCTAGCTGTGTTTCACGTAGAAAATCTCAGCACGCAGTGAAAGCCTCTAGCTACAATTGTCTCCAGTGGCACGCTGTTTGTACTCGAACGAATCCTTTTCTGCCTTGGCCAAACACCTACTACTGTGTCCCTCTAGGCTATGCGTGTGTGTGTGTGCGTGCGCCTGAGTGGGAGCAGAGCCATTCTCCGCAGAGTTTTGAGAGGAACAAAACGCCAGGACCAACGCGCGAAGTATGCTGACAGACATTGGCGGCAGCAAGACGAACGGAAACGAAGGTGCAAACCTCTCTCACACACCACACCGGGTTCGTTGGGGGTCCCTAAACGTTTATATCCTGACTCCGCCTGTGGGGAATCCTGCGTTTTGAGCGCAGGATGGCGAACGATGCCGTCACTGAATTCACAACCCGGAAGCACACCCGCGGAGGACTTGCAATTCTCCCGGGCTCGTTCCAACCGTGCACTTAGGGCGAAGAGATCAGAGATGACGTGGAAACTAGGCTCGTGGAACGTTAGATTGATGTTAGACGTGGAGGGTCCCGTGGAAACAGCTAGGCAGTGTGCGGAAGTTGCGAACTCAGTGAAGGAAGAACGGAAAGTAGATTTAGTGGTACGCGAACTGGATAGGTACGGCGAGTTGATAAGTACATTGCAGGAGACGAAGTGGTTTGGGACAGCAGAGTACAGAGTAGGAGAGTGTTGTGCTCGCAGCTGGTAGACCTGTGCCAGCCCCTGGGGAGACTGGCCAGAGGGGAGAAGGAGTAGCCATAGTGCTGACTGGCCCAGCCATCGAGGCTTGGAGGTCAGGTGGAAAGCAGTGGAAGGCTTGGAGCTCCAGACTTGTGACTGCATGCTTATACATAGGCAAAGGAGAAGCTGACCATTTACATGTCATCTCCTGTTATGCCCCTACCCGAACAGCAAGCCGTACACAGAAAGATGACTTCTTCCCAGATCTGGAACATGCCTTGACAGCTATACCTACTGATGAACCAAACATCCTCCTAAGAGACCTTAACGCCCGTGTTGGATCTAGGGATGGCACTGATAACCTTGGGATTGAGTGCGAGGTCCACATGGCTACGGCGAGAACAACAATGCTGGGAAAGAACTACTGAACTTCTTATCCATCCATGAAGCCACTGTGTGCAACACCTGGTTCAGGAAGAAGGACATACACAAACAATCATGGCAACACCTGAAATCCAAGCGCTGGCATTGCATTGACTTCGCCAGACAGGAGGCGATGCATGGATGTTGCAGTGAAGAGAGGTGCTGAATGCAACACAGACCATCAACTCCTATGTGTAAAGATAAGAATGTCAGCGCCTTGTCAACGTGGAAAAGCACCATTGAGTAGAGGAAAGAGGTTTGATGTGTCAAAGCTAACAAGGAACGAGACTGCAGTTAAGCAACATGGGTCATCGTGGCGGGAAGAGTTCCAGCAACAGGCAGGAGAAAGGGCATCTAAGAATTGGCCAGAGGAGGGAACAGCAGAGGACAAGTGGGAAGTGTTACAATCAGCACTCTTAGAATCAGCTGAGACTGTCCTAGGCACAGAGAGTAGACACCAACCTACCGGACTCTGCTACAGTTTTAGAGCCGCTACTGAAAAAACAGCACAAACTACACAAGATGGCTAACCACCAAACTTGTTGCGGATCAGCTGAGTTTCCGACAGGCAAGAGGCACAGCTCGGCAAGCAATCAGGGATGCGAAGAACAGGTGGTTTCAGGCTAAAGCTGAGGAAGCACAGAGGGCACGTTTTGGAGGCAAGGTGGTGTGGAGATGCATTAGGGATATGCAGCATGGATGCAGAGGACTAGTACCAACAAGATCGGTGACTATCCAAGATGAAGATGGAAACCCATGCATCACACCTAAGGCACAAAAACAGCGGTGGCAGAGGCACTTCACCAAGGTGCTGAACGTGCAGAGCCAGTACAGCATGGAGGAAGTACAAAGGGCAAGACAATGACCACTGAGAACCATGCTTGAGATGAAACCAACACTGGAAGAATTGACAAGCGCAGTGAACAAACTGAAGAACGGTAAGGCTGGAGGCAGCTCCAACATTCTCCCAGAAATGGTGAAGGCAGCCTGTGAGGAAGTGAGTTTTCTAACACGGCTACTAGATCTGGTGCACACAGTATGGGAAGAGAGAAAGATGCCGCAAGAGTGGGCGGATGCAACCATCATCCCCATACCAAAAAAGGGAAACCTCAACATCTGTGACAACTGGTGATGTATTGTCCTTCTGGTAGTGGTTGGGAAAGTAGTGGCCAGAGTCATCCAGGCCAGACTACAGAAAGTTGCTGAAGAGGAGCTACCAGAATCACAGTGTGGCTTTCGTGAGGGTCGTGGATGCTCAGATATGATATTCACCGTACGCCAACTGGTGGAGAAGACAATAGAGCACCACTCCAAGCAGTTCCTCATCTTCGTTGACCTGACAAAGGCATATGATACTGTCCCACGTGAAGCACTGTGGTGTGCTCTGCAGAAGCTTGGTGTCCCTAAAACAATCATTGACATCATACAGTCTCTGCACGAGGGCATGAAAGCACATGTGCGGGTAGTAGGAGAACTGCTTGAGGAAATTGACGTCGACAATGGATTGAGGCAGGGGTGTACCCTAGCACCGTGCTGTTTAACATCTATGCATGTCTAGTTGTTGAGCGGTTGGCTGCACAGGTTGCAGACATGGAAGGAGTTGGGGTGTACCTGCACTTCAAGTATGACAAGAAGCTGTTTAGAAGGTACACTGGAAATGCGCAGGAAACACGAATGACAGAATGCCAATTTGCAGATGATGCAGCACTATTAGTAACAACACATGAGGGGGCAGAACAGGCAATGCGAGTGTACATTGAAGTAGCTAGGAGTTTCGGACTCAAGGTCAGCATAAACAAGACCAAGTTGATGGTAGTGGGGCAAGCAGTGCAGGTAGAAGACAGGACTCCGTTAAAAGTGGGAGACAATGAGGTCGAGTGTGTGGATCAGTTGACCTACCTGGGCTCCATCATATCTTCCAACGGACTGATGGATGCTGAGGTGGATAGACGGATAGCAAACGCATCCAAGGCTTTTGGAGCACTGCGTCCAGCTGTCTTCAATGACAGGAACCTCAATGTGAACACAAAGAGACAAGTGTACCAGGCATGTGTGCTGTCAGTGTTACTGTATGGCTCGGAGTCCTGGACACTTCTACGCAGACACCTAAACAGGCTTAATGCCTTCCATCACCGCTGTGTTCGCAACATACTTGGTATCACCAATAGACAGCAATGGAAACAGCACATTGCATCAGAACAGAACAGAGAACATTTGGAGACCTTGAGACGGCAGCTATGAAGGTGATGGGGCGTAGAATGGAGTGGCTGGGACATGTGGCTAGGATGCCAGAACATCGAATGCCAAAGATGGCTCTGTTTGGCTGGCTACCTCAGCCCCGCCCCCCTGGAGGCCCAAAGAAGAGATGGAAGGACATGATCCGGCAGGATCTGAAAGCTTTATGGATCTCAGAAACAGAGTGGTACAAGCACACTTCACAAAGGGATTGTTGGCGGACCATTTACCGCAAAGGGCTTACAGACCAATGCAGCCAACAACAACTGAGGTCAAGCCAGCCACAGAGCCAGGTGACCTGTGAGGGGTGTGGAAGAAGCTTCTGCAGAGCTGGGGACAAGGCTAGGCACAAGTGCATTGATGAGCGCCGGAAACCTGTTCATGAGCAACGCAGAGCTGTACAATGCTCCAACTGCGGTCGCAGGTTCCGAAGCCGAGGCGGGCTGTCAGTACATAGATGTGAAACCCAAGAATCCAGACCCACCGCATAAAAGACCACTCAGCAGTTTTTTTCCTAGTTTCCACACAAGGATAAACACTTTTTGTCATCT
>MKWU01005515.1_pt1 | contig 13704 bp, 11 predicted proteins | sample 809101 | NCBI WGS metagenome assembly MKWU01 (sample SAMN05860141, study PRJNA318959) | sponge metagenome | host: Aplysina aerophoba | place: Slovenia: Piran, Adriatic Sea, Gulf of Piran | collected 2013-05-07 | reverse complement strand
CCTCGCTGCAGACGCGCGCCGTCCGCGACGGCGACGAGTACATCATCAACGGCCAGAAGATGTGGACCTCCACGGCCCACAAGTCCAACTGGCTGTTCGGCATGTTCCGCACCGACCCCGACGCCCCCAAGCACCGCGGCATCAGCTTCATGGTCATGCCGCAGACCGACAACGGCATCTCCGTCCGCCCGATCATCTCGATGGGCTTCGAGCACGCCACCAACGAGACGTTCTTCGAGGACGTCCGGGTGCCCGTGAACAACGTCATCGGCGAGGAGAACCGCGGCTGGTACGTCGGCATGACGCTGCTCGACTTCGAGCGCTCGAACATCGCCGGCGCGGTCGAGACGCGGCGGCGGCTGCAGTCGCTGATCGACTACATGGCCACGGACGAGGGCCAGGAGCGGACGCAGGACCGCGCGCGCACCTCCCGGGCGGCGATCGCCGACCGCTGGATCGAGTCCGAGGTGCTGTTCAACTTCTCGTTCCGCATCATCTCGATGCAGGCGGGCGGCATGGTGCCGAACTACGAGGCGTCGACCTCGAAGATCTTCAACTCGGAGCTCTCGCAGCGCACGGCCAACACCGGCATGAAGGCGTTCGGCCTCTACGCCAACATCTGGGACCGCGCGCACGAGCGCACCCCGCTGGACGCGCGCTTTACCCAGCTCTACGTCCACAGCGTGGTGTTCACGATCTTCGGTGGCTCGAACGAGATCCAGCGCAACATCATCGCGACGCGCGGACTGGCCCTGCCGCGCAGCTAGTCCCACCTCGCACGCAACAACGCAGCGCGCCCCGGGCAACCGGGGCGCGTTTGCGTGCGCGGACCAGCACCGCGGGGCCGGCTGGCCTCGTGGCCACCCAGGCGAGGGCTCTGCTATCGAGACCAGAGGACAGGGACGGGGTAGTCCCTGATGAGCCGGTCCAGTGTGACGATGGTGAGCCCATGCACGATCGCCTGGGCCACGAGGAGCCGGTCAAACGGGTCGCGGTGCAGCTCGGGCAGCTTGCCCACCTGCAGCGTCGCAGCTTCGTCGATCCCCAGCGTCTCGATGCGATGGAGGCGTCGTTGCTCGGGGACGTACTCGTCCGGGGGCATACGCAGGCCGAGCCGTCCGAGGCCATGCTTGATGGCGATCTCCCACGCCGAGACCGCACTCAGAAACACGGCGTTGGCGGGGTCGACTATCGCATCACGCGCCGCGGCCGACAGCTGAGCGTCATCCTCGGCGAGCCAGAGGAATGCAACTGTGTCGAGCAGGAGCCGCATACCCTTCGCGGCTCAGGTGGAGCGTCCTTCGAAGAGATCGAGCATCTCTTCGGGGAGCGGGTCGGAGAAGGAGCCCGGGATCTCCGCGAGGCCCTTGCCGAGTCCAACCGGACGTGGCTCGTCCAGGGATTCCTCGAGCGGCCGGATCTCGGCCACGGGACGGTTACGACGGCAGAGGATGATGCGGTCCCCCGGCTTCAGCCGTGCGATGTGCTCAGACAGGTGTGTCTTCGCCTCATGCATATTGAGCCGCGTGGTCGACATGACTCGATAGTAACCTTACTAGTAAGGCGACACCAGTCCACCAGCAAGCCGCCTGCGTGGGACGGGAGCGGGCGACGTGACAGACGCTGCTAGACTCGCGGCAGCAAGCGCACGCGCACGCGCCGCGCACATCAAGGAGGCAGCGCATGGACTGGGAAGACACCGCAGAGCAGGCAGCGTTCCGCGAGGACGTGCGCTCGTTCATCGAAGGCAACCTGCCGCAGTTCTACAAGGACAAGCGAGAGTGGAACGCCGTCACCCTGGAGGATGACTGGCAGGACCACATGATGCACGGCGACGACGAGGCCAAGGCCGCCGCGCAGGCATGGGCCGATGTCCTGTCGTCGCGCAACTGGGTCGCGCCGCACTGGCCGTCCGAGTACGGCGGCGGCGGCCTCACCACCATGGAGCAGTTCATCTTCAACATGGAGATGGCGGAGGCCGAGGCACCCATGGTCGGCGGGAGCGGCCTCTCGCTCCTCGGCCCGACGGTGCTGATCCACGGCACCGACGAGCAGAAGGAGCGCCTGCTGGCGCCGTCGCTGAGCGGCGAGATGCTGTGGTCGCAGGGCTTCTCGGAGCCGGGCGCCGGCTCGGACCTCGCCTCGCTGCAGACGCGCGCCGTGCGTGACGGCGACGAGTACATCATCAACGGCCAGAAGCTGTGGACCTCCTCGGCCCACAAGTCGAACTGGCTGTTCGGGATGTTCCGCACCGACCCGGACGCCCCGAAGCATCGCGGCATCACCTTCATGGTCATGCCGCAGCTCAACAACGGCATCACCGTCCGCCCCATCACCACCATGGGCTGGGAGCACGGCACCAACGAGACGTTCTTCGAGGACGTACACGTCCCGGCCAACAACGTCATCGGCGAGGTCAACCGCGGCTGGTACGTCGGCATGACCCTGCTCGACTTCGAGCGCTCGAACATCGCGGGCGCGGTCGAGACGCGGCGGCGGCTGCAGTCGCTCATCGACTACATGGGCACCGACGAAGGGGAGCTGCGGACGCAGGACCGGGCGCGCACCACGCGGGCGGCGATCGCCGACCGCTGGATCGAGTCCGAGGTGCTGTTCAACTTCTCGTTCCGCATCATCTCGATGCAGGCGGGCGGGATGGTGCCGAACTACGAGGCGTCGACCTCGAAGATCTTCGGCTCGGAGCTGGACCAGCGCACGGCGAATACGGGCATGAAGGCGTTCGGCCTGTATGCGAACATCTGGGACCGCGCGCACGAGCGGACTCCGCTCGACGCGCGCTTCACGCAGCTCTACGTCCATAGCGTGGTGTTCACGATCTTCGGCGGCTCGAACGAGATCCAGCGCAACATCATCGCGACGCGCGGACTGGCGCTGCCGCGCGGCTAGTCCCACCTCGCACGCCGAACGCAGCGCGCCCCGGGGCACCCCCGGGGCGCGTTGGCGTGCGGGCCGGGTAGAATCCCTCGGAGCAAGCACGCCAGCAGACGACGCGAACACGAGGGGGCCACCGCATGGACTGGGCAGACACGACCGATCAGGCAGCGTTCCGCGAGAGCGTCCGCTCGTTCATCGACGAGAACCTGCCGCAGTACTACCAGGACAAGCGCAAGTGGAGCGCCGTCACCCTCGAGGACAACTGGCAGCAGGACATGGTCCACGGCAGCGAGGAGGCACAGGCCGCCGCGCGCGAGTGGGCCGCGACGCTGGATTCGCGCAGCTGGTCGGCCCCGCACTGGCCGCAGGAGTACGGCGGCGCAGGCCTGACCACCATGGAGCAGTTCATCTTCAACATGGAGATGGCCGAGGCAGAGGCTCCCCTGGTCGGCGGCGGCGGTCTCTCACTCCTCGGGCCGACCGTGCTGATCCACGGCACCGATGAGCAGAAGGAGCGACTGCTGCCCGCGACGCTACGGGGCGAGATCCTGTGGGCGCAGGGCTTCTCCGAGCCGGGCGCGGGCTCCGACCTCGCGTCGCTGCAGACGCGCGCGGTGCGCGACGGCGACGAGTACATCATCAACGGCCAGAAGATGTGGACCTCGTCGGCCCACAAGTCGAACTGGGTGTTCGGGATGTTCCGGACCGACCCGGACGCCCCGAAGCACCGCGGCATCACCTTCATGGTCATGCCCCAGGAGAACAACGGCATCTCGGTCCGCCCCATCATCACCATGGGCTGGGAGCACGGCACCAACGAGACGTTCTTCGAGGACGTCCACGTCCCCGCCAGCAACGTGATCGGCGAGGTCAACCGCGGCTGGTACGTCGGCATGACGCTGCTCGACTTCGAGCGCTCCAACATCGCGGGCGCCGTCGAGACGCGGCGACGGCTCCGCTCGCTGATCGACTACCTCGACACCGACGACGGCCGGCTGCAGGCGCAGGACCGCGTGGCCACCACGCGCGCGGCGATCGCGGACCGATGGATCGAGTCGGAGGTGCTGTTCAACTTCTCGTTCCGCATCATCTCGATCCAGGCGAGCGGCATGGTGCCGAACTACGAGGCCTCGACCTCGAAGATCTTCGGCTCCGAGCTCAACCAGCGCACGGCCAACACGGGCATGAAGGTGTTCGGGCTCTACGCGAACATCTGGGACCGCGCGCACGAGCGCACCCCGCTGGACGCGCGCTTCACGCAGCTCTACGTGCACAGCGTCGTCTACACGATCTTCGGCGGCTCGAACGAGATCCAGCGCAACATCATCGCGACGCGCGGACTGGCGCTGCCTCGCGGCTAGTCCCACCTCGCACGCAGCACGCAGCGCGCCCCGGACGACCGGGGCGCGTTGGCGTCTGCCCCCCGGCCCGCTAGCGCGCCCGCTGCACCGCCCGGTGCTACGCTCGAATGGATGGAGCCGAAGACCGAGCGGCAGGCCGGACTCGTCGCGCAGGCGAGGCAACTCGCGGCGCAGTTCGCCGTCGACGCCGCCGAACACGACCGCGCAGGATCGTTCCCCCACGCGCACTTCGAGGCGGCCCGCCGCACCGGCTACACCGCCGCCTCGGTGCCCGAGACCTACGGCGGTGGCGGGTACGGCCTCGACGACGTCGCGCTGGCGCAGATCGAGCTCGCGAAGGGCGACGGCTCGACGGCGCTCGGCCTCGCGATGCACTTGATGATGTGCGGGACCGAGGGCCAGTCCCGCCAGTGGCCCGAGGCCGCCCGCGAGCGCATCTTCCGCGCGGTCGTACATGAAGGTGCGCTGCTCAACAACGCCGCCGCCGAACGCAACCTCGGGTCACCGCAGGGCGGCGGGCGGCCCGAGACCACGGCTACCCCCGACGGCCCCGGCCGCTGGCGCGTGAGCGGCGCCAAGACCTACACGACTGCCGCGCCCGTCCTCACCCACTTCGTCACCTACGTCGCCGTCGAGGACGGCAGCGGCGAGGTCGGCCGCATCGCCATCCATCGCGACCTGCCCGGCGTGCGCATCGAGGAGACATGGGACGCGCTCGGCATGCGCGCCAGCGGCTCGGACGACGTGTGCTTCGACGATGTACTCGTGACCGACGAGGACTTCCTGACGCGCTCCGACCCCGAGCGCCAGCGCGAGCGGCCCGCCGCGTGGTTCGCCATCCTCGTCGGCGCGACGAGCCTGGGCGTGGCCGGGGCCGCGCGCGACTACGCCGTGCGCTTCGCACGCGAGCGCCGCCCCATCGGCGCGCCCGGCCCGGTCGCCACCGTGCCGCACATCCGCGAGCAGGTCGGGCGCATGGACGCCGCGCTGATGGCGGCGACGGCGCTGCTCATGCAGACCTCGGAGGCGTGGGAGCGCGACCCCGAGTCACGCCCGCGCCTCGGCCCGCAGGTGGCGGCGTCGAAGCGGCTCGCGACGAACACCGCCGTCGAGGTCGTCGAGATCGCGATGCGGATCGTCGGCGGCGTCGCGATGCACCGCTCGGAGCCCCTCGAGCGCTACTTCCGCGACGTGCGCAGCGGGCTCATCAACCCACCGATCGAGGCGCGCGCGCTGGAGACCATCGCAAGCGCGGCCCTCGACGACCCCGAGTAGCATCCACGCTCCCACCGCGCGAAGGGAGTCCCCCGGTGAGCCTCCATCGACTCGAAGCGGCGCAGGTGCTCCCCGTCGACCGCGCGGAGGCATGGGCGTTCTTCTCCAACCCGCGCAATCTCTCGGTGATCACGCCACCCGACATGGGTTTCGAGATCACCGAGGAGATCCCGGAGCGCGTGCATCCCGGCCTCATCGTGGTCTACCGCGTGCGCCCACTCCTCGGCATCCCCGTCACATGGGTGACGGAGATCACCGCCGTCGTCGAGCAGGAGCTGTTCGTCGACGACCAGCGGATCGGGCCGTATCGCTTCTGGCACCACCAGCACCACTTCCGCGAGGTCGAGGACGGCACGGAGATGCGCGACATCGTCCACTACGCGCTGCCGTTCGGCCCCCTCGGGGGCCTCGTGAACGAGCGCGTCGTCGCCCCGCGCGTGCAGGGCATCTTCGACTTCCGCCGAGGCGTTATCGAGCAGCGCTTTGGGCTGGCGCCCCAGCCCCGTTGACGCCCGGCGCCGCCCCGTCGCCGTCGAGGCTCCACTCCGACAGCCCGAGGCCGTCGTGCGTGAGCATCGCGGGCGGCGTCGCGACTGCTGGGACCGCGGCGGCGACCTGTGAGAGAGGACCGGCGGGCACAGGGGCCCCGTCGGCGGCGAGAGCCATTGCCAAGATCGTCGTGAGGTGCGTCGCGAGAAGCGGAGGGATGAGCCTGTTCGCGGCGTCACGCGCCGGCGAGTCTCCATCGACGGGGGGTCCGCTCGTACTCGACGGTGCCGGCGCGCTTGAGTTGCTGCTGCGCGTTGCGGACGCGATGCTTCCACACCTTGCCGTAGCGCTCGCCCCTAATCACAAGTTCCTCGTCGTCGCAGAGCGCTGGGAGCAGGCGGCACACCGCCTCGTGGATTTGCCTGGTTGGTAGCGGCCCGCTTTGGAGCGCCAGCTGTATCGCCTCGCCGAAGACGGCGTTCGGTCGGCGGTCGCCCACTTGCACCGCCGCGAGCGTCGGCTTGGCAGTGCGCATGACCGAGTCGAACCTGCGCCGCGCGTCCAGCGACGCGCTACGCTCGACATCGGCCTGAGCGCGGCGCAACTCTGTCTCGATCGGAACCAGTTCGTCGAACGCTGGATCGTCCACCTCGCTGCCGAGTCGGGCGAACGAGAGCATGTCGCGGCGCACGTTCCGCACCAACCCGGGCTCGTCGATCCGCACGCCATATTCGATGTTTCGGTCGAGGGCCGCCGTGGTGAGGTTGCCAGAAGTGATGATCGCCGTGGCCTTGTCGGCGACGTACACCTTAGCGTGAAGACCCGAGAGTGCGACCAGCCGCGAGGATTCCGAGGCTGCAGCGAGACGACGCAGTGCAGCAATGTCGAGCGCCGATTCGCTGACTGCCCGCGCGTCGACATTCGCGAGCGTCAGCACCTCGACGCCCGGTTGGAGTTGCGCGCAGAACCATGTGGCCTCGTCGTACTTGATGAACGGGGCCGCAACGATCAGGGAGCGCTCCGCACCTGCCGCAACCCTCGCGAGGTCTTCCCTCCACTGACGACTGAGGAAACGGATCATGAGCAGCTAACCGATCGATGGGCGGCGGCGCCAACCGCACCGAGAGCCAGCGTCATCGCACTACCAGTCGACATGCACCAGTGGCGCGGTCTGCAGCTCATGCTCGCTGACCCCGAACCCGCGCAGTTCGTCAAACAACTCGATTTCGGCGTCCTCCTGTGGCGAAAGCAAGTCGGCGCCGACTGCGCTGTAGGGACCGTGAACGCCGCCCACAATTGTCTGCGTGCGTCCAGAAGCAGTCAGCACGTCGGCCTCTGCCCAAACGGCGACGACCTTGTCCTGTCCGCGTCGACCGCTCATCGCCCTGGGAGCCGCGACGACGTGGCGGATCTCGCTGACGCTGGTGATGTAGCTCACGTGTCCTCCAACAGGGCGACCGACCTGGTTGATTGGGTGCCAACGGGTGCTGTTCGAGGGCCCGACGACCCTGATGGCGCTGCGTTCACGCCCACAATGTGCGGCCTGGCGCGCGCGAGACGCAAGCGCCAGGGCCGCGCGCCGCCCCACTCATCGAGCAGCGCTTTGTACGGGCTCCGCAGCCCCGTTGACCGTCGGCGCCACCCCGTCGCCGTCGCCGTCGAGGCTCCACTCCGACAGGCCGAGCCCGTCGTGCGTGAGGGTCGCGGCAGGGGGCGGGGGCGGGGCGGGGCGCGGGCTGGGGTGGGGTCATCGCGGCGAGCTGGGCCGCCGTGACCTTCTGCGGCGGCTCGCGCGAGATCAGGATCGCGGCCGCGCCGAGGCAGTAGAGCGCGATCATCACGACCCACGCCGAGACGTACGTGCCGCTCGCGTCGAACAGCACCGAAGCGATCACGGGCCCCAGCGCGCCGAAGAGGATCCCGGCCGGCATCCCCACGCTGCGCACCGCGCCGATGTACACACGGCCGAAGTACTTGGCCCAGATGAACTCGCCCAGCGGCACCCCGCCGCCGAAGCCGAGGCCCCACAGGAAGAACGCGACGTGCATGAGCACCAACAGACCGAGCCCGGCCGCGGCGAGCTGCAGCGCCGAGCCGATGCACAGCAGGCCGAAGCACATCGCCCACAGGATGCGCGGGTGCCACCGCCCCAGCGCCCAGCCCCACAGGATCTTCGCGGCGAGGTTGCCGACGCCCGCGACGCCCACCGCCAGTGCCGCCTCGGTGCGCGTGAAGCCGGCCTCGGTCACGAACGGGATGCCGTGGATCAGCAGCGTGAAGGCCGCGGCCCCGAAGAACGCGAACGAGATCGTCAGCAGGTAGATGGCGCGTGTGCGCAGCGCCTCGCCGCGGGTGTACGAGTTGAGGCGGTCGAGGTTCAGCGCCTCGGTGTCCGCGAGCGAGGTGCCCACGCCGTCCTCGCGGCGCCCGTCCGGGAGCTGGTCGTAGTCCTCGGGCTGGCGGCGCATGATCAGCGCGGTCGGCAGCGCGAGTAGCAGCACGGCGACGGCGAGGATCTGGTAGCCCTCGCGCCATCCGAGGCCGTCGACGATGCGCGTCATGGCGAACGGGACGAACATCCCGGCGAACGAGATGCCCGTCGAGCCCAGCGCGATCGCCCACCCGCGCCCGAGCACGAACCACTTCGAGAGCGCGATGTTCACGACGAGTGGGCCGACGAGCGACATGCCGAGCCCGACGCCGAACGCCTGCAACAGGATGAACTGCCACAGCTCCGTGATCTGCGAGGTCAGGAACATCGCCGCGGACAGCGCGATCGCGCCGAAGATCATGAGGGGTCGTGGCCCGTGGCGGTCCACGAGCGGCCCGACGATCACGCCCGACATGCCGTTGACGGCGTTCGCGCCTGCCGTCGCGATGGTGAAGGCGGCGACGGTCCAGCCCATGTCCTCGGTGACCGGGCTGAGGAACACGCTCATCGAGGCGAAGCCGGCGCCGACGGCCACGAAGGAGCCGATGACTCCGCCGCCGACCATGTACCAGCCGTAGAAGATGCGTGGCTGCGCCGCCGCGCTGCTTGCCATCAATCCATCCTACGCGCCGCTCGCGGCAGCTTCGCCTGTATCATCGCGCCGCACGGCGAACAGGGTGCGAGGTGCTGCAATGACGATGCCGCTCGACGGACTGCGCGTGATCGACCTGACGCGGGGGACGGTGGGACCGTTCTGCACCCGCCTCCTCGGCGACTACGGCGCCGACGTGATCAAGATCGAGCCGCCCGAGGGCGACCCGGCGCGTCACACCCCGCCGTTCTACCAGGACGAGCCCGGACCCGAGCGCTCCGGCCTGTTCCTGTTCCTCAACACCAACAAGCGCAGCGTCGTGCTCGACCTCAAGACCGACGAGGGGCGCGAGGACCTGCTGCGGCTCGTGCAGGACGCCGACGCCGTCATCGAGAACTTCAAGCCGGGCACCCTCGAGCGGCTCGGCATCGGCTACGACGTGCTCAGCGAGGTCAACCCGATGGTGGTGCTGACCTCGCTCACCAACTTCGGGCAGGACGGCCCGTACCGCGACTACGAGGCGACCGACCTCACGATCTTCGGGATGGGCGGCAACCTCCAGGCTGCCGGGGACGCCGAGCTGGAGCCGGTGAAGACCGCCGGCCGCATGACCGGCTACCACGGCGGCCACGTCGGTGCGCTCGCGACGATGGTCGCGCTGCACGGCTCGAAGGAGCGCGGCGAGGGCGAGCACGTCGACCTCTCGCTCTTCGAGACGGCGACGCACTCGATCGACGCGCGGCTCGCGCAGCTCATGGGGCACCAGTACACCGGAAACATCGCCGGGCGGGCGGGCGTGGTCTCGCAGGTGGGGTCGGGCGTGTTCCCGTGCCTCGACGGGTTCTTCATCATCAGTTCGGGCCCCTCACGCCTGCCCGGCGTGATCCGCATGATCGGCCGCGAGGACCTGCTCGAGCACCCCGACTACGCCACGGTCGTTGCGCGATCGGCGCCCGAGCGCATCGAGGAGTTCACCGCGCACATGCTGCCGTTCACGCTGCAGCACACGAAGGCCGAGCTCCGTCAGGCCTGCGAGGACTTCGGCGTGCTCGCCGGCCCGATCAACACCATCGAGGACCTGCTCCAGGACCCGAGCTTCGTGGAGCGCGAGTTCTTCCAGACCATCGACCACCCGGAGACGGGTCCGCTCACCTACCCCGGCTTCCACTCCACGCTGCACCGCGACGAGGGACCGATGCCGGAGCGGCGGCACGCCCCGCTGCTCGGCGCGCACACGCGGGAGGTACTCGACGCCGCGCCGCCGAGACGCGCACCCGTCGTGCGCTCGAACGCGGAGCCCACACCCGTGCTGACGCCGACCACCGGCCGTCTGCCCCTCGAGGGTCTGCGTGTCATCGACTTCACCGTCGTCTGGGCAGGTCCGTACTCGACGATGCACCTCGCCGAGTGGGGCGCCGAGGTGATCCGGGTCGAGTCGACGCAGTTCGCGCCTTCGACGTCCCGAGGGTTCCTCGTGCGGCCGCCGCTGGAGATGGTGCAGGCCGTGGGGTCGACCAACATCACCTACCCCAACAACGAGCCGGGCGAGCGGCCGTGGAATCGCTGGTCGGGCTTCACCCACCACGCCCGCAACAAGAAGTCGGTCACGCTCGACTACGCCTCGCCCGAGGGCCAGGAGATCCTCGACCGGCTGATCGCGGTCTCCGACGGGCTGATCGAGAACAACCTGCCGCCGAACGTCGAGCGTAACAACATCACGTGGGAGCGGCTGTCGAGCGTGAACCCGCGGATGATCATGGTGCGATCGCCGGGGTTCGGCATCACGGGGCCGTACACCCGCTACCGCACGTTCGGGAACCACATGGAGGCGCTCTGCGGCCACCCCGTGATCCGCGCCTACCCCGGCTACAGCCTCGAGCGCGCGCCGAGCGGCGTGCCGTCCGACGCGGCCTCGGGCGTTGGCTCAGCCCTCGCGTTCATGAACGGGCTGCGCTACCGGGAGCAGACCGGCAAGGGGCTGATGATCGAGCTCGCCACCGCCGAGAACTTCGTCGGCTACATCGGCGAGTTCATCATGGACTACTCGATGAACGGCCGGCAGTGGGAGTACATGGCGAACAGCCACTTCTTCCTCGCCCCGCACAACGTCTACCCGGTCCACGGCATCGACCGCTGGGTCACCATCGCCGTCCGCAACGAGCACGAGTGGCAGGCGCTGTGCGACTCGATGCGCATGCCGGAGCTTGCCGACGATCCGCGCTTCGCGACGATGGCGGACCGCTACACCAACCGCGCGGAGCTCGACGCGATCATCTCGGAGTGGACGCGCCCCCTCGACCCGTACTGGATCATGCACCGCCTGCAGGGCGTCGGCATCCCGGCGGGTGTGGTGATGACCGAAGCCGATGCCTACGCCGACCGCCAGCACCACGCGCGCGACTTCTTCCAGACCGTCGAGAACCCGGAGACGGGCATCCAGCGCCAGGTCGGCCGCGCGTGGAAGGCCAGCCGCTCACCGATGGGCGAGACGCGCCACGCCCCGCACCTCGGGCAGGACAACGAGTACGTCTACAAGGAGGTCATGGGCTACTCGGACGCCGAGTACCGCGGCTTCGAGGAGCGCGGCCACATCGGCACTGAGTACGACCCCGACATCCCGTAGCGGCTCCGCTCACCGCCCGAGGAGCGCCTCGACCCGCGCCATATCGAGGTGCTCCCGCACGACTTCAGCGAGCCGTTCGAACGCCGCCTCGCGCTGGTCGGCGAAGGCCGCGCCTGTCACTGTGCCGTCGCGTCGTCCAAGGGCGCGCAGCAGCGCGGCGCGCACACCGTCGTTGTGCAGCAGCCCGTGGAGGTACGTGCCGGCGATCCGGCCATCGGGCGACACGGCCCCGTCGGGGCGGCCGTCGAGGGTGAGGAGCGGGCGGGCGTCGCCTTCCCCGGCGTGCCGGCCCATGTGGATCTCGTACCCCGTCACCGCCAGGCCGGCCGCCTCGGCCCACGGCCCGGCCGCCGCGCGCACCTCGCCCGAGGCTTGCCGCGTCGTCTTCGCGGCGACGAACCGCGTCTCGACGGGCAGCAGGCCGAGGCCGGCCATCGAGGTGCCCGTGGCCGCCTCGACACCCTCCTCGTCGACGAGTCGCTCGCCGAGCATCTGGAAGCCGCCGCAGATCCCGAGCACCGCCCCGCCGCGCGCGGCGTGCTCCTCGATTGCCCCATCGATGCCCTGCTCGCGCAGCCACTCGAGGTCGGCGACGGTCGCTTTGGTGCCGGGCAGCACCGCGAGGTCGGGGCGGCCGAACTCGGCGACGTCGCGCACCCAGCGCACGCGCACGCCCCGCTCGCGCGCGAGCGGGTCGAAGTCGTCGAAGTTGGCGATGCGCGGCAGTCGCACCACGGCCACGTCGACCTCCGCGCCCTCCTCGTGCCCCACCGGGGCATCGGGGCGTTCGAGGGCGACCGCGTCCTCCTCTGCAACGCCGATGTCGTCGATCCACGGGATCACGCCGAGCACCGGGACGCCCGTGCGCTCCTCGATCTCCTCGATCGCGGATCCGAGCAGCGAGGGGTCACCGCGGAAGCGGTTGATAACGAAGCCGCTCACGAGGGCGCGGTCCTCAGGCGGCAACAGCTCGAGCGTGCCGAGCAGGTGCGCGAATACGCCGCCGCGGTCGATGTCGCCGACGAGCAGCGTCGGCGCCTGCGCGTGGCGCGCGACGCGCATGTTGGTGATGTCCCCGGCGCGCAGGTTCGGCTCGGCGGGGCTCCCCGCCCCCTCGGCGACGACGAGGTCGAAGCGCGCCCGCAACGCGTCGAGGGCCTGTGCGGCGTCGGGCCAGAGGTCGCGTTTGCGGCCGATGAAGTCGCGGCTGTGCAGCACCCCGGAGGGACGGCCGCGCAGCACGAGCTGCGAGGTGCGGTCGCCCTGCGGCTTGAGCAGCACGGGGTTCATGTCGACGTGGGGATCGAGGCCGGCGGCCGCGGCCTGCTCGGCCTGCGCGCGGCCAATCTCGAGGCCATCGGCGGTGACGGCGGCATTGTTGGACATGTTCTGCGCCTTGAACGGCGCGACCCGTATGCCGTCCTGCCGGAAGATGCGGCACAGCGCCGCCACCACGACCGACTTGCCGACCGACGACGCCGTCCCGACGACCATCAGCACCGGCGCCAGGCCGTCCGCGCGCGTCACGCGACCTCGTCCAGCGCCGCCGCGAGCGCGTCGAGGAGCCTCGATAGCTCGGCAGCGGGGGGCGTGGCAATGCGCACCCAGTCGGGGAGCCCGAACGAGGTGCAGTCGCGAACCTCGACGCCTCGATGCAGCAGCGCGGCGCGGAGCGCGCGGGCGTCGCCGACCTGCGCCAGCACGAAGTTCGCACGCGCGGGGCTGACGGCGATGCCACGCGCGGCGAAGAAGGCGTGCATCGCCTCGCGCGTCTCCGCCACCTCGCGCACGACGGCGCGACGCTCGGCCTCGAGGGGCAGCGCGGCGTGGGCCGCCTCGATGGCGGGCGCGCTCACCGACCAGGTCGACTGGAGCTCGGCGAGGCGACCGAGGAGCGGCGCGGGCCCGGCGACGTAGCCGACTCGCAGCCCGGGGATCGCGTGGAGCTTGGTGAACGACTGCACGACGAGCACCGGCAGCCCGTCTCGCACGAGCTTGTTCGCGTCCCACGCATCCTCGACGAACGGTTCGTAGACCG
>MKWU01005514.1_pt1 | contig 13710 bp, 6 predicted proteins | sample 809101 | NCBI WGS metagenome assembly MKWU01 (sample SAMN05860141, study PRJNA318959) | sponge metagenome | host: Aplysina aerophoba | place: Slovenia: Piran, Adriatic Sea, Gulf of Piran | collected 2013-05-07 | reverse complement strand
GCCAGGTGCCGTGATCAGATCGGGCTGGCTGCCCGAAAGAGGCGGGGGGGCGCTGTCCGGAGGTCTGTCCCCGCGAAAAAGAACAGAAAAGGATCCGTCCGCGGGCGAAAATGCCTATGAACAGGGGGAAAAACGGTCAACGAAGAAGAGCCACACCCTTTTCGTTTTTGTCGGTCGCGATCAGGTTTGGCGCGTTCACGAACTATGTTGATCAGAGCGGGCCACTCCTCGGCCTCGCAGAGACTCCGATCAAAGAAGTTGATGACGTACCGAGAATGCGCATGGGTTGGGCTGGTGTTCACCTCCTCGCCGCCGATATAGGGGAAGATCACCTCCCGGTTCCGCGGCTCCCTCTCGATCAACCGGCGCATCTCGGCCAGCGGTGTCGCAGCCCCCTTCGTGTCTGAATCATCGAAGGTGAAGCCCATGCCGAGGACGTAACTCCCAACAAAGCTCTGACCGGCATTGGCCGCCAGCCGGGCCGGGTCGTCGTGGCCGCCACGGTGGAACAGGAAGGCGGTGACCGCCGGTACGTCTCGCCCGTCGAGCCGCCTGGCGCCGGCGAACGGTCCCTTGGTCACGTGGACCACGCTGACCACGACCGCGGCCAGCCCCGGCCACTTGACCCGCTTGCGCGTATCGAAGATCTCGCCGCGGTGCCGGCAGATCCACCGCAGCCCGGTCGACCGTGTGTCCCCCTGGCCGATCGTGTTGGTGGCGATCAATCCGAGCGCGCCGCGGTCACGCGCGAGGTCGAAGGCGCGGCGGAAGAAATGCGCTACGAGGTCGGCGTTGCCATGGCTCTCAGCATGCATCTGCTTGAGCCAATCCGGATACCCGGTCATGTTCGAGCCAGAGACGGTGTTCTTGCCGGCGAACGGCGGATTCCCGACGATGGCGTCGAAACCCGGATTCTCTCGCTCGAACACCTCCGGAAACTCGATCTCCCAGTGCATGGGCGGCACCGGCTTCTCGCAGCTTCTGAGTTCTTCGACGATCCCCTCCAGCACACGCCGGTTCTCGGCGCTCGTACGCCACGCCTCGACATCGCCGCGGTACTGGTTTCGTAGCTCCTTCCGAGCCTTGTCCTTGTCAGCCCCGAAGAAAGCGACCACCGCCAGGTCGCCGATGAGTCGGGCGTCAGACAGCGCGCTCTCAGCCTCCCACCATGCCTCCTTCTTCTGGTTGTAGTCACCCTCATCAAGCTCTTGCAGCGCGTCTCTCCACCCGAGCGCCTCTTCGATGTCATGCCTGGTCTGCTCCGCGATCCAGTCGATCTGGTCGCTGGCCTGCGTCGTCCAGTGGAAGGCTGAAATCTGCTTCCGCGTCAAACCAACCAGGGAATCGCCGTGCTTGAGCGCATGGTCAATGAAAGTGAAGGCGTGATCCCGAGCCAGTGTCACAAGCCAGAGCGAGAGCTTCGCCAGGCTCACTGCGAACGGGTTCTTGTCCACGCCGTAGAGGCACTGCTGGGCGACGAGACGCCGGGCGTGGAGCAACGGCTCCTCGTCGGGTCCCACTTCCGGCATTGCGCCGTGGACGTCCCATGCGGTCACCAGGCACTCGGCAAGCTGACGGCAGGACTCCACCAAGAACGCTCCAGAGCCCATCGCCGGATCGCACACCTTGAGATCCAGGATCTGCTCGGGTGTTGGCCGCTCGCCCAGGGCCTCGAGCACCGGCCGCAGGGTGGTCCGGACGATGGGTTCGGTCAGCTCGCGTGGGGTGTAATGGGAGCCGGTACGCCGACGTTCCTCACCGGGCTGGAGATACAGCGTGCCCGGGGCCATCAGTCGGGGCGTCCCAATCCCGTCCAGCGAGCGAGGCGACACCCGCCGTCCCAGGGCCGCGACGACCTCCTCTGGCGTCGCCGCGGTCTTCAGGGCCGTGGCCGAGGCCCCCGCGAGATCGCTGTCGGCTTCGTCCTTGAGCCACTTCACACGTTTGGCGCGGTCCACCTCGAGCAGCTCCTCGACGTCGACGACCACATGCTTCGGCCGCACGACGATGCAGCGCCCAGAGGCGCGTTCGACGGCGTAGCCCATCATCGCCTCGTAGACGGAGCCGACCTGCTCCACGTCGAGCGCCCGATAGGAGAGCCGCTCGCCGTCGAGCACCAGGAGAGCGTGCAGCACCCGGTAGATGCAGCCGTCGGAGACCCGCGGTGCCTCGAACTTGTCGCCAACCACCCGCCCGACCCCCGAAGGTCGGCCCTCAAGAAACGGGAACTCGTCGGCATTGAAGAGCTGGCCGTGGCGGGTCGGGAGCCGCAGGGCTGCGTGGCCACCGCCGTCGAAGATGAGTCGGAAGAGAGAGAGCAACCACGCGTAGGCGCCGTACCGCTGGTCCATCGTGTCCGGGTAGCGGCCGGCATCTGACCGGAGTCGGTCATAGAGACCCGAGACCGAGTAGTTGTTCGCGTAGACCTCTCCCTCCGGCATGAGCCCCTCGTCCTCGGCGTACAGCACGAAGATGAGACGCATGAGCACGGCGAGCAGTCCTCCGTAGACGTGCTGGGGATCTTCGCGTGCGGTCTCGTCGAAATTGCGTCGTCCTTCCTCGGGGTCTGACGCCTGAAAGCCGCGGAGCAGTTCCCACAGGGCGCCCAGCACTTGGTCGGAGAGAGCGTTCGAGACCTCGGCCTGATACCTTCGGCTCTCGGACAGGATGTCGCCGAGCCGCCGACCATCCGGGGCCGAGAACACGCGGTACTCCGAGAGCAGCATGTCCAGTGCCGCGAGGATCGGTCGTCCGCTCACCTCGCACATCGCGGCGACCGGGAAGGTCAGGTGCCCCGAGGACTCGCCACTGGGGGCATAGACCAGGCGCACGGCGTCACCGTTGCAGAGGAGCCCGGCCGGGATTTGCACCTCGCGCAGGAGGCGCTCGAGCTTGGCGTGGGGGCTCACGAACCACCCCGTGCAGCCGTCATCGCCGGGCGTCTTGTCAAGTTCGGTATCCCGTGTCACCGCTTGGATGAGCATCAGCGGCCTGCCGTCGCCCATGCTGTCGACCGCCACGTAGGTCGGGCGGAGGGTCTCGTTGAAGTCGGGCAAGACCAACTCCAGCCCCTCTGGGAGCGGCGGACCACCCGATGCCCCGGCGATGTCGTCGAGAGACCAACCCAGCACGGTCTGGAAGAAGGCCGGCAGATTGCTCAGGGCCGGCTCGTCCGTGACCGACTCCGATCCCGGCGGATGCTCGACAACGGACAGGAGTTGCTGCTGTAGCTCGGCCACGTTCTGGCTCGGCACCGCCTGGGCTTTGACTAGTGCCGGCGGAGAGACGACCAGACCCACCGGCTGAAGCAGGCCCAGCCAGTCCTTGTGCGCCCGCAGCTCGGGGTCGTACTTCGCCATCACGCTCGCTCTAGCTCGATACCGGCCACAAATAGACCAACCCCACGGGCTCCACACGTCTCGCCCGGACCTCGTATCCGGCACGGATGCGGGCCGGTTCGTCCCGGAGCTCGTCCTCCAACGTTTGAAGGCGGGCCGCCCAGTGCTTCTGGTTGGCGGCGAACTGACGCGCTTCTTCCCTGGAGAAGCCGAAAGTAAGCTGCTGGGTATCGCCGACAGCTTTCTCGTGCTGCTTCTTGATGCGATCTCGCTGGGCCTCCAGGATCCGCGTCATCTCCCGCGCCTCCTGTGCCGCTCGGGTGTCCAGCGCCCGCGCCGCGTGGCGCGAGAGCACCTCCGCGCGGCGCTCGAGGTGGGGATGCAGCTCCTCCACGTCCTGTACGGCGTGCCCCTGAAGCCTCCGGCGGATGCCGTCTGGCACCTCCCGCAGACGCGGCTGAACGAGCGCCTCGTCGAGCAACTTCAGGGTCTCGGCCTTGGCCCCCTCGCCTACCGGCTTGAGCTTGCCCCGTCCTCGAGTGGCCGGATCGCGCCACTCGGCGGCGACGGCGAGGATTTCATCGTGCAGTCGGGACGCACCCTCGCCGTGCAGCGACAGCCGGCCGAGCGCCACCACGCGGGGCACGGGGTCGTCCGTGCGAACCACACAGGCGCGGGTGAGCTCATCGTGCAGGAAACCCTGCGCCAGAAAGCGTCCGAGCAGACGCTGCACCACCCGATGCTCGAGGTGGAGGTGGACGACCTCGTCGTCGAGCGTGCCAGGATCGCGGAACACCACCGGCCGGATGGGTGCCTCTCTGCGCCACTCCCAGCGTTTCTGCCCCTTCTTGATGGGAGCTCGCAGGGCATCGAGGGTATGCGCCCAGGTATGGTCGGCGCCCATGCGCTCGTGCAAGTGCGGGATGACCCACCGGGCGGTCGACGGGTCGCGGGCGGCCTGTGCGTCGTCGACCGGTTTCAACGACTCCGCCTCCAGGATCTCGAGCGACGCGGACAGGGCATCCCGAAAGTGGCGGTCGTCTAGCCCGATCCAGTCCCGGGAATCCTTCAGCATCTTCTCCAGGCGCTCCACCTGGGTGGCCAGCGTGGCCTTGCGCTCCCGCACTTCCTCGAGGTCCTCGACCACCACCTGACCCTCCGCGCTGCGCTGAACCTCGCCTTCGATCCCGTCGAGGGTGTTCCGGAGGTCCGCCACCTGCTCATGGCGAATACCCCTGGAGAGCATCGTGTCCACTCGCTTGGCGACCACCGGGGCAAGGCTGCCCAACTGTTCGTGGATGACTTCGGACTTCTTGACCAGCACGTCGAGCACCTGATCCTCCGACCGCTGGTGGACCACGAAGTAGTGGCAGCGGACCTCCGGCGACCGCTGGAGCTTGCGGTCGATGCGTCCGTTGCGCTGCTCCATGCGGCTCGGGTTCCACGGCACGTCGAAGTGGAACAGGTCGGCGCAGTGGTTCTGAAGGTTGATGCCCTCGCGGCCGGCATCAGTCGCGACCAGGATTCGCAGCGGATGACGGGTCGGATCGGCATTGAAGGCGGCCTTGATGGCCTCCCGGCGCTCTTCGCCGATGCCCCCGTGGAAGGTCATGATCCGCTCACTGTCGCGATCGGAACCGGCGATGGCCGCCTGGAGCTGTTGGACCAGATACCGCTTCGTGTCCGTGTACTCGGTAAAGATGAGCACGCGGCGGTCGTTCCACCGTGCGTCCGGTGCGCCGAGGTCCGGGCAGAGGTGCGTCTTCACCCAGGCGACGAGATGCCGGATCCGGCTGTCGGGCTCATACCGGGCGCGGTTGGCGATATCGGCCATCTCGTCGAGCAGCCCGAGTTCGGGCCCCATCTCGTTGCCAGTACCGGCGGATGCGGCCGTGGCCGCCTCCATCTGGGCGTCGTCTTCTGTCCCGACCTCCTCCTCCGGCAGCTCCGCCCGCTCGTCATCGGAGCCGAGCGGCGATACGAGCAGGGACAAGGTCTCCGGGCGGACTCCCGGCGCCGCGGGCGGCGCGCCAGCATTCTCGACCTGCCGCTTCATCGCCCGGCGGTGAACATCCAACGTGCGTGCGAACGCTTCGATAGAGGACAGCAAGCGCTTCTGGAGCGAGATCACCACCAACAGGGCCGATGCCCGCTGCGACTTGGTCGCTTCCTCCAGCCGCGCCTCCCGGGCTCGTCGATATCGCTGGACCAAGTGCGATAGCACCAGTTCGGGCGCATCCTCGGGCAGGCCCTTGATGTCGATGGGGACCACCTTCCGCTCGGGGAACTGCTCGCCGATCTCCCGCAGATCGTGCTTGAGCCGGCGGATCATCACCGCGTCACGCGAGGCACGATGCACCGGCACCCCGCCGCAGAACTTCTGCGGGTCGAGCATTTCCAGGAGCGCCGAGAAGCTGTTGGAGTGCCCATTGTGCGGGGTCGCCGACAGGAACAGCTTGTGCTCGAAGCGGGGGGTTAGGTCGCGAACCGCCCGGGTCAGCTTCGAGTCGATGGCGTACTTCGTGCCGCTGGCGGGCGCCGCATTGTGCGCCTCGTCCAGGATGAACAGGGAGCCCCCCTGAAACTCCCCGAGCCAGTCTCGCAGCGCACCGGCGTAGGTCTCGTTTCGGATGAGCGCCTGGGAGACGATGAAGCGGCTGTGGGTCGTCCACGGGTTGACGCTGTAGCCTCGTTCCTGCCGCTTGGCGGTCACGTAGTCGCGGTCGTAGATCACGAACGTCAGGCCGAACCGCTGCTCCATCTCGTCCTTCCACTGCCGCACGACGGAGGGCGGACAGCAGATGACGGTGCGCCGAACCTTCTGGCGCATGAGCATCTCCCGCAGGATCAGCCCCGCCTCGATGGTCTTCCCGAGCCCGACCGAGTCGGCGATGAACAGGTTGACCCGGGGCATGAGCAGCGCCTTGCGGAGCGGCTCCAGTTGGAACGCCTTCACTTCGATGCCGGCCCGGTAGGGGGCTTGGAAGATCCCCGGGTTGGTGGAGGTCACGCAGTGCCACCGCAGCGTGTTCAGGTAGGCCGAGAACAAGCGCGGCTCGTCGAATCCGCGGCTGGCGATGGCCTGCCAGTTCGCGCCGCCAACGACTTGGGCGTCGATTTCGGTGTCCCAGAGCACCTCCAGTTGCTCGCCTGGCGCGTCGTCCTCTACACAGGAGAGGCGCACGAGAGGGCTGTCGGTCGGCGCAGGGGGTGGCACGACGCCCTCGACGAGGTACTTGCGCGAGCGGACGCGGACGATCTGGCCGGGCTGGAGATCCATCTCGTGGTTGCGGGCCGGGTGAGTCTGGGCTGGGACGCCATGTCCTGCAGCCGACCACTGTCGCAGATTCTACTCGGCCCGGGCACATCCCCGGCGCAGCGGCTGGCGCGCTGACTCGCCGCGACGAGCGCACTGACGTTGCTCTCAGTTCTGCCCACACCCGTCTTCCACGATCGCTCCTGCCGGTGTTCTCATCGCGCGGGCGTCCCTGACGATCGAGCCACCGCCGTTGCATGTCCGACGCGACGACCGAGCCGATGGCCCGACGCGGCGCCGTTCGAGTCGATGCCGAGCCGGCCCGCGGCCTCGAGGGCCTCCACCGCTCGGCTGCCCAGCGACGTTGCAGGGTAGCGCTGGTCACTCGGCCACGGGCCCCGCGCTCAACGTCCACACGCGGTCAGCATGGCCCTCCATCACTTCGCGCAGGTCGTGCCGGTCGGCATCGCCCAACGGCGCGACCATCTATTCGTCGATGCTGAGCCGTCCGTCGTGCCGCCCCAAGAACACCCGGGAACTCCGTACAATTCACATCCGCGACGCCCCTGTGCGCTGGTGCACCAGATCCCCGTCAACTGGCCACCCCGCCGCACTCGCGCACCACCCATCCGCAGTGCTCAGCGGGGCACCTGAAGTCGCAGTGCAAAGGCTTCAGTGCCCCGCCTGCCCACCAAGTGCCGTAGCCCCGCCTTCCCACCGGAGTAACACCGCCGGGCCGGCGATGCCGAAGCCGCAGACATCCGTTCGTGATGGTCAGCCTCTTTTCGAACGGGCGTAGCTAGCCTGGAAGTTCCTCTCGTAGCAAATCTTGATCTGCGCAATGTCGACCACCTGTCTGGACTCGGGCAAAAACTGCAGTCCGGGTTCAGGCACCTCATCCGACGCCTCCGACGTAGTCAGGGCAGCTGTGCCGAACAGTACAACGTTGCGCGCCCTGGCTGGGAGACGGGCTCCATGTAGCTGCCCCCACGACGGCGCTTTTCCTGTCTGAGTAGAGCGATAAGCTAAGCCATCGAGACCAAGTACGGCGTGAACATATTCGGCCAGAACCTGCGCCGGTACCTGGTTGACCGCCTCCTCAGCCGGTTGAATTGGCGCCGCCACCTCCTGCTCAAGCATACGCAAGCACATCAAACGATCGGACACCTCAGCGAATTCTGAATGGAAGATATCCAAGTAGTCAAACACGTCACCCAGCGAACCTAAGTCAAGAACTGCGAGTGGTCTCGTTGGCGTAAACGAACCAACCACTACGTGACTGCCAATAGACGGCTGAACTTCAGCGACCGCCATATGTTCCTGTAGCGCTCCATAGAACGCTCGAATGCCAGCAGCATTCATTCTATTCGCCCGCGGTTCATGCGGCGCACGCAGGGCGTCGTCGTCGGGAGCCAGGAACCATTCCAAAGCCTGCTTTACATCATGGGTCTTTCTAGCCCGCCAGATCTTCTCTCCAGGAGAAAAGACAACGAATTGCTGCTCCTTTGCAGAATTTCTTCATGTCGCCTACCAAGCCGTCCAGGATCGCGCGAGTGTCCGCACCGCAAAAGCGAGCTCGAAATTTAACGCCATCCTTCAACAAGCGCCAGCTTCTCCAGTACTTACCAAACACGCGTGTACTGAACTCCAGCGGTCCGTAGTCGTAGAATGTCGGCCCGCCGGGGAACTCATCATCGCGAACTATCTGCTGAACCTGCGCCGCCATATTGCCGTCGACTCCCGCAAGGCGTTGAATAAGGACTCCCGCCAAAATAACTTGCCCGTTACGCCGGCCGCTCTGCTATGCTCCGCGCCATGAACGCCGTAACGCAAGCGGTGCAGGGAAAGTTCGACGGCTGCCTGGACCTGGTGGTGACCGCGCCGTGGGATGCGGTCCGGCCGGAATCGCCGCTGGTCTATCGCAACAACGGGAGCGGCCAGTTCTCGCCGCTGCCCCCCGGGCACTTCGTCTCCGGCGATGAGTCCTTCGGGTATCGAGCGATGCCCATCGACGCGAACGGTGACGGGGCGATCGACTTCCTGGCGTCGGAACCCGGTCCTGGAGCGGACGGCATCTGGGAGACCGACGATGACTCTGCGCAGTTCGTGACGCTGCTGAACACGACGCCCGCCGGTCCCCTGCGTTGCACGCCCCGCCACCGGGCGACGTCAGCGGCGTCGTCCGAATAGACGCGGAACTGCTCGGCCGCACCGACCACTTGGTAGTCGACCGCGCGGACGGTCGCCTCGGTCTCGGGATTCACGGTCGTGAAGGGGTTGACGATGGCACCCGGGTGCCGTTGCCGTCGTGCAGCGTGTCGCCGATGCGGGCCTGCGTTAGGCGGAAGCGGCCGCGGTCTCGCCACGGTATCCGTGTTCACGCCACGGACAGTAGCACGTCGGCGGTAGAACTTGCCGTTGACGAATGAGCACTCTCCGGCCGCGGGGATCCCGACCTAGCCCAAGGGCAGCGCGAGCCCGCCCCCTGAGCCGATCCAGCCTCCGAGCTCGCACTCTCAGATCGGAGGCTGAGCAACCATGACACGCACCGCCATCGTCGCCGCCGTTCCACTCGTCGGGTCCCTACCGCAGACCGCTGCCGGCCAGCATCCTGACCGGTTCGGAGTTTACGCCGTGGTGCCGCTTTACGAGGAGTCCGACCTGCACCGCGGCGGCGGTGTGTCGTGGCGGAAGCAGATCGGCCGCGGCTGGGGCCTCCACGCCGTGTACGACGTCTCGACACCGGGCGATCACTGGGACCACGCGGCCTTGGTGTGGGTCGCCAAGAGCTTCGGGCCGCCGGACGACTCGGTGCCGTACCTGCTCGTCGGCGGCGCAGCCATCGGCTACCACACATACGGCGAGGGCGAGGGCCGAGCGTGGGCAGCGCCAGGGATCGGGGCGGGGCTGACACACTGGAACGCCCGCCGGAGCTGGTACTGGGCACCGGAGATCCGCTTCGGAGTCAGCGCACTCGCCACGCTCTCGGTGACAATCGGGTCCGCCAACCGCTGATCACTGTGTCTCGCTGGGGGCCCGGGATCGCGCGCGCGATCGACAGGATCAAGCGCCAGGGGGAAATGAAACATGTCACGCCTAATCGTCACTCTCGTCGCCGTCACGATCCTGCTACCTGTGGTCGCGAGCGCTCAGGAGCCGATCACGTTCAACGGTCGGCCGCTATCGGCCACGGTCGAGGTCTGGACGTTGCAGGAGCCAACAGCACCAGCACCGGACGAACCGAAACCCGCACGGCAGGGAGGCAGGCCTATACTCATTGGCGCGGTCGCGGGGGCATTCGCCGGTTGTATAGTCGGCATTGTCGTCGCGGCGGATGATTCGGGCGGGCCCGGAGCGGCGCCATTGTGCGCTGTGGTCGGATTGATCTGGGGAAGCATCGGGGCTGGTATTGGCTTGGTCGTGAAGACGATCAGAGGCCGTCTCTCACCACCAGCGCCGTGACCACCGATCGACACGCTGGCTGAGCCGGCGAGTGACTAGCAGCGGCCCGACCATCAGCAGCACCCAGGGCAAGTTGCGCGACCGGGCGACGAGGCCACCGTGCTGCGCTGTGCTGCGGTGCTGGAGCAGGCGGCCCCCTGGCGCCATCGACGCCCGGCCGTTACCTGATCATCGACTGATTACCCGGCGTGTGCGCACTGGCAGGTGAGAGGAAAAGAGCCGAGCATGAGCAATCCGGAGAGCCTTCAGGTTGCGTGGCGCATCGACAGCTGGATGGTGGTCGCGCCGGAGGCCAAGAAACATCGGGAGTTGCAGTACGAGTTGGAAGACGGCCTTGACAACGGAACGTTGAGTCACCAGGACGCCATCACGCGACTGACCGAGGCCCTGACGGCCAGTCCGGACTGGCTCGAAGGGTTGCTGCTGCGCGCCGCGCTGCATTCCGAGCGCGACGAACATGCCGACAGCGCGCGCGACTACAAGCGCGCTTACACCCGGTGCATGGCGGTGCTGCCGAAGAACTTCAAGGGACCGCTCCCCTGGAGCATCCTGGACAACCGCACGTTCCTGCGGACCGTGGCGGCCTGGGGACTCGAACTCGTCGGTCAGCAACGCTACGACGACGCGATCCCGGTGCTCCGGAAGCTCCTCGAGTGGAACCCGAACGACAACCAGGGGATCCGCTACGTCCTTGGACCGACGCTGCTGCGCGCCGGCCGCCGCCGGCAGAGCATGAAGGCGCCGGCGAGAACCCGGCCATGCGCTACGAACTCGGGCTGGCGCAGTTCGAGGACGAGAAGTACGTCGACGCGGCGACCACGCTGCGCCATGCCGGGATCGAGAATCCGTACATCGCCGAGCATCTGACGGGCAACCTGTTCCCCGAACCGATGCCTCTATGGCTTGGAAGCAACCTCCACGACTACGAAGGCGCGTACGACTATGAGGAGCACTGGTCGAAGCGCTGGGAGGAGAACGGCGAGGCCACCGACTTTCTCCGCTGGCTGCACACCCACCCTCGGGTGATGGCGGAACGGGCCGCGGCACTCGCACCGGTCGAGGAGCTGCTCTGGGAGCAGGATGTGCCCCGCCGGCACGCGCTCATCGAGAAGCAGAATGCGGTACGCGCCGGCATCGACGATGCGCTGTCCAAGGAGATTGTCGTCCGCCGGGAACTGCACGGACACGGGACCGACTATCCCTGGCGGCTCTTGCGGGCGAGGCGTGAGGAAGCACGCGGGCAGGAGTAGCCGGTGCATTGACGTATTGGACGAGGCGCGGCTTACCCACGATGATGACCACCCCGGCACTACTGCCGTCGTGCAGCGTGTCGCCGATACGGGCCTGAGTTAGGCGGAGCGGCCGCGGACTCGCGGCGGTTTCCGTGCTCACGCCGCGCAACGTCTGGATGCGACCGCGCAACGACGCCGCACGCGTTTCGTCGGCCGCCGTGTAGACGCCTCCGCCCTCCAGGTGAAGGCGCTTGGTCCAGGCATCGAGCGTCTCGGCCTTGACCTACTCCGCCAGCGTTTCCGGCCTGTGAATGTGCGGGAGGTGCGAGATGCGGCGACTCTTCGGATTCGGATCGAGGCCGTTGATGAACCTGGTCTCGACACCGGTGCTGACGTCAGGAACGAGAGCGGATTGACCGGTGGATTCAATCCCGCCGGCAGCCCCGTCGCATACTTGTCCGCCTGCAACTCGACGCTGGACAGCGTGTATCCGACCGGCTTCGCTTCGAGCACGCCGGCCGCCTGCCCGTCGACGAACAGCATGTAGTCGGCGAACCCGTGGCCGGGCGCCATCCTGAACTCGCGCACGGCGACCCCGAGTCCGGCGGCGAGGTTCATCTCGTCGCGGTCCTGGACGACCCATCCCGCCTCTGCGAGCGCCACATCGATCTGTTGGCGGGCCTGTTGTTCCGGCGTCAGCGGCATTCCTTACCGGTTGGGATTCCGGATCCCCTCTTCGTAGTTTCGTAGTTCGGGCTGCGATCATAGCCGCACGCGTTCCGAATCCGGACAATGTACGGGCGAAGAAACGACGCGGCGTCGATATCGAGGGTCCGCGAGGCGGTACGGAACGATCGGATGATCGGTCTCAACGGCCATGCGCGGAGTCAGTAGCGTCTCCGCGGCCACCGGCTCGAACGGCGCGCGCCGCGCGATGGTTACCACGGTATAGAATCCTGAGCCATGTCCAACAGTCTCCTCGCCCACCTGATCCCGCGGGTGACCGCGGCCGAACCGGCCGCCACCAGAGCGCTCGCCTACATCCTGAACTCGGCGCCGGAGATCGCCGGGGCGTTCGCCGACGTATTGGGACAGATTGGTGCCATGGCTTTCGAGCCCGGACGCATTGATGCGGAAGAAAGACACGGCGACTGCGTTCCGGACCTGACGGTCAGGGACGCAGACGGAGCGGTGCGTGCACTTGTGGAGAACAAGTTCTGGGCCGGTCTCACCGCGGCGCAGCCCGTGAGTTACATCGAGCAGTTGCCATCGAGCGCTCTGTTGGCGTTCATCGTGCCGCACACCCGGATGCACAGCATCTGGGCCGAGCTGAGAGACAGGTGCGCCGACAGCAAGATCGAGCTCGGCAACGAGACCAGATCGAACGTCGGTATCGTGGCGCGGTCGGGGAGGCGCACGTTGGCGATCACCAGTTGGAAGCACGTGCTGGAGAGGCTGCAGCAGGCGGCCATCTCGGCGGGTCACGGGATGATCGAGCAGGATATCCTTCAGCTTCGCGGGCTGACGGATCAGCAGAACACAGACGAGTTCCTGCCGCTGCGCGACGATGAGGTCACCGATGCGAGCCTGTCGCGCAGACTGATCAACTACAGCCAGCTCATCGACGAGGTTGCCGAGCGCCTCGTCGCCGACGGCATTGCCGACACGAAGAAATGCGCGCGCAGCGTGTGCGACTTCTCTTCCGCAGGTCGCGGAGTACGGCTACGCTCCAAGTTCGGTGTCTGGGTCGGCGTCGATTTCGACGCATGGCGCACGTTCGGGATCACGCCATTTTGGCTGGAGTTGTCCCCGACTGATGGTTTCTCGGGCATCGGCAAGACTCCTGCCGGAAAGATCGTAAATGCCCTCGCCGGGGCCGAAGAAAGCGAAAGTACCGGCTTCGTATGCGTCCCGATCCGCCTCAAGACTGCGGTCGAGCGCGACCGCGTGCTAGATGCGATGGTCGAACAGATCCGCGACATCGCGGATAGCCTGAGCCGCGCAGTCACGGACTCCGCTTGAAGTGCCGCGTACGGTCCGAGGGCTCGCTGAGCACCAGTCGATGGATTGGCCGGAGCAAGCACCATGCCACGCGAGGAGACGTTGCTCCCGCAGGCTCGCCAGCGTTCTCCACAGTGTCCAGCGGACAGGCGGCGCTCAGATCCTCAAATCCGAGCCGGGGTCGCCATCGTACCGGAGGCGCGGCGACCTTGATCCAGATGCCTGCAGGGGCGTCCCGACACTGTTGGAGTACATCGTGGGATGTCATCGCCGCTGCGGACGATCCAGGTCGGGCTCGTCGTCGAATCCGGGGCCCGAGACCGATGTCTGCCGCTGCACCGAGCGTATCGCGGCCGAGACCAGGACGTACATGACGAGGTAGATCGGGAGGATCGAGAGCCGCGGCAGCCAAGGGAGTAGC
>MKWU01005512.1_pt1 | contig 13713 bp, 14 predicted proteins | sample 809101 | NCBI WGS metagenome assembly MKWU01 (sample SAMN05860141, study PRJNA318959) | sponge metagenome | host: Aplysina aerophoba | place: Slovenia: Piran, Adriatic Sea, Gulf of Piran | collected 2013-05-07 | reverse complement strand
GACGCGCGAGGCGAGGCCGTGAACCCGGACCCCGGGCAGAAGCAGGAGGCGCTGGTTGTACACCACCCGGTCGAGATTGGCCGCCAGCGCGTCCGCCGACCAGCCGATAAACGCATCGCGAGCCCGCAGGTGCCAGGTCGCCGCCGTGAAGCTGATCCCGCCGAGCGCGCCGCAATGTTCGCCGCGCACCCAGTAGCGCATCTGACCGCCGGGGGCGCGGCTCCAGCCGTGGCTGTGAAAGCGGGCCATCATCGCCTCCCATCGCCTGCGGTCGTCCGCGTCGCCCACCGGTTCGAGCGCGACCGGCCCGAGTTCGGCGAGCGAGCACGCGACATCGATGTCCCGGAACGCCGACTCCGAACCGTCCTCGCGCCGAGCGAGCCAGTCGACCTCTCGGGGAGCGGGAAGAGCTAGGCCAAGGCGATCGGCGAGCCGCGGAAGAACGCAGGCCGCCGCCGAAACGCATAGCTCTCCCGTTCGGTCGCGCCAGTTCTCGCGTTCGCAGAGCTCCCGGCTCAGCGACCAGCGCGTCCGGTCTTCCGTGCCGACCGCCCGGCGAAACCAGGAAATCGTCTCGGAACTGAATTTTCGAAGGCCAATTTGCATGGCCACGATATAGGTGATTCGTTTGAACTAATCAAGAGTGGGATGTTGAAAGGCCCGTGACGCGACCATGCGCGTCGTCCGGCTGTCGGCTCGACGGGCCCAGCGCGGCGGCGGAACCGCGGCGACCAGCGCGGAATCCCAGACCTTGCCGCCCGCGCATTCGTCCGAATAGCAAGCCGGGCGGCGAGCCGGACGCGACGTAGCGCGGCGGCGGCTGCCGGCGAGGAGCGAACGGAACCGGCGCGCCGCGCAGGGGATCGAAAGTCCTCTGTATTCGCACTACGTCGCCAGAGCGAGCGAAGCCGCCAGCGGAAGCAGCGTCCAAAGTCGGGCGCGCAGGACGAACAGCCCGACGGCCGGCGCGAGTCTGGCGTCCCAGAACAGCATTCGCGCCGGCTGCATCGTCGCCCGCCGGTAGATCGGGCGGCAGTAGAGGCCGCCGCTCACCCGCCCGCCTCAAGCAGCGCGGCCGCATCCCTATCGACGGCGCCGGACCGAAGCAGCTCCTTCGCATCGGCGGCAAATGCGCGCGCGTCCGAAACGGCCGACGGCCATTCCTCGGCCGGCATATCGCGAAGCCGCCGCCGAAGCTCGGGAGTCGCGATCGCGAATTCGCGTACCGGATGCCGGCTCAGATCGGACGCTCTCGGAAGCAGGTGCTTCGCCAGCCCGGCGCGTGTTGGTGCTCATCAAAAAGCGCGGAATGTCTGGAGAATGTCAACCGCCGCCGAGCGGGAGTAGGACATCCAATGGCATTTCTTGTCAGCCGACGCCGCATTTTCTTGTAAAGTCCGCAAATATTTGCGTTTTCGGCAAAAAAGCCCTCGCGCTGTTCTCAAGATTTTATCATTTTTCCGGGCAACTAGAATCCACCCCGCCCGCGGTCCGCAACGCGGATCGTCCGGCAGGGGTCCCTTTTATTGCTAGGGTCGAGTCAAGACTTCGATACAAGATCCCGATATGATATGCGCTTGCCGACGAAGCTTGCCGCAAGGCTCTGCATCTAGTCGATCGCATCCATCCGACGCATGTTGTGCTTTCCAGAGAACTGGCGAACATAGCGATCGAGATGCTTGGCTGAAATGTGATGGAACGTTCCGTGACAAGCGCGCTTGAGCATCGACCAGAAGCTTTCCATCCCGTTGGTGTGCGCCTGCTCCCTGACGTATTCGCCTACCAGAGTGATTGAACGCTTCATCGCCGTACCACGCGGCTAGTCCCTTGTACGCCTTGGCTTCGTCCGACGTAACTGCTGGACCGATACGCTGTGCCAGTCCTCCAGGATCCTGTCGTAGAGAGCCGAAGGATAGCCGGAGATCATCACCGAACAGGGAAGGCCCCTGAGAAACCCCTGCAGGGCCTCGTGATCCGCCTCGCCGTAGTGATTGCGGTAGCGGCGCTGCGACTTGCGGGTGATCATCAGACAGGGCGGATCGCTGTAGACCGGATCGCTGCCCTCGAAAGGGTAGTCGGCCAGAAAGCGATGACAGCACCCGTGAACCAGTTCCACCTTGTGGTCGCAACAAAACGTCCTGATTGACCAGGCGTTGAGGTCGATGCCGATCGAGCGCAGCGCCGGTGGCTTGCGCTTCATGATCGCGCCCGCCCCCAGGTGCGTTTCGATATAGGTGTCGTGGTGCCGCATCAGGCCGACAATGGCCTGGCTGAGCCCCATCGTCGCCTTTGAACCATACCATGCGCCCATCGAAACCGCCGTCCCGGAACCGTCCGGGACCAGCCATAGAACGCCGGATTCATAATGTCAACCGGAATCGTCATCGCCCCGACATGGCAGCCGCGACAGGGCCTCAAGCTCAGGCGCGTTCAGATCAACGCACCAGCCCCCAAGGTTCAACCCGCGCTCCAGGCGGGCGTTCCTGCAGTGAATATCACGCAAAATGAAAATCGCGAGAAATAGGGGGCGAGTAGATACCATCCGTCCAAATATCCGGAATATCGCCAGTATCGACGGACCTGTCGACAAATATTGAATAACGCTTGCCAAACTCTATTAGCGCTTCATTGTACTTTTGGTCGTAATCATGGTGATAACTAATGAATACTTTGTGTATGGCCATTTTCGTTTCCGACGATTTGACGTAGACCGCGGGACACGAGGTCGACTGCTTCCTGGATATGGGGCGTCCGGGCTAGGACTAAGTTTTCCTCTCGGGAAAGACCGTTGTGTAGATCCTCCGGTGAATAATTGCGAAAACACTCTCTTCCCGGCCAATCTTCGCGGGAGCCTCCCCACCGCTCGGAGAGCCCGAGGGTCTCCGCGATGTCGCGAGCGCAACCGCCGAATCCGCCCAGAAGGAAGACCGGCTGACCGGCGTCGAGCGAGAGGTATGTCTCTTCAGCGATACCCGGCATTGCGCCTTTGAATCCCTCGACCCTGCCGCCCAGAACGATTCGAGCACATATGTCCGCGAGCATGACGGTTCGCATTGCGGTCAGTCCTTTCGTCCATTCAAACTCTTGCGGGTTCTCCGCAGGAAGGCTGATACGGCGTTCCCGTGCGAGGCGTGCGCCGTCCAAGGAAAGGAAGACGAGATGAGCGGCCGACTCGTGGTCCGCAGAGAATGCCGCAAGTTCGTTCGATGTCATCCTGATGTGCACGGGCCAAGCTAGGTAGTTTGTCACGACTATGGTGCCGGTGTGCCGCGGATGACCCCGATAGCGCCCTACCAACTCGGCCAAGAGCTGGGTAAACCCGTGTTGTCGCAGATCCCCGCCGTATGCCAGACTAATTCCAGAAGCAAGAAGGCGCAGTGCAACCTCGGCCATGGCGTCGCGCAAATGTCCGTCGCTCAGGCCGAGGATGCCGAGGTCGGGGCTCTCTGAAATCGAGATTCCGACCGAGGGGGTTTTCTCGGTTTGGGACGGCATCATAGACGATCCTCCAGCTAGTCCGTCAAGGTCTGTACGCGTACCCTCGGTGCGATTTCGCGGAATAGCCTTTCATCATCGGCGCTTAGAAGGGGTTCAGGATATACGATCGCGTGAGCCGAGTCCTCGGCACCAAGTGGTACTGCGGCCAAAGCAATCAACTCAGGTGGGCGTGCCGTGAACAGCACCCCTGGGGAATTCGTCATATACGACCCTACACGGCAAAGCCACAGCCAAGTGCGGAAGATCTCATCCAAGAGGCAACCTGCAACTGTCTCTATCCGGTCAGTACGGCCTGGATCCATACGGACGACCGGGACGTTCCCTAGATAGGGCATCCCGCGCGGATCGACATCTCGCATGCAATCGACCACGATCATGGGCACAAGGCGACGTTTCGCTTCGATGACTTCGCGCCGGCACCATTCTCGGGAAGAGTAAGAATCAGTATGGACCGCTAGGAGCGCGCCTGCTCCGATCTCAAGCAGCAGGACATCTCCGAACGAGAGCCCCGGCGGGATGTCGTGGACATCGAAGAAGCTGTCGAGTGGGCTGTGCGCGTGGATCCAGTCGCGAATGCTGCCCCCCACGAACTCACCATCGCCGTCGTGCTTCGAGTGGCTGATGAATATCCGAATCTTGTCCAGGTAGCGTCCAAACGCGTCGTCTCCGCCGCTGGCGGGCAGGAACTGGTCGAGGCTATGTCGGAGCATTCGACAGAACTCGTGTGTAAGATCTGAGGTGAGCCGTCGGGCCGGGTCTACATCGGACGCGTCCCAGCGGTCCCACCGGAGAGCCTGCTGTACGCCCCCAAGGTCAAGGCCCCGGCGATCCATTGTCACTGGGAAGAACCCAGCAGGAAGTCCCCGCCTGCGCACGGCATCCGCGATGGCAAGTGTGTAATCGACCCACTCGCGATCTTCAACTAGGTAGAATTCGCTAGAACCACAACGGCGGTAAACTGCGAGTCATCCCAGTGTATTGGCAAGGGAGTAAGCGCGCCGGGTACAGCTTGGCTGCGCTCGAGGACGCTTATGGCGCGCTCCTCCCCGACGCCCCGATAGAGATCACGACTAAAGTGCGTGCGGAGGAGGTCGGCAACCTGCCGTCCTTCGCGATACGATGGATACCACACCACGTACAGCGTGAACATCGGACCTGTCGTTAACTCCATGGTGCTGAAAACCTAGTCTCACGGTCCTCCAATAATTCAGTCATTCATTCGGTGCCGATCCCGGTTGCGTTGGATGTTGGCGGAAAGCAGCCCCGGTTCCTCGTATGGGTACACGCAATGCAGGATCAAAGGCGAACTCATGGCAACAGGTTTCGCCGTCACTGCAAGCGTCTTTCGCAGCTATTCGCAAAAGCCTCGGTTCAGGCTCCCCACGTCTAGGCTGCGCAAGCCCACAGTGGACTGCAGTTGATATTCAGTCTGAATCCATTTGCGGCATCGGCAGATTCCTAGGGACAGCCTCGATGCCGTCATGTTGCCAAAGGCTATCTTTGCGGTTGCCCCCACAGTGAAGTTGTCGAGTTGCGCCGTCTCGACCGGCATGATCTGCGGCTTGGTGAGGACGCTGGTATGCGGTGCGGGAGCCCCGCCTTCATGCGGCTCTGGTGATGTGGGAGTTAGAATTTCGAATGAGCCGAAGGGAGTTTTTCATTTGAGCCCTCAACAGAGATTCTCGCAAAGCTTGAAGTGTTACCGGCGCGGGGCCTTTCATCCGTACACAGTTAACTCAGATCATGCCGTATTCTCGCCAAGCTCTGAAATCTTCGACGAACGATGATAGCAGCATGTAGCCCTCCCAGAGTTTTTTGGTTCTCGGCAGCGGCTGCCTCTTCCCGGGGATGAATCCGGCGAGGGGGCTGTGTTGACCGCGAAACTCGCGATCGTCTGGTTCGGGTCGGGCGGGCCGCGCTGCCTCCGGTGGTTCGGCTTGGACATGTGAACGGCCGGAACCTTGATCTCGTCCATGTGGACGACCGTGCGTGCAGTGCGTCCGGCATCGAGCGCAGGCGGTCACCGCGTCGATGGCCAGGCACTTGCGCAGGTCGTCGGCCAGATTGAGCTTCCGTTCCTTGATCCGGGTGCCGACCTTGAGGTCCCCGAAATATTCCTCGATCAGCCACCGCTTCTCGCGGGCGCGCGGGCTGCCGAAGGCTTCGATGTCGATGGTCTTCTCGGCGACGAGCGGCAGCGCGGCCGCATGGACCCACAGATCCCGCTTGCCGCCCGCCGCGTCGAAGGCCCTGCGCCGCGTCGACGGGATATGAGTGAGCCGTAATCTCTCCAGTTCCTGTTGGAGTGCAGCTCGCAATGTCGGGGTCAGGATCTCGCGACGGCGGTCGGTGATACGACGCGTGATCGCGGTTGAGCGGCACTGTTGAGCGCAAATTTCAAGCCTGTGACGCTCTTCCAGACGGTTGCGGCGTTCGATGACGATTTGGATCTGTTCGCTTAGTCGCTTCTGGTCAGCGAATTCTGCATGACGCGCTTTGAGCCTGGCAAGTGCCCCTTCATTACGTTCGGCGACTTCGAGTTGGGAGATCTCGGTCTCAAGTCGGCCGATCTCGTCTTCGATAAACTGAGCCGGCGAATCCGGTAGCGGATCGAGATCATGGAGCGGGTCGTACCGGTTGTCGCGCAAGGCACCCTTGACTGCTTCCAAACGCACTCCGGCCTTCTCGACAAATGTGGCTATCGCGAGCGCGGCCTCCTTGGAAGCGTCCGAAAGGCCGGCGTAGCCGGCAAGCAGCACTTCCACTTCGCGTTGAGGTCTGACGCGAAACGCCAGGAGCCTGTCGCGATGCTCTGCAAGAATCTTGTCTGCGGCGACGCTCTCTTCAGCGGCTCGGCCAGCGATGTAGTCATCGAAAGCCGACATGCGATGCACAGCATTGTCGTCGAGATCCTGTTGACAGAGGACGCAGAGGCCTCCGTTGGCGAGTTGGGGAGGAGGTGCGTCTGGAAATACGGTCACCGAAAACTCCCGAGCGTATGTCAGCATCAGGCGCCAGGTCTCAGAGCCCAGATCGGGGATGGGCTGATCGCTGAAAAGATCTCTGGCAGCAGCTTCGACAGCTCGGCTTGCGTTCTCTGCATCCCGGCGTTTTCGCTGAATTGCGGTGAGCGATGGATCGGCCAGTTCTTCTTCGATTGCCGAAGTTTCCGCTTTGACCGTTTCGAGAGCCTGCTTTGCCTCGGATCGAAGCCGGATCATGACCTGCGGATCCTGCCTCAAGTGTTGTCCGGCGGTGTCGAATGCGGCCTGCTTTTCCGCCGACCAGCTTCCGAATGCCCGTAGTTCGGGCTCGCGTGGGAGATCCTCGAGGGCGGTCTGTGTCACGAGACGGGCAAGTGTCGCCTGAACGGTGGTGCCTTCGTGATAGGCTTCGGGCAGGCGCGTACTCAGGGCGGCGTTGACGGCTGTCACACGTTCTTTGAAGCCCTCCTCGAGAGACCGACAGGCGAGTCCCAGTTTGTTCATCAGATCGAGTTCATAGGGCAGGAACTCAATCTTTCGTTGCCTGTCGACGTAGACGCGTGCACTAGCAGTATCGAATACGGAAATCCGCGAGAGTTCGGCGGGCGGGTTCTGGTCGGCGTACCAGGTCAGCTCTTCCTTGGGCTGGTCGTCGCCCCCGACGCGAAAGGCAATATCCACCTCGGGTGGAGCTGGGGCTCCGGCGTCATAGACATTGCCACGAAGATCGACCGGGCTCAGAGACCGACAGAGTTGCCGTGCAATACGGCAGTAGCCGCTCTTGCCCGAAGCATTGGCGCCGTAGACGAGAGTGATGCCGTTGATCGCGAACCGAAGAGGCGGCTGATCGGGCGAAAGCCAGTCGACGTGGCGGACTGGGCCCAGGGAGGCGAGAACCGTCTTGGGGTTGTTGCTGGCTGCTTGATTGAGATGCTCCTCGGCAAGCGGCATCGGATCGGGGGCGTCTTCCACTGGGAGTCCCGCCGCCTGTTCGATCTGGAGCCGAAGTGCCAATAGGTCGTCGGCTGTGAGCTCGCCTTGAGTGGCAAGCCGACGCAGCGCGTCCTGCTGCCAGGGCAATCTGCCGGCGGACCAGGCGAGCAGTTTATCATGCGCCATTCGTGCACCAAATGTTGAAAATTGTCAGTCCCGGAGCCCTGATCGGTCAGGGCAGGAAACATGTTGCAGAAGGCGGGGAATTCCATCGTTTCGGGGTAGGAGAGGGAGTTCCGGTGAGAGTCGGCGATCTGTCGATGGAATTCAACGTCGGGTATTGGTCGCAGCTGCAGGATCTTGCCGACTGCGAACGAGAATTGTGAAAGCGTTGGAGGATTGGGACCATGACTTCGATGCCGTGTTGGCTTGGGGGTAGCCTTGGAGGATCGGAGACCAATTAGAGCCGCTCCGAAAACCTAGCCAATTCGGCGGCGGTGGCGACGAGTCCTAGCCCGGCAAGGATGGCGAGATAGTCTTGAACGGAGATGGGTGGCGCCACCAACCGCTCTCGTATCTTGCGCACGGCGTCGCAGAAAGGGCTTGGCATCAGGTCAAGGTGATTGGACAGAAAGTTGTCGGGATGGAGGACGTCGATCCCGTATGGCGCGACCGCATCTTCTGGAAAGTCTCGTAGGTTGCATGTAACGATCACGTCACAACGTCCGACTATGGCCGCGGCGAGAACATGGCGGTCGTCGGGATCGGGAAGGTCGAAGGCGGGGATCAGCGTTTCGTATCCAGTGACCAGGCAATCCCGTGTTGCCTGATCCATCCGATCGCGGGTGCGTTCGAGGGTTGCTCGATCACGGTGCGATTCATTGCGGAGCAGGGCATTGATCCATTCCCGATGGATGTCAGCGGTCCACTTCGCGCGGAAAAGATCGTCAACCGCTAATTGCAGAAAAATATCCCGCATCGGTGCGGGATAGAGAATGTTGGCGTCAAGAAGGGCGGTGAAACCCGTCACCGGGCACCATATCCCATGTCATGAGCTTGGGCGTCCAGGGTTAGCTGTTCAAGCACCAGTTCGCGATCACGGTCGATGGCATTCTTGTATGCCATGACGTCTTCCATGCGAATCCGGCGGTGCTTGCCGACCTTCCGATGCGGGATGGCCTTTTGGTCGAGGAGCTTGATGACGAACGGATGGGAGACGTTCAGTACGTCGGCCGCCTGGACCGTGGTGAGCTCGGCGCTTTCCGGTATCAGAGTCACGCCTTTGCCCGCGGCCATGGCTTCCAGGACATGCATGAGCAGGTCGACCACACCGGCCGGGAGATCGATGGGTTGTTCCTGTTCGCTGTCTCTGATGCGCAACGTCAAGGGCCGGTTCATCCCGCCATAGGGAGACAGAGCCTCGTGAGTGCTTCGTGCGATCGCAGCGTCCCGAGGCGTTGGCGGGAGCTGCCGATGAGCTAAGGTGTTCATGCAGGCCTCCTTGGAAGGCTTGACCTCACCGAGTCAAGATACATTACTGAAATAAATGAAGCAATCGAAGCAAATGTCAATAGGGCTGTAGGCTGATGCGAGAGTCCGAGTGTCGATCGGGCTCACTCGGGGAACAACGATCCATCTGGTTCGTGTTCTCTCGACAGATTCCCGCCGATGCTTCCGGTGATGGTAGGGTCTGTGCCGTATTCATGTGTACTCGTCGCTTAGCGGTTGCTTCGACGCCCTCAACGGACGACAGGTTTCCACCGATGCTACCGGTGATCCGAGTGGCAGCATTCTGGATGGAATCTCGGGGGAGATGCGCGTATCGGGAGGTCGTCTGGACCTGCGTGTGACCGAGCAGCTTGCCGATCATGGGGTTGTTGAAGAACCCGATACCGGCTTGGCGCATGCGCAGCATTAGGCGGCGGCGGTCGTCCGGAGTTCGGTTCGGAGCGTGTGGACAGGATTGGCGCGGAGCGGGGCCGTCGGGACGGCTCGAGACACCAAAGTGGCCCACAGGACGGGAAGAACAGCGGCGGCGAGCCGCTTGAGGTTGATCGCAGCGGCCGTGAGGTAGGCCTGGATCTTCATGTTGTCGAGGCCGCGCCGGGCCGCGCGCCCGAGCCCGTGCCAAGTTTTCGCCTCGCCGTGGAAGCCCTCGGAGCGCCATAGATGGCGTCGATTTAGCCGCCGATCGTCCTCGCTCCATCGCGCGTGCCGGCGACGAGCGCGAAGCAGCGCCGGATAATCGTGCGGGATCACCACCTCTTTGTTGATGCTTGTGCTTGGCAGACAGTCGCCCCTGAGCGGGCAGCGCGCGCAGTCGCTGGTCCTGAAGAAGCGACCGCGCCCGGTGACCCGCAGGAAGCGCAAGACCTTCCCACGCGGGCACTTCAGGATGTCGTTCCTGGCATCGTAACGGAAACGTCGCAGAGGAACCCGGCTTCTGGACGGGTCCTTGCGTACCGGGATCACCGCGTCGATGCCGCGGCGCTCAAGCCCGCCGTAGACCCTGGCGTAGGCATAACCGGCATCGGCCGTCACTGTCTCGCTCTCGCCACCGCCGATCCCCCGAACCTCATCGACCCGAGCCTCGATCGTCTCGCGCTCGCTTGCCGCACCGGTTGTCACTACCACATCCAGCACCACGCCGCGTGTGGCCAACGCCAACGTGACCGCCACGACAAAGGTCCAGAAGAAGTTCGTCCGCGACTTCATCACCGGTGACGGCCGGAAGAAAGCCGAAGGATGGCTGCCGCGCTATATGGAGTTCCCCTTCAAGGCCCACACGAAAGCAGGCGGCGGGCGGCTCACGGAAAACACCGGCCGCATCAAAACGCTTGTTGCTTGAAACCGGCGGCGGACGGCGGGAGCGGCCCTCTGACCCGAATGGGAGGACCGCGAGCGCCCGCGAGGCGGCGACGCACCACAAGTGTTCATCCGTTATTATTTCGCCGTAATCGGGCCTTCGAGCGGCGAATCGCCGATAGTCGGAAGCGGGGCAAAAGGGCACATAAGGATTTAACTCGCAATCAGATTGCATTGAATTAGCTCAATGTAGCCGTTCAGTCATCGCGCCCGTCCCGGCGGCGATCCCACGCCACAAGGAAGTCATCGACTGTCTTTTGCGACGGCTCGTCCAATTGGCCGCTCCCCTGAAGGTGCTCCAATTCGACGCGGAACCGATCAACGTCCAGAATGTCCGTATTTTCACCTATCTGGGCCCGCACATGCCGTCGCGCAACGCGGTCGCCGAGCCCCGGAAATCCCATGCTCTGCGACCAAGATTCTCCCGTCAATTCCCTTGCGAAAATAACGAGCGCGTTATCATCATTGAGTAACGGGTCTGTCCAGCCGCGTACTTCCGTCGGATCGTTGCCCATAAAATCTCGCCAGCGATAGAGAATATAGAAGACGTCATTGTGGTGGAGGAGAGAACCATCCGCCGCCGCGATACGAATGGCCGCCAGAGCGCGATCAACCAGAGGCGCGACAACGTCCTCTCGTATCAGACAGTCTTCTTCGCGTTGAGGACCATTTTCTCGTTCGCGATAGTCATCGTGAGCAAAAGCGGTAAAGTTTACCAGCCAGCCGAGCGAAGCGTTTTCGGTGGCCGACATGTACACATCCGTCCGCGCATCGAGTGTGAAGCGATCATTCGTTAGTCGGCGGATGAGCCAATGATACCGTAGCGTGGTGTCTCCAATCGCCGTCATCCCGCGTTCTTGGTCGATTTCGAGATCGATTTCGTCGTGTATTTCGAATAGGGCGCTCATCAGCGGTTCGACCTTCTCGCGTTCCACGCTGGGGGCGTGTGTGTTTAATTCATCAAGAAGCACCGGCACCTTAGACGTACCCATGCGGCGCCTTTCATTGGCCGCCTTACGAAAAGTCGTCTGGATGAAGTCCCGATCGTCCGCGTGATCAATGACCTGTTTGATAGATTCCATCGAGAGCGTTTCGTCGTTCAATGACATTCGGAAATACGTGTCGAAGTGCGCTTCAATGCATAACCTGCGCTCAGCGTCCCATTGAGCGAGAAAGCCATCGGCGCAACCCATATTTTCCATGCGGGGGAACAGGCTCTGTAGCGCGATCCGGATTGTTTCCTGACGGTAGTCATCGACTGAATTAAGGTAGGGATCAAATCTCCCATCATCTACCTGATTACCGCCGCCATAGCGATCTCGAAGGCCACACAGATTTGCCTTGTTTGATCGGATCGCTTGAAAAGTCGAAGGCTCATATAATCGCAGCGTCTCAAGCGCGATGAAATCGGCGAGACTGACTTCTCCAGCAATCGCAGGCCAAGTTACGCTAATGGCGTTTTGAAAACGCGCCACATGTCTTGGCGTTGTTAGATATGGTGCAACGATGTCGTGAAACAGGTTCAGTATGCGCTGTACCTGCGCCTCATCTGGTGATCCACATGTGGTTTCAATCGCGGATAGGACAGCGCAATTAAGATCAGTTCTGAGTGGTAAAGGAAGCTCGAAACCCGCTTGAATAATTTTCTCAAGAAAGTGTGGCCCTTCCGATGGATATCGCTCAGCTACAGCCTGATCTGCAAGCGCCCGATCGAATACAAGCAGATACATAACATTGGGCAAACGTCCGACGGATTTCACCACACGGAAAATCGCTAACGCTTCGTCGGGGTTCAGGCGGTCAATGTCGTCGATAATTATAAGAAAGCGGCGATCTTCCTCTTCGAGCACTTTGGCCAGTTTTCGGAAGGTTTTCTCGAGCGTATCGCCGTCGTTGAAGAAACGTTTTGCAAAGTTCGCCGCTGCATTTGTGAATGGCCCGAACGTTCCTGCCGATGTTAGTGCGACGGCGGCACCTATTACGGGACCGGCTTGCAGCAAACCTCGCGCGAGCTTTGGGACAAGGTCCTTCACCTTGTCTTTCAACGTATCGCTCAAAAGAGCATGGAGGTTTTGCAGGAATGCGAGCGCAAGCGCTTCTTCACCCCGATACCACCAGCACTTGAAATCTGAGATGACGAGCTTTTCGTCTTCCGCCCCTTCTAATTCGCCTCGTATGAGGTTCACAGCGCTGCTCTTACCGGACCCCCAGGCGCCGTTCAATGCGATGGTCGTGCCCACCGGGTCCTTAATCCCAAGAATACTTTTGGCGAGGGACTGGGCGAACGGCGTAATGCCGTACTGATCGTAGGCTGGCGTCTCAATTGGGCTGTCGTTGAAATAGCGGGTGCTCATTTGTCCTATCTATACTGATTTGCGTATTTTGGGGCCTAAATCTCATGTCTTCTGGGATGAACCCGTTGTTCGGAGGCTGGGCATTCAACGACTGCCATGGACCACCGGCCGTACGTCGATCGAGCTGATCATATCGCAGTGTCCCTGGGTCTGCCACTGCTTCAGCACGCCAGCAAGACCGCCCCACGCCGGACGGTGCGGAGCGTTGTCGCGCGCATCGGCGCGCAGATAGGCGAACCGCCAAGCCAGAGCATTACCGAGCGTAACCTCAACATCCAGCCCACCATCACCATTCGTCCCGGATGGCCGCTCCGCATTATCGTCAACAAGGACATGGCGCTGCGGCCTTATCGCGACCTGGGAGTGATCCGATGACCCTTTAGTTCGACAAGCTCGGCTCCGCAACGAGGCGAGATCTGACGACGTAGAAACTAGCTGTTTGGAAACGGTCGATCCGATCTTCAACGCGCCCGCCGAGCCGGTGCCGGGTGAGGTTCGAGGGCTCAGTGTAAAGCACGAGGCGTAGCCCGAAACCCGACGATCAGGTGACGTTGACGCTGATCGGCTCCTAATCGACGGTCCGGCCGACCTGCAGGTTTTGCAGCGTCGTGCGCTTGGCCTCGATTGTCCTGGAGCGGCTCGCGTTGGCCTGACGCGTATCCACCCGAACGACGCCGGATTTGTTTGGCTTCGGCGTTGTATGGCGATAGTCTTGCCACTAGATTTCTGACAGACTGAGTATGGAGATACGAGCATGCGCGGCCTTTCCCGTCGCATCATGGAGCATGCCGAGACCCTCAAGCCGGGCCTGCGCAGTCCAGCCGATCCAGCGGTCGCGGGGAGCTAGAGCCGAGGACGGGCTCGCGAACACGAAGCCGCCCAGCCAGCCATGGTCGGAGGCGACCAGGTAGCGAAGCTGGCGGCCGCCGTGCTGCACCGCCCCCTGCGGATGCTCGTCATGCAGCAGCCGCGAAAGAATCCGCGCCTCCTCGCGCCCGGCGACCGGCCGAACGTCAAGGCCGGCAACGGCGCCCGCGCGCTTCGGAACGCCGCAGGCGGCGGGCACTGGATCCGACGAC
>MKWU01005510.1_pt1 | contig 13716 bp, 11 predicted proteins | sample 809101 | NCBI WGS metagenome assembly MKWU01 (sample SAMN05860141, study PRJNA318959) | sponge metagenome | host: Aplysina aerophoba | place: Slovenia: Piran, Adriatic Sea, Gulf of Piran | collected 2013-05-07 | reverse complement strand
TCTTTTATTGGCGGCATTCAAGCTGGATAGTCGCTGCTGCAATGGCGTGAGATCAATCACCCCAGCGTTTGCCTGACGATCTTGCAATTCCGCATTTATTGCATCAAGCGCATGATTGTACGCACTCAATTCCGCAGCCTTCTCCCGCCAGGTGGTTATTGCAGCAGACTCTTCACCGGAGAGGGCAATAGCACTGGCAGGGTTGGCTCTCTTTCGATCTAACGCAGAATCTACCGCCTGATAGGCCCCCTGAAGCAAAGCCAACACACTTGCGATATCACCAATTTCCGGGAGCGTGAATTCGTAACCTGCAGCATCTCTCCACCAATCTCTCTCCGTTTGGTGAGAGCCAAGAACCTGTCGAAGCTGATTTTGCGCGGTTTCGCCGAAAGAAGCTCTTACAGTACTTCTCGTGGATTCCCGAAAACGCTCTTGTTCTTGAAGTTCGCCAGAGAAGAAAGATCGATATGCCTCAAGAATTGTAAGACCCTGCATCTCCTGCCCACAGTGAGGACAAGAAGTTCTGATTTGTGAATCGAAACCCTGTTTAACCCAGCCTATTGGAAGCCCTTGTGAGGTTGTTGCTAGGTGATCCCTGATTTTGGCTTCAGCAGCTAAGGCAGCGGAATCCATTGTAGAGTTCAAGACTCTATCCAATATCTCTGGCACTTCGGCTATTGGCACTGCAGCCAGCAGGCTACGCGCTTGTATGGCTTCAGCCTTCGCCTTTGTCTGCTCGGCGGATTTGAGCCCACTGGCAGCCTCAGTGATTTTATTATCTACATCCTCAACAGCGGCTAGGTTTCTGAAGGAGTCTGCTGTGTATCCTGTGGGTATCAATCGGATGAGGTCTGTCTGTGCTGTATTCAATGCAGCGGTAGCACTGCTTAGTTGTTGTGCTGCGGCATCGACAGCCTGTTTCAAGGCGATAGCCTGGTCTCCGATTACAAGGCCATACAGATTTCGTCGCTGATCAAGACTTATGTGATGTCCAATGAATACATTCTCCGCCACAAACCGGTCATCGTAGACACGGATTGGCGGACAATTCTCGCGTCCATGCCATTGTGCGTTTTGAAAACGGGTTGTCTGCCTCTGTTCCAACGAAACGACAATCTCTTGCTGTGTATTTGAGCCAAGTCTTTTTCGACCAATTACGTAGGCGGAATTGCCAGTATCAATAGAGCGGAACACATCGCACAGGGTACTTTTCCCGCATGAATTGCTCGCGTAAATGACGTTCAGTTCAGAAAAATCACCTTCCGAACCTCGTGTTGAATTCAATGCGGAGAAACGACCAACTCCCTTTAGTACATTTATACGCTTAATCATCTTCCGCTTTCTCGAGTGTTGAAAATAATTTGTCCATTGACGCTCGCAATGCAACAGAGCTTTGTTGCCATTTCACGATAACCTGCTTGAGGCTGACCGCTTCGACTGCTCCATTGCCATTGCCATTCCCGTTGTCCGATCGGACGTAGAGAGGGATGCTGAGGTTGCTGCTTTTCTCCCGGATCTCGTCATTACTGACCACCCGGGCAAAACCGCCCTCATCGCAAAAGGCTTGGTACGTGGAGACAACGCGCTGGAGGTGGTCATCGGTAAGAAAGCTCTGCGCCCGTTCGCGGGTCACCTCGTTCACCGCGTTGATGAAGAGCACCTTGTTCCTGCGTTCTTTGGGCTTGTTCATCCGGCAGATAACGACACAGGCTTCCATGGGCGAGTTGTAAAAGAGGTTGGGACCGAGGCCGAGCACGCACTCCACCACGTCGTGTGTGACTAGCTTTTCGCGCATGGCCGACTCTTCGTTGCGGAAGAGGACGCCATGCGGAAACAGGATGGCGCAGCGGCCGCTCTTGGGCTTCATGCTCTTGACGATGTGCTGCCAAAAGGCATAGTCGGCGCGACCCTGTGGGGGAGTGCCGTAAATGTTCCGGCCCCAAGGATCGGCGGCCCAGGCATCGCGGTCCCACTGCTTGATGGAGTACGGTGGATTAGCCAGGACCACGTCGAACTGCATGAGCCGGTCGCCTTCGACAAATGCGGGATGAGCCAAAGTATCGCCCCGGACGATGCGAAAGTCCTCGATGCCGTGCAGGAACAGGTTCATGCGGCCGATGGCCGAGGTGAGCAGGTTGCGCTCCTGACCGAACAGCCGCAGGTTGCGCCATTCCTTGTTCTGCCGCTTTAGATGGGTGACGGCGGAGAGCAGCATGCCCGCCGAACCGCACGTCGGATCATAGATCGACTCGCCCGGCTTGGGTTCAAGCATCTCGGTCATCAGATGAACCACGGTGCGATTGGTATAGAACTCCGCAGCGGTGTGGCCGGAATCGTCGGCGAACTTCTTGATGAGAAATTCGTAGCCCACGCCCAGTTCATCCTCCGGACAGTTGGTAACCGAAAGCGTCTGGGAGCTGAAGTGCTCGATCAGCTCGCGCAGCATGTGATCGGGCAAGCGGTCCTTGTTGGTCCACTGGGCATCGCCGAAGACCCCGAACAGGGTGTCAGGATTAGCCTTCTCTATGGCTCGCAGGGCATCCTGGATGGCCTTGCCCACATGTTTGACTTTGGTACGGGTTGTCTTCCAGTGAGCATCCTCCGGGATCTGGAAGCGGTGCTGCTCGGGCAGCGCGGCGTATTCCTGATCACCGCCAGATTCTTCCAGCGCATCCGCCAATTCCTCGTCGTACACGTCGCACAGGCGCTTGTAGAACAGCAGCGGGAAGATGAACTGCTTATAGTCCCCGGCGTCGATGTAACCGCGCAGTAAGGTGGCCGCGCCCCAGAGATAGGATTCCAGCTCCGATTGGGAAATGTGCTTGTTCTTCTTCATTGCGCTAGCACTTCCCATTCGCAAATGTCCGTTGGAATATCGACGCCTTCCAGATAGTCCCAGTCGGAATCGCCGGTCGCCCGCATGTAGACGTCATCGGCGGCCGCCATGGCCGAGTGATAGGAGCCGAGCAGGTCGTCTTCGAACCAAAGACCCCACAGACCGTTGGATTGAGGTATTGCGAGGAAGCGACCGATGGGTGATCTGTACCGATAGATCTTCACAGCAGACCCTCCCGGAGCAGCAGCTCCTTAAGACGATCCTCGGCCGCATACGCCGCCTGCAACGATTCCTTAAGGCTGGCAATGGCCTGATCGATGGTCATGGATTCCTCCTCAATCACCGGCTCCACGTAGCGGGGGATGTTCAGGTTGAAATCGTTCTCGCGGATCTCGTCGAGCGTGACCACCCGGCAGATCCCTTCCACATCCTGATAGCCCTCGTACCATCGATGGATGTTGTCCAAGTGTTCCGGCAGCAGCTCATTCTGGGCGCGGCCCGTTTTGAACTCCTTCGAGGCGTCGATGAACAGCACCTTCTGGCGGTGGGCGTTGGGCTTGCTGTTGCGGAAGATCAGAACACAAGGCGCGAGTCCGGTGCCGTAGAAGATGTTCTGGCCGAGGCCGATCACCGCCTCGAGGATGTCCATCTCCAGCAGCTTATGACGGATTTTTCCTTCCTTAGACATACGGAAAAGCACACCGTGGGGAAGCACCACGGCCATGCGACCGGTCTTGCGGGCCATGGACTTGACCATGTGCTGAACCCAGGCGAAGTCGCCGGATTTGGCTGGTGGCAGCCCGGCAAAGTTGCGGCCGTAGGGGTCGTTGATCCAGACGTCGTCTCCCCACTTTTGCAGGGAGAAGGGAGGATTGGCGATGACGCAGTCAAAGGTGGCGATGCTGTCGCCTGAAAAGTAGGCGGGCAAGCGCAGGGTGTCGCCGCGTTCAATATGGAAATCTTCCGCACCGTGGAGAAAGAGGTTCATCCGGGCGATGGAGGATGTGGTCAGGTTCTTTTCCTGGCCGTAGAGCTTGCCCAGCATGAGGTTTTCGTCGCCTCCATGCTCTTTGACATGGTGCAGCGCCTCGAGGAGCATGCCCCCGGTCCCGCAGGCCGGATCATAGATGGTTTCCCCAGCCTTGGGTGCAAGGATGCGGACCAAAAGCGCGACCACGGAGCGCGGGGTATAGAATTCACCCGCCTTCTTGTTGGTCAGGTCGGCAAATTTCTTGATCAGGTATTCATAGGCTTGGCCGAGAATGTCCGCCTTGCAGTTCTCATTGCCCAAGTTGAGCGACGAGAAGTGTTCGATTAGGTCCTTGAGTAGCGCGTCCGAAAGGCGATCCTTGTTGGTCCACTGGGCGTCGCCAAAGATGCCGTGCAGAGTGTCCGGGTTGGCCTGCTCGATGCAGCGCATGCACTTCTGGAGCGCATGGCCAATATTGGCGCTCTTGGCCCGGACATCTTTCCAGTGGCAGCCCTCCGGAACCTGGAAACGGTGGTTTTCGGGAAACTGGGCAAATTCAATGTCGCCGTCGGATTCTTCCAGGGCCACGGCATACTCCTCGTCATAAACGTCGGAGAGCCGCTTGAAGAACAGCAGCGGGAAGATATAAGTCTTAAAGTCGGCCGCGTCAACAGGACCACGCAGAATATTGGCCGCTTCCCAAAGATAGGAAGTGACGGCGGCAATACCAAGGACCTCGGGGCGACCACTCTCATTTCTAGATGCCACCGATTTCGCTCCGCTAATTCAAGCTCTTCGCAGCCCGGCGCCAGACTAAGATTTTTGACGCCAACTTGGGCTTGTGGTCTTTGGTGCAGTCCAAGTTCCAGCGTCCCAGCACATAGCCAGCCTTGGCCGCACGGTCGTTTGTTGTGAGCCCGCAATCCCGAATCGCGTATTCCATCTCAATGGCATTAAGACGGGGAAAGTTTGAATTGCGCATACGCTTCAAGCCTCGATCCAAAGGGGAAACTGCCGAATCTTACGCTACAGAGCGTGACCTCGATAATCTATTTCTTGCGCCTATCAAGAGCCTGCGTGTGGCGCTCCTCGGCTACCATAGCGTTCCCAGACCGGCAGCGCCCGGGGAATGCATGAACAACTTCGATTCTTCGACGATGTTTGCCCACATTGTCTCCCGTTTGACCAATCGCACGGAAGACGTGGCGGTAGAAGCGCTCGGTTTCATACTCTCCCGGTCCGATGCGGCCAGACGGGCACTGAGGGATCTGCTGAAGCTGGAGGGCCTGGACGTCGGCGAATTGACTGACGCTGGAACCCAGGTCGGCGACGAGACTCTTGCACGGCCCGATTTGGCGATCTACGACCGGGAGCGCAAGGAGCGCGTACTGATTGAAGCGAAGTTCTGGGCGAGCCTGACCGAAAATCAGCCCAACGCTTATCTTGCCCGACTGCCATTAGACGAACGACCGACTGTGCTCCTGTTCGTCGCTCCGGAAGCGCGGCTCGAGACCCTTTGGCCCGAACTGCGCCGACTGGTTGAGCATCCATTCAGTTGGCAGCCGGTCGACAGGTCGCATGGCGCGGAAATCAAGTGTGCCCGGATGGACGGCGGAACGCGGTTCCTGGCGCTCGCGAGTTGGCGCGCACTTCTTGACCGCATGCTGTCATTCGCCATGTCTTCCGGCGATTCCATCGAAACCGACATCCGGCAACTGCACGCTCTCTGCGAACAGCAGGATCAAGAGGCCTTCCTGCCACTCAAGCCTCACGAAATTGCACCGGAGATTCCGCGCCGGATGCTCCAGTTCAACCAACTCGTCGACGATGCGGTCGAACTCGCCAGGAAGCGTAATATCGTCAATACGGTCGGGCTGAACGTAACGCCGCGACCTCACGGCTATGGACGGTACCTGCGCCTGGGGAGCGGGGATGCCGATGTTTGGGCGGGTGCTTGGTTCGGGATCAATTACACGCTCTGGGCCCGGTATGGAGACACGCCGCTTTGGATTACCTTCTATTACTCCGACAACTGGGGCGACATCATTACCATCGATATGGTGCGCAACAGACTCGGCGACGACATCTGGGCGAACACTCCAAACTCGATCCCGTTTCATCTGACAACGGGGACCGAATACCAGAAGGTGCTTGCAGATGTGGTGGAACGCATGGCTGACATCGCCGAGGGGGTCGCAGCCCAGTAAGCGACGTCGCGATGGCGCGCCGCTCACAACTCCGTCCTTTTGCCCTGAGGCGGTCCGACGCAAACACAATTGCCAGCGAATGCCATCCATAGAAACCTGGCTAACCCCAAAAGGAAACTGACCATGAGCGCCATCAAAACAGGAATCCCCTATCTCGTCGGCAAGGACGATGTTCGCGGGAGTCTCGAAAAACTTGAGCGGATGTCTCTTGACCGTACCGGATCCGAGATCAATGAAAGCTGGCTTCAGGAGCTGATCGATGGTGCGCCCAATGTACTGCCAGTGAGCCAAGTCTATGCGAGGGCTACGGGTGACCTGCATTCCATGGGTCGAGAGATTACTACTTCCGATGGTGGCTCAATTGACAACGTAGTGATTTCAGCATCGGGGCATCTGATCGTGGTCGAGACCAAGCTTTGGCGAAATCATCAAGCGAGGCGCGAAGTCGTAGCTCAAATTCTTGAGTACGCACAAGACGTCAAGAATTGGGATTACGAAAAAGTCGAAAAACTTTGGTGGAAGCGTCACGGGAAAGGAAAAACACTCCATGCTGCCGTGGCGCCTGATATGGATGAAGCCGAATGGATCGACCGGGTAGGCGATCAGATATCTGCCGGGGAAATCGTCCTGCTGATCGTTGGCGATGGCATCGACAGTCGCGCGGAGAAACTGGCAGAAACGGTCGCTGGTCGACCGGCCATGATGTTTCGATTAGCTCTCGTTGAGCTTCGCGTGTATTCCCTTGACGACCAGAGGTACTTGGTCATGCCATCCACAATGGCAAAAACCGCCGAAATACAACGAGCCACGGTCAGGCTCATTTTCGATCCAAAGCATAAGCCGGACGTACGGGTTGAAGCTCCCATTCCTGATTCGACGGGGCGGCCCGCATCCGGAAGCCGTGTCTCTCTGGATGCTACGCAATTCTTGGCTCAGTTGGAGAAACACAAGAATGGCGGTATCGGCGCTGTGCGAGTTGCTGAGGAGTTGCTCCGTCTGTTGGATAATCAGGAAACACTGATTGTCGAGTGGCGAACTGCCGGCTTCTCGATTCGTTTCTCGGATCCAATTTCCGACAACGAGACTCGTCCCTTGGTTGTTGTGTCTGCGAAGGGCCGGATTTACGCGCACCTTCCACACATCGGCAACCCGATTCGAAAGCAATGGGATAACCCGGATCTTGCGGAACGTGCGGAGAGTGAACTTTCAGGTCTTTTTAGCGACTGGGGAGCAAACAAGGTGCGCGTCACTCGAAACGACAAGGAAATCGAACTACCGCTTACCGATTTGACGGGTAAAGAACTCACGGTAATCGAGTCGTTGTGCGACTTTGTGACGCGCATTCAAGGGCGGGCGCCATCTGTCTAGTCAGGCTACCCGTGGAGCTCTGCGGAGACGGCCAATAAGCGTACCATCCGCTACTCCGATTTGGGGTGGAATCGGGTTGCAACGGCGGAAAGACATATTGGCCCATACCATGGTCCTGCAAAAAATCTGTGCTGAGCCATTCCTCATCATTCGCACCGTGAGCACAAATCGGTCACCGAGCTGGATCGCGAATTGCGTCTTGGCAGCATGCCATTCCTTGGGCGGGTCTTTCCGCTTTGCCGTGATATTCCTCAGCGCCAGGTAGATTAACTTCGTGACCGCCTCGTCGCTGGGGATATGCCCCTTGTTGTGCACCAGGCCCTCGCCGCGGATCTTCACCCGCAGCGCGTCGAATTACATGATCGCGTAGACCCGCTACAACGGCCGGGAACGCATCGCCATGGTATTGATTCCAGACCATTTGGAGCGTACTGTGCCGCGCTCAACGGTGTTGGATGGCGGTACACGGATGTTCCTTGCACAGCTCACGATCAGAAATTTCCGTCTATTTGGTGAGGGTCCTGGGGAACTTCAAATGGACCTTCGGCCAGGCGTTACTGCTCTCGTGGGACGCAACGACTCCGGTAAGTCTGCTGTTATCGATGCGATTCGTTATGCGCTACGGACGCGCGACCAGGAGTTCATCCGCATTCAGCCGGAAGACTTTCATATTGATGATGCCGGCAATCAGGCGAGTGAGATTTACTTATGCTGCAAGATCTCTGGGCTCAGTGATGATGAGAAAGGAAGCTTGATCGAATACCTGTCCTATGAGAACGACAGTGTTGTTCTATATGTAACTTGGACTGCACGGAGGCTCAATGAAACTCCGGGTTCCCGTCGTTGGGTCGAGGTTTCCGTGCGCAGCGGCATAGACGGCGCTGGACCAGCGTTTGAGACACCGGTTCGCGAATTGCTGTCAGCCGCATACCTCAGACCCTTAAGGGATGCGGAGCGGGAGATGTCGCCTGGTCGCGGCTCCCGGCTCTCGCAGATTTTATCCAACGTGCCTGCGATCAATGCAGGCGAAAATTTCAGCGCGAATAACATCCCATTGGACGAATCCGCTGTCAGCAAACTAAGTCTCATCGGGCTCGCCGACTACATGCACCACAACGTTTCGATGCACCCGGGGATTGCCGGCGCGCAGAAGGCGGTCAATGAACAATATCTCGGTTCGCTGTCGCTCCTTGGAGACGAGTTGCAGGGCAAGATCGACGTGTCGGAGGGTGGCTCGCCAGATGCTCGGCTGAGACAGATCCTGGAGCGGTTGGAACTAGGACTTCTGAACGCGACAACCGGACACGCGATGGGACGCTACGGTCTTGGTTCCAACAATCTGCTTTTTATGGCGTGCGAATTGCTCTTGCTTGGTAATGAGCCCGAGGGATTTCCTCTGCTCTTGATCGAAGAGCCGGAAGCTCATCTTCATCCACAACGTCAGCTTCGTCTGATGGAATTCCTGAGTTTGGCGGCGGAGGGAAGAATCGAGCAAAACAATCGGGCCGTCCAAGTGCTCTTGTCAACGCACAGCCCAAATCTAGCGTCCAAGATACCGCTGGGCAATCTTGTGCTATTGCAGGGACAGAGAGCGTATCCCCTAAGCAAAGGGCATACCAGGCTCGACGGTGGGGACTACCGTTTCCTCGAACGTTTCCTGGATGTGACCAAGTCAAACTTGTTCTTCGCGCATGGTGTCTTGATCGTCGAAGGAGACGCCGAAGCCATCCTGCTGCCGGTTCTCGCGAAACTGACTGGCAACGATCTCACGGAACACGGCGTATCGATCGTGAATGTGGGCGGGAAGGGGCTGCGCCGATTCAGCCGAATTTTCCAACGGACGAATGACGATATGCTGCCGATAGGCGTGCCCGTAGCCTGTATCGCAGATCTGGACGTGATGCCGGATTGCGCGCCGGAAATCCTTGGGTTAGTGGATGGAGACGACGACGAGAAATGGACGAGTTCAAGGCGCCGCTGGAAGGCAGTGCGTGACCTTGGAGATGATGCTAAGACCCGTGAAAGCAAACTCGCTGCTTTGCGCGAGCAACTGAATGCTAATGACGGTCAGTCAGTCCGCACCTTTGTCGCCGATTGCTGGACGCTTGAATACGATCTCGCAATCTCTGGGCTCGCAAAGGAGGTGTTCGTAGCGGCCTTTCTTGCCAAGAATGATGACCCCCTCAACGCTGAGAAAAAAAGCAGGAAGGACGTTCTTGCTGATGCGGAAACGGCGCTTGTCGAACTTGAATCTCTGGCAAATGGAAACAGGGAGGTCTTGTGCACACATATTTATGACCTGTTTCATTCAGAAAACGCTTCGAAGGCAATCGCAGCCCAATATCTTGCAGAAATCCTAATCAAGGCGTTCGACAATGGCAGTTTGGAGGAGGCTAAGTTAGAGGAGCTGCTGCCGACGTACTTGCGCAGCGCCCTAGAGCACGTGACGGCTCAGCCACAACAGCCCTTGGCGCAGATTGACGCGAGCGGAGACGTTGATGTTTGACGTAGGACATTACCTCCCGGTAGTCACCGACGAGGACATAGACTACGTTTGTTCGCTGATGGGGCTCGATGCCCTCGACGAACCGCGGCGCGCCTTTCTCAAATGCCGGTCAACAATGGACGTTTCGGCATGTCCCGGAAGCGGCAAGACAACTCTCGTGGTCGCCAAGCTCGCCATACTCGCGCGGAAATGGCCTAATCGGACGCGAGGCATCTGTGTTCTGTCGCACACTAATGTAGCTCGGGAGCAGATTGAATGTAGACTCGGCAACACCGTAGTGGGACAGCGTTTGCTGTCCTATCCACATTTCATTGACACCATTCACGGCTTTGTCAACCGGTTCATGGCATTACCATGGCTGTATTCGAATGGGTTTCCCTCACCGACCATTGACGACAATGTGACTACGGCATATCGGCGCCGTGTACTGGCGAATAAGGACTACTGGATGGTCGCTAGCTATCTCGGTAAGAAGTACAAGAGTTTTGACAATTTGCGAATCTGCGGTCGCGATTTGAGTTTTGAGGTGGGAGGAAAACCATTTCCGGCCGGCAAGTTAACAAAGAGTTACAGGCTCGCAACACAGGCCGTAGAAGCAACCGCAACAGCCGGATACTTCTGTTATGACGAAATGTTCGTTTGGGCAGATGCGCTGTTGGAGGATCACCCAGAGATTCCAGTCTGGCTGGGAAAGCGCTTCCCTTTGGTCCTTGTGGACGAGATGCAGGATACCCATGCAATACAGACTGAACTCTTGGATCGAATCTTTCCAAGGGATACGAAATCCCTCATTGTTCAAAGGGTCGGAGACCCAAATCAGCAAATCTTCGACTTTCCTGGGCAGTCTGACTCCAGTACCTCCTCATTTCCGGACGCGGACGAGTCTCGCTGCCTTGAGTTCCCAAATAGTTATCGGTTCGGACCCGAGATCGCCGCGTTGGCGTCACCTTTTGCTGTTAGGCCTGTGGGCACAGAGGGGCTATGCGGAATTGGTCCCAAGAAGGTTGGTCCTGCGGTGGAGCCAAGGGATAACGCCGTGTTTGTCTTCCCGGACAATACCACTCACGGTGTGCTGGATGCATTCGGCAAGCATGTACTTGCCGTGCTCGGACCTGAGCTTGCGGCCGAGGGACCTGTCACCGCCGTTGGACACATCCATAAGCCTGATGACGACGTTAAGCCCGGACATGCCAACTATCCGAAAACCATTAGCCATTACTGGGACGGGTATACAGCGGAGTCCTCAAACAAGGATCCACATCCACAGTCACTTGTAAAGTATGTTCGGGCGGCACAAAGCTTGGTAGCCGATGGCCGGCTACTATCACCTGGTGTAGAAAAGATAGCGGGCAGCGTTCTCGAGCTAGCGCGTCGCATCGGAGATCTGGGTGAATTAAAGGGAAAGTCCCGAACACATCGGACTCTTCTCGGGGTGCTTGACGACAGGCCGGCCGCGCTGCAATCGTATCGGGAAATTCTTGTCTCGTTCGTCATCGAAAAGAGAATTCTCTTGAAGGTAGAGTGGCCATCGTATCGTGAGCGTTTTCTCGATGTAGCGTCCGCAGTGTGTGTTGACGTTGCCGATAAGAGTAGGGCCGAGCGCTTCTTGTTATGGCCTGAGGATGACATATCTCTGTCGGTCGATGGCGACCCAACGAGGATGGAAAGAGCACTGAATACCTATCGAGTTAGCGACGGCGACCATTGCGTCGACATTCGGCTAGGCACCGTTCATTCGGTGAAAGGGCAGTCGCACGTTGCCACGCTGCTGCTCAGCACCAACTGGCACGGAATGCATTCCTCAAAAAGAATGATGCCATGGTTGATTGGCGAGAACGTGAACGGAACTGGTGTCGGGTCAAGGGACAAGCAGCGTCTACTTAATTCTTATGTTGCGATGACGCGGCCTAGCCAATTGCTTTGCCTCGCTGTTCCCCAATGTGCGTTGGGTGGTGAGCCACACAAGAACGTCCAGAGGCTGAAGTCACGGGGATGGCGCGTCGCAGCAATGGAAAACGGGAAGGCGTACTGGTTTAAGTGATCAATTGCAGCGGTGACAGCCGCTGCTTGGCTCATGGCTCTTGCGAACCTGGGCGCCGTTTCGGCGATGCGTACCAAGGCCCGCCGCAGCGCCGCCATGTGAGCATCCTGCGAATCGGGCTGCCGGGCGTAGCCGCGCATCATCTCGATCCACTCGTTGAGCACCGCGGGCTCGATCCACGCGGCGTAACGGCTCATCGCCTGCCACAGGTTGACGGGAACGGAGAACGTGCCGAACGACCAGAGGAACGCCTCGTCCACGCGTACGGAATCCCGAATTCGCACCGGCCTTCGCGCGCATGGAAAAATCGGGTCGGAACTGCCTGGATACGTGGTGAACGTGGCGGGCATGTGCCGAACGCACTTCGCGGCGTCGCGCAGCGCGAGGCCGCCGGCGGCCATGTCGAGCACGCAGGCGCCCGGGTCTGGCAGCAGGTCGAGTACCGGTGCGTGGAGTACCGCGAAGGGGAGGTCTTCGTCGTTCCGCACCAGCGTGGGCGCTTCGGCGTTGTAGCTGGCTACTACGTCGCGGACGATGAAGTGGTCGCGGTCTCGTTCGTGGTCTCGGGAGTCTGGCGGTTGCCGGTACTTTATCCTTGTCGCTGCCCGCAGGAGTCCAGAGCATGGAGGTGTTTCGATTTTTTCTCATCGATCTTGATGGACAGGTCAGAGGTTAGCGGGCGCTTGAGTTCTTGTCGGTGCGGAGACGGGCGTAGGCCGCCTTGATCATCTCTTCCAGCGCGACCACGCCTTCGGTGTTTAGGTTGGGGTCCCGATGGATGATGGAGGAGATCTGGGCCAGGGGGGTGGGCGCACCGAACCGTTCGACCCGCTCGGAACGCATGAAATTGTCTGCGGAAATACCGAGCCAGGCGGTTAGCGCCGCGAGGCTGTTGACATCTGGCTGACGGCCCTGTGACAGGCGGGTCAGCGTGGAGGCGCTGACGCCGGACTCGTCGGCGACATTCTTCCACGTGATGTGCCGGGAACGCCGCTGGGCGTCCAGCGCTGCATGGAGGGCCGCGACGTCGAATCGTGCCGTGCGATCGTTCATTGTAATTTCACTCTTGCAATTCTTGGTCACAAGTCATATATTTCATTCTAGCAATTTGACGCCATAATTGAAAGAGGTGACGACGATGGGCGATAACGCGGAAGTGAAGAAGGTAGGTGACGACGGAAAGGTCGAAGTCTCGGTGAACGACAAGCCCGTGGTCCTCGAAGGGGCCGAGCAGACGGGGGCGAGCGTGAAGAAGGCCGCCATCGAGCAGGGCCTGAAGATCGGAGACGACTTCGTGCTGGGCGTCGCGCTCCCGGACGGGAAGACGAAGCCCGTGGCGGACGACGAGAAGATCGCGGTGCGCGCGGGCGAGCAATTCGTGGCGGTCGAGGAGAACGCCAAGATCGAAGTCTCCGTGAATGACAAGCCGGTGGTGCTCGAAGGCGCTGAGCAGACCGGTGAGCGGGTGAAGAAGGCCGCCGTCGAGCAGAACGTGAGCATCAAGGAAGACTTCGTGCTGAGCATCGAGCTCGGGGGCGGGAAGACAACGCTGGTAGGGGACGATGAGCTGATCGTGGTTCGCGCCGGCGAGCGGTTCCTCGCAATCGAAAACGACGACAACTCGTGAGCGACGTGACGGCGACGGTGGCGCAGGCCATCGAAGAAATTCGGCGCACGTTCGAGGAGTGCGGAGTGGAGGTATATCAAGACGGATCCGGGGGCGCGGTTGTGGTAGTGAGGGACATTCCGTTGGGGTGCCCCTACGTCCAGACCAAGGTGTGGATCGGA
>MKWU01005509.1_pt1 | contig 13720 bp, 11 predicted proteins | sample 809101 | NCBI WGS metagenome assembly MKWU01 (sample SAMN05860141, study PRJNA318959) | sponge metagenome | host: Aplysina aerophoba | place: Slovenia: Piran, Adriatic Sea, Gulf of Piran | collected 2013-05-07 | reverse complement strand
CAGAAGGGACGTTTGAGGGAGGTCACGCGCAAGGCGATGTCGTTTCCAATATTGAAAACGTGACAGGTTCTGATCACGCAGATGTCTTGTGGGGTGACGGCAACGCGAACAGGTTGGAAGGCGGCTTGGGCAACGATGAACTCAGTGGCGCCGGTGGTGCCGATGTGCTGGACGGAGGCGGTGGTGATGACTTGCTCTATGGTAGCCCGGGCGCCGATCAATTGAACGGTGGTGCCGGTTATGATGTGTTGACATACCACCTGTCTGGTGCGGGTGTAACAATCAACCTGGAAGAGGGCACATTAACGGGAGGTTATGCGCAGGGTGACGTATTCACCGGAATAGAACGCATAGCCGGATCTGATCACCGGGATGTGCTGACGGGTGACAACAGATCAAATGAACTGCACGGCATGGCTGGCGCTGACGAACTTCGGGGTAACGGTGGCGACGATAAACTGGAAGGCGGCGCCGGCGCAGATGAACTGGATGGGGGCACCGGTGCGGACTGGCTGTTGTATCTCGATTCGGATGCCGGCGTAACCGTAAACCTCGGTGACAGCACGGCTTCAGGCGGCCATGCCCACGGTGACACGATCACCGGTTTTGAGAATATAGCGGGGTCTGCTCACGACGATGTCCTGACCGGTGATGACGATTCCAACCGGCTGGAAGGCAGCGGCGGCGCGGACCGGTTGAACGGCGGCGCCGGCGTGGACTGGGCGTCCTATCTAGGATCGAATGCGGCCGTCACGGTCAACCTGAGTGACAACACGGCATCAGGCGGCCATGCCCAGGGCGATGCGCTGACCGATATAGAGAATATCGCAGGGTCTTTTTACCAGGACGTACTCACAGGTGATGGCAGCGCAAATGAATTGTTCGGGTATGCAGGTAATGACACGCTTCAGGGCAATGGGGGTGATGATGTATTGGAAGGAGGCATGGGTGCAGATCAATTGTACGGCGGTAGTGGCGCGGACACGGCGTCCTACAGGTCGTCCTATGCAGCAGTGAAGGTGAACCTGCAGGCCGGCACGCTGGAAGGAGGCCATGCCGCTGGTGATGTGCTCACCGGTATCGAGAATATAGCCGGGTCTGATTTCCATGATGTTCTGGTTGGTGATGACGAAGCAAATCGCCTGGCCGGTAATAAGGGTGACGATAAGTTGAAAGGCGGTATCGGCAATGACCGGCTCTTCGGCAACCTGGGCAATGACTGGTTGTACGGCGGCGAGGGTGACGATGCGTTGCGGGGAAACGAAGGCGATGATCAACTCATTGGTGAAAGCGGTAAAGATGACTTGTATGGTGATGAGGGTGACGATGAGTTGCACGGGGGCGATGACGATGATCAACTCTTCGGCGGCATTGGAGATGACAGGCTGAACGGTGATGGCGGTAATGATGAGCTAAACGGAGGTGACGGTAATGACCAGCTTTTTGGGAAAGCTGGGGCCGATCAGATAGATGGGGGTGATGGTATCGATTGGGCATCCTTCCTGTCGTCGGACACAGGGGTAACCGTAAATCTCACAAATGGATCAGGCATAGGTGGGGATGCTCAGGGTGATGTGATTAACAATGTTGAGAACCTGGTTGGCTCAGATTACGCGGATGTTTTGACGGGTGATGCTGTTGCCAATATTCTGCACGGCCTGGATGGCGATGATGAGCTTCGGGGCAATGGTGGTAACGATGTGCTTGAGGGCGGCGCGGGCGCTGATGACCTGAACGGTGGCGCGGGCGTTGACGCGGTGTCATACCGGGACTCGGATGAAGGTGTCTCGGTTGATCTTACGGAAGGTACGGGTGAGGGTGGTCATGCGGAGGGTGATGTCCTGACAGGTATCGAGAATGTGGTTGGCTCTGATCATGAGGATGGTATAACGGGCAACAACAATGCCAACTACCTGGAGGGCGGCGATGGTGATGATTCCCTTCATGGTGGCGGCGGTACGGATCGATTGCATGGAGGACACGGTGTAGACTGGATATTTTATTGGGCATCGGATATGGGCGTGACGGTGAACCTGGAGGAAGGTACGGGTAAGGGAGGTCATGCCGAAGGTGACGTGCTTGTTGATGTCGAGAATGTAATGGGGTCCCGCTATCGAGATGTATTGATTGGTGATAATGGAGAGAACATCTTGCAAGGCCTTGATGGCAACGACGAGCTTCAAGGTGGCAATGGTAACGACTTGCTTGAGGGGGGCGCTGGCGCTGACAGGTTGGACGGGGGCAGCGGACACGATTGGGTATCTTATTCTTATTCGGACACGGGCGTGACAGTGAACCTTGAGGACGGTACGGCCAAGGGAGGTCAAGCCGAGGGTGACGTGATAGTCGATGTCGAGAGTATCCGAGGCTCCGACCACGGGGATGTATTGATTGGTGATGAAACCACTAATACTCTAGACGGCCTCAGCGGCAATGATGAGCTTCGTGGCAACAGTGGAGATGACCGGCTTATCGGAAATGAAGGAGATGACACATTCATCTTTGGCGCCGGACATGGAGACGATATCATCGGTGATTTCACCAACGATGAAGACCAAATCGACCTCAGCGCGTTCAGTCTGTCGGGGTTTGATGATCTGACTATAACATCCGAAGCAAACGGCGCGAAGATTGACCTCACGGAACACGGCGGGGGCACTATTTTCCTACAAGATTTTGATACGAATAACCTGGATGCCACTGATTTTCTGTTCTAGCTAACGGTTTGCATCCTCCGATGGGTACCGGCCAATCCTCCAACTTTCGCAGAGCCTGCCCCCTACCACGTACACGCCTAACACTGCTCAACTCCATACGAGGGTAAACTAAAAGTGGACGTCGAGTAAAACATTGGGTTGCCTGAAAGGCGACCCTTTGTCCACCGTGCCAGGTACCGGTTTCAGGGTACACGGATTTTGCTTTATCCTTATTGTACCCTGTACGTATCATTTGCTGTGTAAATTCGGGGACAGAATTAATTCTGTCCCCAGCAAGCTGAGTTACATGCTGTCGGGGTGTGCAGAGATCTGATCATGAGAGTTTGGGCCGATAACTGCCCCTGAGCGGGAATGTCTGGCGGAAAACCGGGAAAATGACACCGCGCGGATAACGGATTTATAGTAGCGGAAATGGGGAAATGGTGTTTAAATTCCCTGCAATATCTGTTGGACGGATTGTGTGATATTGAGTTATTCTATTTTAGAGAATATTATACAAAACAAAAGGTTAATGAACGATTATCGCTCTGACCCCAAACATTCAAAACAGCCCGGATTTGATATCCCTGTGCGGGTAGTTCCGGATTAACCCCATGTGCGAACCGACCATGCGCTGGAACGGGACGATAGACCACAGGTGGTAATACATGGCGCCGAATTTTTCCGCCGGGTCGCGGGCGATGTTATAGAGTTCGTAGTTGGGCAGACCGCCCCTTGAGCCGGGTATTATGTGCAATTTATGGTCTTCCATACGCACGGCCTTCAGGTCCTTGCCGCTGTAATAAAACATATAATCACGGCGCCCGTTGCCTTCGCCGTTGAGCAGCAGGGGCAACTGATCGATACCGTCTATGACCCGGTCCGAGGGAATTTTGTGTTCTATTCCTGCTACCCTGGCGGCAGTGACGAACAGGTCCGTTACCGAGATCATATCCAGTGGTTGCTGCCCGGGTTCTATCATACCGGGCCATACGGCAAATCCCGGCGTACGCACGCCGCCCTCGTAGACCTCTCCCTTGGCGCCGCGCAGCCAGGAATAGCCGGCATTGGGCCAGAAGGCATACATGGGGCCGTTGTCACTCACCCATATCAGCAGCGTATTCTCTTCGATGCCGGCGTCCTCTACCGTCTCCAGCAACTGGCGTATATAGTCGTCGTGCTGGGCCAGTTGCGCGGCCTGGTTGTTGCGGTAGTCCTGCCCTTCACCGAAGCGGTATTCCCGCGGGGATGAGGCCATCTGCTGGGCATAACTGGCCCAGTACAGGAAAAACGGCTTGTCCGATTTTGCCTTGTCCCTGATGTATTCCTTGATTTTGATAATGGACTGCTCCTCCATTTCCACCATGGATTCGGCGGACATGGGAGCGATTTCCCGGCGGCCCTTGCCCTTGATTCCTTCCAGCGCGCCCAGGATCTCTATGCCGTACTTCTTGCGGTAGTCCTCGAAGGTGCCGGGGAAATCATAGAAATGGCCGACGCCGTCCACGGTCTGCGCCCTGTAGAACGCGTCCTGGTTGACCCAGGAATAGATGGCGCCGTTGTAGAGACCGTAATAGGCGTAGTCAAAGCCCTGGTTCTCCGGCGCATGGGGTTCCAGGTCGCCCACGTGCCACTTGCCGAACATGGCGGTGTGGTAACCGGCCGCAGACAGCATCTCGGCGACGGTCACTTCCTCCGGCGCCAGTCCCTGTGTCTGTCCCGGCCAGAGTACGATATCGACTCCGGTGCGCACCGGGTGGCGTCCGGTCAGTAATGCCAGCCGCGTAGGGGTGCAGGACGGCTCGGAGTAATGCGCCAGGAACTGCATGCCCTGTTGCGCCAGGCCGTCCAGGTTGGGGGTGGGCGTGCCGCGCAGCTTGCCGCCCAGGTAAGAGCCCAGTTCGCCCCATCCCACGTCATCACCGAGCACGTAGATGATATTGGGCTTTTTCCCGAAGCGTTTTTCGAGTTCCGCCAGTTTGTTATCGATGGCCCGGTCTTCCTTCTCCCATGCTTCGGCATTTTCCTGCATGGCCTTGCGGAAAGGCGCATCAGGTTGGTAGGCGTCCCCCTGGTACGGGACCAGAAGTATCAGAAAAAATATCGACAGCCCTGCGATGTTCTGTTTAGAGAAGGTATTCATAATTTCCCCCTGGAAAAATCAGGTAGCGTCGATGATAATACTTCCCGGCATCAATTAAAATCACGTAACGGATCAAACAGGGGAGAATTTACACATGTCCATCGCGCATTTTCTTATCTTCAGCGCTGACTCGTCGGCAACAATCGATAACGGCGGGGAATTTCCCGAGCAGGATATATCCGCCCTGGCAACGCTTCCCGGGGTGGAACGGGTCGACCGCTATGAGCCCACGGAGTTCGCTGACGACCCTTATGACGACGACCGCCAGGGCCAGGTTCTCACCATACAGACCGTTTACCGTGACATTGCAAGCCTCGAACAGGGCCTGGCATCGAAGACGTTCCAGGGCTTGGTGAAAGCCGTCGCCGGCAGTTCAGTGTATACCCTGGGCCACGAGGCCATGGAGATGCTGTGCTACCCGGTTGGGGACGAGACCGAACCGGGGGAATGGACCGCGCCGATCTCCTACGTGGTGCGTTACCACTATCCGGCCAACGACGTAAAACACTTCATTGAGTACTACACCAGCCATCACCCGCAAATCGAAACACGCTTTCCCGGCATCACCAACATCATGTGCTACCTGCCGATCAAATGGCAGGACCCCACCGACCTGCCCTGCCTGGGATATATGCTCGGCAACGAAGTCGTGTTCGAATCCGTGGAGGACTTGAGCATTGCCCTGAAGTCACCCGTCATGATAGATATGGGCGCAGACTTCGAGCAGTTCCCCACATTCCATGGGCACAACACGCATTATCCCATGCGCCGGATGCGGGTTGATTGATTAGCCTCCAGGAATAGCAAATCCGGATAACACCGGGTAACCCGCCCAGTGATGCCTGGTTATCATGCCGGGCCAGACCCGGCATCCATTCGAATCAGCATCTGCTCGGGAAGCTTGAGCAGTTATAGTCTGCATGCTGCCCCGCATGGTGCAAAATATACACGTTCGTAGAAATTTAATCACATATCAGCACCTCAGCCTAAAAATAGCATGTACGTATAAAATCTATTGTAAAAACGGTATTTTCTCACTAGAATTACACGAACGTATAAATAAAGGAGTTTGATATGGCTGATACCTCCCTGGAATTCCAGCAGGTACGAACACCCCGCGAACTTGGCCAGGCAGTCCGCGCCCACCGAAAAGCGCGGCGCCTGACACAGGATAAGGTCGCCGGTTTAACCAACGTCAGTATCGGCTTTCTCTCCGACTTTGAAAACGGCAAACCTACTGCTGAAATCGGCAAGATCCTGACTACCTTGAATACACTGGGCCTGGACGTGCATATCGCGCCGCGGGGCCTGCTACTCAGGACATTGAAAGACAAAAAATGACCGATCCTGATACTCTCCGCGTATGGTATGGAGACCGGTTGGTCGGTTTCCTCCGGCGCAGCACAACAAACCAGATCGGCTTTCAGTATTGCGATGAGTGGCTGACTGCTGCTGACCGTGTTGCCATCTCCGTATCGTTACCGTTAAGCGCTGATCCTCATCGGCCCGAAGACGCTCTTGCCCACCGCTTCTTTGCCAACCTGCTGCCCGAAGGACGGGTGAGAGAACACATTGTGCGTGACCTGAAAATACCGGATACGGATTTTGACCTGTTACGCGCGATAGGGGGAGAGTGCGCCGGCGCTTTGTCAATCCTGCCCGATGATCGCGAACCGGACGTCGAGTCGACTTATCAAGAATTGACGGAGGGGGCGTTCCGGGACCTGGTCCTGCGTAAAGGACAAATCTATGCCGGCCCCCATAGCGGAGCGACCGCATCCCAATTCCCGCGGCTTTCACTGGCCGGCGCCCAGGAAAAATGTCCGGTCCTGCTTCGCGATGGTCAGTTCCATTTACCGCAGGGAGAGGCCCCATCAAGCCACATCCTCAAATTCGCCATAACCGACTATCGCCACGTGCCCGCGTATGAGACCGTATTGACCGATTTGGCGCGGCGTATCGGTTTGCATACAGCCGTTGTCGAGTTTCACTACCTGCACCTTAATAAACAGGCGCACGATTACCTGGTGATTGAGCGATATGATCGCGAGATCACGACTTACGGCGAGGTGCGCCGATTACACCAGGAAGACTTCTGTCAGGCATTGGGAGTCGGCAGGGAGCGCAAATACGGGACTGATGGCGGTGTCAGTTTCACCGAGTGTTTCCGGTTGCTCAGAGAGGTCTCTACCGAACCTGCGCTGGACGCCGAGCAGTTGCTTCGCTGGCAGATCTTCAACTACCTGGCCGGCAATTCCGACGGGCACGCCAAGAACCTGTCGCTGCTCTACCATAAAGACGGTTCCATCCGGCTGGCGCCTTTCTACGACCTGGTCTGCACCCGGGCCATTGAGCGCATTGACCCGAAACTCGCCCTGGCCGTCGGCGGTGAACACATGCCTGGGAGCATTCGACCGGCCCATTGGCAAAGACTGGCGGACGAGCTTGGCATCAAATTCGGCTACCTGCAAACACTTGTTGCCGAAACAGCGGAACAGGTCCGGGAAGAGACCGACCCGGCAGTTGAGGCGTTTCAGCAAAAGCACGGCGACTATCCCGCGCTGCAACGTGTGCAGCAGGTGGTTGAACGGCAGTGCCGGAAACTGAAATAATCCGCAGATAACGCAGATGCGAAGTACAAGTGGCTGAACGGCTATGCCGCCAGTGCCCTGTCAAGTATATGCTGGGCCGCAATTTGTGCAGAGTTTACCTGAGTCACCGCAATATCCCGACGTTCGGCTTCATCTCTCAGTTCTTCAACGGCTTCCGTAACAAGCGCGCGCTTGGGATGGTCCTGGATCACGCTTACGCCAGCTAGTAATTCTCTTATTTCCGGCTTGAACAAATAATTCGGCGCATCTGCAAGTAAAAGGTTCTGTCAATCAATTAGTTATATGGTTATCTACCGCATCCAGACAAAAGCGCCGTCATTATAATCTATTGACCCCGTCCTTCAATCCGTCTCTGTCTCTTTCCGATTTTATGGGTGTCCCATATTTACTCGTAGAATATTGTGTCGCCCGCAGGGCGACTCTTTGTCTACTGGATTCCCGTTTCCACGGGAATGGCGCCAAGCATAGGTTAGTTATACAGCAAATTTGTCCGTTGTGTATTTTTCAGAAAATTCTATACCTGCTGTACAGGCGCCCTGAATTTACTTCTTAACGGCTGCGAAGCAGTTCCCACAGGCCCCGTGGTGGGACAATTCGAAGTCTCGTTCCATGAGCCGCGTCAAGCAGGTCTTTGTCACCGGTAACGAGTATGTCTGCCGCGCCGTCCAGGGCCGCGGCGGCGACCCATTGATCGTCAGGGTCGCGCTCGGGCCATGTTGCCGGAGCGACAGGCGCTACTATTTCTGCATACTCACTGACAAACGCAATAACCTCTTTGACTTGGTGCGTCGGCATTCGGAGCTTATCTTCAAGCACTCGTTCGAGTTCCGTTAGAACCATTTCAGCGACAAGAAACTGGTGTTCGGCAAGGACGATTTGGAGTACGTCCCGGCAAAGGCCGCGGGTGGTGAAGGCGGCTACCAGAACATTGGTATCCAGCAGTACCCTCACAGGTACCGACGGGACAGGTGTGTTTGACGCTCGGCCTTACTCGTCTCGAGAGAAGCCGCCACTAAAGTTTCTCAGGACACTTCTGTAAAGACGTCTTCATCGGTCAGCCAGCCATGGGATTCGGCGAATGGCGCCAGACGTTGTCTGAGGTCATTGAAACGCTCAAGGGCAAGTTGTCGTCTCAGTGCTTCGCGAGCGAATTCACTCTTGCGTTTACCCGTGCGCGCCGTGAATTCGCGCAACTCGGAGGCAAGTTTATCATCGATTCGAATGGTCAAAGTCGTCATGTAAGACAATGTATCACATAACGCTCGAATATCCAATTCGTTAAACAATTTTTGTTAAACAACTTTTATTCCTGGGTTGAAATCCTTTTGCTTTTGCGTGTAGGATATACGTACATTATCCTGTACAATAGAAACCGGAGGTTGTTATGGATGCAATCAGTTACACTGTTGCCCGGGCGAACCTGGCAAAGACGATGGAAAAAGTATGTAATGACCATACGCCCATTATCATTACGCGCAAGCGGGAGTCGGCCGTGGTCATGTTGTCCCTGGATGATTACCAGGCGTTGGAAGAAACCGCCTACCTGTTGCGCGCCCCGGCCAATGCCAGGCGCCTGCTGGAAGCCATTGCCGAACTTGAAGCCGGAAAAGGCAAGGAACGGGAACTTATTGAATGAAACTCACGTTTTCTTCCACAGCCTGGGAGAATTATCTTTACTGGCAGAAGACAGACAAAGCAACCCTGAAACGAATCAACACATTGATCAAGGCAATTCAGCGCGACCCCTTCTCAGGAATTGGAAAACCGGAAACGCTGAGACATAACCTGACAGGCTACTGGTCCAGACGGATCAATGACGAGCATAGAATTGTCTACAAAGTTGCCGATAATCACTTGTATATCGCTCAACTCAGGTACCATTACGAGTAGTGGGAGTAAATCCGGGACACCTGCTCATCCCCATGAAATCCCTCCGAGGAACTCTCTAGCCGGTTCTATCCGCTCACCCTCAGGGTAGGATTTGCCATGCGCGAGTTCGCCGACTACCTGGATGCGCGACAGCGGTTCCGTTACCAGGAATTTTTTGAAGTTTCGGCTCAGTTTGTCGTCTTTCCACTTGACTTCAATGAGCTGGTGAGGTTGTTTTTCCCGGGTGACGAGAAAATCGATCTCAAGGCCGTCCTTGGTCCTGAGGTACTGTAAACCAAGGTCCTCGCCGTCCACGTCCTGCGCCCGTTGCACTTCTTTCAGCAGGGCGCAGGCCACCAGGTTTTCCAGCCTGGTTCCCTCGTCTCCCTGCACCATGCCGTTGTCATAAAAATAGTATTTCGGTTCTTTCAACAGTGCCCGCGCGATGTTTTTATGGTAAGGGACCAGCTTGAAGATCACGTACAGGTCTTCCAGCAGCTTCAGCCAATGGCGGATGGTATTGGGACTTTTTTGCAGGTCGCGGGCAAGCGAGTTGGCGGAAATGGGACTGCCGACCCGGGTCCGCAGTAATTCAATAAGGGTCTCTATGGATTGAATATCCCTGACTGCCGTCAGTGTCAGGAGTTCTTCTTTCAGGATGAGGTCCACGTGTGAACGTTTCCAACGATTGTAGTAAGCCTGGCTGCCCTTCAAAAAAGGTTCCGGAAATCCGCCCACCGTCATCAGGCGCGCAAAAATCTCATCCCTGCCCAAGTCGGTTTGCGCCTCTGCTTCCTTGAGGTCTATCGGGTGCAACCGGAACTGGAAATGCCTGCCGGCCAGCGAGTCGCCCGTCTTGCGGAAAGCCTCAAGCCTGGCGCTGCCGGTGACCAGCAGTGCCGGAGACATGCCCTCAACGTCGTAGATGCCCTTCAACCAGGCCTTCCACTGATCCATCTTGTACAGCTCATCAAAGATCACCAGCGCCTTGCGCCGGTCCCAGCCTTTTTCCATGAGCAGCAGGCGATGTTCCGCATAGTCATAATTTATGTACTGGTGGTCCGATCGCAACATCCTGGACAAGGTGGTTTTGCCGCACTGGCGCGGCCCGGTCAGCAGCAGGATTTTTTTGCCCAGTTCTTCCGACAGCGCGGGGGTGAGGTATCTTTCCACGGTAAAAGACGCTTTTGAAAAATGCTGTCATTTTTTCATGAAACTGACAGAAAGTCAAGACTTTTTGTCAGTTTGATAGCAAAAAGTCGGGGTTGATATTTCTATTTGATCAGATATGTTGTTCTCTTGCCTTGCCCTTGTTTGTTAATCAGCCCTTTATCGACGAGTCGTTTAAGCAGGGTTTTGAGTCCGGAACGGGTCATGCCCGTATTTTCCTGAATATAAGCAATGTTACACTCGCCGGCGCTTTCAATGACTTGATAAATATGTTTTTCATTACCATTCATCACTGTAGCCGGTGATTTTTTTATAATTTTACCGTGCAAAAAGTCTGCCTGAATTGAAACGGTTTTTAAAAAGAAATTGAGCCAGTCTTCATAGTCCGGCTGTGCATCATCAAGTGTGGATTGTGTCTTTCTCAGACTGATGTAATAGTTTTCCTTATTATCCTCAATGATCTTTTCGTGCGAGGTATATTGTGTCCATCCATAACCATGATGTAACAAAAGCAGCGTCGTGAGGAGCCGACTTAATCTTCCATTGCCATCGCGAAACGGATGTATTGCCAGGAAATGAACGATAAATCCACCAATAAGAATGAGAGGGTGGCATTCATCTCCGGAGACAAGCTCATTATATCCAGTGATAAGACTGGTCATTGCCGCCTCGGTTGCCGGGCCGGGCGGAGTTGTTTTGAACCATGTTTTGAGCACTTCACCTGTTGCGTTGTCGATTTCAACAACGTCATTGGTAATATCCTTGTAAGCGCCCCTTTGCTTGGAGGGAAGCTGATCTTCCGTTAATTTACCGGTAAGTATCTGGTGAATCTCCCTGATTGTTTTTTCAGAGATGGAAAGTTTTTCGAAATAATCATTGATGTAATTTAACGCTTCAACATATCCGGCTACCTCTCTTTCCGACCTCGAGGAAACCCTTGTGATTTTGCAGCCTTTTTCAACCAGATCTTTGACCTGCTCATCTGTCAGCATGGCGCCTTCAATCCTGGTGGATGCGCCGGAAGAAGTGATGACAGATGCCTGCTTAAGACTTTCAACGACAACAGGCCTTTGAAACCTCGTTGCCTCAAAGGCCCCTTGAAATCTTTCGATCCTGGAAATAAGAGAAGTATGATAACCGGTGACTATCAGATTTTTAATCTTGTTCACGCTAAACATCCAAATAACATCCGAAAAACATCCATAACGGCAGTTCCCTCGCGTGTTCATACCCCCTGTCTCGCCAGTTCAGCCCTGCGCATCGGCGCAAGCCGCAGTCTGCGCATACCTGATATCCTTCATAAGGGTAAACTCCGTTTCCTGGTTGTACTCTTAAGGGGACGGGTATTGGCTCTCATCCTCCGGCAGCATCCCGCAACTGTTCCACCTTGTCCGTTTTCTCCCAGGTGAAATCCGCGTCCTCGCGGCCGAAATGGCCGTAGGCTGCAGTCTGCCTGTAGATGGGCCGTAACAGGTCCAGGTCCCGGATGATGGCCTTGGGGCGTAAATCAAACGTATCCTGCACCAGGGCTTCGAGACGGGTCTCCGGGATGACGCCGGTGCCGAAGGTGTTGACCATCAGGCTGACCGGCCTGGCGACGCCGATGGCATAGGCTACCTGGATCTCGCACCTGTCGGCGAGGCCGGCGGCGACGACATGTTTGGCGACGTAGCGCGCCGCGTACGCGGCGGAGCGGTCGACCTTGGACGGGTCCTTGCCGGAAAATGCGCCGCCGCCGTGGTGGGCGATGCCGCCGTAGGTATCCACGATGATCTTCCTGCCGGTGAGACCGGTATCGCCTACCGGACCGCCGATGACAAAGCGTCCGGTGGGATTGACCAGGTAACGGGTCCTGGCGGAGACCATGTCCGCAGGCAGGACCGGTTTGATGATTTCCTCGATAACGCCTTCGGTCACATCGCCATGGCTGACGCCGGCATCGTGCTGGGTGGACAGGACGACCGTATCGACTGCGACGGGCTTGCCGTCCTCGTACAACACGCTGACCTGGGATTTTGCATCGGGCCGCAACCAGGGCAACCGGCCGGATTTTCTCACCTCGGCCTGTTTTTTCACCAGCCGGTGCGAGTAGGTAATGGGGAACGGCATCAGCACGTCGGTTTCGTTGCAGGCATAGCCGAACATGAGGCCCTGGTCACCGGCGCCCTGGTCCAGGTCAACCCCCTCCCCCTCGTTCACTCCTTGGGCGATATCCGGCGACTGCTTATCCAGCGACATGAGCACCGCGCAACCATTTGCGTCGAACCCCATCTCCGAGGAGTCATAACCTATCTCCCTGATGGTCTGCCTGGCCACTTCAGGATAATCAATGTTTGCCTGCGAGGTAATCTCGCCGGACAACATCACCATGCCTGTCGTAACCAGTGTTTCACAGGCAACCCGCGAGCGGGTGTCCAGTTCCAGCAACGCATCAAGAATCGCATCGGATACCTGGTCGGCAACCTTGTCGGGATGACCTTCCGAAACTGATTCCGAGGTGAACAGGTAATTCATACGCAGGGCTCCATAAAGGTTGAACGGGCATTCTAACCAGTTCCCGGTGAGTTTTACAGAGTAACCAGGTGCTTTTTTGAGTGGAAGCCAGGACAACCGCGTACTTTTAAAGGAAGCATGAGGACTCTCCGAACAGTATCCAGGTCCGTCTGCTGAACCCGGACAGGGTAATGCAGGGTAATCGGACGTCTATGGCCTGGATGTCTTTATGTAATTCAGTAAAATGTTCGTTGGTTTCCCGGCGTAGAATGTTGATATCACTGCGCAACCAGGCGAACAGCCCGATGATCAGGCTTGCAAGAGCAAGAAAAGGTATCCATTCAGTCATGGTGTCAACAACATATTATCTTCATTATATAGTAGCGCATTCCTGTCGGTGGGCATGTGGGAAAACTCACAAATTTAGATACTTAACTCCATCAATTGACGTACATTTGATAAGGTCCAGGGTTCGAATCCCTGACGGCCCACTACACTTGCGCCCGGCGGTCGGCATCACTCCGCCAGCGGGTCAAAAAACGGACGCAGGAATTTTCGGATATCCTCGGCGATGATGACGTTGGCCGGGATCATGATCAGGGTGATGGTGGTTGCGAACAGGATGCCGAAGCCGAGGGAGATGCCCATGGGGATCAGGAATTGCGCCTGTACCGATTTCTCGAACAGCAGCGGCAGCAGGCCGAAGAAGGTGGTCAGCGAGGTCAGCATCACCGGCC
>MKWU01005508.1_pt1 | contig 13727 bp, 9 predicted proteins | sample 809101 | NCBI WGS metagenome assembly MKWU01 (sample SAMN05860141, study PRJNA318959) | sponge metagenome | host: Aplysina aerophoba | place: Slovenia: Piran, Adriatic Sea, Gulf of Piran | collected 2013-05-07 | reverse complement strand
CCTTCAGTTTTCCAACTAAGCCACTTAGGTTGGTGGTTTTTTCTACCTGTTCCAGGATCACCCGTATAGGCGAACTCTGCCCAATAGGACATCATTTGACTGGAGAGTTGGTATTGGTTTTCGTCATTAGGATATACCTGAGAGAACGCAGAGGCGTCAGTAAAAGTCCCAAACACAAAGTTAATCTCTAAACCGTGACCTGCGCCAATGGCTGTGGAAAGGTCAAAACCAAAAATCGAAGGTTCTTCGTCCCAGTCGAAGCGGTATGCATAGACATTCGGATTTCCAGAAGCATGGAAGTAATTTGCAAGACTGTCTACGCCCATTGCTTTCCATTGCATCGCACGGTAGTAAACCTCCCTCAGATAGTCGTTTTCGTCTTTTAAAGAATTGAAGATTCCTAATGTCGAGTCAACGTATCGAGGACTCTGGAACATGAAGAGAGTAGGTTCATCTCGATTCGTTCCCAAGATGATTGGAGTGCCATTGTGTTGGCCTGGTTGAGTAAAAATATCTTCATTTTCAGCTTGTGGAATGACATAACCGTCTTGTGTCACTGTCGGTACAGGAAGCATCCCAAAATTTGCGTCTGTCAGGACTGAGAACATCCTTGATGTGCTTAAGTTTCTGAGGTAATACGCGAGCTTATCGCTGGACCAACTTTGCAGCAGATTTTGGACAGATTGTTCGTCGGAAGCACTTCCGTCCTTGATTAGCCACTTTTTAACCATTTCCGTAGCGCTGTACTCTTGGCCGCCTTCGTCTCTTGCGTTACGGGCACTATTTAAGAATTCAGGTTGGTACATGCCACTTTGCACGATGGCTTTGTGAAAGAGACCTTTCGCCACAGGTGAGGCGACCAACGCAAGCACATTCACGCCTCCCGCAGATTCGCCAAAGATTGTCACATTCTCTGGGTCTCCGCCAAACTCGGAGATATTCTGTCTCACCCATTCGAGAGCGCGAACCGTGTCCAAGGTGCCGAAATTCCCGGAACGGTCAAATCGATTGCCTTCTAGAACGGCTGGATGTTGGAACCAACCAAGAATACCTAAGCGATAGTTGATGGTAACGACAACGACATTTTCCGTGGTGGCGAGTACAGCGCCGTTATATGAACCACCATGACCGATGGAATTGCCACCTCCATGTATCCAGACCATCACAGGTCGTTTTACGGAGTTAGGTGCACTCCAAATATTCAAATACAGGCAATCTTCAGAACCGACTACGCCGGAATCTGCGGTTTCTACTGTGGTTGGACCAAGAGCGTTTGCGAATTGGGGACAGCCATCACCGATGTCTAACGCCTCTTTTACACCACTATGAGGCATCGGTGGAACAGGTGCTTTCCATCTTAAATCGCCGATTGGTGGTTTCGCAAAAGGAATTCCTAACCATGCCCTAGAACCTCTATTGTCGATAAAACCTACGTAGTCTCCCTCGGTGGTGGCCCGCAGTGTTGTTGGATCAGCAAGCTTCATTAGAGGTAACTCTTTTACGGTCAGAAACTGCCAACCGAAAATTATTAAGAGGACAACCACGCTGATGGTGATTGACGTATAAGCAAGTTTTTTCAGCATTGGAACGGCATCGAGGTTGGATAGGGAAGAATTCGGTAGGAAAGGGGAAAGAGGTACACCGTAGCGTACTGAAGAGAGCAACTGACAATTACAATCGTACCCCTATTGTTGGTCATTTAACAACTCACCTTTTTGAGATTGATTGATCGACTAAAACGGACCTAATACGAATGCTTGTTACCTGAAAACTCATGCCAAATCGACTGAATTACTCTACCCGAATTTCCTACGCGTTAGGAGATGCCGGCATAAATCTCTACTTTATGTCGACGGTTTCCTTCCTGCTGTTCTTCTATACAGATGTTTACGGGTTGTCGGCTGCTGTAGCAGCAGGCGTTTTTCTTGTAGCGCGTCTAGTCGATGCAGTTACAGACCCGTTAATGGGGTATATTGCAGACCACACTCGGAGCAAGTGGGGAAGATTTCGACCGTATCTGTTGTTCGGTGCCATTCCATTGGGACTGATCACGATTGCGACGTTTACCGTACCGGATTTCAATGACTTTTGGAAAGTGGTTTGGGCTTATGGAACATATGTTCTATTTGGCATCGTCTATACGTTGGTGACCATTCCGTATGCAGGTATGACTAGCCTGCTTACCGATGACTACAAGGAACGGGCGACACTGTCGACATTCCGCATGGCAGGTGCATTCACAGGCGCTCTAGTGATTGTCGGGGGCATGTTGCCGTTGGTTGATTATTTTGGTGGACCAATGGAAGGTGGATATCAGATAACCATGGTGCTGATGGCCATTCTCTCGACTGTACTGATCTGGATTTCTTTCTTTGGTACGAAAGAGCGAAACGAGCTTGTCCAGGACCAGGAAAAGGTCTCACTTGAAAATGCACTGAAGGTACTTGCGAAAAACCCACCTCTCTGGATCGTTATATCCCTATTTATTCTCGGGATGTTGGCGTTCACCTTTAGGCAAACTACAGCACCGTACTACTTCACGTACACGATGGAACGACCTGACCTAATCACACCGTTCTTCACAGTGACTTTGTTGATCATGTTCGTTGGATTAGCGCTGGTTCCGTTACTCTTAAAGTTCCTAGGCAAACAGGCATCGATTCAAGTGGGTGCGGTGGTAGCGCTGGTTGGTGCTGCTGGATTTTTCTTCAACGATCCAGAAAACGTCACCATGGTATTTGTATGGGGTTGTGTCATGGCGTTGGGTGGTACGCCGATTGCTGTGCTCGGTTGGGCCATGATTCCTGATACCGTTGAGTATGCACAACATAAGCATGGCATACGTGCGGATGGAGTCATACTTTCAACAGCCAGCTTCTTCCAGAAAGTTGGAAAAATGGTGGCTGGTGTAGCGATTCCAGCTATTTTGGCTCTGACGGGATACGTGGCCAACCAAGCTCAATCTGAAGAGAGTCTAAGTGGCATTCTGATTTCAATTGCGGCGATCCCATTCATTGCAAATGTACTGCTTCTTGTGATCTGTGCAACATACAAACTTAGCGCTGAGGAGCATGCCAATATCGTGACTGAATTGAAATCCAGAATATCTAGATCGGGGTCTTCGAATCTGAATTGACTGCTTCGAAGTAGCTTTAAGACCGAAGGTGCGTGCGATACCGCTTCGTGTACCGTTTAGGCGAAGAGCTTCATCAAAGGCGGCATATTTCGGTGTACCACAAAACAATATCGTGCCGCTGTCTGTGAAATCAAGTTAATCACGAATTCTGACTACTATCAAGCCGCCAGTGCTTTCTGAAAACCTGGTCGAGTCAGTAATAGGTCCAAATATTCTGAGGCATTCGAATGCTGATCTTGCATGACTCCGAAGTTCTTTGCAAGCACAAGCGTGTATCCCATCATGATATCTGCAGCAGAAAATCGATTGCCCACCAAATAGTCGTTGTTCTCCAGGTGTTTGTCTACTGCTTCTAAACAAAGTAAAGCTCGTTGTCGACCGTCCTCTACTACCGCTGGAATCCTTTCTTCAGGCGGCTTAATTCGCGTATGGTGGGACATGTCGCCCAGTGGTCGTGCAAACGTAGCTTCTGCAAACCAGCACCATTGGTGGTACATTGCTGCATCATCCGAGCCGGCCTCGAAAATCAATCCACCCGGACCGTATCGCTCCAGTACATAGTTCACGATTGCACCGGACTCATAAATAGTCAGATCTCTATCTTGTAGAACTGGCACCTTACCCGTAGGTGAGATTTTGCGCCAGTCAACAGATGCCTTGAATTCAGCATCGAAGCGTGGAATCGTCTCGACGGTCAGCGGAGCTTCTAGTTCCTCGCACAGCCAGATCACCCTTACTGATCGAGTACCTTTCACATGGTAAATCTTCATTGTGTTCCCGATGCTAATTCAAAAAAGAAATATTGTAGGGGGCAATCGATTCCGCCATTGAACCGTGATAGAGCCAGTTGGTCATCTAGAACCGAAGAACCAAAGCAAGGCGTAGATAATTGAATTCGTTTTACATTGAATTGAGTTGTTAGATGAGTGGAAAATTAGACGGGAAGGTTGCATTGATTTCTGGTGGTACCAGCGGAATTGGGGCTGCTACAGCGGAGTTATTCGCTCGGCAAGGTGCAAAGGTTGTCATCACAGGCAGATCAGAAGAGAAGGGCAGAGTATTAGCAGAGGAATTGGGGCCAGCGGTAACTTATCAACATGTTGATGTGACGAGCGAGTCCGACATTAAGGATTCCATAGACGGTACCTACCAAAAACATGGGCGATTGGACGTGTTGTTTAACAACGCTGGAGGACCAACCGGCGGGGAGGTCTACGATATCACAACAGAACAAATTGACTATGGAGTCAAGCTATTACTCGCTAGCGTGATGCTGTCCACCCGTTATGCCATAGAACCGATGAAAGCAAGTGGCGGGGGATCCATCATTAACAATTCCAGCATTGCAGGAATTCGTTATCGACAAGGCAACATTCTTTATTCTGTATTGAAAGCTGGGTTAAGCCACTACACCCGGATGGCGGGCGTGGAGCTTGGACCACACAATATCCGTGTGAACACGATCTCTCCGGGTGCGATCGCCACACCGATTTTTTGGGGTGGTTCGCAACGAGCAAACACGCTTACTGATGAAGACAACTCGCGGAAAATGGCGAAACTTCAACGGAATTTAGCCCGTGCCACACCAACTCCAAGAAGTGGCTTGGCAAGTGACATAGCTGAAGCCGCATTATTTTTAGCTAGTGATATGGGTAGCTTCGTGAATTGTCACGATTTGGTGGTCGACGGGGGTAGAACATCCATGTTCTTTGAACCTCCCTTATCCGCCTAGGTACGAGATTTCATTTATGAACAATTCAGACGATCTATTCCTGTCTGACGAACTGTTGCTGTTACGTGATCAGATTCGTCGATTTATGCGTGATCATGTTAAACCAATCGAAGATAAACTCCCATATAACGCTACGGGTTGTACGGCAGAAGATCGACGGAAACTGAAGGCAATTGCTGAAGAAATGGGTCTTACCAGACTCACTGTCCCTGAGGAATACGGTGGCAATCAAGTGAGCTGTTTAATGCGCGTAGTCATTGCTGAGGAATCTGCGAAGTGTCGACTTGGCGCGTATGCCCCAGCACTTGGTGCTTTCGGCGGCGGACCTCCCAATATCATCTGGTCAGGTACCGATGAACAGATTCAGAAATACGGAATTCCTTGTGTGGAAGGAAACAAGCGAGCTTTCGTCGCGATTACTGAGCCGACCGGTGGTTCTGACCCGCGAAACAACATCACAACTCGCGCGACCAAAGACGGCGATCGATGGTTGTTGAACGGTAGGAAAATGTGGATTACTGCTGCTTACGGAGCGGATTATGGCGTGATTTTCGCGCGGACGAGAGATGGCACAGAAGGCGCACCGCCGGAAATTACTGCGTTTATTGTGGAACCCTCTTTTCCTGGGATCTCGTTCAACGAGATCAAGGTGATCCGAGCTCTCTCACCCTACGAAATTGTGCTTGAAAACTGCGAAGTTCCGGCGGAAAATGTGTTGGGTAGAGTAGGGCAAGGCTTTGCAGTCGCACAGAACTGGCTGGTAGATGCGAGAATTCCCTATGCTGCTGGTTGTATCGGTATCGCCCAGGAAGCCTTAGATATGGCGTGTGGTTGGATCAAACAAAGACCCACGCGCGGGGGAATGTTGTCGGATAAACAAGCGATGCAGTGGATGGTCGCTGATTCTGAAGTTGAACTAAGAGCTGCTCGAATGTTGGTTTACAGTGCTGCTCAGCAGGTAGACCGTGGTGAAGTGGGTAAGGTCGACGCATCAATCTGTAAATTAGTGGGTACGGAAACCGCTGGAAGAGTTGTAGATCGTGCAATGCAAATGTTTGGTGGTATGGGTATGGCACAAGAAATGCCGTTAGAGAGATGGTATCGGGAACTCCGAGTGAAACGCATCGGTGAAGGTCCATCCGAAGTGCACCGCATGGTGATTGCTCGACACAAGCTCAACAACACGGAGGGAGGGGTGTATTTCGGCTAAGGTGTTTATCGTAAGGGGCTGATATATGAAGACGCAGCTACTCGTATAGCTTGTTCAACCCCCAAAAAGTCAAAGTTGTGGGAGAAGTCGTGGAAGCAATTGGTGACCGTAGGGTCGTAGTAATTGCAATACACCACCCTATCATTGGAATGAACCTTGTAGTGTCTTAGTTCGTTCTCTCTATCGGATAGTTGCTCGTGGGGCTACCCGATAGAGTTTCTAGACAAGATTCGTCTACTCTACAGAACTACGGAAAATGGGGCCGAAATTTCCCGCATGTATGCGAAGACGGCAAGAAATTAGGTGCTCTTAGCCATTTTCCTTTTTGGATTGTACGCACGCAATTGCGATTCTAGGTCTCTGGCACTCGAGCCCCTGGAGATATTCTCCATAAAGCTTCCTATGTGACATCTATACGCATGTAACTTTATCGTTCTCACAGTTGACGCGCTCTCCCCGACCTTTTCAATCTTCTCAGGAAAGTCCATAACGAAGCCTTTGTTTTTTAAACGACTGAAGCCGTCGACATACGTTTCCAAATATTGGCCTATTTTCTTTTTAGCCTTGTCTAGCTTGATTAGCTTAGAAGTACGATTAGACCATATCACTCTACTCGCGGCGTCCCTCTTATATGAGGTTTCAAACAGATGGAAAAAACATTTTTTAGTACCTAAGTCGATCGGTGGTTCAGTGCCTATAAACGCGAATTGCTTGTAAAATCTAGCAACGTCGGCCATATCATCAAATATATCCCCACCATCATGGCCTTTAACTTTGGAGTTGGATACGAAAAACGCAGTCTCGATCTCGAGCTTACCCGTTGTCTGGTTTTTCCAATAACCTTCAAGCACAGTGGCCTCGTAGCGATAGATCAACCAACTTTTTAGCTGGTCATTTCTCCGCTCATTCTCCTCTTTGGAATAGTCGCCCGAGGTAGGGGATATGATGGCGCAAGTATGCCTGTCCATGAGTTTCAGAGCGCTCTTAAGTGTTCGCCTGCCAAGTACCACGCCTTCGTCGTACTCGCCTCTCTGAGCCCACTTCACTATACTAAGAGGCTTACCCATAGCTAGCCAAGACTCATGTGATGACATTACCTTCATAATTCGTACTCTCTCTCGAAAACGACTAAATTAAGTCCTTTTATCCATTTCTCTTTTCAACGCAAGCGCAAGCCGGTCAGAGTTTTCCTTTACCCTCATCTCTTCCAGTTTCTTCTCCACGTTATTAACACCCGCAAAAAAACCTATATTTCCAGCCCATCCTTGAGGACGCCGTGGTCTAAAAGCGTGGAGCTCCACGCTGTCACGTGACGCCAGATCAAGGTAAAACCCCTTGTTTTTGCTAACTCTGGAAAATCCAAAATCATCTCTTATATATTTCCTTATGTGCTTCTCTAGCTCGCTCACCTTTAATACTTTGGTGCCCCGCTTATTAGGTTTCAGTCTGCCATTTTTATCACGTTTGTTGTAATCCTCGAACAGACAAAACCTTATGCCCAAATCTTGTCGGATTTCCGGCTCTTCCTCGTCCTTTGGGTCTACCTTAAGTCTGTACCTGTCCTCTAAACCTGTGGGACCGCCGACCTCTGGTATAGTTCCAATAAAAGAGTCTTGGTTGTACATCTTCGCTAGTTTGGCTATTTTATCGAACATTACCCCTCCGTCATCCCCTTCAATCTTATGGTTAGAGGCAAAAAACGAAACTTCCGTGTCAGGCTCCTCTTGGCCTTCCTCTGTCCAATAACCCTCCAACTCAGTAATGTCAAAGTTATCCATTAGATAATCACGCAGATCATTGGTATTCCTCCAGTTCTCATCCTCTTGAACTTCCCTCTCGTGCCCTTCCAACTTCTGGAGGCTCCGCTCCGCCGATATTATGACGCAATTATGCCTCTTTGCGTGAGCTAGCATACGGTTCATTGTATGCTTAGCAACTACAACAGAATCGTTGTAGCGCTCCGCCTCAAGCCACTCCTTGATACTCGCAATTCCTTGATTACACCGCCACTCTCTATATTCGGTTTCTATGCGGTCCCGATCCAGATCCATATTGAATAACCTCCATTACGCAATTATCTTTAAATTCTAGTAATTGCTTTGATAATGTGTATTTTACAACGATTCAAAGACTCGTACAGTATACGTTCATGCCTACCGATACCAAGCCACGGCTAGTCTAAATATGCGTCTCTTTATTAGGTTTCGGAGATCCCAATCCCCGCATAAGAGGGAGCTAATTTAGATGCGATATCCATATCCCATACCAAAGACCTTAAACGGAAATAAGACTTGAAACTGCCTCAGGCCGTCGGTCGCATACAAATTCATCAACCTGGCCCAGGTACAGGGTGAAAGAAGCTCCTAGCAGAATCTGGCATGTGATTAGCCAGTCTTTATATCCGAATGGTGATCCAATATTTTTCGGTGAATGAGGCACAACCCATTGAACCCAATAGTGGAACTAAGAACACTCTCGTTGTCAATTTACACGGCGCGCTTCACACTGTTGGGTTGAAAATCGTTCCAGTGCTTGCGGGATTAACCAAGCCTCAGCGATGTGCCAACCAATTAACTTAACCTGTGTCGCACAATCTGGGTAAGTCCAATCGGAGTGAAATATTCTACATTTGTGAAACACATAGCATTCTAGAATTGGGAGCATTATGCCTATTCCCATGCTACTTAAATGCCAAACGGGTTTTGTCGACGATGAACAAAATGCAGTGGGTGCTTAACAAAGAGGATAACGTACAACCAATCTATTGAATTTGAGATGCGTCATAAGGTTAGAAATGAAATCGGAGAGAAAATTACAGCACTTCAAGAGGGGACGATTTGTTGATTAGGCACCGGCATGATTACATCTAAGCCCTTGCATCAAAGACTTGCTTGGGATCGTCAAAAACAACCCGTCGTTATTCCCGACTGGTTGCATACCTATGCCCATAGTTGGTGCAATGCCGGCGCCAAGAGCGTCTATTTATTTGGCAGTCGATCTAATGGTTACTATCTTCCTGACAGCGACTGGGACCTAGCTATCGTGCATGCAAACGAAGGCGTCGAAAAATTTAGTCCAGATGGGAATATCTGTTACCCAAAGGGAGTAGAAATTAATGAAGTTCATCTGACCGCCGAAGAAATTTGTCAACCCGCGCAGAGAGAGCGGAATATTGCCCGCGAGATTATTCGCAGTAAACTCATTGAAGGAGAATCCCTCCCGATCGCGACAAGAACACATCAACCCAATAGAGAAGAGTTAAAAAGGCATTTGTCGGAAACGTGCGACAACATCACGTCTACTTTGATAAGAATTAACGACAAATGGTTACGGAGCGGCAAAGAAAAAGAGATAGACAATCTATCCGACCATCATGCGGAATCAAACTCTGCGTATGCTGCCGAAAGGTTGGTGAAAGGACTATGTTGCATTTATGAGCAAGAATACGAATTGGTGCACAGCATCACGGAGTTGATTAAACACCTACCTAATGAGTATGAAGCATTAATTTGGAAGATGAATGGCTCCACGGCACGATTACATGTGAGTCCATATGAAAATGCCCCGATCGAATCTTGTCGGGACTCTCTTAATCGTGTCGGGTATACCTTAGGTCTCTTTGACAAAATAGTGAAACAGGGCGATATGAAATTGACCCACGAAGAGACGGCACATATTGAAGAGAATCATGATCCTAAGCGCCCGCATACATATTGGGAGAGGGCGGAGGAAAATATTCATCCCGATATTTCAATCATTAGATTCCGCATGGACCGACTGATTGAAGGATTGAGTACAGGTGGTTCACGTTTGTGAGACAAAAAATCAATCTTCTTATATATTTAGCTTGGATTTACTTCACCACATTCTCGATCGATAGGGTGGACGATTCGAATTGATCTTTAGCCGCAACAACAAATCAATTACAGATTTGTGCTGATTTTTATCCACTCGTCAAATATCAATAGTCGTACAACCTGTTTAACTTGATCTGGAAACTTGTCGTTTATTTCGTAATGATTTGAGAGTTTATCGACGAGTGACTGCAAATCTATCTCACCGTCAATGAGATTAAATACGTCAGCTACAAATTGATTCACAGTTAGCGGGTCTCTACCTTTGCGTACGAGGACAATCCCATTTTCAAATTGATTTTCGCCTAGTACGACTCTCTCTTCCATCCCAACTCCCGATATTCTGGAGAACTTGAAGAGACCGGTTTTTAGTCCAGAAATTGCCCTGTGCAAATCTTCTCTCCTAACCTCCATAGACTCAATGCCGTCAACAACATTGTCTGGAAGAGCTGCCTGATTTAGGACTGCGCGTTCGTATCCAACGGATGATTGACCTGACACTAAGCGGATAAATGATTCTCTCGGAGAGTATCTGGAAGAATCGAAGATCTTTTTCGACCGCCAAAAGTACGAGTCTCGAGTCTGATTACCACCGTAAAAGAGATGAACCAACTCCTGAAAATGTCGATACTGCGAACGATAAAGCTCCTCGTAAGAAGCCCGACTGTTTGAGTAAATTACCGGGTTCTCGTACCAAGTATTTACCAGCGAGGACGCTAGATAACCACCTGAAACAGCTAAATGAACACCGGTAGAGAATAAGGGATCGATGAAGCATGCTGCATCACCGACCAGACAGTAATTACTACCTGTGAAGTTAGCTGCATTGTAGGACCAATCTCTTGTTACTTTGACATCCGATGTGAGAGAAGCTTCGTTTAGAAACTCCCGCACATGTTTCGATTCTTCAATGCTACGATCGAACCAAGATCTCGTGCCGTATTGTCTTATGCGGGGGAGTGACCTATCTCGGTCTGCAACCACTCCCACACTGCTTACCTGTTCTCTAAGTGGGATTTTCCAGATCCAACCGGAATCTATGGACTCGATGAGAATATTTCCAGAATCCTCTCCACTAAGATGCTCACCACCCTTGAAGTATCCATATGCAGCGATATTTATCAATGCTTCATCGTACTGTTTGGACTTCAGGTGGTTGGCAATCAGAGCTGACTGCCCAGTTGCGTCGACCAAGTACTCAACATTTTCGCTTCTACCGTTTACGGAAATCGAAGTGACATGATCGTTGGCAATGTCTATGGCGTCAACCGGTGCCTTTTCACGTACGTCGACTCCACACTTCTTTGCGTGATCTAGCAGTATTTCGTCAAAACGCGGTCGCTCTACTTGGTAAGAAAATGGAAATCTTTCGTTGGTTTCTTTGAAATGCCATGACCAAAGAGAGTTATCTGTACCCCATAACATGGTCGCACCAGCTTTCTTGGTGAACCCTTCTGACTCGATAGCTTGTAGAACGCCCAATGGCTCTAAAAGAGCGAGGGTATTGGGTAAGAGCGATTCACCGATATGTTCACGTGGGAAACTAGCTGCCTCGTAGAGGACCACATGAAATCCCAACATGGCCAGCCGGATGGCGGTTGTACTTCCTGCGGGACCACCACCCACAATCGTGATAGTAGGGGTCAGAAGACTCCCCCTGCTTACTTAATCGGCCAGAGAGGCTGTTGTCGCAGACTCTTCCAATGAAGATATATCTTCCACAGGCTTGTTAGTCTTCGGATCGACCTCGAATGGACTCTTCAGGTCTAGCTCTTTCGCCATCTCACGGACAGCCGGAATGACTTCCTGACCCATCAAGCGCAGACTGCGCATGGAATCTTCGTGACTCATGGCCCCATCGCCATCCCAGAAAAAGATGGAACCAGGACGGAGTGTTTCGAGCACATGTCTAACCCGTGGAATGACAGTGTCAGGTGTGCCTGAAATAATGCTGTACTTCTCGGTTTGATCGATGTAAGTGTCTCTCGGCTTGGGTGGCTCTACAGGTTTCTTCTCTTCTTCCTTTGCCTCTTTGTGTTGATCCGCACGACCTCTGGAGGCTGCGGCAGCAAAACTCTTAATCGTTGGCAAGAGATTGTTTCTTTGCGTGAGTCCTGGCAAATTCTGAATAAATGGCCTCACAGTTCCTTGATTACCTTCTAGAAATGGATTACTTGGTCCTTGGACAAACTTTCGGCCTGCCTCATCTGCCAGTTTTTCGGTTTCGTCGACATGAACTTTGAAAAGATAACCACGATGTTGCGTTCCGGTTTCGTAGCCTTCTTCCTTAGCCACTTCCGTATAGTATTCATAGGATTGCTTCGTGGGTTCGAGCTCTGTCGCTAGCATCACGTAGGGATACCGTTGCCTTGCGGCCCACGCAACTGTATTGCGGCTCATTACGCCCGGGATCCAGATCGGCGGATGTGGGTCCTGATAAGGTCTTGACCAAGGATTGACGTATCTAAATTGGTAATGTTCACCTTCCCATCTGAAGGGTCCTGGTCTTGTCCATGCGTCTATTATGAAGTCATGCGCTTCCTGAAACCGTTCCCAGTTATACGGTGCCACTGCATTGTGTGCGACACTTTCTCGTCCAGTGCCACGAACCCAACCCGTGACCAATCTTCCGCGACTGATCATGTCGATTTCTGCGAGTTCCTCCGCGAGGAAGAGAGGGTCGTCCCAAATAGGTAGGATATTTCCAAGCAGCACGATCTTCGCGCGTTTGGTAATTCTTGCCAGAATCGCTGCCTCAAGATTCATGACACCACCCATGCAAAACGGTGTTGAGTGATGTTCATTTAACATCAGCCCATCGAATCCCATTTCTTCAGCGAAGATTTTTTCGTCTAGGTAACGGTTATAGAGGTGCGCGCCTAGCTTCGGGTTATAGGACGCATTAGACATTGTTAAATCGGTGATTGAACGTCCCGTAGCGCCGAAGTACCCGGAATTAGGGTCTTGGTATGGTCGCTCAGTGAAATATCCAACGAACATGATTGAGTCCTTTCTCTTGTTTAGATATTGAGATTGATGTGCTCAGAGATGAGTGTTCCCACTTTTTCAGGCCATTCGAGCTCTACAAGATGTCCTGCATTGGGTAGAACGTGAAGATTAGCACGAGGTAGTTGCTCAAGATATTGTTCTGCCACTGATCTTGGCACGACCTTGTCGGACGCTCCCCAGATCAGTAGTGTGTTTGTTTTTAGGTTAGCGAGCATTGGTTCAAGTCGTCGATTGAAGAAATAAGGTTTCCAGGCTACTCTCGCAGTCATTTCTCTCGAGTGATCCCAGACATCTCGAATTGCTTGAGAGGGTTCTTCGCCGAACTGTTCGATAAAGGTCGCTTCGTCAACGAAACTCTCTTTGACGTACTGCCGATGGGAAAACATCATCTGGTCAAGGATTTCACCTTCCTTTGGGAAAAGTCCAGGTGCACCGATCAATGTCAAAGAATGTAGGATTTGTGAATTCATAACTGCCAATTCGGCGGCGACGTAGCCACCAAAACCGAACCCAATCAAATGGACTTTTGGCGGATCCAACTGGTTTATGAAATGTCCGCAGAGAATCGAGATATCTCTCACGTCTCTTGCCCATAGCGGGCGTTCTGACGCACCCCATCCTGGCATGTCAGGTCCGACCAGACGATAGGACTGTGAAAGGAGTGCGTGGAGGCGTACAGCTCCAACACTACCCCAACTGTGGTGAAGGCAGACAATAGTAGGACCATTCCCTGCTTCTAAATAGGAAATCGTACCTGTCTCAAGTTTTAGGGATTTTTCGACAAAT
>MKWU01005507.1_pt1 | contig 13727 bp, 11 predicted proteins | sample 809101 | NCBI WGS metagenome assembly MKWU01 (sample SAMN05860141, study PRJNA318959) | sponge metagenome | host: Aplysina aerophoba | place: Slovenia: Piran, Adriatic Sea, Gulf of Piran | collected 2013-05-07 | reverse complement strand
ACACACACACACACACACACACACACACACACACAGATATGCACATACACACACCTGTATGGCGAAGGTCCTCATGGCAGGGGTGGGTATGATGGCCGCAAGGAAGAAGCCGCAGGCGGTGGTGATAGAGGTGAGAGTGATGTTCGGCCCCACCTGTCGCATGCTTGCCATGATCCGGTGCTTTAGCGAGGAACCCTTCATTGCATCATCCATCACAAAGAAGGCGTCACCAATGACAAACATGTCATCTACTCCCAACCCAAGTACCAGAAAAGGCAGTACCTGCAGAGGGAGGGGGAAGATGAGAGACATCAAGGCTAGCGACGTGGATAATGTGCCCCGCCCCAATCACGAAGGGGGCGGGGCTGTGGGTTGAGCACTCACATGCAGGGAGGTGGCATTGAAGGCGATGCCGATGTACGAGCAGAAGCCTAGAGCCCCAACGACAGACAGGACCACCAGCAGGAGACCCACCTGGGAGGGAGGGGGAGGGGGAGGGGAAGAGGAGGGGAGGAGGGAGGACATACACATATCTGCATGTAAGCCATGAAAAATAGCAAAACTAGACTTGTTCATTGAAGGGGCCTACGTGGCTAGCTAGATTAGGCATGCTTTTCTCAGTTTACACCAGTGAAAGAAACTGAATGAACACTTCTGTGGCTAGTCTAGCATGCTAGACCCTCTCCACCATCAGGTGCTTTCACCGCAGACGACACGCCCTGCGGCAGAAACAGTGCTTTCACTGCAGACACACCCAGCAGCAGAGGGTGCTTTCACTGCTGACGATGCGCCCAACGGCAGAGAGGGTCTAGCACGCTAGACTATTCTTTGTCTAGTGTTAATAAACATCTGTTCTACTAGTTCCCTCTCGTTACCCCTCCTCCCCCTCACCATTCCTGCTCCAGCATGCGAGTGAACCCAGTCAAACCGGGAGAAAGCCAAGGCACAGTATACCAGCATTAGGACATAGCCTAGGACAATGAGAAGAGGGTTCGTCTCAGAGAACGTCTCCACCACTTCAGTGGCACTATTGGAGCTCCAGCCATGGAATGTGTCGTTTGTGTCGCCCTTGTAGTTGCTCACCGTCTGCAAAATGGAGTCACATGGTCACCACAAGAGAATCACATGACAATCACATGACCATCATCATCACTGCTGCTGACAATGCTGGCACTGTCTCTCACCCTCGTGAATTTTCGCTTCCATTCTTCGAGTACAGCCTCGTACTCCTCGATATGTGCCGCTGTTCCATCATCCTTGATCCAATTCAACTGGTCCTTCAGTGTCTCTGGACCAAACAGCTGGATCACTGTCTGCAGGGCTTCTGGGAGTTTCCCCTCCTCTCCCCTACGCCATCCATCTCCTGAGAGCAACCAACACATCCTCTGGTCACAACTGAATGCTTTCTTGTCACAACAGAGCCAATACAAAACCCAGTGCCCTCTTCATACTGTTCTTGAAAGGATATAGGAAAAACTGCTCTTTAGGATGTACACCCACCCTCTTTGAACTTCACACACTCACTTTCCTGTTTCCCCTAGACCTGTTGTACTGTTGTCGTCGGTATGACAACATTCATAGTACCACCATCACAGTTGTATTTAACGTGACTTGCTATCAACAATAATTATGTGCCTGTATGCATGTCTCTCGCACGAGGCCCCGCCACTCCACATGGCTATTATTGCACAACTGTGATTGCACAATAATAGTAATGCAGAAGGTAGGGATTGGTGCAAGAGACTAACTGTACACTGTCATGTGCAGCCACTCCTAATTAACCCAAGACCTGGTTTTAATACATTAATCCTGCAGCCTATATGCAGTAGCACCTCTCATCATTGGTCACACATCCCGCCCGTTCCCCTCCTGGCCATTACGTAGTTGTACGCTCCGCCCTCTCTCCTCCCCGACATTGGTCATAAGCTCCGCCCACCCCAGCGATGTGTGCCCTAACCCACCTGCTACCAGAATCTCCTCAGGCCACTTCATGGCATTGGACGCAAACCCACTGCACCCTCCTCGCAAGACAGCACTCAGGTTCCCACTTCCATGCACCACCTGGGGAGAGGGGGGAGGGGAGGTAGGAGAGACCACTCCCACCCGTGCAAGGCGGTGGCAAGCAATTACAGTGGAACCTCTCTATAGAGGACACCATTGGGACCCAGCTGGCTGACCTGTGTAGAGAGGTGTCCCTTGTACACAGCTCTGTGTGGTTGGGACTGCAGACAGTGTCCGCATTAGAGAGGTGTTCTTTCAGAGTGTGGAGAAGCTCCACTGTGCTCACTTGGGAAGGGCAAGATAGGTTGTAGGTGCTGTCTTGAAAGCACGGTCGCTCGTTGTACCCCTTCACACCCGCCACCTTAAGACCCTGTACACAAGGATGTGAGTGATTGTAATGGAGTGCTGCTGTATACCCTACATATACAAGGCCTCACTATGCTCACTGGTGTATACTCAGCACGCACACACAGGTGAAAATGGTGTATCAATGAATAGAGACACTATATATGCTAATGCTTTCCTACGTATACACCTTCATGTCATCCTCCCTCCATTCACAATGCACTGACAAAACGTGACTAGGAAGTGCGCACCACTGAAGCAAACTTCCACTGGACAGGAATGTTTGACAAAGGCCCCTCCAAAGTTAACACAACGTATCACAGGTGCACTGATTGCATGAATAAACACACACACACACACAAACACACACACACACCTCTTTTACTGAATTTTTGACTAATTGTGTAATCAGTGAATTTGTTGAGCATGGGGGGTGGAATGTATCTTTTTCCTCCACACATTTCAGTGCCTCTGTCACATTCACATTGGACCATGACACGTTGTTGGCCCAAGACGCGTCACATATATTGAACTGTACTGGATGCACTGGCTGGTGGAGGAAAGAGCCCTCCCAGAAGCAGTCCAGTGGGGTCAGGACCAGGCAGGGGGTGATTGATCCAAGTAGCTTATCAAGATTTATCAAGTGTGAAGGAGGAGAATTCTCCCTCACGCAGAGGTTGTCCAAAGTGAACACCCTGCAAAGTGGAAGGAGAGGGACAACAGCACACTAGCACCCATAGAGAAGTTTGCAGGAAAAAAATCTGAATTGACTGGCAATAATGACATGCAGTGTATACTGCCCAGCTGTGGTCACCAGGCGGGGGAATGGTGGAACCTCTGTATGGTAGGCACCATTTGGACCCAGCTGGCTGTACTGTATAGAGAGGTGTTCCTAATTCAGAGGCCAGATTGGTACATAGTTCTATGTGGTTGCATAGGGACTGCAGACAGTGTCCTCATTAGAAAGGTGGCCATATTCTGAGTGTCCTTTATAGAGAGGTTCCACTGTATACTGCAGGCCAAGGGGAACACCAAAGTGTGCACTTTGCACAACAGACTGCCCCATGCAGCTCTTCTTCATCCTCCACCGCACAGACTATCCCATGCCGCTCTTGCTCATCCTCCACCGTACAGACTGCCCCATGCCGCTCTTGCTCGTCCTCCACCGCACAGACTATCCCATGCCGCTCTTCCTCATCCTCCACCACACAGACTGCCCCATGCCGTTCTTGCTTGTCCTCCACTGCACAGACTGCCCCATGCAGCTCTTCCTCATCCTCCACCGCACAGACTGCCCCATACCGCTCTTGCTTGTCCTCCACTGCACAGACTGCCCCATGCAGCTCTTCCTCATCCTCCACCGCACAGACTGCCCCATACCGCTCTTGCTTGTCCTCCACTGCACAGACTGCCCCATACCGCTCTTGCTCGTCCTCCACCGCACAGACTGCCCCATACTGCTCTTGCTCGTCCTCCACCGCACAGACTGCCCCATGCCGCTCTTGCTCGTCCTCCACCGCACAGACTGCCCCATGCCGCTCTTGCTCATCCTTCATCGCACAGACTACCCCATGCAACTCACATCTCGCCCCTCTTCACTTGGATGTCCTTCACTCGCCGCAACAGAGCGAGGTGGTCTCTCAACCGGGCCTTCAGGTCCCGCCCTCGAAGCACCTGAATGAGGACCTCGTTCGATGATTGCTGATCGGGTGGCAGGTATCTCTCAGTGTAGTCTATCTCATTTTGCAGGCGTCCGCCCGACTCCACCCACAACTTCTCCTCGTCTGTCTCCACACGCGCGCGGTGGAATCCGCTGCCCAGAACCCCCAGTACTACGATCACGGAGAAGAACACGACTAGCGCGACCCACGGCGGCTTCAGCACTAGCACCCGCGCGAAAAAGGAGAACAGCGCCTCCACAGCTGCTCTGCCGTACAAACACGGTATGCAGCCAACCGCGCGATCTTCGCGGATTTCGCGAAGTGCATCTCCGGCGTCATGCAGACGTTCGCAGACGTCTTCTTCCGAGGAAGATGGGGCCCTCTCTTGCGTAGTCATGACCAATGTGTGTCAACATGCGTGTACGGCATATATAGTCATAATATGAAAATCAGCTGACCCGTTCCAAGGCACAGGTCAGCTATTCAGTGGCGTGATCACCCCATTTTACGTCACGTGACACTGGGCGGCGGAACGCCGGCAGCAGGCACTCAAGCGCTAATTATTATAATTTATAAGTAATTACCTCCTTTCCTATGTAGCTAGAGTCCTGGGGGACATTCTACCAAACAGCATAACAAACATAAGTGCAACTGCTGCATGTTGCTACATTATTTAGTTTCGTCTGCATTATATATATCATCTTTGCCAGATGAAGGTTTTGCAGAATAATAGTGCGTACACTGGAACATCTCTCTCTACAAAGGGAACACTGAATTGCAGGACACTTCTAAAAGGACAGCCAGCTGCCCCAGCCACATAGACTCGTACACCAGACCACCTCTGTATGTGGTGCCTCTCTACAACACGCCGTGCAATGGTGCTCTCTGTAGAAAGGCTCCACTGTACATGCTCAACTGGAAACAGATGCTGGATGAATAAAAACTTGATGCAATATAAATAATACTGCTGTAGCTGAAAAAGAGATTAATGCAGAAAAAGTAGGCAAGCATATAAAGTATATAATTATGTAGAGAAGCTCTTAAAATTGTACTAACATGTCAGTCATGTGAGGCAATTTGTTACAAGACATAGTGCACACAACAAGATATAGTGCACGTAAAGCTTGCAATGTTAAAACAGGATGACAGCGTGCAGTTTACTGGGAAATATACAGCAATGATGTGTGCTGTATACCGGAGGGTTGGGTAAAATGCAGTTGGTGCACAGACACAACACCAGAGGGCACAAATGGTTAAAATGTTGACACATACAGGCTATATACAGTATCATGCAGGATACAAAGTTGATATACATTTGCAGAGAGTTACATGATAGAGCAACGGAACCTACGACGATGAGTTTGCGCACTGGAGGCCTGGGAAGCAGGCTGAGGCGATCCTCCATTACTCAAGTTGAAGTCTACAGAGTTGACACGACGCTTCCGACTGAGTCTGAATGACTTACGCAGTGTTTCCGTAAAGCTGGTGCTGTGTGAGCGAGGTGGCCCTTTGTCCAAGTGCATTCCTCCGGCCTCTGCAACCTGTTCCCGTGCCAGATAGACCAAGCGGGTAAACAACTCCTGCACATGGATATCATCCTTCGCAGAAGTCTCCACGAAGGGAGCATTGTTCATCCCCCGGGCAGCTTGCATTCCCTCCTGAAAGGACACCTCCCGCCAAGAACCTATTAGGTCACACTTGTTCCCTACCAGAACTACTTTAGCCAGGCCTGGGGGCTTTAACTCCACTATTTCTTGGTAGATGCTCTTTGCTTCTGCAAGAGAGTCCTTGTCATCAATGGCATAGACAATAGCAAAGCATTGGCTGGAAGAGATGTACAGCTGACGCATGGATGAAAACTGCTCTGTCCCGCCGCTGTCCAGGATTTCAATTACACACGAGCCAACACCTTGCACGTTAGTCTCATGGCGGTAATAGTCCTCAATTGTGGGCATGTAGTTGGGTGTGAACGTGCCAGAAATGATTCGAAGAGTAAGCGCGCTCTTTCCCACCCCTCCAGCCCCCAAGATGGCCACCTTGTATTCCTCGAGGTGACCTCCCCATCCCGACATGGCTACACACCACTCACCTCCCGATTACTTAACAGCAGCCCAGCTTGGAAAAACAAGATACTAGACAGGCTCCTCAAGTTACAGCACTGGAGCTACAGGCGACAGGGAGGCACTCTGGGAGTAAAACCTGAAACAGTAGCCTCTCACAGCCTCCTCTGCACCAAAGATTCCTAAGCAGCTTACTGTTACTGGTCGACTAGCAGAGGTTACAAGGTTTCCTTGCCTTGGTTATCCAACCACAGAGACACTGCGGCACCCAAAACACAAGGTAAGAGAGCGTACTCGGGCCAGGGCAGGAAGTAACTGAAGCCAATGGCAACATTCCAGTTGAGCCTTGTGTTATCTATATGGTGTGTAGGCCCCACCATCACCCACAGCATTCCTCAGCACTTTGTTGCTGCATAGACAGTTTGTTCAAAAACTGAGTGGCTGGGATGTGTGTGCCGTGAGTTCACCCTCACACCCCACTCCTATGCAGATTGTAGAAGCCCCCAAGAGGCAGAAATAGTCCGTATGAAGCTTCACCTGTTGCTGAAATGGTACACAAAAGGACACTACATTTAAAATACGCTAGATAAAAGTTTGGATCAGAGGCATTTTGCATCACTCTCTGTGAACACCCTGTGCTATCGCTCAATGACAGTGCATCCTTCTTAACAGACACATTATCTCACTCCCTGTAGAGGGTGTGGCCTCAAGGGGAGTGGTCCATGTAGTCACTGCCTCACCCACACTGGGTCACTGGTGATTTCACAGCCTGTGGTCTACACTGCCACAGATGCGAGAGGATATGCATACCTGACTGCCAGCCATGTGGGCCAGTTGCCATGCACTTTGCACCTGTCTCCTGTCTCCTACTGTGTACTGCATCACTCATTAATCTGTACCCGAAGGAATGCATACCAGAAACTAACTGGTTATGGGTTCATTATCAAGTACTTGGAGTTCTGAGAGATGCTGGATTAGGAAGGTTCTTATGTTCACTAGATGGCAACCTTTGCATTGCACAATGCCAGGCTTGGCCAAAAAGCTATGAATATAATTATCAAGGTCACATGACTGTGCGTGTGACTTTGCATCTTCCCTTCTGCAGAACCTGTAGTTCGTTTGAATGCTCACGAGTCCCAGTGGCTGCCCAAGGGAAAAGGGGTTTCCCCCTGCACTCAGCTCCTTCAGGTGGGGTGCCATTTCCATGGCAACAGCAAGGTCAGCAAAGGAGAGCTACACAAGAGAAATGAAAAAAAAAACTTAATTAATAGTCTATTCTAACAAGCATGTCCATGTATGCCTTAGCACACACACTAGCTGTTTTATTGCCCCTACTGTACAATTTAACTGCCGGGAACATAAGACTGTGTGTGTGTGTGTGTGTGTGTGTGACAGAGAGTGAGTGAGAGTTGTTCCTGAAGGTTAGATGGGGGTAGAAGAGGTCGTGGGTCAAGTTTCATTAATGAAGTGCTCCTTCCACGAGACGTGCCATGCATGGAATTTGGGTCAGTTTTCCCTCCCATGCCATTCCAGGTAGAGCTGAAAAGTTGGTTATCATGGCAACACATCTCATGAATGGCATAACTCGGCTGCACTGATGCATCTCTTTCCCTCCCTTCCTACCACACGGGCCTGTAGGAATGCACACACACAACACACACACAGGCTATTAGCAGGAGAGGAAGGGCGTGTATTCCGGTTAAGCAGGAATGCAGGAACCGAGGGCAACGGGCACAGGCCTGGACAAGGGTGCTGCCACAGCCTCCCATTGAGGTCCAACTGTGTCAGTGTAAACACAGTGTCTACACATGACACGTGGAATAGCTCGTGCCATGAGGTTCACTTGCAGTGAATTGTGTGGTCTCACAACAAACTGGGCAGCAGGTGGCTAGCCCACCCACATACGTAGGTAAGGGCTACCCACATTTAGCCTTGCCTGGCGCCCCTACCTTCGCTATTGCTGTATTGCACAATCGCAAAGGTATCCTTTGCCTTTGCCATTGCTATGTTGAGCAATGGCGATGGACACCTTCATGATTGCACAATATAGCAATGGCAAAGATGGGGGCTAGTGTGCGAGGCTAGCCCATAATGGTTGGTTTGCAGTATTGCGCAATAGTGTGTACACCTATGTGTACATACACAATATGTGTACATATGTGATTATGTACACCTAACATACGCAATGTGCTGTAAATAAGCTATACGCGTGTGCTTCCATAGACATGTGGAGTGCTACAGTGGACCTCTGTTTTGTCCATGAGCCTTATAGCGTGGTGCACTTTACTACCACTGATTGCATGATTGATGTGTGAGCAGCAAGTGCAAAATCATTTCAGACATGGACGAGCCATTTGAGCTGCATTGGTTGCATGTAAATGGAAGAACTGCATGGTCTGCCAGTGAAATGTGGTGTGGGTTTAGTAGTGTGATGAGGTATATTGTGATGTTGTGGTGAGGTGTGGTGAGGTATATTGTGATGTTTTGGTGAGGTGTAGTGAGGTATATTGTGATGGTGCGGTGAGGTGTAGTGAGGTAAATTGTGATGCTGTGGTGAGGTGTGGTGAGGTAAATTGTTGGTGTGATGAGGTGTGGTGAGGTAAATTGTGATGTTGTGGTGAGGTGTAGTGAGGTAAATTGTGATGTTGTGATGAGGTGTAGTGAGTTAAATTGTGATGCTGTGGTGAGGTGTGGTGAGGTAAATTGTGATGTTGTGATGAGGTGTAGTGAGGTAAATTGTGATGTTGTGATGAGGTGTAGTGAGGGAAATTGTGATGGTGCGGTGAGGTGTGGTGAGGTATATTGTGATGGTGTGATGACTACATCATTTGGTGATGGTGAGCTAGGGGAGGGTGGGGTGTGTGGGCCTACCATGTTCCCCTGCACGCCAAGAAAGGCCAGATGGTCCAGTTTCGGCAGCTCCTTGCCACACACATCCTCGAGAAGGTTACCTGACAAAGACAAACTGCAAGAAGAATGACATAAGTACATAGCAACAGCTAATGAGATGCTGACATCACTGATGTGCATGTGACTGCGATGTGTGCAGCACCAAACCTGCATAGCCGCGTGTTGGCGCTGAGCCCCTCCAGACGTCGAATCCTATTTGCTCTTAGGTCAAGACGTGCCAGGTGGGGTAGACGGTCCAAGTGCTCCATTTTTGTGATCTTGTTATTGGAGAGCCCGAATTCAGTGAGGTGGGGCGTGTCCAGGGAGGGGACAGCAGTCAGGTTGTTACAGCAGAGAAAGAGGCGAGTGAGTGACTTGGCAGCAGGAAGGAAGAAGTGGTCAGGAACACGCGCGAGGAAGTTGAAGCATGCATGAAACTCCTGCAAAGGAAAGCGCGAGTGTAGTACAAAATAAAACACGCAGAGGAGTTACTAGCGTGACTGACACGACCTCAATAGTATCCGTGATCAACGTTGCATCCTCCTCTGCATCACCTATCTCGCTCAAGCTCTGTGGCAGCTGGCGCAGAGATCGTCTGTGCAAGACACACACAGCCATATTAAAGTACAGTTCGGGGGAGGTGGCATCACTGGGGGGATTCCCCCTTACCTCGTGTGTAAAAAGACCACGATGGGTAAGTTGAATGCAGCTCTGCTGAGGTACCTATCTAAAGACGACTTTCGAGTTCTCACTGGGGTACGTTCTTGACTAAACCCAATTTGTTTCGTTAGGATATGTAATCAGCATTAGTTAATATGTGACCTGCCCGTTCTCTCTTTGAATCGCCAGATAGAGACGGGCATGCGGAATCATGAGGTTGTCCCGGCGCAACTAGTGGCGGGCGTGGCCGGCCTGCCGCACGGGCACTGCCACAAGATCCTACGAGAGTTGTGCAGATACAAACTGATTCACTTCGAGCACAGGAAGAGTAAGCCGGGATGAATGCTATAGCTTTAGCTAGGTGCAGTGCGGTCAGCCGATTCGCCAGCCTCATGGTAACGTGGGACGCACTAGCCAAGCATTAAAAATGGTGACACTTCGTTAGCAAATGCTTCAAGGTCTTGTTCCTGGCAGTAGAGTAAAGTTCTCTTAGAACGGTCTACGTGTTTGCTTTGCACTAACAGAATTTTCTTGTGACACTGTATTAGGAGGGTCAGTTGTGATGTGGTGCTGCTGGTAACTGTGTCATGAATGTTCTGTTTCCATGGTAGCCACGGGCTACCGGCTGACCTTCGCAGGGTATGACTACCTGGCCCTGCATGCTCTCACCAGCCGTGGTGTGCTGCATTCTGTGGGCAACCAGATTGGTGTTGGCAAGGAGTCAGGTGGGGTGGGTGGTCATGTGACCCAGTCATGTGACCAGGCCACATTGACTGAGTCGCTTTTGTTCCTCTGTTCGCAGATATATACATTGTGGCTGACAGTGAGGGAAAACAGTATGCGATGAAGCTTCATAGGTGAGAAGTAGTTTTGCCTAGTAAGGTACAACAAGTACTCCAATATGTGTAGTACATTATGAAATGTGTGTTTGATTATGCAATAAGTACACTATATTATGCAATAGGTGTACTGTTTTATGCAATGGAATGTTGTACTATGAAGTTTGTGCACTGTGCAGTGAGCATGACATTTGCGAAGTCAGTGTTGGTGTTGCAATATCCACTAAAGGCTGGGCCGTAACTCCTTTCGGAAGCTGAAAGAGAAGCGAGACTACCACCAGCATCGGCAGAGTATGTCGTGGGTGTACCTAAGTCGCCTGTCTGCTGCCAGGGAGTTCGCCTACATGAAGGTGTGTCTGAGGGAGGAGGCGGTAGACAGAGGGCATAGGTGGATGTCTGGTAGTGTGGTGATTTGTTGATGTTTGATATGTTATTGTTTTGTCTTTGCACCAACAGGTGATGCATGACAATGGCTTCCCTGTTCCTCAACCCATTGACAATAACAGGCATTGTGTTGTCATGGAACTCAAAGATGGCTACCCACTGTAAGCAGCTAGATTGTAAGGCCATTGCACTCGCCTGACACATGACACATGTCTTGCGCCCGACCACGCACACAGGCATACCATTGCAATACGTGTACCCCCAGCCCTCCTGTTGGCCACCCCAGGTGTCAAGTGCATGACCTGAAGGATCCAGCTGCAACTTGCGACGCCTTACTGGATCTGGCTGTCCGACTTGCTCGCTGTGGACTGATCCACGGTGACCTCAACGAGTTCAATGTAATGGTGGACAAACAGGACAGGCTCACTCTCATTGACTTCCCTCAGATGGTCTCAACGGCACACAGCAACGCAGAGTGGTGGGTGTACTTGCCTCCAGCACGTCACCAGGACGGCAGCTGAACTCTAGTATCGCGCGCCAGCTCCTACCTTCACGTTGCTATTATTGCCTTCGCCGCTGTGCAATAATAGCAACGCAAAGGTAAGGGCTGGTGTGTGGGACTAGATGAAGTCATGCCATGCCGTGTACTTGCGTATCTTAATGCATGTGGTACTGACTAGGAGCAGTGGCTGGAACAATTTTAAAGTATTTTTGGTGCTGTTGTGGCAGGTATTTTGACAGAGACGTGCAGTGTGTCCACGACTTCTTCCTGAAGCGGTATGGGCTATCAAGTGATCATCTCCCTCAACTCAAGGACATAAGGTTTGTCGCACAAGTCCTTGTTTGTCTGCTGAGGACCAATGGATGCAGCTGTCCGAGTGGAGAACTGCTGTTGACCACTGACCCTTTGCTCCGCCCACTACTGATCCTTTGCTCCACCCACTACTGATCCTTTGCTTCGCCCACTACTGACCCATTGCTCCGCCCACTACTGATCCTTTGCTCCACCCACTACTGACCCATTGCTCTACCCACTACTGACCCTTTGCTCCACCCACTACTGATCCATTGCTCCGCCCACTGCTGCAGGCGTGAGGCCAGCCTTGACCTGGAGGTAAAGGCCAGCGGGTTCAGCAAGGACGCTGAGGAGCTCCTGCAAGCACGGGAAGAGCAGGTTTGTCAAAATGATTCTTTGTGTACTCACACAATTGTTGGATGTTCCTTGCTGGTATCAACTGTCACTGTTCTGTCACTGTCAGCTGTCACTATCTTGTCACTGACTGTCATAGTTGCTGTGACCACTTGGCATCGCTCGTCTTTTGCTTTAGGTTGCCGACTCAGACACGGAAGGAGAAGGGGAGGAGTCTGATGATAGTAAAGGCACATCTGGTGATTCAGATCATGGGGAATCCCCAGAGCTACCCCCTCCACTGACATCACCCAGCAGTTGTCCTGGAGATGGCCATGTACCCGAGCCAGTTGGAGTTGACACAGACAGGGGAGCGTGCAGTGACAATAGCTCACAGTCAGAGAGCAGTGAGACTGAGGCAGTCCTGGATAGCCTCAGTCTTGAAAACAGACAACATCCACCTCATAGAGACCAGCTGGGGGATTCCCCTTGCTCCACCTCCAGGGGCGGGGCTCCACTGGACACACAGCTGATGCGGCAGCAGGTACGTCGGGAGGTGTTGCGTCAGAGGCAGAGGCGGCACCGCCCTCGAGTGAAGCTCCAAGCTGCTAGTGTCAAGGGCAAGCGCTCAGCCAAGGGGAACAGACAAGCAGTGAAGGCAGCCATGTGTGCTCACTTCTAACTGTACAGACCTCACACATGGTCAAAATATATTGTATACACACATACAGCACATGCAGCTGTGTGTGAGAAATGAGGTTTTTATCCAACAGTACAACCTGTCCAAGTCAGCCACCTGTCCTCCTCCCTCCCTCAGTGCAGAGCATTGAGGGGAAGAACATGGGGGAAGTGCACAGATCTAAAAAGGACAATTTATTTATTATAGGGTGCTGGGCATACACGTTTGGGTGTATTGTGGACTTTTGACAATAACTGAATTGTAGTCTCACTTTTGTGAGCACTTTTCTTCACTTACTATCACGCTTGAAGCTGCGCTGTGCTACACAGACTGTGAAGTGGTAGAGCTCTTCTCTGGTGATGACACTAACAATGCATGTATTCCGTGTGCACATGTACTAGTCCAAGGTTCATAATATATGAATACGAATGCTCAACAGTTCTTTATGTGTGCATAAATCACTGCACGCATTCACACTATCACAGATGGTGGACTGACAATGTGCACCTCATTCAAGTAATAGTTCACGTATGGAGTCAACCATGTCAGAGAGACTGCAGTTCACTCAAACTTGATCCCCTGGGCCAGAGGCAGTTCTTTGCTGTAGTTGATGGTGCTACGAAATGAGGGCAAAAAATGAACCAGCTGAATGACCAACCCCATTGCCACGCACACCTACCCACGACTTACCATGTGGACCTCCGCATGTACTGCTTCCAGGAGTCACTGCCTGCCTCCCTTCCCCATCCAGTGTGCTTGTTACCGCCTGCAATCATAGCAACAGTACAGTTAAACACCTGTTGTCATGGCAACACCACAACCCTTGTGTAACCATGGTAACAGTAAAAGCAAACAACTACAGGGTACTGGCTGGTATTGTACGTGCTCACCAAAGGCTCCACCGATCTCTGCTCCACTGGTGGGAATGTTGACGTTGACAATGCCACAGTCCGAGCCCTTTGGACTGCACATGGAGGTAGCAGAGAAGGTTGCTCTACTTGTGAACTATAGTGTGGATGAAACGTGATTGCAGGGGCTGCCCCATGTCATTGTGCACACACCCCAGCCACTTGAAGAGGT
>MKWU01005504.1_pt1 | contig 13738 bp, 11 predicted proteins | sample 809101 | NCBI WGS metagenome assembly MKWU01 (sample SAMN05860141, study PRJNA318959) | sponge metagenome | host: Aplysina aerophoba | place: Slovenia: Piran, Adriatic Sea, Gulf of Piran | collected 2013-05-07 | reverse complement strand
CGCCAACCGAGCCGCGACCTCGACATCGCGTTTGGCGTCCCGCCTCGATGCCTGCAACTCGCCACGGACCAGACGCTGCGCGTCGCCTTTGCTGTGACGACGGCTCAACTCTACCAACACCCGCGACTTCATCGCCGCCAGAGTCGACTCGGCACGACCCAGCACCCCCAACCGCAACCGCAGCTTCTCGTCAGACAACGCCGTCTCATCGACCAACGGCACCCGCAACGCCCCGGCGCCGCGGTCGGTACGGCCACCGCTGACCGTGCCCGCTTCGGCAAGCTCTGATCCCGAAAGGAAACTCATGGATCACAACCTACAGGCCCCCTGTGACAATGACACCGCGAACCATCAAAAAATCATAAGAAATCCCAGAAATATCTGTTTGGCACAGAAACCGTCAACGTCCGAAACCCATCGCGCGCACAAGCACCGGGTCCACCTCAACCCCACCAGGCAAACCCGCAACGCAAAGACGACCATCGTCGCCGACCCCAACCACCCGCCAGACTTGGCGACTCCACCCCCGTTGGCCGGACACGTCGAACGGGCCGCGGACGTCGGCTGGAGCTCAACCAAGTAGATTGTGGTGCAACGCGGCTCTTCGCGTTTAGGGTCGGGATGGGAGCGTGTCGAATAGCACCTAGTTGGGTTCGCTCGCAGAGTTTCTTTGGCGTGGCATCGGTATCGGGCTTGTCTGTGGGGATCGTCGGCGTTGAGGCGGCCAGCGGCGCGCAGAGGTGTTGACCAGATGCCAGCTGCAACCCAGTTCACCGGTAACGTCGCCTTTGGTGGTGCCATGACCCGCTTGGCGTGTCACTCAACGACTTGCCGGTGCCGCGGGCCGCTGCCAAGGCAGTGCGAAAGCGGGATTCCGTTCGCTGGCGGTCGGTGCTGGGCATTCCGGGTTCGCGCAACGCCAGCGGCGCTGGTGCCACACCAACCGCACCAGCCGCCCCAACGCCGCGAGGTCCACCAACTCAACCAGCTTCTCACCATCAGACCACAACCGCCCGCCACAAACCCCACAGTCCCGACTCGAAGCCTGACAACGGACAAGCACCCCCAACAGCAAACCCACCTCGTCGTCAACACCGACCACCTCCACATCGCCCAACCCAACCAACAACTCACACACACGCGTAGAATCAACTTCCACACCGATCCACCAGATTCTCGTTGCGAACAGCACCGAAACCGGAGGATCCCGCCCGTTCAGGCGCGGACCCTCACCCCACCCACCCCGACCTCAAACGCAAAGAGCCGCAAATCGCGCACCCTCCCGCGTCCCGAAGCGAGGCGGACGCACTGGACGCGTGTCACTTCCCAACCTCGTGCTGATGCCTTTCTAGCGATGTCATCTGCTAGTTCGGTTCGAGGGAGAGTCACATGCCATATGAGAGGCGTAGTATCCGTCATCGATGCGCCCGCATGGCGATATTCGCCGGGATTGTCAATCCTCTCAATTCTTCCTCGCTCATGATTGCAATGCACCGCAGAATGAATGACCGAAGCTCATCGGCCGGTTCTCGTGACCGCTTTGAAACGAACGCATCCAGCGGCGGTTCCAATTCGTGTGCTTGGAAGAACTGGAGTAGCCGCTCCCAAACTTGTTCCCGCATTCGCGCGTTCCAGAGTCCGCGGAGGCGCATCGGAAGCGCCGCAGTACCGAGGCCCTTACGCGCCCAGTTTTCAAGCTCAAGTGCTTCTTGACCTTGCAGTCCCGGCGAGTGCTCTTCGAAGAATCCGGTTCGCCAAGCCTGGAGGGTAGGTCGGTCCAGCGTTGGAAGAAGATCTCCCGCATTCCTGTCGAACGCTCGTCTGCGGGGACAGCCATACCCAATGAACGATCCCAGACCCATTCCCCGACGCCGCTGTAGTCCATGATCGCGTTCCAAAGGTCCGATCTGATGGTTCCTTTCGAACGAGACTGGTGTGCCTGTTCCGCCGAGTCGATCTCTGAGCGGTACGGGTCGCACAACTCGACGATGAACGGCTTGGCGGAGTGGTCAATGACGAGCAACCCGTCAAGCCGTTCGACGAGAGTGCCGAATCGGTCTGCACCATAGTCCGCCTCATCGAATCGTCGGTTGGTCAGGTCCAACAGTCGGTTCTTCAGCACACTGCCTCTCATCCGATGCCACTCGGTCTGACGGTCGGCAAGCTCTACCGGTGCTTGCCCAAAAGGGCAGTCTCGCGAGAGTTAGCGAGGTTGCCGGGGAGAAGTGCCCGGTTGAAGTTGACGGGTGGTCGTTTGTGAAGCTCACCCATGGCATAGGCACGGGAGTGGCGGGTTCTCAGCGGGGGGGTGGTTCGTCGCCGGCGGCTACCCGGGCTTCGATGAACACGTCGTTGAGTTCGCGGTAGAGGGTCTCGGTGAGTTCGTGCACGACTCGGCGCGGGACCCTGCCGTCAACCAGCGGTGGCTGGATCGGCGCACCGATGACGGCGACCACCTTGGCGGGTCGGGGGATCACCGAGCCCACCGGAAGCGCGCTCGGTGTTCCACCGAGTCCGACCGGCACGATCGGCACTCCCGCACGAGCCGCCACGAATGCCGGACCGTCAAGCACCAGTTCGCGGTCGAGTCGCGCTCCTTGCTGGCGGGTGCCCTCGGGGAACATCACCAGCGGCTCACCCAGGGCCAGAACGTCGCCTGCCGCCCGCAGGGCAGTGCGATCAGCCGAGCCCCGCTCCACTGGAAACCCACCCATCACGGTCAGAAAGGTCCCGAGCAGCCTCGAGTTCCAGAGGCTCTCCTTGCCCATGAACCGCAGGCGTTTCCCGGTGATCACCCCGACGATCGGGGTGTCCGCGAACGAACGATGAACGGCCGAAAGAACGAAAGGGCCGTCCGGCAGATTCTCTCTGCCCTCGACCCGCAGGCGGAACAGGATCTTGATCGCAACATAGAGGACCACCCAAAAGCAGCGGTACAGGAGCCGGCCGGGCCACGACTGTCGACTGCGGGCCGGTGTATCGCCGCTCTGCGAGCCGTAGGCTGCTTCCGGGCTCATCGTCTGCTCGGGGTCATTGTCGTGTGGCGCTCATCGTCTGCTCGGGGTCATCGTCTGCTTGGGGTCATCGTCTTGTGGCGCTCGTCGTCTGGGCTAAAGGCCCTTCGCGTCGCTGTTCGACAACAATGCCACGATCCAGGCAACCGCCTCTTCGACGGTCAGCTCTGAGGTGTCAATAATGATCGCGTCGTCGGCTTCGGTCAATGGGGCGACATCTCTGGTGGAGTCGACCGTGTCACGCCGGCTGAGATCCGCCGCGACCGTCTGATAGTCGAGGTCTGTCACCTCCTTTGCTCGACGTTGCGCCCTCACGTTTGCAGCGGCGGTGAGATAGACCTTCAGCTCGGCATCGGGAAACACGACAGTGCCGATGTCGCGCCCCTCGAGCACGCCGCCACCCCGACGCTCGATCCATTCGCGTTGCCGCGAGACCAGCTCACTTCGCACCAGCGGATTCGCAGCAACAGCGCTCACCGCCCGGGTCACCTCCGGGCCACGAATCTGCAAGGTGGCGTCGATACCGTTCACCACGACCCGGTCGCCTTTGAGACTGAGCTCCATCGCACGCGCGGCCTTGGCCGCGAACTCGAGGTCGTCGGGGTCGCCAGCGGCGCTCAGAACCGAAAACGCCACCGATCGGTACATCGCGCCGGTATCGAGGTAGTCGAGGCCGAGCCGGTCCGCGACCGCGCGGGCAACAGTGGACTTCCCCGACCCTGCCGGTCCGTCGATGGCGACAACTCTCACAGCAGAACCTCAGGCACCCTCACGACAGAACCATCATCGGAGCTGCTCCAACGCGCCGAAGTAACCGGGGAAAGTCTTGGCCACGCAGCCGGGATCACACACCGACACTCCTTTGACCACCAGTCCGATCAACGAGAAAGCCATGGCCATCCGATGATCCTGGTAGGTCTCGAATGCCGCGGCCAGCGGAAGTCTCGAAGGCCGCACCACAAACCCGTCGTCGGTCTCCGCAGCGTCGATCCCGCAGCGGTTCAGTTCCGCGACCGGCCCGGCAAGACGATCGCTCTCCTTGTTCCTGACGAAACCGATCCCAGACACGGTCGTGGCACCGGACGCGAAGGCGGCAACGACCGCCAGCGTCGGGGCTGTGTCGGAGATCTCTGCGAGGTCGACCTCCACACCGTGCAGAGACCCGCCGGAGACTTCGATGCTGTCGTCGCCGACGGTTACCTCCGCGCCCATCGCGGCGAGCACGTCTGCAAAGGCAACATCGCCCTGGATGGACCTGCGGCCGAGGCCTTCGATTCGCACCCGCCCACCGGTTATGGCCGCGGCGGCAAGAAAGTACGACGCCGTGCTGGCATCCGGCTCGACCCTGTAGGTACCCGCACTGCGATAGCCGCCTCGGACCGTCACCACCCTGCCCTCGCTGGAACTGACGGGTTCGGCGATATCGACTGTGGCACCGAAGGCACCCATGACCGCGAGAGTCATCTCCAGATACGGCCAGCTCACGGGGTCGGGGGCGAGCTTGACCGAGAGCGGGGCCGCTCCCCCGGCGAGCAGCAGGCCCGAAGCGAACTGACTGCTGGCATCGCCCGCAATACTGCAGGCTCGCCCGGTGATCGGGCCCTCAACACGAACCGGCAGCCGACCGGGCCGCCCGAGTTCGGTCACAGACACGCCCAGTTCGCGCAGGGCACTGATCTGGTGGCCCATGGGGCGTGCTTGCAGCTGCCGGTCGCCGTCGATCACCGTCGGAGTGCTTCTCAGGGCCGCCACCGGCATCAGGAATCGACTCGTCGTGCCGGAACGTCGAGCGTTCACGACTGCTTCGCTGAACTCGGCCGCGTCAGCGGGCTCGGCTGCGTCAGCGAACCCTGTGTTGGCGAACTCGGCTGCGTCAGCGGGCTCGGTTGCGTGGGTAAACCCTTGGTCAGCGGACTCGGCTGCGTCAGCGGACTCGGCTGCGTCGGCGAACCCGGTGTCGGCGAACCCGGTGTCGGCGAACGTTGGGCCGCGACCCTCCACCGTGATCGAACCGTCCGCGCCGTCGGGCACACAGCTGACGCCGAGGGCACCCAGACCGTCGATCATCGCCAGGGTGTCGTCAGCGAACAGCGCCGATTCAAGCCGAGTGACCCCGTCGGCCAAGGCTGCGGTCACAAGGGCGCGATTGGTGATGCTCTTTGATCCCGGCAGCACAACAGTCGTGTCCGGCGGGCGGTCGAGCGGCTCGATGGGCAGTGGATCAGCAGGCATTGCGCTAAGCATCGCTTCTTGGTGCATCATGTCAACCCGACGGTTGAATCGGCTGAATCGACGGACGGTAACCCTGCTCGCCCAGGGCGGCCTGCAGTCTCTGCGCTGTGTCGGACTCGACCAGCAGCACCACCACGCCGCGCGGCCCCTCGGGCGAATGGGCGATCTCCAGGTCGTAGATGTTGACGTCGAGCTCGGTGGCCAGCATGGCAATGGCCGCCAACTCGCCGGGACGGTCCAACACCGGAACCCGCATCTCCGACAGCGCCTCGGCGTCGGGCGCGGTCGTCGGCAGATTCCGGCGCGCCACCCTCGCACCCTCGAGATGGGCGAGCAGCTGCAGTTCATCGCCGTCAGCCACGATCTCGCGCAGCGAACCCAACTCTGAGATGAGGTCGTCGAGCACGCCCACGATCGCATTGGAGTTCTGCGCGCAGATCGCCGGCCAGATCGTGGGTTGCCCTGCCGCGATGCGGGTCATGTCGCGGAATCCGCCCGCCGCGAAGCGAAGCAGGTTGCGTTGCCTTTCGGCGCGCCCCACGGCGACCCGCATCAGTGTGGCCGCAGTCAGGTGCGGCACATGGGAGACGACCGCGACTAGCGAGTCGTGGCGTTCGGGTGACACCACGACCACCTGAGCCCCGGTGGCGGCAACCACATCGGAGACTTGCGAGAATGCGGCATCGTCGGTGGCCGCGGTGGGGCACAGCACCCAGGCCGCACCGCTGAACATGTCAGCCGTCGCCCCGAAGACGCCATCCTGCTCGCTGCCGGCAATCGGGTGCCCCGCAACGAAACGCCCGTCGGTCACCGCCGCCGCGATCGGCGCCTTGACGCTGCCGACGTCGGTGACCACGGCTGCGCCGGAGTCCAGCGCACCCTGGGCTAGGTCCGGGATCGAGTTGACCGGCGTGGCGATCACCGCCAGATCACACGGGCCCAGACCGCCCAGCTCATCGACCACTCCGGCGGCCAATGCTGCCCGCGCGTTGGCGCCATCGGAATCAACGCCGACGACATGCCAGCCCGAACGACGCAGAGCCAGCGCCACGGATCCTCCGATCAGCCCCACGCCGACAACGATTGCGGTCCGCTTCTCGCCCACGGACCGAGATGCTACCCGTAGCGTCCGCGGTTCAGTGACCGATATGAGGTCGGGCCGAACCTAGCCTCAGCGACTATCTGCCAGCGTTGCCGACCGCCACTTCCAGGCGCCTCAGTTCCGTCGCGGACAATTCCCGCCACTCCCCCGGCGCCAGCGATCGATCCACCAGAGGTCCGATTCGGGTGCGCACGAGGCGAACCACCGGGTAGCCGAGCGCTTCGCACATCCTTCTCACCTGACGGTTCCGTCCCTCATGGATGGTGATCTTGACGAGGTCGGCTTCAACGCGGACCACCCGCGCCGGCGCGGTCAGGCCATCGTCGAGGCTGACGCCCTCACGCAACCGGCGCAGCGCCGAACGGCTGGGGTTGCCGCGAAGGTGCGCCAGGTACTCCTTCTCGACGCCGTGGGAGGGATGGGTCAACCGCTGGGTCATCTCCCCGTCGTTGGTCAACAGCAGCAGACCCTCGGTCTCGCCGTCGAGGCGACCCACCGGGAACACCCGGGGCTCGCCGGGAACCAGATCGATCACAGTCCGGCGACCCTGCGGGTCATGGACGGTGCTGATGACGCCCGGCGGCTTGTTCAACAGGTAGTGCACCAGAGATGGACGCACCCCGACGACCACACCGTCGACGGCGACCTCGTCACGGTCCACATCCACTCGGCGGCCCAGGACCGCCACGTCGCCGTTTACGGTGACACGACTCTGCGCGATGAGCTCCTCGCATGCCCGCCGACTGCCGAACCCGTGCCGGGCCAACACCTTCTGGAGCCGCTCCGGGGCCCCCTCAGCCCCCGTCGACACCACCGGTCTCATCGATTTCGCCGGTCGGTGGTGGATCATCGAACAGTTCGTCCTCGGGCACCACATGAAGGCCCCGCTCCAGGGCCTCGACCACCTCAGCGGCCGGGAAGAACTCCCCGAGCGGCGCCAGCGCGCTCACCGAGTCGATGCCCATCCGTTCAAGAAACGCCGGAGTGGTCCCGTACAGGACTGCCTGGCCCGGTCCCGGGTCTCGGGCCACCTCGTCGATATAGCCCCGAACCTGCAGGGTTCGCACCACGCCATCGACATTGACTCCGCGGATCGAAGCTATCTGGTTGCGCGACACCGGCTGCTTGTAGGCGACGACGGCGAGGGTCTCGAGCGCAGCCGCGGACAGGCGCGACGACTGGCCCTCGAGCACATAGCGCTCGACATAGGGAGTCTGCTCCGGGGCAGTCTGGTAGCGGTATCCACCAGCCACCCGCTTGAGGACGAAGCCGCGGCCCTCCGCCTCGTACTGGGCGGCCAAGTCGCCGCACAACGCCTCGATCTCGAGCGGCGTGGACCCCACCAGTTGGGCCAGCAACTCGGGCGACAAAGGTTCCTCTGCAACCAGCAGAATCGCTTCGACCGCAGCCGGGAGGTGATCTTCAGCCATTGTCAACCCGCTCTCCCGACCTATCAGCCTTCATAGTCTGATCAGCCTTCATAGTCTGATCAGCCTTCATAGTCGTCGATGCCGGTCACAGCGACTGTCTCGACCGCGCCGCCCTGCCAGACACCAGCCTGCCAGACGCCGCCCTGCCAGCCGCCCTGCCAGACGATCGTGATGTCTCCGAAGGTCTGGGACTGTTCGAGCTCCACGATCCCGCGTTTGAACAACTCCAGCAGCGCCAGGAAGTAGACGACCACCTCGATGCGGTCGACCAGTTCGGAGGTGATCTGACGGAAAGTCGTGCGACCGTGCCGAGGAAGTTCCTCCACCAGTTCGCCCACCACCTTCGCCACGGTGATCTTGATCGGGTTGACGTGGGAGAGGTCGACTCGCGCGACCGGCTTGGGCGCTGTCGCCCGACCATAGGCGGCGCGCAGATCCTCGAGGGTGGTGTTGCGCAGCAGGTCGGGGGCGAGACCGATGAAATGGTCCTCAACCGGCCCGACACGTCGAGGATAAGACCGCGCGGCATCAGCTGAGAGGCTGTGCAGCACCGCAGCCGCGTCCTTGAAAACCTTGCACTCGACCAACCGCGCCAGCAGCAGGTCGCGCTCCTCCCAGAGGCCGAGCTCATCGTCGAGTTCGACCGCGCTGTCCTCGGGGAGCAAGCGACGGGTCTTCAACTCCACGAGCGTTGCGGCTATCAGCAGGAACTCGGTCGCCACCTCGAGGTCCCGCCGCTCCATAGCTTCGATCTGCTGCAGGTAGGCATCGACGATCTCGCTCAAGTTGACGTCGTACAGCTCGACCTGCTGCTTCAGGATCAGATGCAGCAACAAGTCGAACGGGCCCTCGAAGACGGAAGTCTGCACCTCGTACGGCATCGGAACCAGCCTAGAACGCGAACGGAATGAACAGTGGGTTGCGTTGACGCCAGTTGTCTTCCGCTCTTGTTCGCTGCGCTCCACCCCCCGCTCCTGTTCGCTGCGCTCACGGGCCGCTCGGCCACGGGCGGGCCGCGCGGGCCCCGGCCTCGCTCGGCGCGGTCGTGTGCGGTATCAATCCGCTCGGCCTCTGGGAACGCGGCCAAGCCACAAAGCGGGATATAGCGGCGGTCGGCATGGCGAAGGCGGTCAGGGCGCGTAGCCTGCGCTTCTATGAGACGCGTCTTGTCCGGCATCCAGCCCACGGGCCAGCTCCATCTCGGCAACTACCTCGGCGCGGTCCGCAACTGGGCGAGGATGCAGCACTCCACAGACGCCTTCTTCTGCATCGTCGACCTGCACTCGGTCACCATCCCCCAGGAGCCCGGCGTGATCGGCAGGGAGTCGCTGCGGCTCGCCCAGATGTTGATAGCCGCCGGGTTGGACCCCGATGTCTGCACCCTGTTCGTGCAGAGCCACCTGCACGAACACAGCGAATGCGCCTGGTTGCTCGAATGCACCGCGTCGTTTGGGGAGCTCTCCCGAATGGCCCAGTTCAAGGACAAGTCAGGCCGCCAGGAGTTCATCTCCGCGGGCCTGTTCACCTATCCGGCACTGCAAGCGGCCGACATCCTGCTCTATGACACCAACGATGTGCCTGTAGGGGCCGACCAGCGTCAACACATTGAGTTGACCCGCGACATAGCCGAGCGGTTCAACTACCGCTACGGCGAGACCTTCGTGCTGCCCACCGCAGTGATTCCAAGTGCCGGGGCGCGGGTCATGGACCTCCAGCGGCCCAACGACAAGATGTCCAAGTCTCTCAACTCGCCCAAGGGAACCATCGACCTTCTCGATGACCCCGCCCAGATTCAAAAGAAGATTCGCAGCGCGGTCACCGACAACGGCGCCGACGTACGCTTCGACATCAACAACAAGCCTGGAGTGAGCAATCTCCTGGCGATACTCGGCGCCGCCACCGACAACAATCCCGAAGACCTCGCCGACGAATACCGGCAGTACGGGCCGCTCAAAGCAGACGCTGCCGAAGCGGTCGTGGCCCTGCTCGCTCCGGTGCAGGCCCGTTTCGCCGAACTCGAGGCCGACCCCGCAGAGACCACCAGACTATTGAGAACCGGTGCCGACAAGGCCCGCTCCATAGCCGCTGAGACCTTGGCAAGAGCCAAAACCAACATCGGCTTCCTCCCCGAGGGCTGATGCGGAGCATGCCGACAACACAGCTCAGCGGAAGTCTCGGCTGGCGGGAGCGCTCCCCACAGTGAGGGGTTGAAGCTTGTCGGCAACGACATTGACGGCACCCTCGGCTTTTTCGAGCCGACCACGGATCAACAGCGCCGAAGCACCCAGAGCCGTGTTGCGGTAACGCTGCCAGCAGCCTGAAGAGACAACCACATTGATCAAACCGGTTTCGTCCTCCAAACTCAAGAAGGTGACACCACCAGCAGTGGGAGGTCGTTGACGATGTGTCACCACTCCCCCGACCAACACTCGTTCACCATCGCTGCGATCATCAAGGCCCGCGGCGGTGACCACACCGGACTCATCGAGTTCTGAGCGAACAAATACAGTGGGGTGACCGTCGGGAGCAATGCCTGTGGCCCAGAGATCGGAGTGCGACAACTCAGCGGGCGACATGCGCGGCAGGCTCGGTGCCGTGTCACCGGTGACGATCCCCGGCAGGCGGTCTGCGGCTGTTTGACTCATCGCTCCCGCTGTCCACAATGCTGAGCGCCGATCGATGCCGAAACAACCGAACGCACCTGCAGTGGCGAGAACCTCAAGCACCCTGAGGGGCACTTTCGGAACCCGTCGGCGGAGGTCCTCGACTGAGGTGTAGGGACGACCAGCGTCTATCTGTTCGGCCAGATCCTCCCCGACTCCACGCACAGAACCGAGGCCCAGCCTCACCGCCCAGCCGCCTGTGCTCGTGCGGTCCGGCTCCAGAACCGCTTCGGCGGCTGAGGCATTGAGGTCGACGGTGTTGACCACCACGCCATGGCGTCGAGCGTCACCGACCAGGGTATGTGGCGACCAGAATCCCATCGGTTGAGCGTTGAGCAGCGACGCACAGAACGCAGCGGGATAGTGGTATTTGATCCATGCCGAGGCATAGACGAGATACGAGAACGACACCGAGTGGCTCTCAGGGAAGCCGTAGTTGGCGAAGGCCGCGAGCTTGAGCCAGATCTGCTCACCGATGTCGTCGCTGATGCCCCGTTCTCGCATGCCTGCAAAGAAGCGCTCCTTGAGGCGTTCCATGCGTTCACGACTTCTCTTCGAGCCGATCGCCTGGCGCAGTTGGTCGGCTTCAGAGGCAGTGAAGCCGGCGACGTCGATGGCGATCTGCATCAGCTGTTCCTGGAACAGGGGGATGCCGAGGGTCTTGGCCAGCGCATTCTTGAGCAGCGGGTGCAGATAGGTGACCGCTTCGTGACCGTTGCGGCGCCGAATATAGGGGTGCACCGAACCACCCTGGATCGGGCCGGGCCGGATGAGCGCCACCTCCACCACGAGGTCGTAGAAGCAACGGGGCTTGAGCCGCGGCAGGGTGGCCATCTGCGCCCGCGACTCGACTTGGAACACCCCGATCGTGTCGGCCTTCTGGAGCATTTCGTAGACTTGGTCGTCTTGGGGCAGCAGGGCGAGATCTATTTCTTGACCGTCGTGTTCGGCGATGAGGTCGATGGCGTAACGCAGCGCTGAGAGCATCCCCAGCCCGAGCAGGTCGAATTTCACGAGACCTGCGGAGGCGCAGTCGTCCTTGTCCCATTGCAGTACGCTGCGGTCGGCCATCTGCCCCCACTCGACGGGGCACACCTCGATGACTGGCCGGTCGCACATCACCATGCCTCCCGAATGGATGCCGAGATGCCGTGGAAAATGCTCGATCTCCGCGGCCAGCTCCAACACCGGAGTCGGGATGACAGTATCGCGTTGCGCCTCATTCAGTCTTATGTGGCGCCAACGGTCGACCTGCTTGGAGAAGGAGTCCTGTTGGCCCGGGGTGTAGCCGAGCGCCTTGGCCATGTCCCGAATCGCCGACTTGGACCTGTAGGAGATCACGTTGGCGACTTGGGCAGCGTGATGACGGCCGTGGCGCGCATAGACGTACTGGATGACCTCTTCTCGTCGGTCGCTCTCTATGTCGATGTCGATGTCGGGTGGGCCCTCACGTTCAGGAGACAGGAAACGTTCGAACAGCAACCCCAACGAGACGGCATCGGCGTTGGTGACGCCCAGAGCGAAACACACCGCCGAGTTGGCCGCTGAGCCTCGGCCCTGGCAGAGGATTCTGGAGCGCCGACAGAACTCGACGATGTCGTGCACGACGAGGAAGTAGCCCGGAAATCCAAGCTGTTCGATGAGTCCCAACTCTTTGTCGAGCTGTGCCCAAGCACCCGGAACCCGCTCAGCTGATCGGGGGCCGTAACGGCCGGTGCCACCCTGATCCACCAGCCGCCGCAGATACCCCATCTCATCGAGCCCGTCGGGACACGGGAAGGGCGGCAGGTTGGGGGCAATGAGCTTCAGGTCGAAGGCACACTCGATCCCGAGGGTGGCAGCTTCAGAGACCACGCCGGGGTAACGGGCGAACCGGGCTGCCTGCTCGGCGCCTGACCGCAGGTGGCGGCCAGCGGGAGGGAGCCAACCGTCGATCTCGTCGAGGCTGCGACGGGCACGCACCGCTGCCATCGCAGCAGCCAAACGCTGACGGGCGACGCTGTGGTGGTGCACGTTGCCGCTGGCGATCAGCTTGAGGCGATGCGACACGGCCAGCGCAGCGAGCCCGTCGTTGCGAACCGAATCGATCGGCAGGCCGTGGTCCCACAACTCCACAACCACATTCGGGCGACCGAAATCGGCGACCAACCGCTCAAGCGCCCTGGCCGCCGCGGCCGGGCCTTCGTTGACCAGCGCTGCGGGCACCGCTCCCTTGCGGCAGCCGCTGAGCACAACCCAATGGTCGCCCGTGCCCGCGCCGCCGAGTTCGACCAGGCGTTGATAGTCGATCCGTGGAGCGTTCTTGGATCCGGCCAACTGACCTTCGCTGATGGCCCGAGCCAGCAGGGCATAACCCCGAGGGTCACGGGCCAGCACCAGCAGGTGCCGTCCTTTGGGATCCGCCGGGCCCGTTCTGGTGAGATTGGCCGACCCGGCTGAGGACTGCCTGCGACTCCCCCTGCGACTCCCTCTGGCCGAAGACTGCTCGGCCGGAGACTGCCTGGCTAAAGACTCCTCGGGGGGAGACTGCCTGGCTAAAGACTCCTCGGGGGCCGGAGGCTGCTCGGCCGGAGACTGCCTGGCTAAAGACTCCTCGGGGGCCGGAGGCTGCTCGGGGGGAGACTGCCTGGCTAAAGACTCCTCGGGGGCCAGAGTGAGTTCCGCGCCGAAGACGGTGCGAAGGCCCACGGCACGGGCGGCCTCTGCGAACCGGACAATGCCGTAGAAGCCGTTGTGGTCAGTGAGGGCCAACGCTTCCAGGCCGATCCGGGCTGCTTCGTCGACCAGTTCCTCAGGGTGCGAGGCACCGTCGAGAAACGAGAAGTTCGAGTGGCAGTGCAACTCCGCATACCGCACCGAGCCCTGCCTGCGGGGTCGGGCGGGCACCGCCGGGGCAGGTGGAGCCGGTGGATGCGGAAGCGGCGCGTGACGGCCCGAAAGTACACTCTCAAGGTCTTTCCAGGGAGCGTTGAAGTACTGCCAACTCACAAAAACCTACCGTATACGAACATATGTTCGTATACAATCTGCCGACAATCGATGGATTGACCGCAGATCGATATCTAGGTACGCTAAGTACGTTACGTACACAACGGCTTGAGGGGAGGCACACCCGAATGACATTCCTGTCCTACACCGATACGCGCCAGCAACTGCGCAGCGCGCTGAACACCGCAGAAGACGGCGTGCCGATCGGAATCAGCCGACGGGAAAGCCGAGTGGCGCTCGTCGACTTGCGCCTCTTCCAAGAGCTGCTGAAGTCCTGTCCGCGGATTGGGTGTCCCGAGGCCGTCGCCG
>MKWU01005503.1_pt1 | contig 13739 bp, 12 predicted proteins | sample 809101 | NCBI WGS metagenome assembly MKWU01 (sample SAMN05860141, study PRJNA318959) | sponge metagenome | host: Aplysina aerophoba | place: Slovenia: Piran, Adriatic Sea, Gulf of Piran | collected 2013-05-07 | reverse complement strand
CAGGTCAGGAGCAAGACGGCCGCAGGAGAAGGCGCGCCCACATTCGTCAGGCTGCGCACGGGCGCAACGGGCGACGGCGGGAACGTCGTCCCCTTCCCGGCGCGGCGGCCGCCGGAGCCGCCATGAGCCCGCTCGCCCCGGAACCCCAAGGAGCGCAGCGACGGCCTTCGGAATGAAGCGCGTAAAACCGATCGTCAAGTTCCTGTCCCGCCAGTTCACGATGGCGACCGTGCGCGCCGCAGACAGAACGGACACCGCGTGTGATGCCTGTTCGACCCCGATGCACGCGGCCACGGACCGTTCCGCCTGCCCGGCACACACTGGGACGATCGGTGTCGCGACGGATCGTTTCGCCTTTCTCCACCCACGCTCCCGTCATAATGTACATTCTCATGACCATGAAGGGTGACAAGATGACGCGGCAGCATTCCATCGCAGACGCACGGCGCAACCTGCCCAGGCTGATCCGCGAGGCGGAGGACGGCAAGACCGTGGAGTTGATGCGGCGCGGCCAGCCGGTCGCCGTCATCGTGGGACTCCGCCTCTTCGAGAGGCTCGCCGCAGGCCGGCGCGGCTTCGCCGATGCCTACGCGGACTTCACCGCCGCCGTCGACCTCTCCGGACTCGCTCTTGACCCGGACGCGCTCTTCGACGGTGCCAGGGACAAGTCCCCGGGCCGGAACGTCGGGCTGTGAGCCGCGCGCTATCTGCACGACACAAATGATGTAGAAAACTACCTATTTTCTCCTAACATACGGTAATATCTAGAGTTTTCTAACCTTCCACTTGGTCTAAATTGAATGACGTAAGCATTACGGGAGCGGATCGATTCCGAAACCGCACGTTTTTCTGCGCGTGCCTGCCGCACGAAGTTGCCCCATTCCGGTGACGGCGGCCGGGTAGGAGGGCTCGGCAACGACCCCTCCTACCCGGCCTAACGGCGAGCTCCGGCCCGGCTGGATAGAAACAGACGCCGTCTCGAGGATGCTGGGCCCAGTTGAGTCGGGATGGCCGCAGCTAGCGAGCGCTCCGCCGCTGGTCACTGAAGGAGATGTGGCTCCGAAGGGGCATGCTCCGTCGAGCGATGACGGCACCGTCGCGCTGGAGCGGTCGGATTGTCGGGAATGCGTGGACAATGTTGGTTCTCCCCAAACCGTCTTCTTTGAATGCGGCGCCGGCTGGCACCACGTTTGCCGGGTCGGCGGGCCTTCCAACAAGGGAACCTCTACGCTTCTTGCCGCTCATTCGCCGGTGCGGTCAGGCCGCCGGACACGGGGTTTCACCACACCCTATAGTCCAAGGGGAGAACAGAATGAATAATCTTGAAAGCCGCTTCCTCCATACCCTCGACGCTGCGGCATACCTCGGCCTTTCGCACCGGACGCTGGACGGATACCGTGTGAGCGGCGCGGGGCCCGCCTTCCACCGCTTCGAGAATCGCGTGCGTTACCGTCGGTCGGACCTGGATGCTTGGGCGGCGAACCGCCGGGCCACCACGACGGCGGAGGCCGACAGGCTCGCATCAGCATGAGGGCCAGCATTTGCACCAAGACCTGGCGGGACCGTCGTCCCGCCCATTCATGATCTCCGGCACAGATTTGTGTCCAAAGCTCCAGCGACGCTCCTCAATGGATACCGGCTAAGATCTTGACTACGGCTGCCTCTAGCCACCGTCGCATATGCAGTACATTGGTATAAACGCCGTAGAGGTTCTGCCGCGCGCATCCATATCCCCAACTGACAACGCCAGCAAGGATCGGATCGTTGGACGGATTGGCCATACCGGGTGCTGGAATGAAGGCTAGTGGACCGCCACTGTCACCCTGGCAGGAATCGAATCCACCAGTACTAAATCCCGCACAGATCATACTTGGGCTGATGGTTTCCCCTAACGAACCATATGCTGCCGAACATGTCTTGTGGTCCACATGCGGCAGCAGAACTTTCTGGAGATATGGTGACAGAGAACCGCCTTCGGCCGTCCTTCCCCAACCGTGAACTGTCAGGGCCGTATAGGGCTTGTAGAGCCACCTGGCCTCAAAGTCGCGGGGCAAGCGAATTGAAGTCATTCGTAGCTGTGCCCCCGCCGTACTGCTAACCGGACTGGAGATGCGAAGCAGTGCGATGTCGTTGCTAAAGTCGTTCGAGTTGTAATCGTTATGGACCTCCGAGGCTTCCACATCGTGTCTGGCGCGTCTTTCTGCGTCAGCCCTAAGCGTGCCGCCGAACACGGAGATATCTTTGTTGTCTATTCGGTTGCCACTGCGGTCAACCAAACAATGGGCTGCGGTGACGACCCATCGCGGCATCTTGGAACTCTGGGTCCAATCCTGAACGACATACCCATCCTTAACGGGAATCACGTGCGGAGATAAATAAGCGCCTCCACAGGTGATCCCTGCGGCGTTCACTGACACGGTCCACGCCCATTGGCCTGTTTCAACTTCTGGATCTCCGTTGACGATGCGCGGTACCGTCCGGGCCTGCTGAGCCTTACTCAGATTCTCCGATGGAAGTGCGCGGAGCGCGGTCCGTGCTGCCGCAATGTGCTCCGCGGTCGACTTGCGCTCGGCGCTTGACGGTCCGTCATTGTCATGCGCCCTGGTGTTTTGACCAATTACAAGCAGTGCCAGAACTAGAGCAATTGCTGTGTATCTCATTTCTCATCCTCTTTGTGTCATGCTTGAACGCTTGGGAAGTGCGAGCGGAAGGTCTCCCGTCTCGAACTTCGTCGTAGGTGCGACTTGCTGGAGCCAAATTTTCACTCTATCGGTTACCACAAGAGTGTAGATTCCGCCGTGACCGCACGTCTTGTTTATGCCTCGCGAAACAACCGCGACTAACACATAGGAATCGTCGTTTAGCCGCACATGTGCGCCGCCGCCGCTGTCGCCGTAACAGCTGTCAGCCAAGAATCGCGAGTGGTCAATCGCCACAAGTTCCCGGCCTAGATTGCATCCATAAAACTCAGAATCGTCTTCTTCGCGCGTCGTCGATGACTCGCCGTCGCACTGGGCTGATGCTACGATAACTGGAGCCGAATACTTCTCGCCACCGAGAGGATCGGCCTCGCGCGCTCCAAATCCAACTATCTCGATTTGGGCGATGTCAGGCAATCGCGATTTAGCCGCAAGAACCGCGAACGGAGACCTGCTACCCGGTTGGATTCCTTCAGATAGAGTCACTACCGCAAGATCGCCATCGGCATAGGTTGTCGGGGATTGCGATCTTTCCCGATATGTCGGACAAAATTTGGAGTCTATGAACTCGGCGTTGGGACGAAGCGCGACCGTCAACCTCTCGGCATCTTGCGGGTTGACCCCCAACGGCGCACTGCTACCAATTGTAGCTAGGCTCGGCACCCCGTTGCAGACGCAATGCGCGGCTGTCAAAATTTTGTTCGATGTGATTAGTGTGCCGGTGCACTGCAGACGGAAGCCGTCGTGAAGCGCGACGGTCGAGAGGAAACAGGGGCGATTATCATCGCTACAGAACCCAGGTTCGCCCGATTGTTCAAGGTTTGTATCGCCAGCGTCTGCGGCAATTTCGCTCGCTGCGACAACGATTGGACTTGTTCCTGCATTTGCCACCGGCAGTTCACCACCGCTAGGGGCTCCCGTCGGATCTCCGCCTGTTACCAGAATTGGACCAAGGTCATCGTCAACACCAGGTGCCCGACGAGGTTCTCTCGGAGGGATGACTTCAACGACTGGACGTCCACCAACAGAAACAGGATAGACATTAGTTGTCGACCCAGTCGGATAGTGAGGCGTCAACAACTTTTGTTGCTCTTCGGCTGCCAATTTTAGTTCGTATGCTGTCATAAAATGTACCTTCTCAATTGGAACATTTCGCATCACTGCGCTGTAGACGCCGTAACGTAGTGCTATGTCGAGTTGATTCCAATCGAATTTATTGTAAATATAGAAACGATCACCGAGATTGCCAATGCGCAACGCTTCCGCGGCTTCAATGCGAGTAGTTGGAAATGTATCTAGGTATTCGATCAATTTTCCAAGTACGCGCGTTTGTGATCCGCTGAAGTCATCGGCACCCAACAAAAGACCGGTTGGCACGGCGAACCTCGGAATTGGCAGACCGCTCTTGAGGTAATTGCGGATGTGGTGCCCCTTCATATCATTCTCTAAGCCCTCTATCGGCGTGCCCTTCTGTACCTGTCTAATCAGTTCGGCAGGAATAGAAGGGTAGTTGGCGGGTGCCTCGGGTATTTTGGCGTCAAGATTAATAGGTGGTTTTATGCTGGTGGGCTTTCCAGTACGGACTGGCACATCACCGGGGAATCCGCCGCCCGGAGCACCGCCGCCGCCTCCGAACTGTGCAATGGTATGATCGGGAGTGAGGCAGATTGCAACAGTCATTAATGCGACCGTCAGGACTCGTCGTAGACTTGACATATCACGCTCCTTGTTCATTTGTCGCGCGACCGGCGGCCGCCGAAACCAGCCGGGGTAGCGGGTGGGGCATCAGCCGCGCGCACTGGCCCGCAGCTTGGTCCTTGGAGCAATCTTGCGGCTGGCCTTGTAAGGACTCCCGGGTGCGTGGGAGAAGATGTCGGCTGTTGGTCTGCGCATTCGTTCGCGCGCGTGGCGAATCGGCGCATTCTTGACTGCACATCCTCACGACGTTCGTCACCTGAGCTCGGAGAGCTCGTGTTTGGCAGGATTGCTGACCGCGACATGGAAATCGTGTGATGCCGGGCCTTGCTCGTATCCTCGATTGACATCAACGTCGGTTCTAGTTCATCGGCGTGACGGGCGCCGAGAATGTAAGGCTGTCGATGCCGTTTGTCGGGCGGGAATCTGTAAGCGGCAAGGGATCAACGGTGGCGTATCCGTGCGCATCGTTGTCGGAGTCTATCCGGGGTGATTGGCGGCCGTTTGGCTGGGGTGGACTGTGCGACCCTGAGTCTTTTCGACGGTGAACAATGGAACTCGCCCGTGATCGGGAATGACTCAGCGGGGGATAGTCGCTCGTCTCGCGGCCGACTGAAGCTCTTGGCGCAGGAGACGTTTCGGCTGAGATGGTGAAATGCCCCCGATCGGTGCGGTGTGGAACGTCGCCGTCCGGCGGTAGCACCGCGCAGGGGCCGAAACGGGGATCGGCGTAAGCGAACACTGGGTTGCTTCCAGTTCCCGTCGATCGCATGTCGTAGGCTCCTGTCGCGCAAGGTATGGCTATTTCGCCAGAGATGGCGCGAGGCTTCAACCGGTTGAATGAGTCGTCGACGACGATGAGCTGGACGAAACGGACCGGCAAGCACTGGTGAGGGCTGGATGCCCGGTGGGGCCGTGATACCCAACTGCACGCTTCCCGATTCGGTCGAGGATGAAGGCTTCCGAATCGCCCTGTCGTGACGGTGGTGAACCTCACGGTGAGCGGGGCCTCGCGCCCGATGGATCAGCCGGGGCACGGCGGCGGGATCTTCGTCGAGGACCTATGAGCCGGGCTACCGTTCGCGGCGAACGCTGGCCGAAAGCGGCTCGGTAGCGGGTGGTGTATCAGCCGCGCGCATTGGCCCGTAGCGCTGTCGTCGGAGAAATCCTGCGGCTCTCCACATATAGGGTTCCCGCGCGCGCGAGAGCCGATGTCCGGAGTTGGCGAGCGCAGGCGTTCGCACCTGTGGCAAATCGGCTGCACTCGCGACCGCACCTCCCTGCCCCAAATGCAGTGTGGGAAGCTGCTGTAGTTTCTGACTTGTGTGCGACCCGTACCGTGAGCGCCAGACATCGCTGATCTCACGTGAGTACATCGCAGGGCAAATTGTTCTACGGCGCTGGTCTACCGTTCCAAACCAAGCACTCGCCTGTCTCCTCATCGACCACTCCCTCAAGCTTAGGATGACGATGCGGCTCCGCATCTGCGGTTGCCTGATCCAACTGAGCCTGCGTCGCCCCCCCCACTCTAGCTAAGTTGGCGTCAGTCAGAATCGCACCGCTCAGATCGGCATCATCCAAGCGAGCACGAGACAGGTTACAACGGGTCAGGTTGGCTCCGACAAGTCTAGCGCAGACCAGATTTGTCTCGGTTAAATTGGCATCAATAAGATTCGCTTCAGACAGATCAGTGCTATCGAGATTCGCACGAGACAGGTTAGCGTTCAAGAGCTCGGAACGAGAGAGATCAGCGCCCAAAAGATAAGCATCTGACAAGCAAGCACCTTCGAGGTTGGCACCGGATAAATTAGCCTTCTCGAGAACTGTGTGCTCGGAGAGGTTAGCGTATTCAAGACGGGATCTGGAGAGATTCGCAGCAACGAGACGAGCGCCAGATAGATTCCCACCCCAAAGAGTCGCTTCAGATAAATCAGTTTCTGACAAGTCTGCTCCAGAAACATTGACATTACAAAGAAACGAGTCCGAAAGCTTGCAATTTGCTAGCAACGTATCGGACAAATCGGCGTCAATAAGGCGTATCGCAGGTATGTCGGCGTAACGCAGATCTATATTGTAACTCCCTTTGCGTTCAATCTGTCGTCGTTTCGTGCTCCTCTTTCCTAGAATTTCCATGATCGCTTGCACATCTTCGCGGCGCTCTTGTCTACAGTCCTGGCCATGCGTATCCTCACCACCAACTGACTCGTCCTTAGTCGGGTTGCGAACAAATGCGGAGAACAATTGCATGATCTGGATGTGATAGCCTCGTGAATGATTCTTGGCCAGACGCTCAAGAGCGTATATTCCACCTAGGCGAACAGAAAGTACGGAGCTGCCGAGCATCTCCGCGCCTTTCTGATAGCGCTCGTTCCAAAGACCTCGCCGCGCCGTTACAGATTGCCGGTGCGCTGCGTTGGCTTGTCGTTCGGCGACTACGCTTCGCCAAATCGCTACCGGTAGAGCGACTAGCGCAACGATGGCAAGAACAAGATTCCGGATGGTTTCGCTACCAGACTCTCCACCAACTAGCCATTCCGGAAATGTCATCCAGACAGTGCAGGCCACGATCAGCGAGAAGACTGCCAAAACCGTTATCCATCGCCAAGCGGGTCCTAACCCATGAGTGGTCAACACCGAATCGCGTAGCGACGACAGCAATCGCATTGGTAATTTCATCGGTATTCCTTGAGGTGGCCTCGCTTTTTCCGACAGCCTGACGGCTGAGGCAGGGTGTATTCTAGTTTTTTTTCCCCGGCGGACAGAATCCCGTTGAATCAATCTTCCTGCTGCTGCTGTTGCGCCCATGGGGATGTGGGCAAGGCGCGGAGCGGCTTGTCCATCATATCCACAGGCGTGCCATCTCGGTAGGCCTCGGCCGGCGTCTGCCCGCCCAGCACCGAGTGAGGCCTCTGGGTGTTGTGAATCCGATCCACCTGCCCATGACGAGCCAAGCGAATGAAGCCGTCAGCGGTTTCGTGCGGGTAGACCGCCTCGTATTCGAGCGAGCGCCACAACCGCTCGATGAGCATGTTGTTCATCCACCCGGTCGCGTCCATCCATCGAGATGCGGATGCCCGCCTCCCGCAGGCGCGCGGTGAAGGCGAAGCTGGTCAAGTGGCTGCCCTGGTCGGTGTTGAAGGCCTCCGGCGTGCCGTAGCGCGCCAGGGCCTCCTCCAGCTCCCGTATGCAGAAACCCGCGTCAGTGTGTTCGACACTCCTCAGGTCAGCACGCGCCGCCTCGCCCAGGGGCGAGGCGGCGAGCTGCGGAATGGCGCACCATTCGTGAGGGACAGGAGATGGCTTGCAGCGGGGCTGCATACGCGGCAAGGTGAAGGCTAGGGCAACATGGCCCCTAGCCAAACCTGTGACCCGCACGTGCACTATTCGCGGGACGGCTCAACTTGGTGTTTGAAGGCGCTGAAGCATGGCAAGCGCGCGATGCAATTCGTTTTATCGGACATGCCGGGTGCTCGTTCGTTGGCATCGGAGGAAGTCATCGCCAAACGCGGCGCATCAATTGTCGCGGTGACCTTCTTCGCATGACTCGGGTGATTGGATGGTTGATGGGCGCATGAGCATCGACAGCCCGTTTCAAGGAAGTCTTTTCGCCGACGATTTCCTCGGGGAGTCGATCATGGAGGCGCCCCAGTGGAAGGAGATTGACGACCGCGCGTTCGACAGCTTCGAGTCCGCTTTGCGGGAGATTTTCAAGCACTTCCCGATCTTTGGGTCTCCCAACGAAAGTCAGACGGAAGACGATGTCATCTGGCCAGTTCTCACCCGACTGGGGTGGACGGAGAGTCTACGACAGCAAAACCTGAGCCCAAGCGGTCGAGAGGACGTGCCCGACGGTCTCCTGTTCGCAGACTCCGCGGCCAAAGGTCGAGCCAACAATATGGCCCAGGAATGGCGACGGTACGAGTTTGGTCTTGTCGCGGTGGAATCAAAACGCTGGATGCGCCCACTCGACCGCCGGTCGAGGCAACGCGGTGAGGAATCCGCACCGTCGACCCAGATGCTGCGATATCTTCGGCGGATCGATGATCTGACGACGGGTCAACTCAGATGGGGAATTCTTACCAACGGCGCCAAGTGGCGACTCTATTACCAAGGAGCACGTTCAGTTTCCGAGCAGTTCTTTGAAGTTGATCTTGCGGCGATTCTGGATCTTCAAGGCCACAACGAAGGGCTGTTCGCTTTCAGCGAACAGGAGCGTCGCCACTGGCTAAGGGTGTTTGCATTGATCTTTGGGCGGGAAGCTTTTCTTAAGCGTGGGACAGAAGGGCGCACGTTCCATCAGTACGCCATCGAAGAAGGTCACTATTACGAGGAACGCGTCGCTGCGAATATTTCTGAACTGGTCTTTGGCCAGGTATTCCCCGCGCTAGCGCGCGCAATCGCTGCGGCAGAGCCAGAGGCACCCCTTTCAGAGGTCCGCGAAGCCGTGTTAGTTCTCCTTTATCGACTGCTGTTCATCTTCTATGCCGAAGATCGGAACTTGTTGCCGGTGCACGACGCGCGCTACGACGACTATGCACTGCGCGACAAAGTGCGCAGAGATGTTGGCCATCGCAAGGACCAAGGGGATACATTTGCTGAAAGGTTGGCGAGCTACTGGCCAGCGATTGATGGCCTATCCCGTGCAATAGATGGTGGTGAAGTTTCCATCGGTCTACCGCCCTACAATGGCGGCCTATTTGATAAGCAGAGTGCACCACTTCTTGAGCGCATTTGTCTTGGCGACCGCGTGATGGCTGACGTCATTGACGCTCTCTCGTTTGAGCGTGGCAAAGACGGGCGCCGCTATATCAACTACCGCGACTTGGGCGTCCGGCAACTCGGCTCTATCTATGAGCGTCTGCTAGAACATGAGCTTGTCCGCGATGGGAACGGGGTAGCTGTCCGTCCCAACGTTTTCGCCCGCAAGGGATCGGGAAGCTATTACACGCCTGATGATTTGGTCGGCTTGATCGTCGAGGAAGCAATGCAGCCCCTGGTGCGGGCGCGCATCGACGCCTTTTCGGCAGAAGCCGAGAAGCTACCTCAAGAAGGCCCCGAACGCGCGCAAGCAGTGGAACGGTTGGCAGTGCATGACCCCGCGGAAAGGCTGCTTGAGCTGAAGGTGTGCGACCCGGCGATGGGTTCGGGGCACTTTCTGGTCAGCTTGGTGGACTACTTATCCGATCAAGTAATCACGGCTATGGCTGACGCGGAAGCAACGGCAGCTGGCTATATCTCACCGCTAGCCGGCCGCATTGAGACAATTCGCGACAGAATCACTGCTAATGCGACGGAGCGGAAGTGGGCTATCGATCCCGATCGACTCGATGACCGGCATATTGTTCGGCGTATGGTGCTCAAGCGCTGCATCTATGGTGTCGACAAGAATCCAATGGCGGTGGAGTTGGCCAAGGTTGCGCTTTGGCTCCACACCTTCACAGTAGGGGCTCCCCTGAGCTTCTTGGATCACCACCTGCGCTGCGGTGATAGCTTGTTCGGTGCGTGGGCGCGAAGTGGAATAGACAGGGCGGTCGACTATGGAAGCCCCCTCCTGCTGCACGGATCTGTAAGCCGAGCAGAACAGGCCGCGCAGTCGATGCAGATGATCGAGGCTTTGACCGACGCGGAGATCGCCGAAGCGCACCGCTCCGCGGAGACCTTCATCAAGGTGGAGGAGGCCACCGCGCCTTTGAATAGTATTCTTTCCCTAGTGCATGCTGTCGAGTGGTTACAGGTGCGCGATCGCGAGGGCCAGATGGCCTTGCAGGCTTTCTTCGCTGGGCAATTAGGCGATCCGATTGAGATCGCTCAGGGCAGAGCCGGCATCCCGACGGCACGGCCGGAGGGCGAGCGCTTCTCAGAGATACTGCAAGACGCTCGGAAGCTCATTGCAGAGGAACGCTTCCTCAATTGGCAGGCGGTATTCCCTGGCGTCTGGGCTAGCTGGCAAAGCCCAAGCCCACAAGGCGGCTTCGACGCCGTGATCGGTAATCCGCCATGGGACCGTATGAAGCTACAGGAAGTGGAGTGGTTCGCTACGCGGCGGCGCAAGATTGCTATGGCATCTCGTGCCTCTGATCGTAAGGACATGATCGCCGAATTGTATAAGGCCGACGATCCGCTGGCGCGCGAATTCACGTTCGCGAGCAATCGGGTGGCGATGGCTACGCGCATGGCACGATGCTCCGGCGACTATCCTTTGCTCTCTGGTGGTGACGTCAACTTATACTCTTTATTCGTTGAACGCGCGATGACATTGGTCAAGACAGAGGGCATTGTCGGCCTTCTAACTCCGTCCGGGATTGCATCGGACAAGACGGCTGCGCGGTTTTTTAAGAGCATCGCTACTCAAGGAAGGCTGAAGGCCCTTTACGACTTTGAAAACCGGCGCACTCGCTACGATGCTGCACCCTTCTTTCCACAGGTTGACAGCCGCTTCAAGTTTTGTGCGTTTGTCTTCGGTCGTTCACCACTAGAAAAACCTGCACAGTGTGCCTTCTTTCTCCAGGACGTCACAGAACTTTGTGATCCAAATCGTCGCTTCTCCCTGACGACTGACGACTTCAGCCGAGTTAACCCGAATACCGGCACGGCTCCCATTTTTCGCAATCGCAAAGACGCAGATATTACAACGGACATCTATGAGCGCATTCCGGTTCTTGTGAACCGTACAGATAGTCAAGAGCTACGAGCCTGGCCGGTGAAGTATTCCACGATGTTTCACATGACCAACGATTCCAATCTGTTTCGAACACGATGGGAGTTGCAGGAAAAGGAGGGTGCGTATCCTATAAATGGGAATCGCTGGCGTAGCGCCAAGGGAGAATGGCTTCCTCTCTACGAGGGAAAAATGGCGCAGGCGTTCGATCACCGAGCCGCGAGCGTTATCGTCAATCCTCAGAACCGCCATAGACCAGCACAACCCGTTCCGGCAACGCCCGATCAACATGCCGACCCCATATGGCTACCTGAGCCACAGTATTGGGTCCTTGCCGAAAATTGTGACTGGCCAACTCCTGACGGCTGGGTCCTCGGGTTTAAGGAAATCACGGCTCCAACAAACGAACGCACCTTTCATGCTTCAATTTTTCCTAGAGTGGCGTTCGGTAACAAGATTCCATTGCTAATGCCTAACAGCGATGATCGTAACGAGTATTTGCTATGCGCCAACTTCAACAGCATCATATTTGATTTTATCACGCGACAAAAAATACAAGGACAAACTCTGAACCTCTTCATTCTGGAACAACTTCCTGTGATACCACTGGCACAATACGAGGCGACAGTATTTGGAAACAAGACAGCAAAGGAAATAGTGTCATCGATCGTACTGGAGCTAACTTATACCGCCAAAGACTTAACGTCTTTTGCTCGAGATTTGGGATATGTTAATGAGGAGGGGTCAGTTCGGCCCCCATTCACATGGGACGATGATCGGCGGCTATATCTTCGTGCAAAGCTCGATGCAGTTTATTTTCATCTTTTTGGTGTTGTAGACCGAAACGACATACGCCACATTTATTCTGCATTCCCAATTACCAAGCAACGTGAACTTAATACCTACGGTCGATATAGATCGTGCGAGTTTTGCCTTTCTTGGATAAATGCACTTGCCGCTGACGATCCCGACGCAGAAGTTTGTGCTTAGGCGAACGTTATGGCAAAGGTTTCATCCGCATCAATGCTCGCTCAACGACCGAAAAGTCGATTTCGACTATTTGAACGTCTGAATACCCACCTGAAGTCGACTAATCTTGAGCGCTTACGCATTGCCGTCGCCTATGCCCGCTGGGATGGCATTGGTTTGATTTCGCCACAAATAGAATCGTTTCTGGATAGAGGGGGCGAATTCCAATCAATATATGGTATTGGGAACGGAGTTACAACACCGGATGGCTTGCTTTATAGTCTTTATTTGCAGGAAATGTATTCAGGTCATACTTATGCTGGTGCTGTGGAAGACAAGTACATTAATGCAACCTTCCATCCAAAGTTGTTCGAGTTTAGATTCTCCGACAATACTGTCGCCATAATTGGATCCGGCAACCTTACCGGCGCTGGAATGAGTCGGAATACCGAGATTGGCGCGGAACTCACAATCAAACATGGGAGTCCATTAGAAGCTCAGTTGGAAGAAACTTGGAAGGCCTTGAGCTTGGAGGGGCGTAAAGTCACGCTGTCCTTAATTCGGAGGGCCAAGCGTGAACAAGAGTTGGGGTCGGAGCATCACTTAGCTGAAACGCGCTCAAAAAAGAAAGGGAAGCCGCGCCTGAAAATAGGTGTCAAGGCAAGTCCTAAGCCACTATTCTCCAAGGTTCTTGACCTAAAGCAAGCAAGCAAGAAGGGAAAGATACTTGCTAGTTTGGATGCGCTTACAAATCAGCCAAAGACGCTCTATCTACAAATATTGAAGTATGAAACGGGTGCTCAATCTGCTGAAGGAATTGGGTACCAGATACAGCTTCCCGTTGCAACGCTTGGAGCCTTCTTTGGCCTTGGCGTTAAGGAACAAAAACGAGTGACACTTCACTTTCCGGAAGAAGTTATAACTGTAGCTCTTACGCATTTTAAAAACAAAACACATCGCATTCGCCTTAGACCACTACGCAATGTGCGTCGTCCTGCTATCGTCGTGTTTAGGCGCATGGGAAGTGACGAATACCAATGTGCAGTTGTGCGCGAAAGAGAGTACTCAAGAGTCCTGATTGAAAAGTGCACGCAACAAACCAGAACCGGTGCTCGAAAGTGGGGCTTGGAGTAGGCTTGGTTGATCTAGGGATAGTCTGAACAACCCCGTCTCCGAGGCTTCGAGGGGGAGAGGCGGCTTGGATTTGAGGCTCGACGATATTCCCGACAGGCCGGGGGCTGCTCTTGTCACGGGATTAGGGAGCGAACGGGCGATATCCGCGTCTGTCCGCCTCCTTCCCCGCCATCCCGCCAACGCCGGGCAGACTGCTCCCCTCTCATCCCGTCGTGTGGCGGCCGGCGATCAGAAGGTTCGAGAACCCCAGCAACAACGCGATGCGCTGCCTGTTCTTCGCCACGCGTCAATCTCGCGACGGAGCCCTGCCACGCGCCCGCAACAGGCCGATCCGTCTCGAATTCGAGATGTCTCGACGGCGAAGCGGCGAGGCTCCGCCTCCGATGCCGGGAGGCCCGGCAGCAGTGAAGGGATCGCCGCCCGATGCAGGACCGGCGGCCCGCCAGGGCCCCCCCCGCGGCGCCCCCCCGCCCCCGCCACGTCGCGGCCCCCTCGCTTTTCCGATAACCTTCCCCGGCGGGCGATCCGGGCGCGGGAGGCGAGGGCCATGAACGAGAAGGAACGACAGACCCTGTCGATCATGG
>MKWU01005501.1_pt1 | contig 13740 bp, 8 predicted proteins | sample 809101 | NCBI WGS metagenome assembly MKWU01 (sample SAMN05860141, study PRJNA318959) | sponge metagenome | host: Aplysina aerophoba | place: Slovenia: Piran, Adriatic Sea, Gulf of Piran | collected 2013-05-07 | reverse complement strand
CTGCCTTTGCCGCGGCTTTGGTGACTTGTCACCACGAATGGGTGATTAGGCCAATGTGCCATTTCGGCAGTTTGCCTGTGCTCAGTATCAACTGATGGCTTGTGGGTAGATTAGCAAGGAGGTTGATCTTTGCGCTTAGCGCGTTTGCTGCAAGTTTCGCGTATTGTCCAAATGCCAGCCCATCTACCGCCGGCACAGTCTGTCGGGGGGACTGCGACAATCAGCTTCCGCCCGCGACGAGATCCCAACTGGTTACTGAACTGACCGGCGAGGGTCTCGTGCCAGAGCTTGTTTTCGTCATACTCCCTGCCTTTGCCGCGACTTTGGCGACTTATCACCATGAATGGGTGATTAGGCCAATGTGCCATTTCGGAGGTTTGCCTGTGTTCCATATCACCAGTTGGCATGCAGGTAGATTTGCAAGGGGGTTGATCTTCGCGCTTAGCGTGTTTGCTGCAAGTTTCGCGTGTCATCCAAGGGCTCGGAAACAGCCTCCCGGCGCCGGAAAATATCCCCTCATAGAGATCTGATAAGGGCGATTTATCAAACATCTATGGACGGCCTGAGCAATTTGGACCGGCCGCACGTCCCGCTGAGGCAGACGTCATGCGCCAAATGCCCCGAGTTTTCGGGCGACTGCCGGCGGCGGCGCCGCGCGGCTCCACGACCATCGACGCCACCCAACCAAGCCGCGGCATACGGCAGTGATTGTCATGGTTGGTCAAGAATTTCATCTGACACCGGACCGCCGGCTGTCGGCTACTGCCTACCGTTCCATAGTTCGGCGCGGCCCATGAACACGGACGGGTCCCGGTGCCAATCGGCGTAGCCGATGCTCATCTCATCAGTCAGGAAGTCAATCCGGTCACTCAGACGTAACTGTTCAGACTTGAGGGGCGGCGAGCAATTGTCGGCAGGCGGTGAGGGTGTTGAGGTTTTGGGCCCGCCAGGTGCCGAAGATTGAGGCCACCGTCATCTTGGTTTGTGTGCCCGTAGGAGAGCGCGTTCCTCCGCTGATCTTGCGGCTGATCACCACGGGGCGCAGGCTGCGCTCGGCGGCGTTGTTGTCGGGCGGCACCTCCGGCTCAGCCACGAAGACGAAGAGTTCCTTGATATGGCTCGCCATGCGTCGGCACAACCTGGCCTGGGCGGCCGATGGGTCATTCAGGTATGGGTCATTCAGGTAAGGACGGCAGAGGGCCAGCAGTCGTTGCTCCAGAGTTAGTTGGGCAATGCGTCTCTGCTGCGCTGAGGGATGGGTGAGGGCAGTGGCCTGACGGTAGAGTTGGTAGACGGCGTCAGCCCACTGGGCCAGGGAGCCATCCTCTGGGTAGAGGACCCGCAGGTCGTGGATGTCACGCAGCAGGTGTGCCCAGCAGCGTTGCTTGGGACCGTCGTAGTGGTGGTAGGCGGCGTAGAAATCGCTGACCAGCACGCCAGCAAACTCCTCGCCCAGGATTTCGTCCACCACCGCCTTGCCCCGACCCCGCCGCAGGAAGTACCGCAGGCCAAGGGCGCTGAAGGTCCACACGTAGCCGTTGCGTCCGTCCTCCCGCCAGCCGGTCTCATCGGCGTGGAGCACCGGACTGCCCCGGACCCGTTCCAGTATGTCCGCCAGTCCAGCTTGGGCCTTTTGGGCTACCCTTCGGGTGGCATCCACGATGGCCCCCACGCTGAGATGCAGTCCATGCACGGTGTCCAGGTACCATTGGATGGTGCGCAAGGGCAGCCTGGCCTCCTCGCGCAACGCGGCAATCAGGCTCACCAGGTTGATGCCCAACCGCTGGCGGTCCAGCGCCACACCGTCCAGTTGCGCTGGTGTCATACAGCAGCGCTGGCACTGTGGGCAGGTGCGGGCAATGTAAGCGTGCTCGGTCACCTCCACCGGAACCTGGGGCAAGTCGATGACCTCCCGTGTCCTCTGGGTCCAACCGCCCGACAACTGGGTCCCGCAGTCAGGACACTGGGCCACCGCATGCTCCACCCGCTGGGTGGGCGTCATGCGGGTACGGGCAAAACCGTGGCGACGAGGTTTGCGTGGCTGCCTGGGCTGATCCGGCTGCGGCACGGCTTTGGGCTTCAGACCGGGCATACGGCCCGAGCCTTTGGATTTGGCTCGCCCTTCCAGCTGGGCAATCCGTTGCTCCAGGCTCTCGATGATGGCCTGCTGGCGGACGATGATGCCAATCAGCACATCGCGATCAGCGGTGGACAGGTCATTTCCCGGATCCATACCCGGTATATGACATAACCTCCACTCCCCACGCCAGCCATCCCCAAACATCTTCCGACCAATTCAACTCACCAAGTCTGAACAGTTACGCCCCACGCACCGCGCTGGCTTTTGCCGCCATAAAATCACTATAATGACAGTTATAATGATTTTATGGCCTCAGGCTGGCTTTTGCCGTCATAAAATCACTATAATGACGCTATTCGTGATTTTATGGTCGAGCCACGGAGGACCTGCCGCGTCGATAGGAGTCCTGATGATGCGTAGCGTTACATCTGCCCGTAACGGCTGTCGACGGCCGCAGGAAGCGGGTCCAGGCACGGATGTAACGCTTGTCGCCGGACACGGCGCGTGGGTCCGGATAAGCGTTACGTCACGGATGTAACGCCTATGTCCGAGCGCGTCTACTGCGACCACTGCGGCCAAGAAGTGCACCCGCGAAGACGTAACGCCCGGGGGGTTTACTACTGCGACGGAACCTGCCGGCAACGCGCGCACCGTGCCCGACAGAAGGCGCAATCGACGGCGCCTGCGGAGGTCGAGCGCAGCGTCCGGCACGTCGACCTGCATGGGACCGACATAATCGCGCGCCTGGCCGCGTTTCGGGCGGGCGCCGCAGCCGCCGAGGAAGGCTGAGTCGCACAAGGCCGTTATGGAAAGTCGGGCATGCTTCAATGGGGCCACCGCCTTTCGGTAGTGGAAACGCCGGACACTCCGCTGGAGACGACGGCCTGGCCGAAGCTTCAATGGGGCCACCGCCTTTCGGTAGTGGAAACTCGTCGTGGCCGGCGTGTAGCGCGTTCCCCTGATTGTAGCTTCAATGGGGCCACCGCCTTTCGGTAGTGGAAACTCGTCGTGGCCGGCGTGTAGCGCGTTCCCCTGCTTGTAGCTTCAATGGGGCCACCGCCTTTCGGTAGTGGAAACACGCCTACACGGTCGGCCAGAGCGCGCAGGGCGACGCCGCTTCAATGGGGCCACCGCCTTTCGGTAGTGGAAACCAGATCATCGGATACGGCGATGGAATGTTCGTGGTCACGCTTCAATGGGGCCACCGCCTTTCGGTAGTGGAAACCGCGTTAAGGACCCGTTTACGTTGCACATTCGCAGAAAAAAGCCATTTTTCGCACAAATAGTCGCAGGGTAAACTGCGTCGCCGGCGCGCACAATGTCGGTTTGCCGAACCCTGGCTGGGAAACTGCGAGAGGTAAAGCACGACGGCTTCACCACTGGACCTCTCGACCTCTCGTCGGCTAACGGCCCTCCGCTCACCCCTCATACGATCACAGCGGCGCGACGGGGTAATTCCCGTGCATTGCCCAAAGTAGTGAAACTATCACGGCCCCGGCTGTCCGAAGGACCCATATCGACGATCAACGCCCGGTGTTCCTTCAGGTTCAGGATTTCCGTGAGAGCTGCTTCCAGCAATATCCTTTCCTTGGGCGACAGATCGCAGATGAACACCGAATATTGTGCGGATTCACCAAATCCGTTCATTTTCCTGTGGGTCTGAGCCAGCCGCTTGGGGTCGGCAACGTCGTAGCATACGAGGAATCTGTTACGCATATTTACCTCGTCCTGAATACCGGATAGCTTGGCAATTCGCCGAGCAGATGTCTGGCCAACAAGCGGACCTGGATTTCCAGGATACGGCGATAGCTGACCGAGTAGCCGAACAGGGGGTGAGTTACCAGAGCATCCATCCGCCGCTCATAGGATTCAATCACTTTGCGGCGCCCGTTTGGGGCGAGAGCTGTCGCATGGCCCCGGGTAACGAAATGCCCCGTCCCCAGTTCCCCGTTGTTAATCAGGCTGATACACACCGAATCGGCAATTATTGGACGGAACTCTTCTACCAGGTCCAGCGCCAGGGCGGGTTTTCCGTACTTCGGCTGGTGGTAGAAGCCCAGGTAAGGGTCGAAGCCCACTGTAATAGCCGCGATCATCGCCTGTTTGATCAGCATGGCATAGAGGAAGGAGAGGACGGCGTTGACCGGATCCCGAGGAGGCCGCCGGTTTCTCCCCTGAAAATCGAAGGCCACGGACCTGATCTTGATCATCCCCTGGAACTCCGAGAAATAGGTCCGTGCCGCAGCTCCTTCGATGCCCAGCAAAGTATCCAGGGATGGGGCCGTGAGCGCCCGGTCGGCGAGCCGGTTCAGTTCGGCCAATGTTGCCGAGGGCACTTCCCGGTGATTGCGGCGCAGCATGGTGCGGCAGTTCTTTATTTTACCGAACACCAACTGCCTGGAGATGGATAACGCTGCCTCAGAGGTCACTGCTCCCATGAATTGCCGGCAGCGCAATTCCACGTTTTTATGGCCCATGCCATTGGTGATGCCACGGAACCATCCGCCGTAAGTGAAGTAACAGATGGGTATGCTCCGGTCGCACAACTCCCGAACCGCCTGGGTGGTGACCTGTACGTTGCCGAAGAGGGCCAGGTGGGAGATTTCCATGAGGCGAACCCTCTGCAGCACCTGGCTCTTCTGCTTCACTTCCAACTGTTCGCCGGACTTTCCGACCACGGCGCCCTGGGTTTGGACGTATACCGGAATGGAGTCGTCCCGGGCGGGCGCCATCCGGCGCACGTCTTCCCGAGTAATGGCGCGTCCCTGCGCAGAGAGGAAGTTCACCTCATCGGGAAGGCAGATGCCCACCAGTGAACATCGAGGGCATTTGGGGCTGTCCTCCAGAGGTTGGGGAATGCGGCCCGAGGAAGCCATGTCTCGAATACCCGACAACAATTCCAAGGTGCGCGAGACGAGGGCATCATCCAACGGGACGGCGATTCGCTGGCGGGACTCCACGAAGTAGAGCATCCCCTGGGAGCAGGTGTAGCCGTTGGCGCGGAGCAGCAGTCCCTGGATGCAAACCAGGACCCGTTCGGGCTCCCATGCGCCCTCTGGTAAATCGGGCGTCTTGCCATGCTTGTAGTCGACCGGGATGACCGCGTTGCCTTGACCCTCAATCAGGTCTATGCGGGCGATGACACCCAGTGCCTGGTCGGAGATCAGGACGGACCGGGCGTGAATGGTTTCCGCTGTGGGATCGTCATCGTCCCCCGGACCGGCCTCCTCGTCGGCGGGACTCGGCGGCAAGCCTCCCGAAGGGCGATCTACCCTGCGATGCTGGAAACGGCCCTCGACAGTGTCAACGCTGTCGGCGAACTCGCCCTGCACCCATTCCAAGTAGGCCAGCCGGGGGCAATAGGCGTACTCATTGAGCATCCTGGCGGGAACCAATTCCGGAGGTGAGTTGTCGAATTTCACGTTGTTGTCACCCCTTCGGGATAAATACGCCCAGGCCCTGATGGCAGGCGAATCCCAGGGCAACCGGCCCGGAGACCGGATTCTGAAACCTGATCGTAAAACTGAACACTCCGCCCCCGTTGGAACCCCCACCCGGCTTGTATCTGAAGAAATCAAAGGGCCGAAAACCACTCGACTGACCCTCCCGCATGGGTTTGATGGGTATGCGGGACTCGTGAACTTCCAAGCTGACCAATCCCGGTCCCTCGGGATAACGCAGGGAGACTTCCCTGGTGATCTGTTCTTCTGGACTGTCCACCATCGACTTCCTGCCGTCCGCATCCCTGGGTCCGCGGAACTTGACGTGGCGAGGCAGCACGTAGGGCGTGAGCGACTGCCAGGATTCAGCAGTGCCGAACAACGGTGACACGCCGGTAAAATCCTCGGGTGCGCCATGGGCCAGATAAGCCAGCTGGACCGGCTCGCGTTGGCCGCCTGGGTTGAGGGTCTGCACTGACGCCAAGGCTCGAAATTCCGCCGCCGTGAGTCCTGCGGGCGCCCACACCGTGAGATGGTCCAGACGTCCATCGCAGTCCTCGTCGGTGGGCAGGTAGAAGGCGTGGAGGTGACCCTGCAGGGGTTTCCCGGACGCGTCCTTGCCCGACAGGGATGGGGAAACTGCCCCCTGGTTGCCTCTGCCGTATTGGGACATTGCGCTCTTCCGCGCCACCGCGCCCCACCTGAGGGTATCAAAGGTTTTGGGGAGAACCCTGCCGCCCATAGCGAACCGGACGACCTGTGCCCCCGCGCCCAGATCGAAGTGCGACGCCGGATCGGCGCGAAGCGCGGTGAAACAGTCCGGCGGACGCACGTAGGTCCACCACCGAGCGCCTTCAGGATCAATGCGGCCACTGCGCCGGAGATCGGAGGTCTCCACTTCCAGGTCCTCGAGACTGAGCGGAGTGCGCGGCGTCAGCGTGCGAACAATCTCCCAGTCTCCCTCAGGAACGGCGCCGGTCTCCATGGGAAAGGAGTTTGCCGCCTCCGGGCAATGCGAGACGAGGCAGGCCTCGACCCACGATTCGGCCCGGCCCAGGTAGGGCATATTGCTGAGGATAGCGTTCAGATCGTCGCGCTGGAGCGATGTCAGTTCCAGGCTGGGCCAGATGACAAACAACGGATCGTCGGGCTCGATGGTTACGAATGAGTCGATGACCAGAGTGCTGCGTTGTCTCACTCCTTCATCGTATGGCATGAAGTGACGGGTGTGGCCGGTCGATGCCCTGGGCAGACGAAACTCCGGGAGTTCCGTCGCCATTGCCGTCAGTACAGGCACGACCCGCTCGGGTGCCAGGTCCGGCCGGGTGCGCCGCCAGGTGGCGGCGATCCCCCGAAGGATCCGCCATGGAGACGGGGGCCACTCGGCGACGCCTTCGTTGACGTGCCGCCCCCACGGGGTGGCGTGATAGCGATTGGCGGTAAACGTGAACTTTATCGTGAGCATGTTGTTTCCTTGCCCATGAGCCGTTTCTATTTCCGCTGGAAGGTAAGCTCGGTTACGGGAGGATCGGCGAACAGGCCCTCCGCGGCACAGGCGGCGACCAATTCGGGAAGTTCCGACTCCAATTCAGGGAGGACCGGCACGGCAAATCCGTCCTGGGGCCGCGTGACCGTCAAGTCTCCAACCGCTTCGAGGTCGCAGGCGGTGCGCAGTCGCAGGCCGATATCCAGGAACTTGCGAATCTTCCACAACGCCAGCGTTATCAGGAACCGCTCCGCGTTATCTCCCAAGCCGTAGGCCCTGATCTGAGCCAGGTCCAGGTTGAAGTAGGCAACAATGCACTCGGCGGTGTACTCGGTCCGGTGAAACGGGACGTTCCCATACCCTTCGGCGGCGCTGCCGGTGATCCCAACCTCCCGGAGAGACCGCGGAGCGGGAGCCACCCGATCGTTCTTGACCCCGCCACTATCCGCGACGTTGGCTCCCCGGGCTTCTATGAAGCCAGACAGGCATCGCTGCAAGCGAGCGCGTCCGTCCAGCTTCTCCAGAAAGACCCCGTGCAACACTGATCCAGGGTCGTATTTGAACGCGGCCCGGGCCAACGCGGCCCGGTTGAATATCCCGACCTGTTCGTTGCGTGCCGGCAATTGCGCTTCGCTGCGGAATTTCTCGGCAAAACCGGAGTCGTTGCTGAGAATGTAGGGCGAGTTCAGCCGGTGTGCCTCCAGCAACGAGTTGGTGCTTCCGCTGCCCCAGAGGTCAACGGACACGTAGGGCATACCGGTAATGGCGGGTTCCAAAGAACCGGTCGCATCGTCCCAACAAACCCATTCCAGCCGGTTGGCCACCGACTGGGCGGACTCGACCAGGACCATCAGGGTCGTGGCACCATCTGCCTTCAGACCGTCGTATACGGCGGGCCCCAGGTCGGGGAAGCCGGTCGGCTGGAAGCGCGTCCCCTGCGCCGGTTCCAGCCGGACTTCCATTAGCAGGCGCGGGTGACCGTCAAACTGTTGTAACTGAATCGGCATTTCGGCATTCTCCATGATCAGATTTGGGTCGTGTTTGATCACTAATCAGATCGGCCCGCTGGCGGCGATTCCGTCTCGACACCCAGAACGGGTCTGCGCAACGCGAGCGTGGCCAGGGCGGTATATGACGGCGCACCGGTTGGAAATAACAGCGCGGCGGCCAGCCGTCGCCCCTGCTCCGATCGGTCGGATATCCCTGGGGTGCTGGACAGCGTTGGGGGAAGTCCGGCAGCTCTGAGCCGGCGCAGCGCCACCTGGTAGGCGTTTTGGACCCGCCCTGCCCGCAGCATTGCGATCATGGCGGGTTCCATCCAGATGTCAGCCTCAGCGATATCAAACGGGGGACAGATGAACCTGCCGGGCAGCAGGGTCAGCTTCATCACCGCGTACGCCGCTGGCAGGGCCACCGGCAGGTTCTGTCGCTGGCCTCCCGGCGACGGCGGCGACCGGTGGCGCACGCACGACAGCGGCAGCGCCAGCTCTACCATGCGTTGCACATCCACCGCGCCGTTCAAAAATGCTGTGACATCGTCCAGCCCGGCGAAACTGGACGCCTCCAGGGGCGGGTGATGCAGGCTGGCCATCTTGCCTTCAAGACAGCGTCGTTCCAACACGGCAAGCATGTTGGACAGCGCGTCCCCTGAGGTCCAGACAAAAGACGTGCTGTCCTGTTTCCAATCGACCCGCCGGCGCACTTCCACCGGCTCCAGGTTTTCCCGAATCGGACCGGCAAGCACCTGCCCGTCCTCCTGCACGGGTAGAACGGACGCCATGGCGCGAGCCAGCCGGAACTCAACGGTCTCGTCGTCCGCATGGTGGAGCCACTCCCGGGAGAGACTGCTCAGCGGACGCACCGGGTATGGCCCATTGCGCAGGGAAGAGGTGGCCAGCCACCTCTCCGCATGCCCCACGGCTATGAGCACGTTCTGCAAGTCGGGTGGCTGGCCATGCTGGCAGAAATCGATGATGGCCTGGTCAACACGCCGGAGAGCCGTGCCCAACCCGGCGGGCGCGTTCCGGACCGTAGCTGTCCTGCGCAGGCTTTCCAGCCACGGCTCCAGGTCAAAGAGGACGTTGGCGCGCTCGGCAATATCCCGATCATCCCGGACGCGAAAGCGGCCCAGCGGTGCGGCAAGGTACGCTCGCCCGTTGCGCTCCAGGAAGCCGTACCGCTGGAATTGGGCAACGCCGCGCTCCATGCCAAGCCCAGCCGCCGCCCGGGCGAAATCCGTTCCATTGGAGACCTGCCGGCGGCCGAGTTGCGCCCTCCCCTCCGACACCAGATGGTTCAGTTCATTGAGGCAGGCGGGCCGGTCCCAGAGCGGCGCCCAGAATTCAGCTCGCGCCGAACCTCCGTACTCCGAATCCACGGCAGTGCCGTAACCGGCGGCGGAATTATCCACCGTGAAAGGAAACACGGCCTTGGACGAGGACCGGGACGACAGCCGGCGGGCGGCCGCGCCCGCGAACAACAATGCACCCTCGAGCATGAGCACGTAGTCCCAGGGATTGGTCATCGCCTCATCATTGAACCCCACCGAAGCGTTGGCCCCGCCAACGCTGCCGGGGTTGTAAAACCCGGTCGATCGCTTCCTGACCAGTTCGGGCGATCCCTCGTCGAATAAAGCCGCAACAACCTGGTTGTGGATGATGGCGTCGCCACTGCGCCGTTGGTCCAGATTCAGCGCCAGGACCACGCTCTGCATGAAGTTGTTGCTGAAGTCCAACCGGCCGTCATTGCCCCCCGTACCGAGCAGCGGCGGGTATGTGGCCCCACCCGCGGTGAGCACGTAGGCCGCATCCAGCCAGTCCAGAGCGGCATCCGGAAACCGGGCCCGGCACTGGCCGAGGACCCATTCTTTAGCCTCCTTTACGGGGAGGGCCGATTGCGCCAATATAAGCTTGGCGGTCGCAATCACCTCTTGCCAAGATTGGAACCTCGGCGATTCAACCCCCAAGATGGCGTTCAACGCCCTCGCGTTGTCCCTGGCATGGAATCCGCTGCCGCCGTTCCAGGGCGAGACAATGGGCGTGGGTCGATACTCCTCCAGAAAGAATTGGGCTAGGGCTTCGCGGTCCAACGCCGAGCTCAGGAAGAAACCGTCGTTTTGCCAGCAGGCACGGGCCCCAGGGTCCTTCTGCTCTGCGACCAGGCGAAAAATGCCCAGGCCCTTCAGATAAGCCATGAGCGGTTCCGGAGCACATCCCCTCAGTTCAAGTTCGTGTGCCTGGCTCATTCTCCATCCTCCTGTTCCAGCTTGCTGGCCCGCATGTCGGCGGCCCGGATCAGGGTCTCAAGCACCCCTAGCCGGAAGGGTCCGAGTTGGTCCAGGAGAGCCGTGCTTCGGTCCAGCCATGACCTACGCTCCTGACGGTCCATACCGATACGCGCGATGGACAGGTCAAGGGTTGTTTCCGCCAATTGCAATCCCGCTCCCAGGTCCACTTGCGGCAGTGTTTCGGGTGCGGCCACCGGGTAGCCCAGCAGGCGGTCGGAGTCCGGATTCGCTCTCCCAGGTCCGGGCAACGCCCTTATCCCGAGCCTGATCTTGCCGTGATGTGCCGCGGCCAGGTAGGCGGCCAGGTCGCGCGCCGTTTCGTCGAGTCCGGGCGCGTGCTCCAGGATTGCCAGGGCGCTGCCCAGCTCGTGGCGGAAGTGCCGTCGTTCGTTTCTGGCGTTCTGGACACTCTTCGCTAACGGCGCCGCATTCGCCGGCAATGCTTCGCCCTCCGGAAGTCCCCACATCATCCTCTGGAACGCCGGGTGCGCTTTGCCGGCATCATGATAGAGCGCCGCCACTGCCAGCGCCTCACAGATCGCCGGCTCAATGCCCCAGGCGGACAGCTGGCCCAGGATCGCCCTAACCGTATCCTCCACGTGCCGGCAGTGGTCGGAAAGCGCTACCGCTTTCCTGAGGGCGGTGGATCCGGGGTCGGAACCCTGCCCGTCCTCCACCTCAGATGTACCCACGGGTAGCGGGACTGGAACCATCCGCTCCTTGCCCGACGCGTCCCAACCGATGTCAGGAGAATAGCCTCCCTGTTGCGAGTCCAGCATCAGGGTCATTCCCGGATGAATCTCCCGCGGTTGCGCTCTACGCCATCGGTCGTCCAAAAAGTCCCAGCCCCACGCTATCCGTCCTTCGCCGTCGGCAAGATAGTCCCTGATGCCCGTGGGTTGGCCCGATCGTCCACCGATAGGCACCTTCACGATTTCGGAGTGCCTCGGTCTTGGAGCGGCCCCTCCCGGTCCTTCCGGGGGAATATCCCGCCAATACACTGAGACGTCACGTTCATCGTCTCCACGGACATACATCGACACATCCAGATAGCCGCCCGACAGGTCCGGCGTGGTGTCAAACAGCCCCACCACGTCGCGTCGTCGAATCACCGCGCGGTGCTCAACCTCCTCCAGGACAGCCCCCAATCTCGTGAGATCCGCCGGGCCGGCGGAGTAGCCTTCCAGCAACTTCAGTTGCTCCCGGGCCGCAGCCACTTCTTCCGGCCGGTACGGCGCCGTATCCGCGCCACGCTCTCCGGTGTCCACCCAGAAGATTGCGCCCGGTTCATCGTCTCCCGCGCGGTTGCACCGCCCGAATCGCTGCACCATGGATGACCACGGAGCCAGTTCGGTGATCAGCGTCCGCGCCGAGATGTCCATTCCCGCTTCGACGGCCTGCGTTGCCACCACCACCATTCCCGGAGTCGCCGCCTCCGGACCTGCCGAGACGGCATCGTTCTTGCTGCTGCGGTCCTCCTCCCGGAAACGCGAATGTACCAGCACCCTTGCGGCGTCCAGCGAAACCCGTCGGCCGTCGTCGAGTTCCCGGTACACCTGTTGGGCACGTTCCACCGTGTTGACGATCGCCAGGGTCAGAGTGCCGGACACGTGCTTCTCTACGATCAGGTTCGCCAACCGCCGCGCATATCCGGCTCCCCTGTTCACGTTGGCTTCAGAAACCATCTTCCGGGCATGGTGACGCTTTCCCAGGATAGGGTGGGCCATGTCGTCCCGACCAAGCTCCAATACTTCCCGTTCTGAAGGCGCCGGATGGTCGACGGTGGCAAGCCAATCAGTCTGAACTGTGGCCGACATCCACATGCTGTGGGACGGTCCGAAAGTTTCAAGCCTATGGCGCAGACCAGCCAGTTGAGTGGAGGTGGGCAGACCGTTGGCCATCAACTGAATTTCGTCCAATACCCAGAGACAGTCGTTATTCAGCAGGCCGTATTCGACCGGCCACATCGATGGACCAACGCCGTATCCCCGGTTGAGCGCGCGGGACAGAAGCATATCCTGGGTGCCGACTATGATGAACGGCTGCTCCGGGTACAGATACCACTGCGTTGGCGGCTCCCCGCCCATGAGGGCTACGATACCCACCCGGCGTTCCATTTGCAGATTGTTGACCCACCCCTCGATTCGACCCACCGTCTGTTCCACAAGGCTGCGCATGGGCAGGCAGTAAACCAACCGCCGGGCGGTGTTCCTGCGCACGGTCTCCTGGGGATGTTCCTTCCATCGCCATAGCCAGCCCAGCACGGCGGCTTCGGTCTTGCCTGAACCGGTGGGCGCTTTCAAAAGGGTCGGGAGGGAGGGTCCCTGGGCCAATCGACATTGATATGGGTAGGGATCATGGCCGGTAGCCTTAGCAAAAAATTCCCCAAAGGTCATACACTCTCTCCATCGCCCCTGATGCGCAGGCTTGTTGGAATTCGGCAGCGCCTTTCGAAACCAGCGCCATCTTGATTTGGTCAGTTGTTGAGTAATTGAGAATATGCAATGTAAATCAAGTATAACAACACGCCGCCCCATTGGCAAGGCCCCCTCTGATACCCTCTCCACCCTCGTTCATATACCCGTAGTCTTGCTACGGCCCCATTGAAGCATTTACATCGCCTATTAGCCCACCCGATTCCCAACACTCCCACTGCCGCAATGCAGTGGCCCCATTGCTACCGGCACTCTTCTGCCACGCATCACCTGTCCTGTTGTCACCGCCGATATTGAAATGAGGTAATAAGTTCAGGGTGCCAGCCCGGGCGGTAGCCAACGGTTATTCCGCCAGCCAAGCCAGCGTCTCGTCCACCACCTCAGTAGGTATGTCGCGGCGCACGGTGGCCCCGCCGATGCCCTCAAGGCCATCACGCACAAGTATGGTGGCATAGTAGACCGGAAGAACTCTGCCAGAAAGGGGCTGGCGGTCGCCAATCGCCCCGCACGGGGGCCACGGCTGGAGGGCGAAAGTGGCAGAGTTCGGCCCAAACTCTGCCACCGCATCATCTGCTCATGTGATCGAGAAGATTTCGCTACTCCCCAATTCAGCAGACAAACCCATGCCGACGATACTGATTTTTCGGAATAGCTAACCCCCCCGACAAACACCGCAAATGCAATCGACGTAGCCAGTGCTACACTGCCCTCGTGGAACGATCAAGCAGGGCGCCGCAGGGAGCGAGTTATGACACAAACCGTGAAAGCCAGGTTCGCCAACGGGGTACTCACGCCGCTGGAAGCCATTGACCTGCCGGAAGGCGCGTTGGTCTCACTGGACATCGGAGAAATCTCCACCACAGAGCCAGACGCGCCGGCCACCGAGATGGACCCCTCCTCTACTGCCGCCCGTGCGGGCCTCATCGGCCAGGAACAGCAGGTCAATTACAACCGGCTGAACGATGAACTCATGGATGAGGAATACTTCGAGAAGGAACGGAGATTCAGGGAAC
>MKWU01005500.1_pt1 | contig 13741 bp, 13 predicted proteins | sample 809101 | NCBI WGS metagenome assembly MKWU01 (sample SAMN05860141, study PRJNA318959) | sponge metagenome | host: Aplysina aerophoba | place: Slovenia: Piran, Adriatic Sea, Gulf of Piran | collected 2013-05-07 | reverse complement strand
CGACCCAGCATCCGGACCTGCTGGCCGTGCCCGCCGAGCGGCTGGTCTCGCTGGCGGCCGACGGCCTGGCCGGGGTGCGCGCCTGCCGCACCCGCAAGACCGTGTTCGGGGTCGAGCGCACGGTGCTGGTGAGCTTCAACCAGGCATTGTTCGACGCCCAGAAGCGGACCCTGGAGCGCGAGATCGACAAGCGCCGCCAGCATCTGCGGGAGTTGCAGGGGCGCTTGCGCCGCTGGCGCACGGGCCGGATCCAGGGCGGGCGCAAGCCGGGCCTGGCGGGTACCCGCAAGCAGATCGACTCGTGGCTGCGGGCCCGCCACATGCGCGAGCTGTTCGCGGTCACGCTGGAGGAGCGCGACGGGCTGCCGGCGGTGCGCTACCGGTTCCGCCAGCAGGCCTGGCACAAGCTCCAGCGCGAACTGCTGGGCAAGACTCTGATCTTCACCGACAACGACGATTGGAGTGACGCGGAGCTGGTGCGCGGCTACCGCGCCCAGCACCATGTCGAGAGTGCCTTCCGGCAACTCAAGGACACCGACTGCATCGCGATCCGGCCCCAGTATCACTGGACCGACCATTCCATCCGGGTGCACGTGCTGTGCTGCGTGTTGGCGCTGGCGCTGTGCGGGCTGCTGCAGCGCGAGTTGGGCCGGCTCGGAGTGGAGGGATCGATCCCGGCGCTGCTGCGGGACCTGGCGGGGATCCGCGAGGTGGATGTGGTCTACCCGGCGCAGAAGGACGGCGGCGAGCCCGTCGTGCGGACCACGCTGACGGAGATGACAGCGCAGCAGAAATCGCTATACGAGCTGCTGGAACTCGACCAGTACACCGCCTGAGCCACCGCCCACGGCCGCGATTAGGTCATACACACGGGACCGGTGTATCTCCCCGCACAACATACACTTACCTTGCTGTCTGCTGCCGAATCCGGTAAAGTCGGGCTAGCGGCTCGACGCGGTCGAGCGAGCCCCGCCACCGGACCGTCTTCTGGCCGGCCGCCCTGGTGCGGCCCTGCTTGTCGCGCCCTAGGAGGTTTCCGTCCAAATCGTGGACCTGGACCTCGGCTAAGCGCTTGCCCAATGGGGCGTACCGCCCCGCCTGAAGCATGCCCGTTGCATCCCCCAAGGCGAATCGATGGTCGCAATGGAACTCGCCCGCCGCGTCCTCCTCGCCGTCGACCAGGATCCGGTAGCGGACCGGGGGTAAGCGCCTGTCAACGTCGAATTCAGGATCCAGCACGGGCAGGTTCTGGAACCGCCTCGGGTAGGGGTCGTTGAGGTGCTCCTACCTGTCTGTCTTGTCTCGTCCGAACATTGCAATTGCAGCCTGTGACGGTTCGGACGTACCCGGGTGGATCTGGGCCACCTCTCCGGAGCGTCCACGGCGGCAGCGGCCGCACTGGGGCCGTTTCGGAGGCTGTCGGGACTGCGCGGCCTTCGCAAGGGCGTTATAGTGCACTCGTCACGTGGCTTGTGGGCCTTGGGAGGGTCGTCCATTCTATGTCCCATTCCACAAAGGCCTTAGCCATGCCTCAACCTCGCTTACACCCGACGATCGTTTCCGCTCCCAAACGGATTACCGGGACGAGTTCCTGGAGTGACTACTTCTGCTTGTACAACAACCACAACCTCTTAGCCGCGATGCATCGGAGACAGCCTTGATTGCAACGCAATCATCGTATAGGCTTGTGCCCATCGGGCGGTGTGACAATGGCAATCATCACGATTCGGAATCTTGACGACGAAGTAGAGACCCGTCTTCGGGTTCGTGCCTCCGCCAAGGGCAGGTCGATGGAAGAGGAGGTGCGGCTGATCCTGGCCGAGGCAGTTGATCGGGAGACCGTTCTGGCAGGGGCCTAGGGACGGCGCTCCACGAATTACTCAAGCCCTTTGGTGGTATTGAAACCGCACCGGCCGCCCGCCCGCCGAACTGGTCTTCGACTCCCGCCTCACCACCTACGCCAACCTGGCCCGGCTCGAGGCCCGCAGCATCGCCTTTCTCACCCTCCATCGCCGCGGCGCCAGGATGGTCGCGCAAATGCTCGGCCTGCCCCGCGACCGCCGGCACACCGTCCAGCTCACCAACGTCGGCCGTCGCTACCGCACCCCCCGCATCCTTGACCAGACTGTCCGGATCAAGGACTACCCCAAGCCCATCCGCCAGACCGCGATCCGTGACCTGGGCCACGATAAGCCCACCCTCCTGCTCACCTGCCTGGCGACGATTAGAATTGCGCGCCCAAGATTTCTTGATTGTCGCTGGCCACTCACCAACCAGATGGACGCGCCCCCGCGCGAGTTGATCGACCGCTATGCCCGCCGTATGCTGATCGAGCACACGATCGCTGATGCCGTCAACTTCTTCCACATGAACGCCCTGTCCGCCGCCGTGCCCCTGCGCATTGATCTCGACGTCCAACGGACCCTCATGGCCAGCGCCCTGTTCCGCCTGCTCGCCAACCGTCTCGGTGAACGCTTCCGTACCGCCGAGCCCGCCAGCCTGTTCCACAAGTTCGTCGATGCCAGCGCGACCGTCGATATCAGCGAAGACCGCATCGCGGTCACGCTCGGTCGCCGGGCCCGCAACCCGCACCTGATCGAAGCCGGCTACACCGACTCCACTACTTCCATCCCCTAGCTCCACAATCGCGCTCTGCAAATCAACTTCGCCTGACCTCCAGATGTCACACACCGCTTCTCTCCTTGGAAATCAGGTCAGCGCTTCAACCGCCGCTACCGGCTCGCCGATCTTGTCCCCCGCCTCGTGTACGCCTCGGCAAACACTCCACCGATGCCGTGCCGCCTTCTAAAGTTGGATGAGTCTTGTGTGTAATCACGTAATAATTTCACACGTCTCTTACCCAGTTCGAGCAGGTAGTTCTCGCCCGCTTCCGCCATGTTCGACACCCGCGCTCTGGACCCGCGTGTTGATCAATTAAATCGTCAGAACCCTTCCCTTTTCAGGGCTGTTTCGAGCTTGGTGAACGCCTCGTAGACGCAGTCGAACTTTTGTATTGTAGCGGAAGGGGCATCCAGTCGTCTGGTTATCAACAGTTCCCGAAAGCGGGCCAGCCCGAACAAGCGGGGAGTCCGGATGAGGTGGTCATCACCCATCCGCACCATCCGCTGCGCGGGCGATCGTTTCCGTTCTACTCCCGATTGACGACCGGCGGCGTGCGCCTGGTGCGCTGCGTGCGGGAGGACGAAACCCTGCTCACGCTTCCGCTTGCATGGACGAGCTACCGGCTGGCGGACGATTTCGAACGCGCCTCGGCGGGGCGTTCGCCGTGGCGTGTCGACGATCTGCTCGAGTTGCGGGCGGTTGTGGATACGTTGCTGCAGAGGGGGGCATAGTATGATCATAAATAAGTATGGTCAGTTTTCAGAAATTAGGGCGTTATCTGCTGCTTATGGCCAAATTACAGGGGAGTTCTGCCCAGACAGGCCCCTGTGGTGCGTTATAATTTATGAAATTCCTCCCTGCCCATCTACCCATGCCAGACTCCGCGCCCCCACCCTCCGACAAGGACGCACGCCTCCGCCAAGCCGGCCTGCTCAACCCGCATCCCGAACGTGTCCGCGATCCGCGCTTCGACCAAAGCGAGTTCTTCGATCCTCGCGACATCCTGCAGGTGCGCTACGAAATGGTCCGCCGCGTCCACTTCGACAAGCTCACGCTGGCCAAGGCCGCCGAGCGCTTCGGCGTCTCCCTGCCGACCTGCTTCCGGGCCGTCAAGGCCTTCGCCCGGGACGGCCTGCGGGGCCTCATCCCCGAGCGGCGCGGCCCCCGCGGCCCGCACAAGATCACGCCCGCGATGCTGGACTTTGTCGACGACTACCGGGCCGCGCACGGCCGCACCTCCAGTGCCACGCTGGTTGCGCTGATCGAACAGCGCTTCGGCGTCCGGCTGCACCCGCGCGGCCTCGAGAAGGCGCTTGCGCGCCGCGAAAAAAAACGCTCGGACGGGCCCTGAGGAACTGGGCGGCCGGCCGCGGCGGGCGCGCCCGCGCCGGCCCGGCCCGCCCCCGCCCCCGCCCGCGGCGGCGCGCGAGCCCCGCCCCCCCAGACCCGCGCACTGCTGTGCGCCCCGCAAGGAGACTCCCATGCTTGAAACCGCCGCCGGCAAGGTCAAGCCGCGCCACCTCGCCCGCGAGGCCTGCCTGTACATCCGCCAGTCCTCACTCAAGCAAGTCGCCTGCAACACCGAGAGCACGCACCGCCAGTACGAGCTGCGCCGCTCCGCGCTCGCGCTGGGCTGGAGCGAGGACCGCATTCGCCTGATCGACGACGACCAGGGCCTGTCGGGGGCGTATGCCGCCAACCGCAGCGGCTTCCGCGACCTGACCGCCCGGATCGCCGCCGGAGAGGTCGGCATCGTGCTCTGCCTGGAGGTTTCGCGGCTGGCCCGCGACAACTGCGACTGGGCCCAGCTGGTGCAGTTCGCCCGCCTCGCCGACACGCTGATCCTCGACGAGTACGGCGTGCACGACCCCAACGACAGTTCGGACAAGCTGCTGCTCGACATCAAGGGCAGTCTCAGTGAGTTCGAGCTGGCGGGCATCCGCGCCCGCCTGCTGGGCGGGCAGCGCAGCAAGGCGGCCCGCGGCGAGCTGCGCGTGCCGCTGCCGCTGGGGCTGGTCTACGACGAGGACGGCCAGGTCGCGTTCGACCCCGACCGCCAGGTGGTCGCGGCGATCCGCCGCGTGTTCACGGCCTTCCGCGACAAGGGCTCGGCGATGCAGGTCGTGAAGTGGTTCCGCGACGAGAACATTCTGCTGCCGCACCGCGCCCGCACCGGGCCCTGCCGCGGCGTGCTGCGCTGGAACCTGCCCGACCACCCCAAGATCCGGCGCATTCTCAGGAATCCCGCCTACGCGGGGGCCTTCGCCTACGGCCAGACCCGCACCCTGCGCCAGGCCGACGGCAGCGTCCGCTACCGGACGCTGCCGCTGGACGAGTGGGAGGTGTGCATCCCCGGCCACCATGTCGGCTTCATCGACTGGGAGGAGTACGGCCGCAACCTCGCGACTCTGGCCCGCAACGGGAGCTGCTTCGCCGCCAACCCGGCCCGCCTCAGCGCGCCGCGGAACGGGGCGGCGTTGTTGCAGGGCATCGCGCTGTGCGGCCAGTGCGGTGGCCGCCTGAACGTGAAATACAGCCGGGCGCGGCCGGATCGGAACCAGCCTGCGCAAGTGCACTACACCTGCAAGGAGGCGACCGTGCGGAAGGGCGGGAAGGGCTGCCTGTGGATCCGAGCGGAGGCCGTCGACGCCGCGGTCGGGCGGTTCGCGGTCGCGGCGATGAACGGTGAGAACATTGCGCTCGCGCTGGCCGTTCAGGAGCAAGTGCGGGCTGACTTCGCCGAGGCGGACGCGCAGCGCGCCCTGCGCATCGAGCGGCTGGTCTATGAGGCCGAGCTGGCCCAGAGGCGCTACTATGCGGCGGATCCGGTCAACCGCCTGGTGGCGGCCCCGCTGGAGGCCGCCTGGAACGAGCGCCTGCGGGAGCTGGAGGAGGCCGGGCGGGAACGCGAGCAGCGGCAGGCGGCCCGCGACGCGGAGATGTCAGCCGAACAGCTGTGGCGTATCGAGGAGCTGGCCCGCGATTTCGCTCAGGTGTGGGACGCGCCGACAACCGACCACGCCGACCGCAAGCGGCTGCTGCGGCTGCTGGTCGAGGCCGCCACGCTGACTCGCGCGGGCTACGAGGTCCGCGTCGACCTGCGCCTGCGCGGCGGCAAGGCGCTGACGCTCGATCAGGTCCAGCTGAACCGGCCGCGGCAGCTGAAGTACCCTCTCTGTCCCGCTGCGGTGGCCGCCTTGGACGCGGCCCTGGACACGCATTCCGACGCCGAGGCTGCCGAGCTGCTCAACCAGGCCGGGCACCGCCTGTGGAACGGGGCGCCGTACACCCTGCGGCATGTCTACCGGCTACGCCAGCGGGTCGCGATGAAGGGGCATCTGCAGCGCCGCCGGGAGCAGCTGCGCGCGCAGGGCTACGTGACCGTCAGCGAACTCGCCAGCCAACTCGGGCTGCCCTGCTGGAGCGTGCAAGCGCTCGCTCGGCAGGGCCGGATTCTTTGCGACCAAATCAAGGCCGCCAAGAAGCCCCGCAGCATGTACAAGCTGCCGGCAGGTTACGATCAGCGAGGGGCGGAGCCGGCGGACGCCGCACAACAGTTCGGAAGGGACGCATCATGAAACCACTGACTTACGCCCCGTAGATGAGTGTGTGCCTGTTCGTTCCTAGTTTCTTTGAGAGAACCGAGTGTGGAGCGTAGCACCTGGAGAGTAGCATCATCCATGGACCGTTCCACGATCTCGATTCCTCGAAGCCCTATGACCTGAATGAACATGTGTCGAAGGCTCTCCCTATAGCCAAGCCCGTGGGTCGTCTTGATCACTTTCTCTTCGATAAACTTGCGATTGTATTGGTCCTTGAGATTGCGAGTGGCGCAAGACCGAACGACTCTATCCATGGTTTCCTCAATCCAGCCACAGAGCTCGAGGATCGCAAGCTTCGAATAAAAGAGTGCCTTCTTCGCGCTCCTACTGGAAACAAAGAGCTTATCCAAGCTCCTTAGGTTTTCGCGAATCGTGGTCTTTGCAATGGTCTTCATTGGCCAGCGAGTATTTGTCGGGCAGCGTTGATCCGACCAATCACACGCTGTTTGCCGGAGAGACCCTCGACAAGCTTCTGCTCAGAGAATTCTTTGTGCCCGAGAAGGGCCGTATGTAACTGTCGCACCTTCGCATCCGATATGCTCTCAAGATAATCCAGATTGAAAGAGACTCCCACCAAAGTAGATTCGAAAACGGACAACGGTTGCTTTTTCGGAGGAACGCCTTGGTATATCCGCTGGTAAACGATGGCGACAGTTCGCTGAAACAGACTGCGTTTCTCATCGATCTGTGCCATCGAAAGGTTGCGGTGATCGTCCATGTAGTCGTTCAGAAATCTGGCCAGCCTGCCAGCATATGATTGGTAGGAGTCGTGGAACGCAAAGATTCGCAAGATGAGCTCTTGCGTTGTGAACCGATGGCCTGTCGGCGTCCTCATGCGATTGAGGCTCATCCACTCTTTTGACCCGTTCATTTCTTTCAGAAAGTCGTTAAGCGTTCCAGAATAGATACAATTCCTGATTTCTTGGTTGTTTAGTTTCATTCCCCCTGTGTTGAGGCGATGGAAGATGGTGAACAGGTACCGTGTATGTGACTTCTTGGTGTAGTCGCACCGCAACACTGTAATAGGAAGGGTTAGATTCTGCACACGAACCAAGTACGGGTGGAGTGCTGTGTGCCGAGCATGAAAAGCTTGGATCGGCTGTCCTGAGATGGATTCGTCCACGTCCTCTAAAGCTGACAACTTTCCGGATTCTCCAGACAAAAACCTACAAATGGTTGACATTCTCTGGAGGCCATCGATTACCTGCCACTTCTGCGCTTTGAAGTCGAGGCTGAAGCACATACTAGGAATTGGAAGCTGCTTGATAAGGGAGTCAATGAACCGGGTCTGGTCTGGCGTCTTCCAAACGAATTCGCGCTGAAACTCAGGATGGATATCTAAGATCCCTTCGGTTTTCATTCGGTGGAGGTCGGCACACGACCGCAGTTCGTTGTATGCGACGATGTCGGGAGGCGGGATCTCCGGGCTGTCGTCCTCCTGATACGTCTTCTGTTCGAGCTTATCGAGCTCGCTAGGCATGTTGCCTCCTTTTCACCATCTCTGAATCACCCCCTCGGCGGCTTTGCTGCACGGATTGGAAAAGGCTCGCACCGATTTCATTCCACTGACCTCTAACTTGTCACTTGCGGATGGGGCACGAAGCTGGACCGGCTCCGGCTCGCGTCGGCTGTGCTAGTCCACACAGAAGAGTACCAGATCTGCCACCAGGTCCATGTCCACAACGACCGGATACTCCTCCTCATGCGGCAGCTTCTCGACCTCAATCGCCTTGCCTCCGCGCAGTCGGCTTCGTCTACGTCGCGTTCGTCATCGACGTCTTCGCCGGGTGATCGTTGGCTGGCGTGTCGTACACTCGCTGCGCACCGATCTCGCACTCGAAGCCCGGGAGCAAGCGCTGTATGCGCGGCAAGCTGTCGACGAGTCGTCCATCACAGTGATCAGGGCATGCAGTATCTCTCGATTCGCGACACCGAGCACATGGCGGAGTGAGTGTGGCCCGATCTGGCGCGGCATGTCGACAGGGGAGCCTCAGTGAGCGGGTTGAGCTTGATCCAGTTTGGTGGACATCTTCCGAAAGGGGAATACGATGTCGACCATGGCGGACACGAAGGGCCGGCGGACGCGGCGAAGCTTCACGGATGACTACAAGACGGGTTCGGTACGACTGGTCCTCGATGAGGGCAAGACGGTCGCGTCCGCGGCGCACGATCTGGGCTTGACGGAGTCGTCGCTCCGGAACTGGAGTGGTGCCGGAGAGAGGGATGGCCTGTGGAGGCAGCGAGAAGCGGCGCTTGACAGGATTCGCACGTTGGGACGACGGGAGTGGTAGAAGGAGTCGGGCTATCACTGGCAGGCACGGGGGGAGAGCGGATTTTTCCGATCCGAGTCCGTGCTCGGCGGACAGCTGAAGGCAAGGAACAGCAAGGCGCAAGGGAGAGAGGCCGCGATTGGGTGCCACATCCTCAACCGGATGGCTACGCTTGGCAATCCGACCTCCGACGCAGAGATGTCATAAACGGCGGGCCAGCAAGCGGTCCCGCTCGCACCCAAATGCAATCGTGCAACAACGCTCTGCGTCTGCGTTAACTGCGCCCAAGCGCTAGGTCCGCCGCCCCGCCTGCGCGCATGGCCGAGTAGAATGAGGTTTGCCTCTCTATTCCGGTTGAGTGCGATGAGACACACATTCCTGCATCTCTCTGATCTCCACTACCGCCCCGGTTGGCCCGAAAGCACGGACCTTGTCTGGAAGGCTTTTTGTGACGATCTAGCAACACAGATTTCACACTATGATGACCCGCATCTAGTGTTCTCCGGCGACCTCGCCTTCGCCGGCGGGACGGAGAATCTGTATTCCGCTTTCGCCACAAACATTGCAGAGGGGCTGAACGGCCACTTCTCGCGTGACCGCATCATCTGTGTGCCTGGCAATCACGACATCTCGCAAGAGGCGCTGCGACCGCTTGTCACGATCCAAATGGGTGCCCTGGCCGAACTGACATCAGAAGCACTCTTCAACGACCATGTTCCGCAACTATCGGAAATGTTCTTTCAAGCGAAACTCAGAAACTACGTCGCTGCCGAGGCGGCCTTTGCCAAGTATGGATGTTGCCAGACAACTCTCGGTGGTACCGGATGGGATCTCCCCAATGGAATAGGCGTCTATTGCCTCAACACCGCCTTGTGCTCGTATGCCCATTTAACGGATTCCAAGGGCGTGGCGATTTCTGACAAGAGCAAGCTGATGATCGATACAAGGGTCATGCAGCAGTGGCTCTTACAAACGAACTCCACTATACGCATCTTGGTCATGCATCATCCCATTGAGTGGCTGACCCCTTGGGCCAACTCTGAATTGGACAAGATCATCGCAAGAGACTTTCGCCTGGTATTCTCCGGCCACGTCCACCAAGCGACTGCAACGTTCTCCTCTCGTGGAGACAATGGTGTCGTCGAAGTGTCTGCACCGCCGCTATTCACCTGCAAGTCTGATTTACTCGGGTACTCTTTCGTAACTCTCGACACCGAAACTGACGGTGTGGAAGTGCAGTACAGGCAATGGACCCCTGGCCACAAGTTCGTGACCGGCACCGCCCTTTCGAACACGGACACTGGGACGGTGAGCTTCCCACGCTGGACGCGCCCTCCGATGTCTTTTGAGGGCACCAAGCCATTACCGACACCCGGCGACACCCATGCCATTTTGCAGGTCGAATTCGAAGAGGCCACGACCTCTTATTCATCCAAGCAAACTTCATGGGTGGATCGCGACCTAGCTAGCATGCCGGAAACCGCTCCGGATCGTGACAAGGCCATTCTTCTCACCCCACAGGACTTGATCGACAATCTTCGGCCGGTCGTTGTCAGAGCTCCGAGGCAGTTCGGCCTCACATGCTTGGGTCGGCACATCGCCTTCCAGCACTGGCGACAGAATGAGAACGGCAACGTCGTAGCAATGCTCGATGTCGTCACGATTCCCCCTCATCGTCAAGGGATACTCGGGTCCCTTGAAGCGAGGTGCCAGGAACTTGGCGTCCAGACGACCTCCCTCGCTGCGATCATTCTGGACAACTACTCCGGCAACAAGCCCAGCCGTCGAATCCTGAAGGAGCTGCGACTCGCTCTTCCACAAGTTCCGACGATCATTCTTCAGAGCATCGACGATTGTGCCCGAATCGCTGATGCAATAGAGATCGACAACGTAGCAGAGTTTGAGACATTGTACTTATGGGCACTGACCAAGACGAGACTTCGGGAGCTTGTGACTGCGTACGTGCAGGAAATGGATGACTTGGACGACGATCTCGTCACCGCGAGAGTCAATGCCGATATAGAAGCCCTGAATATCCACCGCTCACCGCTGAATTGCCTAATGATCCTCAGATTGGCCGAGCAGGCATTTGAGGAGAGTCCGGTTAATCGTACGGAGATGATCGGCAGAGTGCTTACGTTGTTGTTCTTGCAGTTCGACCAGATTCCTCGCTATGCAACACGACCGGACCTAAAGGACTGCGAATATGCTTTAGGGTACTTTTGCGAATGGCTCGTCAGAGCTGAAAGAACCACATTTTCAAAATCTGAGTTTTACGACAAAGCGTTCGAATACTGCAAGGCTCAGCTGCTAGATCTAGACGTTGAGGTTCTATTCGCTTTTCTCGCGACAGAGAACATACTTGTCCGCAAGGGCACCTATTTCGGTTTTCGGTTCAGTTATTGGCTCTACTATTTTGCTGCGCATCGGATGCACCACGACAAAGTGTTTTCGACGTTTATCCTAAGTGACGGCAGATACGCAGCCTATCCAGAATTGATCGAATTTTACGCTGGCATTGATCGACGGCGCTCTGATGCTGTCGCGTGCCTGACCACAGATCTGGCGCGAATGAACAGTGACTTCCTGACTCGAACGCAGATCGCGTCAGACTTGAACCCGTTCGGGCATGCAACATGGTCGCCAGACCAGGCCGCGCTTAAACAGCTACAAGATGAAGTGACAAATAGCATGGCTGAGTCAGCGTTGCCGGCGGCCGTCAAGGACGCAGTAGCTGACAAACAATACGATCGGGCTCGGCCGTACTATCAGGATCTTGGGAAATTTATCGAGACCTCGTCCCTTCTCCAGCTGATGCAAGCGATCAGAGGTGCCGCACGCGTGCTTCGGAATAGCGACCACGTCACACCGGAGGCGAAGACAGCTTTGCTGGACGAAGTTCTGTCCTCATGGATCAGGATATGCCAAATTCTAGTGATTCTGTCTCCAGTGCTTGCCGTTCAGAGAAAAGCCACGTTCGAGGACATCTCATTCGTCATGAGCGACTGGGATGAGAAAGAGGAGCCGCGACACCGATGGGCACTGATCATGAACAGCATTCTCGACAACGTGGTGTCTTGGTTTCAAGACGATATCTTCTCGAAGAAGATGGGCGCTCTCTTGTGCAACCACATCAAGACTCATCGGGCAGAGTTGAGCGAGGTGCTCGTTCTACTGGTAATGATTCGGCAAAAGGCCCCTGGCTGGGAAAGGGAAACCAAACGCTTTATCTTCAGGCAACACAAGAACTCCTTCTATCTCAGTCGTGTTTTTGCAGCATTGCGAACGGAGTCTCGCATAGGGTTCTTCGGTGAGCGAACGCGGCAGGAATTGAGGCACCTAGCGGCAATGACTATCGCAAAGCATCAATTGGGTGTCAAGCGTCCAAATCAAAAGCTGATTAGGGAGGCGGCCGAGGCGTTGGACAAGCAGGGTGCGGCTAGCAGGTAAGGCGTTCGTCGATGCTTGGCTAGGCGACGGTCGAGCGGGCCGACGGCGTTCGCCAGGCCGGAGATCTACGACGCGCTCGAGCAGTGAGATGTGGATTACGCCATACGCATACCGGCGAACAAGACCTTGGAGCTGAAGATCGAGGACATGCTGTTTCGTCCGCCGGGACGGCCGAGCCACAAGTCAATGGTTTCATGATGCGTCCCTCCCGGACTGTGGTGGGTCGCTGCCCGATTGCCCCACCTGATCATAGCCGGATGGCAGCTTGTACATGGCGGTGGATTGCTTACCCGTCTTGATCGGCTCGCAGAGAATCCGGCCTTGTCGGCCCATCGCCTTTACGCTCCAAGAACTCCGGCCCAGCTGCTTGCCGAGCTCGCCAGCGGTGACGTAGCCGCGGGCGCGCAGCTGGGCCTGGCGGCGCTGTGCGTGTCCAGGGCCGCGTCCAAGGCGGCCACGGTGGCGGGACAAACGGGGTGCTTCAGAGACCGCGGCCGGTTCAGCGCGACCGGGTCGAGTGCGAGCGCCTTGCCCCCACGCAGGCGCAGCTCGACGCGGACCTGGTAACCCTCGCGGGCCAGCGTGGCGTCCTCGACCAGCAGTCGCAGCAGCCGATTGCGGTCGACGTGTTCCGTCACGGATGCCTCCCAGACCTGCGCGAAGGCGCGAGCCAGCTCCTCGATGCGCCGCACCTGTTCTGCGGACATCTCCTCGTCGCGGGCCTCGCACCGCTGGTCGCGTTCCTGCACGGCCTCCTCCGACTCCCGCAAGCGTTCGTTCCAGGCCGCTTCCAGCGGGGCCGCCACCAGCCGGTTGACCGGATCCGCCGCGTAGTAGCGCCGCTGGGCCAGCTCGGCTGCGTAGCCCTGCCGCTCGATGCGCAGGGCGCGCTGGGCATCCGCCTCGGCGAAGTCGGCCCGCACCTGCTCTTGGACGGCCAGCGCGAGCGCGATGTTCTCGCGGTTCAGCGCCGCGACCGCGAAACGCCCCACGGCGGCATCGCCGGCCTCCGCGGGAATCGACTGGCGGGCCTTCTCACCGTACCGTTGGGTCAATTGCTTGCATGTGTAGTACACCTTCGCGGGTTGGCGGCGATCCGGCCGCGCCTTGCGGGCCATCGTCTCGAGGTTGCGGCCGTACTCCTCCCAGTCGATGAAGCTGGCATGGTGGCCGGGAATGTAGTCGTGAGTGCGGGTGCGAATGTGTCCGACACCGAGCGGCAGGGCGTGCTGGGTGCGCTCCAGGGCCTGGCACTGGCTCTTCTCGTCGCAGCACAGCACTACGGACTTCTCGTGCGGATCCAGGTACAAGCCGATCACATCTCAGAACTTGCTTTCGAACTGTTTGTCGGCCGTCGTGCTGAACCAGGCGTAGCCTTCGGCCTTGAGGGCGCCCTCAAGGGATGTTTCGCTTGTCGGAAGTGACTTGCGGGTCGCGCCCTCCGGAGGCACGGTCTGCGAGTTAAGCTCCTTTCCCCAACGCTGCTGGTAGCGGCCAGTCATCAGCGCAGCCTTCCGTGATCGATGTCAAGCGTTTTCGCCGCTGATCGAGGGGCCAGTAGCGGAATCTTGCAGATGTCCGAACAGTTGACGGCGCCGCTGCTCTTCGGCGTGTCGGGCGAGGTTGCGCGCGAGTTGGTCGAGATCGGCCAGTTGCCGTTCGACCTCGTCGAGTTCGGCTTGAGCGTTGCGGATCGCAGTGCGCAAGATCACGGCGCGGCCTGCGAGGCGCTGACGCGGGACGGGCGAGCGCGGGTCGGCGGGCAAGACGGATCCGGAGCGGGCGCGCAGGTTCTAC
>MKWU01005499.1_pt1 | contig 13744 bp, 2 predicted proteins | sample 809101 | NCBI WGS metagenome assembly MKWU01 (sample SAMN05860141, study PRJNA318959) | sponge metagenome | host: Aplysina aerophoba | place: Slovenia: Piran, Adriatic Sea, Gulf of Piran | collected 2013-05-07 | reverse complement strand
TCAGTGCGCTACCGGGTGGCGGCTATCAACGGCGTTGGTATGGGTCCCTACGTCATTCAAACAACAGACGTGACCCTTCCGAAGGCTGGTACGCAGCCGGGTGCGCCAACGGGACTGACGCTGGTGGCGACAAACTTTACGACCGTTACACTCTCCTGGGTCGCTCCGTCGGGCACGGTTACTGGCTACGATGTTCAATGGTCAGAAACCGGCAAGCACAATTGGGCTGCCACTACTAACCAGCCGACCGACCAGACCGTCACCTCAATAACAGATGATGTTCCTGCGGGGCAGACGCGGTACTATCGGGTTGCGGCCGTCAACAGTGCTGTAATCGCCAACGCCGGCAGGGGCCCGTATTCTGACTCTGTCAGGCTTGGTGGCCCAGCAGACCAGATGGGAACGGTAACCCTGTCAACGCAGGCGCCCATGGTCGGCACGGCGATAACCGCGACCCTGAGGGACGCTGACACTCCGTTATCCAACCATGTTTGGCAGTGGCAGAAGTCCATGGACAAGGCCTCCTGGATGGACATCACAGGAGCAGGAGCCACGGCGATGAGCTACACGCCGGCGGCGATGGACGAGGGCTACTACCTGCGGGCGACGGTTACGTACACCGATAAGAACCGTTCCGACAGGATGGCCTACAGCATGGCAACCGATGCCGCCGTCACGCTCCCTGCGGACCAGATGGGGACGGTAACTCTGTCAACGCAGAAGCCTCTGGTCGGCATGGCGATAACTGCCAGCCTGACTGACGCTGACGGCATGGTATCCGGCCAGATGTGGCAGTGGCAGAAGTCCATGGACAAGACCTCCTGGATGGACATCACGGGAGACATGACCGCCACGTACACGCCGGTGGAGATGGACGAGGACTACTACCTGCGGGCGACGGTTACGTACAATGATAAGAACCGTTCCGGCAGGATGGCCGAAAGCATGGCAACCGACATGGTGACCGTTCCATCGGACGACGCAAGTCTGTCCTCACTGAGCCTGATGGACAGCGACGGTATGGCTATTGACCTGATGGACATGAACGACATGTCGGTGGCCTTCGCGCCCGATACGAGGATGTACTACGCCGACGTTGCCAACGATGTCGACATGATAGAAGTCATGGCGGCGGCGATGGATTCGAACGCGATGGTGTCCGTGATGTACGGTGCCGACGACATGATGGCAACAATGATGGATGGTGGTGGTTACAGCGTCCCGCTGATGGCCGGCGAGAACACCGTCAAGGTGAATGTAACGGCAGAAGACGGGACGACGATGACGTACACGGTCATGGTTGACCGCGCCGTTATGATGACTCTATTCGAACGATACGACGCCAACGACAATATGGTGCTCGACAAGGGAGAAATCCTGAAGGCCATTGATGACTACCTTAACCATCGCACGATTAGCAAAGAGCAGGTTCTGGAACTCATAAAGCTATACCTCTCCGGAACATCATAGAATCAAACATCAAACAGTAGAGATGGTAGGTCTGTTTAATTTGACAGCGGCCGAGGCAATTGCGGCATCCGTCTAAGATTAGACGGACCTACTACTAGACCAAATTAAAGGAGAGAGGCCTTGAATAGATTAATAATGCTGGCTGCATTGATGCTCAGTTTGGTAGGCGGCTTATGGGTGATGTCGGGTTCGGCCCCTTTGGCTGCCCAGACGACAGCCAGTGCCAGTCGGTCCATTGAGCCGGCGACTGTGGTGCCGGGCGGAATGGTGACGGTGACGATCGCAGCTGCCGACTACGGCAGCCTTGGTTCCGTCACCGAGACTCTGCCTGCGGGATTCACGTACGTTTCCCAGGACGGTGCCTTTGCTGCCGCGGTAGACGGACAGGAAGTCACGTTCACACTGCTAGGACAGAATCTGTCCTTCAATTATAAGGTAACGGCTTCCAGCACAGAGGGTACGTATTCATTCTCCGGCACTTTGAGGGATGATGATCTCAATGACCATACGGTCGGCGGTGACTTGGATATCACGGTCTCGGTCGAACAACCGGATCCCGGTCCGGAAGTGACGACAAATAACCTCCAGTTCGACGTTGTTTCGTCCAAGGCCGTGAAGGGCGACAGAGTGTCGGGTGTGGGCAATACGATTGCCAGCAATCCGCTGAAGTGGGTTGTCGCAGACACGGATCTGACGTTTGTCAGTATCGAGGATAATGGCGATGTCGGTAATGGTGATTTCGAGATAAGAGACACCGGCAACGGCACGTTCGGGCTCTTCGTGAGCAAATCCGGAGCGTCTTACTCAGGGTCAATCAATGTTGACTTGAATTATAAGAACGCTGATGAAGAAGAAGCCATCTCCACCCTTACGGGTGACATTAATATGCGGTCAGACCTCGTAATTACGTCTGAGAATAAGTTCACGATACCGCGGGGCATCAGTGACAATGATGAGGATACTCTTATAGGTAGCTTCACGGTCACTGGCGGCATTGACGATGAGGATGAGTACCTGGACGGCATCCTGAGCGGCGACGGCAGCGACCTGTTCGCGGTCAACGACAGTGACATGACGCTCATGTACCGCAGTGACGCTGACGACCTTGAGGTTAAGACTTACAACCTCCAGCTTACCGTGAGCGGTGACGCGGGCCTTGCCAACAGGACAGCCATTGCTGATGTGACTATAACCGTTACCGCGTCGAACATGGCGCCGACGGTGCCTAATACATTCGCGAAAATCATAAAGGAAAACCTGCGTGGGGACGGCCTTCTTAAGGCTGGAACCCTAATTGGCGATGCCAAAGTAGGTGTCAGGGCTAATGACGGCGACGTATTGACTTACACGCTGGTCGGCGGCGATTCTGACCTCTTTATGTTAGACGATGACAACATGATAAAAGTTGGGCCCGCTGACATTCCGGATACGGCCTCCTCTGGGGACGGAACCGATAAGGACTACAACTTCCAGATTAAGGTTTCTGATGGAATAACTGCGAATGACGAGCTAATCGACGCCACCGTAACGGTGGATGCGAACGCACCTGTGGAGCTCGTCGGTGAGGCTGCTGGCGGTGCCATTTCGCTTGAAGAGAGTGTGACCGCAGGGGATGTGCCGAAGACGCTGCTCAACCTTGATGAGCTGGTGACGGACGCTGACGGCAACACACCGGTATTCAAGGTTTTGAACGACGACAACCAGACGCATATCGTTCACCAGCATGACGCGAACGGGGATGACCTGCTGCGGCTGACTTACATTCCGTCTGGAGCGAATGATCTCGTTCACACCGTAAAGTTCGTCGTAAGCGACGGCTGGAACGACGACGACGACGACCCGGACGCGGAATTCACGGTCACTGTTTCGGTAACAGAGGAGGAACCGGACCCGATTACTTCCAGTTTCGTGGGCATAACCGTCGATGAGAACAGCACCGTGTGCATGCAGGATGACAGTGTCGGCTGTTCGTTGGCGATTATAGTTCCTGACGCGACCTCCTTCAGCATCGAGAGCGGTGAGGATTACAAGGCCGCCGACGGTAGCCCGAACTACGCGGTTGCCGATGATGGAACGATCACGGTGCTGAACGCGCCTGACTATGAAGACGAGCTGAGCCCTGCCTTCCTGGTGAACGCGAATAACGCCGAAGGGCTCGCCGGACTGATTTCGGTGCGCGTTACGGTTATAGACGTTAACGAAGACCCGGTGCTTGCCGCAATCGCGGGCACGCCTTGGGTGTATGAGACGGCGCAGATAGGCGACCCGGTGGTCGAGCAGCCGGCTGGCCAGGATGGTCCCTCAAGTTCCGATCTGCCGATAATGCTTTCGGCGGACGACCCCGAGAACGCGAAGATTACTTACTCAATAAGCAGCTCCGGCAGTGTTCCGTTCGCGGTAAATGCGGAGTCGGGCGCACTGACTGTGAGCGCAGGGCTCGACACTGAGATGGCCGGTAGCCACAGCTTCACGGTTATGGCTGCCGACCCGGCGGGCAACAGCGATTCGATGGACATCACGGTCCTTGTGCGGAACGCCAACGAGACTCCGATATTCACGAGTCCTAAGGGTGACGCGGCGGTAACGACGATACCTGAGGACACGGGCAATGCCTACGTCATATTCACCTTCAAGGCAACGGATGAGGACGAGGACGACCTTGAGTTCACTTTGCGTGAGGGTCAGTCCAGGGACCTGTTCGTAGTTGAAAATGTGAAGAGCGAGATGTCGGACGGCGTTGAAGTATGGAGCGGTGAGCTTCATGTGAAGCCTGGCGTGACACTCGACTACGAAGATGCCGGTTATGATCCGAGAGTGCACGTCGAGGCGAACGACCCCGAGGGTCTGAACGCGACGCTGCTGCTCACGGTCAACCTGAGCAACGTTAACGACAACGACCCTGAGTTTGATGAAGCTCCTGCTACGAGTCTATCGGTTCCTGAGAACACGGCACGTGGTCACGGAATAACTAACTACTCTGCAAGCGACGCGGATGGCGACAGCGTGAGCTACAGCCTGAGGGGATCAGACGCGAAGTCGTTCTCGATTTCGGATAGCGGCGACCTGATGACTCTCGAGTCACTCGACGCCGACCGCCAGGTACCTTGCGGCTCTGACGGCTGCTCGGTGACGGTGGTTGCGAGCGACGGCGAGCGTGAGGCCACTGCCAGCGTGAGGATTACGGTTACGGCCGCCGAGGACTCGGTCAGCACGCTTGACGTGAGCAAGGCCAACCCGGTGCCCGGAACTGAGATGGGCAACCCGATGAGCGCGCTTTCGAACGCGAAGACCGGCGGAGACGAGTATCTCTGGAACCTGCTGGACTGCGCGGGCATGCTTGATCTGGTTGGATCCAGCGACGAAGGCACGTACTGCAAGATGTGGGACGGCCTGAGCGACGCTGCGAAGAAGAAGGTTAGTGACGCGCTTGGCATGGACGCGCCGGCTGAGAGCCCGTACGATCTGCCTGCAACTGCTGGCAGTTCCCCGATGAACTTCGTGGAGACGGCGTGGGCGAACTGGGGCACGGTACTGCGGATCGAGGTTACGGCGGAATCGCCTGACGCGAGCTGCGGCAACGGCAACCAGTGCGTGGTAGTAAATGTCAACAGCGATTCGGCTGACGACTCTCTGAAGCTTGAGGCTTACAGGGTGGACACTCCGGCGGGCTCAGCCTCCAAGGAGAACCACTTCGTAGCGGCGCTGATGCTGGTCGAGCTGAGCAGTGACGCGACACCTGGCGATGCCGCGGTGTACAAGCACAATGGCGGCGGCGTGCCTGCGCTTAAGGTTGACGAAGAAGACGAAGTAGAAGTCGAATTTGGTAACCTGCGTGACACCATTGATGTCGAGAACGAGGCTCCTGAAGTGAGCAACTTCGCTCCTGAGCACGAGCGCGCGTTCGACGATGCCGATGTTGACTACACGTTCACGATCACGGACGACCATTCCGGTCTGCCGGAGCCTGAGGATCTGCCGGACAATGACGGCGACGAGAACTACACACCTGTCGTAGCTCTGATAAGCAAGAGCGAGGGCGGCGTGGGTCAGTGCTCGGTTACGGATACCGGATCGGCACCTAAGGACACGGACGTTGTCCTGAATTTCGCGGCGCACATCCACGAAAATGACACGCTGTACTGCCCGGGCAAGGCGCAGACCGGTGAGTACGTTGCGAGTGAGGGTGGCTTCGGCTTCGCCCCGATCCGCGACGACAAGGACTTCGATGAGATCGACAACGGTTACGACGTTGAGACGACGATAGTTCTGACCGAAAACGATACATACTATGTGACCTTCATCGTGTGCGACAACGCAGGTAACTGCGCGTACCACGATCCTGACGGAAACGATGACGACGAAGAGCTGGCACAGATCACGGTTGACACGCTGGACCCGGTATTCGTAGAGGCCAGGACGGGCCTGAAGTGGGACTCGACGGACAACGAGTACGACGACGACCGCAACTTCATCCAGGTTATCTTCAATGACCTGACGCAGCTTAACGCGGCGACGGTTGAGGTTGACGACTTCGTGGTCGAGGGTCACACAATTGAGAGCGTCACTGTCTATGAGAACCCGGACGCAGACGATGTGGACTGGGCTGACAGCGGCAGGTATGCCAAGGAAGGACATAGGAACCTGCGCCATATGGACCGGTACAGGGACCTTGAGAACGTGGTATTCATCGAGCTTGCAGACGAGCTGCTAGCGGACGAGACTCCTGACGTCACGATAGTGCCGAACGGTGTTGAGGACAGTGCCGGCAACGAGCAGGACGACGGAGACCACGAGGCAGACGACTGGATTTCGCCTAAGTTCACGATAGTGTCGATAACCTCGACGCTAGAGACGGCGCAGGACGAGGTCCTTGCCGGCGACGGCGATGAAGTTACGCTGGTGGTTACATCTGACGAGCGTCTGGACGCGACGCGCCCGACCGTTACGGTTACCTATGTGAACGCGCCTAACGGCAGCGTTGACACCAAAGGCACGGCGACGTGCACCAATAAGAAGGGTGTTACGCTTGGCTATGACGAGGATAAGACATCCTCAGGCACGCGCGACAGGGGCGAGATCGCTCTCGAAGGCAACGACTACTGCCAGGACAGCAGCGCCGCGAAGGGCGGAACGCTTAACAACAGTGTGGAGAAGGTTTCCAACACAGAGTGGATCGTGACTGTAACAGAGCCTAAGGATACTGGTTACTACAGCTTCCGGATCAGTGGTGTTGACCGCTCGCCACAGGAGAACCCTGGCAGCGAAGGCATCACGCCGGACAGCATCGTGACCGACTTCTTCGACTCAGACGGTGACGTCAATACTGACGACGCAGTGTTCTGGGAAGGTGACATCAACCTCGCGAACCCGAACGTAAGGGTGAGCGGCAACGTGATCACCGACAACGAGCCGGACATCGAGTACAGGTCCCCGCTGTTCGTGGAGATTGACTTCACGAGGAACCACTGGAGTGCGGTTGACTGCAGAGGCGAGGACGACAACGACAACGAGCTGGCGAACTGCATGAACGAGAACAGCGAATACGCTGAGGATAACTTCGACGATATCGTGATCACCATGTTCGAGCTTGACGGCGTGGACATGACCGACAGCGTGAAGACGACGGATGACCAGACATTCCTGGTTACCCTTGAGAACGTAGCTCTCGGCGACCACACGGCGAGGATCCAGGCGACGGACGTTGCTGGCAACACCTTGGAAGATGTCTTAGAGATAGACTTCGAGGTCAGCGACAGAGATCCGTTCGAGCGCCGGCTGAACCCGGGCTGGAACCTGGTTAGCCTACCTGGCGAGCCGAGTGACAGCGCGATAGGCAGCGTGTTCGGTCCTGGTGTCGAAGTACGGACTGTGTACACCTACGATCCGGTCGTACCGGGTGGATGGATGGTTGCAGTACGTGAGACGCTGGACAGCGACTGGCAGGGTGACCTGACAGATATTACGGGCTCGCGCGGATACTGGGTGCTGAGCGATGCGATCCAGGATTGGGAAGTTAGCATCCCGAGACTGGCCGGTGGAGCTGCCGGAACCGGTACCCCGATACAGCCTCCAGTGATACCTCTGTACGCTGGCTGGAACCTGATACCGGTAACGGACATCAGTGGCAACGGCTCTGGTGGAGACGAGGTAAGCGCTTCGATCTACCTGCAGAACCTGGACGACGGTCTGGACCTGGCCAGGGTGCTTGGATTCAACACCATCAGCAACCAGTGGGAGACGGTACTGGATCCGATGAGCATGATGGGTACGGTGACAGAGACCGACGACGTGCTGCTTATTGGTTCCGCATACTGGATATTCGTCAGGGAGGCAGCCAGCCTGGTTCCCAGCGGATACGTCACTAGCGGCGGAAGCGACTAGAAGGTAAACAACGCTTCTCCGGTCAGAGATGGCCGGGGAAGCAACTAACCCGATAGTTTGTTGAGCATGTCGATACAGCTGTAAGTACAACGCAACGATAGGTAAATAGAAATTAGTGAGGCCCCTCTTCCGAGATATTGGAAGAGGGGCTTCTTTTTGTTGCAGTAAGTAGCCTCCTGAGCACGGTTATACGCATGTTGACGCGCCCTCGAGGTCGTTTCTTGTGTTTGTGTCCACATTGACGTAACCTCGGTATCTACAAGTTGTCATAAATTACACATGATCAATAACGTGATAACCGTATGGAAATCGCATATAGGAAACTCACGCGCGAACTGACGGTCACTTGCGCCGACGATTAGGAGACAGCGCAGGACCGATGCCGGCATTGGAGGCAACTGAATGGGAATGAAAAGCGTCGTGCGGTATGGACTGCTGCTAACTCTTGTAGCCGCGCTGCTAATGAGCGGACTCTCCTCCCTAGGAGGGCAGATAATCGCCTTTAGTGAGCAGCAGCAGTTAGGATTACGGATCTTCGCCGAGGCCGACTCTGTAAATCCGGCTGTCGAAGAACCGGTGACACTGAAAGCGGTCACTGCCAATATGCCCGCTGGCGGCAATCCTTCATCTTCATACAGTTGGGAGTTTGAGTCTTCGGACGGCAGGTGGAACACTCATTGGGCACGTCCCTCATTCACATACCAAGGCTTTGGAGCGGAGACCCAGGCTTTCAGCGCAACTGTGGACTACGGCGAGGGACTTTCTGCCACATCCGCCCCAATCAAAGTGTCGTGGGGTGGTGAAGCTGAGCCAACAGCGATTCCCGCACAGACGCGGGGTTCCACCAGTATCGTATATGTCGTCGACGACTCCGGTTCGATGGACGGGGACTTCCGGGAAGTGCGAGCCGCACTGGACGAAGTGCGCGATTCTACTATGGCGAACACCAAGGTTGCCCTGATCGCGTTCGGATCAAAGGCCAAGACACTGTTCGAACTCACGGAACATTCGGACGCGCCCTGGGATGCGCATATCGGCTCTTTTGGCGGGAAACTGGGAGGAACTTTCAACCCCACACCGTTGCAGATAGCGAAAGCGTTGCTGGACGCGGACAATGCCGATACCAAGAAGATCGTCTTTTTCACAGATGCTCAGGCCTCTTACCCAACTGATGAGATGGAAGCGATCAGAGCCTCAACCATAGTAGTTGACACCGTGGCATTTGGCGATCAATTCTCAGACCATTTCACAGTTCTTCAGAGGATCGCCGCTGAGACGGGAGGATCGTATCGAGCGGTGCCCAAACCACCACAGGGAACAACCAATGATCCCGTGGTGACGCCAAGGGCAATGTCAGCCGTACTGCCGGAATCGGTCGCCTCCAACACAGCGACTTTATTCCTCATCGACACCTCATATTCGATGGGGGGAACCGCTTTGTCCTCCATCAGCCAGGAGTCTGAACTTGCTTCGGCGTTGAGTGAAGCGTGGACTGCCGCTGCGGATGAGGAGATTACCGATGCTCAGGTTGGCATGGCGGGCTTCCTCGGAGAAACAGTCCTGAGCCAGAGCATACTTTTCGCGCCATTTGTTCCTAAGTACAAGGTACATGCCCGCATAGGCGGATCCGAGCCCGACACCGTTGCGTTGCTTCATCTAGGTGTTACCGGCAGCACGGATATTGACAACGCGCTGGGCCAAGCTTATGCGACGGTCTCCGGTGCAACGACAGAAAACAAGCGCGTGGTGCTGATCTCGGACGGAATAAGTTCGGTGGAAGTGCAGGACTCGACGCTGAGCCAGTACAGCGACAACGGCGTGTCCCTCGATGTCGTGGCATGGGGCGCTCATGCCGACCGGGTGCTACTCAAGAGCTGGGCTGACGCCACCAGCGGGATGTTCAATGTGGCGGAGTAATCAGTCCACATCACGCCAGATTTCTTCCGCTTTGTCGTCTCTTTCTATAGAAGAGGAACGTAACAAAACCACCGCCTATCAGTAGGGGCAGGCCCAGCGCACCGAGAATCAGTCCGTTGAATCCGTCTGAATCTTGCGTCTCGACAGATGCCTGTATCACCGGAGCAGGCTGCTCTGCGACAGCAGGCCCTGGTGTCGTTGTCGATACTGGCACTTCTGCGGCTACTGGTGTTGCAGCCGACATCTCGTTGGGTATCGGCAGTGGCGTCGGCACCGCGGTTGGCACCGGAGTAGGCGCCATCGCAGGAAGCGAAGCGCGCTGCACCGGAATCGCCGGCGATTCCGGCCGCGCCGCGGAAACGGGTGTCGCTGCCGGTGCGGCTGCCGGCGTCGCTGGGTTGTCATCGATCACGAGCGCGAACGCACCGAGCCGTTCAATTTCGCCCACAGCCCACACATTACCCGCTTCGTCTGCCTCGCACCGATGCTCAATGAGACTCCAGTCCCCGGGCTGCACCGAATATACCCTGATCCTGCCCTCAACGCATGAGTCTGATTCGCCGGCGGGCAGCATGACCCATAGCTCCACATTCGGGGAGTAGGTCACATCCTCAGGTGTGTCACCACCCGGCGGGTATGTGTTCGAGTCGACAGCGACTACCACACGCTCCCGCCCTCCCGGCGGGATACCGTGCGCCATCAGGTTGAGCTTCATCAGCTCTATGTCCACATCCTTCGGCGGTGCCAGAGGCGGAACTACGATCTTCACAGCGCCACCAGGGAGCATGACAACACCGCCATCGACACGCGATACGAACTGCCTGATATAGTCTGGCGGCAACACGTCCAGCACCACTATGACCTGTCCGGGAGAACTGCCGGAGGAGCTCACCTTTATGTTTATAACGTCCACATACTGCCCGGCCGCCAACTCCGAAGAGTCAACTGATGCCGTAATAGTCACAGGATCGCCCGGTCCACTGGACACACCCGACGCCGGCTCTTGCCTGAGCCATTCTTCGTGATTCGACAGGACGAAGTCCATCGTCCCATAGACCCTGTTCCAGACTGAGAAGGTCTGTGGAGCCGGGTTGTTCCCACCCTCGACCGCGATGAAGCGCAGCGTCAGCGGAGAGTGTCCCGGCAGAGGCGCGTCCCGGGCGTGCGCCGGCTGCGCCACGACTCCGCCTCCGCCCGCATCGTCGTCGTCATCCCTGCGCTCCTTCGTCGTGAAGGTGACAGACCTGGTCTCCCCATCAGGGAACGAGCTGTCCAGCGAAGCCTCGGCGATATACTCAGTCCCGGACGACAGTCCCCTGAGCCTGAGGCTCGCGACGTCATCCACCGAGTCCGTATGCTGAGTGGTCCTCCACGCGATGTGGCGTGCCTGACGGTGTCGCACATAGACCGTCTGTGCCTCACCCTGTGAGTCCGCTATCGTAGCAACGACGGTTGCGCCGTTCCTGCCGATGTTATCCGCTTCGAACGATGCTATGCGGGGGTAACGCAGCGTCGTGAAGGTGGTGTACTTCGTGCGGATGGTCGAGAACGAACTGTCCAGTGAAGCTTGCACGTTATACTTTGTGCCGGGTGTAAGTCCCGACAGACCGATTGTTGCGCTGTCAGTGCTACTTGTCGTCGCCAGCGTCTCGCCCCAGTCGCCTCTGGGCGTGGTGGTGCGATAGCGCAGATGCACGGTCTGCTGGTCACCGTTTGTGTTTGCGATCCCGATCTCTGCCGTGGCGGTCGTCTGCGCGATGTTGTTCACGCTGACCTTCGACACCACGGGATCAGGTGGCAGAGTTCTGAGGATAGCCGTCTCCGAAACACCGAAGTCGTCGGTCAGCGATACCTCGGCCTCGTACTCCGTGTCAGCAGTAAGTCCGGACATCTCTATCCTGGCAGTCGCGGTGGTGCTGGTAGTGTCCTGAGTGGCGCTCCACGACCCCTGCGGAGTTGTCGTACGATACCGCAGATGCACCGTCTGACCGCTTCCATCCGAATCCGCTATCGTAATAACCGCAGTCGCGCTGTTCTTTGTCTCGTCTCTGACCTCAAGATCAGAAATGCTGGGATAGCGCAGCGTCGTGAAGGTCGCTGATTCCGCTCTGCCGAAGTCGGCGTCTAGGGATGCCTCAACTTCGTACTCGGTGCCAGATGTGAGAGCGAATAGAACTATGCTGGCGGTAGCGATGCTGCTGGTAGTTTCCTGGGTGTCGCTCCAATCGCCCTGCGGCGTGGTCGTCCGATAGCGCAGGCGAACGGTCTGCTGCTCACCGTTCGCGTTTGCAATCTCCACTACCGCCCGCGCACTGGTCTGCGCTATATCGTTCACCTTTACACCTGACACGACGGGATCGAGCGCCAGCGTCGTAAAGGTAGCTGACTTGGAACCAGAGAAATCACTCTTGAGTGAAGCCTCCACTTCGTACTTCGTCTTCGGACTCAGGCCGGCCAGATCGAAGGAGACGCTCGCTCCATCGGTGGTCTTGCCCTCCGCGTTACTCCACTCACTCTCCCCGAACTTGCGGTAACGCAGGTGTACGGTCTTCTGCTCCGTCCCTGGGTATGCGATGCTCACGGTGGCGACCGCAGTGGTCTGCGTAATACTGCCCACGCTGATCCCTGAGACGCTGGTGTCAGGCGACAGTGTCGTGAATACCGCATACTCGGGCGCGTCAGGGGCGGCTTCCAGGTATGTCTTTACCTCATAGGCTGTTCTGGGATCCAGGCCCGTGAGATTGAACTTGGCGCTCGATCCGCTGACCGTCTCGCTCTCTGTATCGCCCCAGGCGCTTTCTCCAAACTGGCGATACTGCAGAAGAACCGTCTTCTGCCTGTTGCCGGCGTTGGCAATGCTCACGGTGGCGACGGCCGATGTCTGTGTGACACCGCCTATACTCACGCCCGACAGGCTCGGCGGCGCAAGCGTGGTGAACGACTTCATTACCAGGTCGCTGAAGTCTTGCGACAAAGCAACGGCCACTTCGTATGTCGTCTGCTCCTGCAGCCCACTGAGAGATATGGACGCGCTATCCCCGTAGGTAATCGTTGGCAACAGGATAGCGGTCCAGTCATTCGTGCCCTGAACCCTGTACTTGTGAAAGACCGTCTTCTGTGACGTGCCGGCGTCCGCGATTGCCACTACGGCAGTCGCAGACGTCTGCTCTATGTCCTCAAACCTGAGGTCCGATATGTTCTGAGGGTTCGGCAACGTGTCGAAGGTGTAGATGGTTGTGCCTGCAGGTGGCGTGGTGCGCTTCAGCCACGCCTGTACCTCATAGGTCGTCCCGGCAGTCAGGCCGGCCAGCGATATGGTCGTGCTCGACCCGTTGGTATTGCTGGACTGCACAGTGCTCCACGCCGTAGCGCCGTCAACGCGGTAGTGCAGATGCACTGTCTTCCGCGCCGTGCCGGCATTGGCGATGGCCACAGTCGCGTCTGCCGTGGTCTGAGTGATATTCTCGAAGCTGACACCGGACACGCTGGGATCGGGCGTCGCAGGTGGCACCGGCGTGGGAAGTGGCAGTGTGGTGAACACTGCATGCTTGGAAGTACCTGGGTCAGTACCGAGGTACGCCCTTACTCCGTAAGTCGTTCCAGGCTCCAGCGACGTCAGGTCGTAGTTGACGTCTGAGCCACGGGTCGTCTTTGGGCGCGCTTCGCTCCACTCGGTTTCACCGAACTTGCGAAAGAGCAGATGCACCGTCTTCCGCGCCGTGCCTGCGTCCGCAATCGTAACGGTGGCTGCGGCAGATGTCTGCGTGATGTCGTCTATGTTAATGTCGGACAGGCTCGGCGCAGACAGGGTGGTAAATGACCCCATCACCATGGAGCTGTAGTCGTCCGACAGCGCAGCCGCCACCTCGTATGTCGTTCCTTCCTGAAGTCTCGTCAGATCAATGGATGTTCTGTCGGTATATGTGATCGCAGGAGAGGAAAGCATGGTCCAGTCTTCGGTGCCGTCCAGGCCATG